>Ga0190361_1000303_pt1 | contig 20765 bp, 25 predicted proteins | sample 48721845_MG_FD_161273 | JGI IMG/M metagenome (GOLD analysis project Ga0190361, IMG submission 161273) | Hydrothermal vent microbial mat bacterial communities from Southern Trench, Guaymas Basin, Mexico - 4872-18-4-5_MG | ecosystem: Environmental > Aquatic > Marine > Hydrothermal vents >... | reverse complement strand
TCACAACCTCAGAATCCAGTTTTACACCCAGTTCTTCTACCTCCTCCCTGGAAAAATTCCAGTATGGGCACAAACTGCAAACAATCAGCAGATTCTTGTCTCCTGTTTTTCCTTTTATTTCATCGATATTCTTCAGTTTCAGGGTTATCATTTTTTTATTCCATAGAAATCAAATATTATAATAATTAATCATTATGAATCATTATATAACTATTATTTAAATGCTATTTCTTCAAGCTGTAGGGTCTCCCCAATTTCGGGTGTAGTATCGTCTCTACTCGTCTCTACCAATTAAATTGCCTCTCATACAGGTGAATGTCCTTCGCAAAGACTATGGTCTTTCCTGGTTCTACACCGACCTCATTCGCCATGTATTCCTTCAATAACTGCAACCCTGTAACATTGGCTGGAAAGCCGCCATAGGCATCCCTGGATCTGAAATAGACAATGAAATGCAATCTATCATCCAATATCTCAGTATCCATCTTGTGTGTCTTATCACCATGGTATTCTGTCTGTCACCCTTATATTCCCTGTATATCCATATACCTCCCTCGTGTTTTTCTCCTATGAACATAATGCTATCTTTTTAGTTAGACTTTTTTCAGAGCCAAACTCAACCCTGAAAACATCCTCCTCATTATAGATCTTCTCAACAATCTGTATCCAAGCATCAGGTATGTCAAAGGCCTTAATAGAGAGATACTTCATCCTAGTTCTTTGCAGAATGGATCAGAGAAACCAACGGGGACCTGAACTTGTTTTACGATATCCGTCCATAGAGGGGCAGTCTAAACTGAATGAGATGATGGAGTATGGATATAGTCGATCCAATGCGAATCTATCACAGATATTGCGTTCAGGTGATGAAGGATGATCTGGAGGGGTTACCTCTGAGAACACATGGCCCGGAGACGACGAATGGCTATCTCCTGGTAATTTTCTTGTCCACGGTGCTTCACTCTAAAATAAGGTCGCTACTCAGGGATAGCAAGCTTCGGATGTCGCTTCAGAATATTCTCTTGAATCTCAGTAAGATCAGGAAGGTCGTTCTTCGAGATGGGACTACCTTGACGACGGAGATGAGCAAGAAGCAGAGGGATATAATAAAAGCACTTGGGATCAGATTGGGTATGAAGGTGGGATATCATGGCGGTAGGATGGTTAAATTTCAAACATGGGCTTGAGTTCTACACCCTTGGTAGAGATCTCCACAATATGTCTATTTCTGGAATGAGAAATCCCTCTCATCTTTACTACCTGCAATGTCCTTATGAGATCGCCCTTCTCTTCATGCTCTCTCATTAGTATTACACCATCTGCAATAAATTCCTCTACGCCAAAGACAGAATATTGAAACTTCATGGGGGCTATCTCTGAGATGAAGATGCTGGTGCAATCGAGATACTGCATCTGTAGGCCAAGTTCAAATAGAAAGTCCCTTACATTTCTTTCATTACCCAGTGAATTGCAAATTGCCGTTACTGAATCTATTACCACCCTTTTAGCATCACTATCCCTGATGATGGATGTGACCATATTCATAATACCTTTAACGGTTAATGGTTCCAGGTTCATTAATCTCGCATCCTGGGTAATATCAACAATTTTTATCTTATCCGATTCTATTAATTCCTTATCATAGAATTCAAATGATTCCAGATTCTTTAACATCCTATCCCTAGACTCCGAAAGGGTGATATAGACTCCAGTTTCATTAAATTCTTTTGCCCCCGTGAAAAGGAATTGTTGACAGAGGATGGTCTTCCCAGTACCACAACTTCCGGCCAAGAGTACAGACTGTCCCCTTGGGATTCCTCCCCCCAAGATATTATCCAAGCCCTCAATTCCGGTTTTCATATGTTCCGTCATTCTCGACACCTAATTTATTATTTTATTTGAGATTTTCTTTAAATTGTCGCAATTAATAATTAAATTATCTTATATAAATCTTATATAAATACACTAACTATGGATTTTACAGATCGTGTTTTATTTCTTACATCGCAGATCCCTCCTGGTAGGGTTACTACATACAAGGAGATAGCCAGATCTTTGGGAAACGTTGGGCTTTCAAGGGTAGTGGGAAATTCTCTGAAAAAGAATCCCAATCCAGTGAGGATTCCATGTCACAGGGTTATTCGCTCAAATGGCGATGTTGGGGGATTTAGTCGTGGTGTAGCGGAAAAGATTAGATTGTTGAAGAAAGAGGGAATTTTAATTGAGGATAACAAGGTTAAAGATTTTGAGGGAATTATCTTCAAGGCCGAAGAGATGAAAAATCCCTAGATGTCCTGCGGAGACTCATGATATGATCACATCTAAGCTAAGATCCGATATCTCAAAACAATTATCTCGTCCAGTTTTTCTATATCAATTAACTCCAGATCAACAATCTCACCCTCTTTGAAACCCTCACCATCCGCCAGTGTAGGTACATTCCTGCCTCCAAAGATCTTTGGGGCTATTGCCACATAGATCTCATCCACTAAGCCCTCTTTTAGCATCTCGAAATTTAAGGTGCCGCCACCCTCCACCATAATCCTCTTAACCCCAAGATCACTAAGAATACTAACCATTTTCTTCAGGTCTACCCTTTTTTTCCCAAGAACAAATACCCTGGCCTTTTCCATCAACCTCAAGATCTTTTCAGAATCCTCCTTTTCGGTGGTGAAGATTATCTTCTCTGCGTTTCCATAATCCAAGAAATCAGAATCAAATTTTATTTCCTTAATACTGCCTACCATGACCTTTAAGGGATTTTCTGGAAGCCCTTTCTTGACCCTTTCCTTTCTCAACCTTTCTGATTTAACAGTTAACTTGGGATCATCTATGGCTACCGTGTTAGAACCAACTAAAATGGCATCAGATTCTGCTCTAAGTCTATCCACTCTTTCCATATCCTCCTCATTAGAAATCTTTACTTGCCTTTTCTCAGAAGTAGAAATCTTTCCATCCAGAGACATGGCAGAATTTATGAAGATAAATGGCTTTTTCATGTTAGATTAACGCATATCCTCCTCTTTGAGTGGAATTTGATATGATTCGATAGACCTCAAGTAAATAAAAACGCCCCGATCGGGATTCGAACCCGAGTCGTAAGCTGACCGCAAACCCATATCTATTTAACTTAAAGATTTCACTTAAAGGTTTACGACAGGCTCACATGATAGTCCTCTACACCATCGGGGCATTGTATCTACAACACCCTATAGTTTCCTTGTTTTGTCAATAACTAGTATTACTACCAGTAGGTTTTATCAAAACATATACCTCCATTTTACTACTTCCATTTAGTCCCGCCTCCCCGATTTGAACGGGGGATCTGCCGGTTGCTGCTATGGCTATAACCTGGAGACCTAGAAACTTCGTTTCTTAGAATCTACCAGTTATTACCCACGGCCTTTAGGAGTTTTCACTCCGAAACAAACTACAGCCGGCCGCGTTAAACCAAGCTACGCTAAGGCGGGTGATGAGTTATTTATTGGATTCCAAATTTAAATATATATCTCCTTGGTATTAATCCAATCAATAAAAAATAAAAAATTAAATAAAGAAATGAAGAAATGCCGAGGTAGCTCAGCTGGTTAGAGTGCCACGCTCATAAGCTCTAAAATATGGCACTCTGAGTTACGTGGAAGTCGCGGGTTCAAGTCCCGCCCTCGGCAATGGAACATTGGTTCAAAAAATAGGTATAAATTGGGAGATTTGACAAAGGAATAACGATAAGTTATTGGATTGTATAAATAAATAGGTGGGGTTTTGAGAAATTGATCCAACTAAGAAATAAACAATTATTCATCCCTATATATCCTGTTTGTCATCCTCAGGTCTAACAACACCAAGTTTAATTCTCTGATCTTCAGTTTTAAGATAATAGAAATCGTTTTCAATTTCAAGTGTTGCGATTACAGTTCCATCCTTAACAATACTTATCCGTTCATTGCCATCCATTACATATTTTGCATTCTCCATCAACTGTGATAGTTGAGCCTGGCCAATAACTTGTAAATATTTCAAAAGGTTTTTTGTTGTTTCTCATCTCTCACTATTCCAGAAAAGCTAAATGGATAGCATTCCTTTGCATTCATCCACCTTACCCCTGTAAGCCATATATGGAAATCAAGCGGGGTTAACTTGTACATACTACCTGACCTAAATTTATAATATCTCTCACCATTAACCTTGTCTGGTATATCACCAATTGGTCTAACATTTCCAAACATGTTAAAACTCATGATTTCCATATCATCAGGTGGCTTAAAAATAACACGCCAGTCTCTAAATTTAACTGTTTTTAAATTTTTGACTAACCCTATCAATTCGTCAATCATTTGGTATAATACATACTCGGATATTTTTTTGACAGATTGCAACTGTTGTAATAAAGCTACTGGAATCTGCTTATTTTTTAAATCATTAGCACTAATAAATCCCTCTAATCTACTTATAAGTTCTTGTTCATAGCATATCAACCTTTCTTTAAATCGTTCCTTTACAATATCTGGACCTACAATCTCAAAAGAAAAACTCTCAGAAAAAAGTGCTGATGTATGTACTCTGGCAGTTTTCGATGGCTTGAACCTTAATCTTAACCAACATCGATTATAATTCTTTGATTTAAAGGTATATAAAAAAGGGAATAGATGATATAGTATGTTGTATCCTCTAATTGGATTTGAAAGATTAATTTCAAAAACGCTATAACCAATTCTCTGGTACATTAATAATAAATAGTTTGTTTCTTGTGGTGGCTTAAAAATATCCATTGTATAATCAGCACTAACATAACCTTCATGAATTAAATCTTCAACCGGATTAAGTGGATTCGGTTCAATAACTTTAGCTATTGATGGTTTATTTAAGTTTATATCTGTAGTCTTTGTATCATCCCCCTCTTTTATTAGCCTACGACCATCAATTCTATAAATGTTATTCTTTGGATGATTTGGTTTAAGAAGTTGGTATGTATCTTTTATATCAAATTCACTGCAGTCTTCTTTACTCAAATCAATAATTTGTGATTCCAACGGCTCCCCTATACGACAGAATATGTTTGGGTAAATTATAAGTAATGTCACTATATCTGCGTTGGATTTATTTTCCAATAAAACATCTGCAATAATTTCAGACGAACCAGAGCCAGTCAAATATATGGTTTCAAGAACATATCTAACTTCAATATCCCCATCAGGAGAAAAGATAAAGAAACACATCATTAATAGCGTGAATGTGGGATCCCCCCGCCATTATTTGCCCTGTATCTCATCTCTGCGTGAGGAGCAATTTCCTCAAGGGTTTTGTAACATTCTTTAAAAAGCTCTTCTTCACTAATACCTAATTCTCTGGTAATTCTTTTAATAATTATAGCACTTTTTTGAAATTCAGGATGTCTTTTGTAAAATCCTTTTATGACTTTTTCCTCCCAACTTGGACCATGTTCCATTTTGTTTCCCTCCTTTCACCCTCCTTATACATCATGTGAATACTGATTTACTTTTTATTTAATTATCTGTATTTATGGAATAAATACTTATCGTTTTTTCTTTTGAATATATAATTAATCGGAATTATGAATAAAAACGGGTTATTGATTATAAGTCAATACTCCTTCTTATCCTCTCCTTTGCATATTTGCTTTCGCCGTATCTGAGGTATGCTATGGCTATGAGCCTGAGCCACGGGACCGATTTTAATGCCAAATCCTCCGGTTTTTGTTGTTTCAGTTTCATTTGCGGTAAAGCCTGTTGACCTTTTCTTTTATAACGGACTCTGGTAGAGGCGGTGAACACCTGCTGTTGAATTTTAGGAGTTCCCTGAGTGCTTCCCGCTTGGATAAGCCGCAGGTTTTCAGAACGCCGATGAGCTGGGTTGCTGAGTTGTCTCTCGAGCCCTTCCTGACTCCGTTCTTTAGATGCCTGTATCTCGGTGGAAGGTTGTCGATTGATACGGTTGGGGTTTCAGGTGAACCTGTGGGCTTCCCGAAGTAGTCCTCTGCTTCTTCGAGCAGTTTAAGGGGTACCTCTGCCGGCTCAGGGTAATTGGGTATCTCCGAGTCCGATAGAATCTCCGAAAAGTCCATCGTAACCGGGTGGTAATCCAGTATTTGCTCCGGGCTTTTCAGTGGCATGCAGACTATTGGTTTTCCCTCAAGGGTTTCCTTTGGATACGGGCTGAATGGTATGCTGAACACCCTTGTTAAATCGGGATGGATTTCAAGGCGGGCTTTCCTGCCGGGAAAATTTATCTCATATGCATTGTTCTCGAATTTTAAATCCAGTGGCGTGGATTTTTCAAACAGATAGCGTGCCAGTTTTTGAACATCTTTTGAGGTGTCGCCGAATCCCATTTCTATTGGTGCGGTCAGGTGGAATCCCTTTCCGCTGGATTTTAGTATTGGAGCGATTTTATGTTTTTTCAGTTCCTTCCAGAGCGGTTCCAGAATCTGGTAGGATTCCTCCCTTATGCTTTCCAGATTTTTGATGGATGGGATGTTCCAGTCCAAATCATAGGCCAAATCCCTGCTCAACGTCCATCTGCCGAGTTCTTCTTTAAGGCTGTATTTTATCTCGGGGAATTTTTTGAATCTGGACAGGGTTGCGTAAACTCCAACTGGTAAGCCTTCACCATAGCGGTTCGAGTAGTACTGGATTCTCTCATAGGTCTGCCTGAATTCTTCTTTGCTCAGATTGTGGAACGGGACTCCCTTCGCCCCTTTTCTTTTGCGGTCGTACACGTAGAATCTTTTTTGGTCTCCGATGCAGAAGCCGAAGCGTATGGCTCTGTCTTTCAGATACTCTTCTAAGTAATTCTGGATTTTCTGGTTTTCGAACATTGGATTTTTAGTCATTTTCAGGTCATGTGAAAAATTTTTTGGTTGGCTTAAATGGTTATTTCTTGGGTTGCCGTTCGTGCGGTTTGGTTTTTTTTGGTTTTTGTTTTGTTTTGGGTTGCGCTTCTGTTTTTTAATATATACCACAAATTCAAACTCGGAGGATTACCCCGATTTTGGGGTTTTAGCCCGCCTGCGACCTTTGAATTTTAATTTCTAAAATATTCGAATGCCTTTCTCAAATCGGAGCACAATTCTTCCTCGGATTTGCCTGTAAAGGTCGGATAATATATGTAGGGGTATGGTTCCTCCTTAGGCTTTGTTTCTTTTTTTATCTCCTTCTTAATCACCTCTTTTTTAGCGGTAGGTTTCTCACTTTTCTCGAAACATTTCTCAATGGCGTCTTTAATTTCTGTCCGGGTTAATATCTCCCCTCGGGAAGTCTTGGGTCTTATGGTGTCCTCGTATTTTTTCTTAAGGTTTGCCTTGGTAAGCACAATGAAAAAATTGCTGTAGCCCTTCAGGATTCTCAACTTCTCTTCAAACTCATCGGCGTTGTATGTCAGGTTTGAGCCTGTCTCGACCTCTACTGCGATTATTCCCTTCGGGGATTCAAAGGTTATGTCGGGAAACTTTGTCCGGTGGGTTTGAACCTTTCGTGTGTGTTTCTTGACCTCCTCGTAAATCAGGTTCCAGAGGATGAAGTGTGGGTTGGTTTCATGGGTGTCGTTTTTAACCAGCCAGATATTGCCCCTTCCCCTGCCAAAGCCGGGATCCCTGACCTTCTTGTAGCCCTGCTTCAGCAAATCCTTAATCTGGTCTTCCTCAAGTCCGCTCATCAGGAGGACTTTTTTATCGGTATGGAATATCTTTGGCTCTGTCCGCCTGCTTATACAGTCTGTTAGCTCGTTCGGGTTTGTTGTGATTCTCTGGTGTTCCTCTGGCGAGGCGATAACCCTCAGGGGGATTGATGTGTTCTCCACTAACAATAATCCTTTCCCTTGACCTGCACTTCTGCTGTCTTTGCCTGAGATTCTCCTTTTTTCTCTCCTGTTCAGGTTGAAGGTTCTCGATACGTCTTTCAGCACGGAGTTGTCCTGCCACATGATTAATTTCCAACTGGTGTTCCCGAGGATTGTCTGGCCCGGTATCGTTCCGTCCGGCTTTCTACTCAGGAAGTCGCCCACCTGCTGTGTGATGACAATGAGGCAGGTGTTCCTCTTCCTCCCAGTCCTTGCCATCTCAAATACGTATTCACCAATCATAGGATTCTGCAATACAGACCAGCACTCATCCACTACTATTGTCTTTCTTCTCAGGTCTTTTTTCATCCTCTGCATCAGGTATTCCAGAATCACATAGGTTACGGATTCCACCATGCTCTTTGGCACGTCCTTCAAGTCGAACGTAACGAACCTGTTCTGGAGATCCACGTTTGTCTGGTTGTTAAGGAAACTCAGCGAGCCTGTTGTGAATATCTTCAGCTTCCTTGCGAGAGCCGATGCAGACCGTTTGACGTCCTGGTTTTCATCGAATTCCTTTGCACTGATAAAGTCATACAAATCCGTGAAAGTCGGTGCTTCATTGCTCCATGTGTCCGGATTTTCAGTAATGCCTTTACGCTCATAGATGTAGTGGAATGCCTCATCAAGCAGCGACCTCTGGGCTTCCGAGAGGTCATCGAATATCGTATGCATGAATAAATGCAAAGATAATTTTTTGTCCACTGGGTTCATTCCGAGCAGGTCGAATGGATTCAGGAAGGTGTTTGATTCCGGGGCTATTTTAACTATCTGTCCTTTGTAGGTTTCCGTGATATTCCTGTACTCACCTTCCCTGTCCAGCACATAAAGAAACCTGTCCGGGAACATAAGGTTCTTTGTGCATAGTAGTTTCACTGCAAAACTCTTCCCCGAGCCAGCCATCCCAAGTACCAGACCATTGGCGTTCATCAGCCGGAACTGGTCAATGATTATCGGAATCCTTGTGTCATCGTCCACGCCAAAGAAGATTCCCTCATCCTCTATGGAAAAGCCCGGGGAGAGAAAGGGGAAGCATGCCGAGAGAGAGGAAGACGTAAGCGTTCTGCTGATTCCCAGCCTGTTGTCTGCCAGGGGAAGCACCGACTTGATTGCGGCTTCTATTCTCAGGTTCACCACCTTCGGTTCTATCATAACTGATTTTAAATTGGATTGAATGTTGTCTGTTAATTGCTTCAGCCCCTTTTTTGTGTAAGCCCTTGCATTCACATAGATGGATGTGTCGAACAGTCTTTCCCTTCCGTGCTGCAAGTCCACCAGGAGTTCCTTTGTTTCCTTCTCCTGTATCTGTAGCGATACAGGGATAAATTCATTTTTTCTTTCCATCCTCAACATGTCTGTTTCCTGTTTTTTTATCTCCCTGTTGAGCAGTCTTATGCCCTCGCCTGTTTCATGGGGCTTTATGTGGATGCATAAATCATAATCGCCGGGCATTAACACCAGTTTCTCAAGCCAGCCCTCGTTAACTGAATCAGGGAAGCCATCTGCCGCTATAATCTGGTTGTATCTTTCATTTATTCGGATTGTGTCGAACCCGACCTCTGTGGGCGATTGAATAAAAGAGTTAGGCACTACATCCGAGTCGAAATATGACCTGAAGAGTTCCATTAATTCTTCCTTTTCCAGCCGCTTAGGCCTGAGGTTTATGGTCTCCAGATTTTCCATTACCGTGTTGACCCTTTTATCCAGTTCATCATGGGTTATTCCCTGGTTCCTGACCGTGAATTTACTGTTTTTTCTCAATGGTATGACGACATAGCATTTCCTGTCCATAACCCTGTTCTCTCTCAGGTAGTTTGTGAGGAAGTCTTTGAAGTTCCTGATTTCTTCTCGGTTTTCCGTGTTTTTCTCAAGCCTTTGGAAATATGAGTCCATGTCAGGGTCCACGCTCCTTACAACCAGCTGGACTTCAAAGTTTAGGGAGTTTAGAAACATCCTGAAGAAGTGGATAACGTCCTCTCTCTGCTCATCCGAGAGCATGCTGAAATTTATGCCCTTTACCTTTATTACTGCTACAAGACCGTCTTTCAGTACAACGCTGTTGCCTCTGATTTCCTCTATGCCGAGAAAGTCCCTGGCTACATCTCTTATTCCTGCCAGCCTTGTCTTTGTCATGGTGAACTGGATTGCCTGGATTATGAGCCTGTCCAGATCGAGGAAAGAAAGACATAAACCGAGACCAATAAGGCACATGGAGACCTGCTTCTTCAGCGGCATGCCCGAGTAAAAAACAAGGGCTGAGGCTATGCCTGAGCCTGCCATGTAAAAACACTGCTTGAAAGTCAGGCCGAATGCAAACTTTTCCTTATATCTTATTTCGGTTGGGATTCTGTACATTTTTTGTTTTGGTTTTATCTGTGGTTAAGAGGTAGAGTAGCAGTGCGATAACAAGAAAGTTAGGCACTACAATCTTGATGTCTTTAAGGATTATGGATGAAACCATTGCCGAGAGCATGACAATTACCATCCATATTCTCCTCTCCTTCTGGACTAATAGATTTTCTTCTTTCATTTTGCATACTGGTTTAGCGTGGTCTGGGTGCTTTTTTGTGGAATGGTTCTGGTGATTATCCGGGTTACCTGCCTCGTGGACTCCACTGCCCCGCTTATTGTAGCACCTGCATTGAAGCATGCCTGGAGTAGTATTGGGGGAGTGAGTAGCATCATAAGCATTAATCCGAGACCGAAAACTGCGTTGAAGAGGGTTCCCTCGAAACTGCTTCCCATTGAGGAAAAGGCTGCCATTGCCGTCCTGAGCAACAGCACTTCCACGAACGGGAGGAATATTATCACCGCCAGCATTGTAAGGAACGTCTGCCCGATTCTTCTTGTCGGCGGCAGTAGGCAGAGGAAAAGAACTATTGGGAAAAAAATTACACCCGCCATTACCAGCATGTGCCTCAGTATGAACATGAGGATAACTCCTATCACCAGAAAAACGTTTATGAACAGGATCAGCAGTACTGATGCCGATGCCACAAGGAATCCTGATAGGTCCGGGTTCACGAACAAAGATGCTGATAGTACCTTCTCAAAGTCTAAAATAAGCTGATACAGGTCGAATGAGACCGTAACCAGTATAATCGAGGCAATTGTTTTGATTACCCACTCCCTGAAAGTCCTTGATGGGTTGCTATCCATTACCACTCCGACCAATAACCGATAACCTGCGGCTATGAGAACGAGGACATACAAAGAGGTAACAATCATGCGGACTTCATTCCAGAGATCGTATGCCGGCTCCAGTGGAGGATTGTATATCAATAGTTCAATAACCAGGTCCATCAGCTCCGCAAGCAGGGAATAAAGGCTGTCATGGATTCCTTGGACTATCAGGTCCACTAATCCTTTTATCCCTGCGATCAATGACTCTGTTATCAGGCTTATGACATAATTGATGAGGTCATCCATGGAGTCTGCTGATACCTGTTGAACCATTGCCAGAGCCAGTACCACTGCCATTAGTTTTTGCCTGATTCTCATTTTTGATTATACGCCAGCCAAGAGCTGGTCCACGATAACGTCTGCCAGGTTTATCAGCAGTAGTGCCGCGACTATGATGAATAAATATTCCTTTATTCTATCCCTGCGGTCAGGTCCAGCGAATAATAGCTGAATTCCAAGAATCACGAGCATTAACACACCCAGTGTATTCCCGATGTCCTTCAACAGGTCTATGATGTTCTGGAGGAAGCCCTGTACACTTGACTCCGCATAAACCAGCCCGGAAAAAACAATAAATACCATGCCCAGTGCCATAATTTTATCCATTTTTTTCATTTGCAACCACCTCGTTTTTGTTTTGATAGAATAATCTGAGGGATTTGATGCATGCTTTCTGCTCGTTCACGCATTTTTTGTAAAGGATATCCATACCCGCACGGATTTCATCATCCCTTATCGTTCCTTTCACTGCTGATATCATGCTTGAAAGATTCGTCAATCTCCGCAAGTAAACCTTAAGAACATTACAATCCTGCTCCGAGATGTTTGGTGTTTTCATTTTTCTGTTAATCTAAAGCCTCTGCCATATGAAAGAAGCTCTACTTTTCCTTCTTCAATTAACCTGTCCATGAAGGTGCCGATTTTCCCGAATGGCATGAGGGTCAGCTTTGCCATTTCCTCTATGGTGAAGTCGCCATCGCCGAAAATCCGTTTTGCCATAGTTAAGAAAGAATCATACTCATCATCCGGGAACTCGCCGGAACTGGATTCACTGTTTATCCTGTAGAAAAAAGCATTACCTACCTTGTGGACTTCCAGTATCTCCTGCTCAACCAACAGCCTGAGGGCGTCGTAGCATGTCTTTCTCTTTAGTTTCAGTTCCCTGACGATGTCCTTTGCGAATGTCCCCTTTAACTTCCTGCCCCTTACCATGTGCGTTGACTCTAATCGAGTTACTGCACCTAATACCTCATCCAGAATCTGGGTATCGAGATTTTTCATCTTGTAATATTATAGGAAATTATTATATAAATAGTAAAATTAGAATTAGACTAAATAGTAATATTCTTACTTTTAGAGCAAGTATTTATATTTGCATCTTTCTAAATATACTATGGGGAAGAAAAAAAAGAAAATGCCAAAAAAAGAGATTATAAATGAAATGGCTGGTAAATTTGGGGCACTTGGAAATCCTAAAAATATTAGTATTTTATATTATCTTTCTGAAAGAGATAATCCAGCATCACGAAAAGAGATTTCAGAGGGAGTTGGTATACTAGAATCTAGTATTTCAAAATATATGGAAAAACTTGAGGATGAAGGTTATGTAAAGCGGATAAAACAAGAAGGCACTAAAGAATTACGTTATAAACTAAAAAAAGATACTAAATATATTTTAGATAAAATATATGAAATGGCTTTGGATGATATAAAAATGAAGGCAGGTAAGTATAAATTATTATTTGAAAAATATGATTCATTAGCAAAAGAAAAATAAAATGAAGACAGTTAATTTAGCTCATCTTCATAACCTTAACCCTACTAAGTTAAGGCTGTTTATTTGGCGGCTGGAAAATCTAAATAAGGAAATAAAGGGTAGTAGCCGTTCTTCATGCTGTGATCTATGCAAGTTAGCTCGAATGCAATTAGAGAAAGTGCTAATAGGACTTCATTTTTTAGAATTGTATAAACTCTTTGATGAGAAAGAAAGATATTTGGAGCATAAAGAGGAGATTTCATTACTACTTGAAGAATCTCATAAGCTTTTTGACCTAATTAAGGGTAAACAGTGTAAAGTAGAATCAAGACATTGTGAACTAATTAGCCAACTTAGAGCTGTTGGAGGGCGAAGGGCAAAAATTATAACTGAGAAATCATTAAAATATGGGTGTGATAATGTACAAATATTCGAATTTTTGAGTTACTTCAATGCAGAAGAGCTTCTCAAGTGTTTAATTGACGGAAAAGTTGGGTATGATGTTTTTGGATCCGTTGATGTCTATACTGAATCCTATTTGCTGTATGATGAGAGAATTTTTGCTGACTGGTTAGAAGCCAGATATAAAAAACATTTAGACAAATTGGATGAAATGCCTCGTTTATTATATGAACTATTGAGGTACGTCCTATCATTCGATATATATTCGCCCTCTCAATTCGATATAGAACAACACGACACACGCATAGTTGTATATCTTACTCAGAGAAACAAAGAACTAACTATGAAATTATTGGAGGAAACAGCCATAAACTTATCCAATTTGGACAAACATAAAAAATCGAAAGAGACGACTAGAGAGTATATTAAACCAAAGTTGCTTAAGAGAATTTCAGAATTTAAATCTTTTGTGGAATCGTTTCAAGAAAAGGAGGAAACTATTTCACTAAACAAATCTTATCATTCCTTTTATGGAACTCCCTATACCATCCCTATCTTTGAGCAAAAACAATTTAACGACTATATGATGAAACAGTATAATAGACGGAAAGATGAATTACAGAGGGAACCTAAACTTGTGTTTGGAGAGAAATTTAAAGATTATGGGGATGTACTTGAATATCGAAAAGAAAAATTAAAATCTGCATCTGTTGCATATAGTTGAGTATTCGGACATTACTAATAATCCAAAAAGTTAACCACTACAATCCCTATCCCTTCCCAACAATATATCTCTCGAACTTCTCCGCAATCTCTAGGGTGAGGTCTACCTTCCCGTCAAGTTCTCCATCCAAATCTGCCAGCAAACTCACAGCCGATTTTAAAGAAGACATCCTGATAACCTGCAAATCCTTCTCAGATATTTCTGGATTTTTGTAGCCGGGGTTGTTGCTTGGATTACTGCCTGGGTTGACTGGTCTTATCTCGGTTATGTTCCTGTATTTGCCTGAGTTTTTGAATTCGTATTCTATCTCCATTTCCTCGTTCAGATGTTCTGCCATATCCTCATCCCACAGCGAATATACCCTCCCGTCTATATTCAGACGCCAGTATCTCCTTCCATCCTTCAGGTCCATCTCTTGAATTTCTTTCAGCATTCCTCTCATCTAATCACCTATCAGGTATTCTCTGGGTAGGTAATAAACCTGCTTTCTGTATTGCCGTTCGTGCCGTTAGTAAATGAGATCAAGCAATCATCGCATGTTCCCATGTTCTTATCCATTTTCCGTTAACGAGTTTCAGGCAACAGGGTTTGGTCATAGAACCAGATGGCTCTGGTTGGTCATAAACCTTGTCCTTGGTCTGCGGTTCGCGGGTTAGGCACTACATTAGAATCGGAAGACTACGGAGTTAGGCACTGCATTAAGATGGGAAATCGAAATCGGATATAAAAGGTTAGAGTGTAATATCTATAATGTGGGTTCACATGGAAAAGATACATGAAGAAAGAAACTGGAAAAGTTTGTTTTTGAAATATGAGATATATACTGACAGGATAAGGATACAATCAATACTCCCATTTTATCACTTTGATATTTCTTATGACAATATAGAAAAAACTGAGATTGGCAGCCCTCCGGTTATTTGGGATGTGATAAAAAAGAGGTATTATTCTCGAAAGTATGGTTTTGGGCTTAGAATTTTAAAGAATGATTTGGCCGATTTATCCAAGCACATAACCATAGAAAAGAAGAAAGGTTTTTGGAAGCAGATAAGGATAACCCCAAGAAATCCTGAAAAATTTTTAGAATACTTAAATCTGTAAGGACAATTCATGCAATTTGATAATGGGATGAACACGGAAGGTTAGGCACTACAGAAATAACGGGCAGGGAGTTGGTTACCATGAATGCCTAGCATCCAGACTTCTTTTCAGAAGCGGTCTCCCATGCCCAAATTATATTTGGCGGGCTGGTTTATAAATTTATTCTGGGGAAAATTAATTTTCACGCGTGACGGATAATATTGACGAGGGACCCACAAGAAATCCCTGTTTTTGCGTATAAAGGCTTCTGATGACGTATGACAACGGGTGAGAACCAGTGACACCATAACTCTGCGAGTGATAATAAAAATAACTATATTAACATATAGAATACTTTTTGGGACGGGTGATAACCCCTGTCATGCGTTGCTGTCACCCGTCGTATTATTGTCACCCGTGAATTCTATCTCTTCCCAGTTGATTTTCCTGAACAGGTTTTTCATGGAACTGATGTAGTCGCCGACAAACATTTTGAAACTGGTGTTGTTGTCTGAGGCGTATTTTGATGCCTGCTGGATAATCCTGTTCTTCACGGACTTTGACGTGCAGAGGAAATGGATGTCGCAATCCGGGATTTCAGCTTGGGCCTTAACGCATTTGTCGATGTTGCCATAGATCCATTCATTTGAATTGGAGCCCGTCTCTATCTCTATTAATTTTCGCTTGCCATCCTTTTCCAGCGCGATGTCTACATACCTGTCCTCACCGACTTTTTTATCGGTCGGTTTCCAGCCTTCTTCCCCGAAGATTTTTATGGTAAATTTTTTCATCTGGGTGTGGAAGCCTTCATAAACCTTCATCTCTATCGGGACTTTGAGCCTCCTGCACAGCTCCATCCCTTTTTCGGTTAGAAAGTGGAAATGGGTTGTGTTCCTGTATGCCCTCGCCTTTTTAACTCTGATGAATCCCGAGTCTGCCAGTGTTTTCAGTCGGGCTTTCAATTTGTTTCCAGATATTTTCAGGGTATCTGCCAGCTGTTTTGTTGTGATGGCATCGCCGCCGCCGATTGCTTTGATTATTTCCAGTTCAATGCTGGTTAATCGGGTTGGTTTGATTTTGGATTCTCTTGTTTCTGTTAATCTCTGGTTCATGTTAATCACCTATTTTCTTTGTATCATAATCGGTTGGTTTCTTCTCATTTACAAGCGGAAACTTCAGGAGGAAAGGTTTTGAGAACTGCTCCGTGCGTATTATCCCATAGCCGATCGGTAGTTTTGACAGGTAATTTCTCTCTTCCTTATCCAGACCGAGCATTCTCGCGGCGTCCTCTATGTCCGAGGAGTGTTTTGAATCCAATTTCAGACGCATGTATATCTGGGTTGCAGAGTTTCCCAGTGCGGGATAGGAGATTAAAGATGGATGCTGGTCCGTGAAAATGATGCCCATTCCAAGACCTCTAATCTCTCTAAACAGTCTGTCCATCACCGTCTCCCTTCCTAACTGGCGGGATTTTTCCCTGTTTAGCACGTAATGGGACTCCTCAAGAACTATGACTCCCGCGATTCCCTTTTCCCAGTTTTTCAGTAGCCAGTTTCTCAGCCATTGCAGGACTATTTCAATGAAGAATGTTTTGTCCTCATCCACCAATTCTTCCAGTTCAAATACTGTTACTCCTTTGAGTAACTGCGATGGGTCGCCGTTCCCCGAGAAACCACTTAAACAGAGGGAATCCAGAGCCCTCTTTGCAGTTGCTATCCAGTTTCTCTCTCTAAAAGGCAATTTTCGGTTGTCCATCCCGCCGACTTCTTTCCTGAGGTCTGAGAGTGTTGGCTCCGAATCCGAGAGTTTGTTCAATGCCGATAAAATTATTGACTTTCCTCCCCCAAGCAGCCAGTAGGCATGATCAAAAACTTCCGCAAACTTTTTTGCCCATACCTCTCTCGAGGTTCCAGCCGGAGGATTTAACGGGTTGAAATTGAACGAGGCGGGTTCTAATATCTTCTTATCCACCGGCAGGTTCCTGTAGTTCTGCTTTGAGAAATCGAAGACCAAGACCGGTATCTTCTGCTTTGCCAGTTCCTTGATTAGATGGTGGATGAAGTTTGTTTTTCCCGAACCCGTTGAGCCGAAGACCCCGAGATGTTTCAGCAGTTGCTCCTTTTTCAGGTAGAAGTTGTATAGCTCTTTTTTACCGCTTAATACCTTCCCGAGATTTATTTCGCCCCAGATTAATTCCTGCGGGATGAACGGCAAAAGGATATCATTCTTGTTTAGGATTTTCTCTGCGGTGATGTCTATGAGCCATCTCATGTTCTCTTTGCCCTTTTTATCCTCTATCAGATACCTTTCCCTGAGTTTTCTTGCGGTCTCTGGCTCCGCCTTTTCTATTATCTTCAGTCTTTCGTCCAAGTTCGATATGCCCATGGCTATCACTGACTAAATCCGAGAAACCCGAATCAGACCCTGAACGTTCTTGACCTTCCATACGCCCTTTCCGAGCGGATTAATCCGAGGTTGATCAACTGCGTTAGGTAGAGGGTGAATGTTCTCCTTGCCACCGGTTTCCTGCATTTAGAGTATTTACTCCAGAGCTCGCCCGAAATAATCCCGGGGTTCTTTTTGACGAGTTCGTAAATCGTGCGGTGGCGGTCCGTTAATTTTTTCAATCTGTAGGTCTTTCTCAGGGATTTTGCCCTTCCAAAGCCCAATCTCACGTGTTTGAGGCTTATCTTGGATGCTCCCTCATGGTCTGCCCTGTCCCCCGCGTTCTTTAAGGTCTGGATGGCTATTCTTGCGTCTCCCTTCGAGAGTCTTGCTATCTCCTCCAAAAGTTTTAGCGTCCATGTTCCCGGGTGCAGTCCGAATTTTGCCCTTTCCTTAAGTATTTCGATTAAATCCTGTATGTTGTATGGCTTGAATTCGATGAAAATTCCATTGAACCTGCTCTTCGACCTCGTTTCGAGGCTGTAAAGCGTGTAGAGGGAGCATGAGATATAGACCATGCCGATTCTCAAGTCTGATAGATGGTAGATCAGTTTTGCTATGTCCCTGTTCTTGTCTGCCTCATCCAAAATCAAAACAATCGGCCTTTTCCGCGTATAATTCTCGAATAAATGGAACTTGTAGTAACCGCTTCTTGAGGACTTTGGAGCCAGCAATCCCTCGGTTATCTTATCTATGACCGAGTAAAAGGAGTTGAACTCCCAGCAGTTTATATAGATACCTTTTACTCCCACTTCCTCCAATTCTTTCAGTATGAACTTTACGGTGGATGTTTTTCCCGAACCCGGCTCCCCGTGAATCCAGATCGGTGAAGGTTTCTTCCGTTCCAGTAAAGGCTGTAAAGAGAACCGTATTTCCTGAATCTGCGGCTCCCTGCTGACTATCCTCACCGGCAGGTAATCGTCATAAAATATGTCTGGATTTGTTACGATGGTGAACATAAAAATTAGATTATGGAGAAGGCATATAAAGATGATGGATGGCTTGCCGATTGTGCCAATTATGGGTTAATTTATCCAGAGAAATGAGTTTTAAGGGATGTTATATGACTCGGACGGGGTGAGGATTTTGGCGGAGAGTTCGGCTCGGCGGCGAGATTTTTATATTATGACTCATCATGATTAAACACCTCATCCAAAATACTTTCCTTTATTTCCTCAAGCTGGGTTATCTGCCTCTGGATTTTCTCTTTCAGGGTTTTGATTTTCTCATAAACACTGTCAAGATAATTTGCTATTTCTTTTTGCTTTTCAAGGTCTGGCTGGTTGTTGCGGAAGGGGATGGGAATTTTTACTAATTTTGAAAAACGCCTATTAATTCCTCCTTGTGCCGTCCCACCTTTTGTTTTTAAAATTCTATTTTGCCCTTCTCCACTCATTAAAAATCTAAAAACAAATTTTGGATAAATTCTCTCTTCTGAAATTCTACATAAAAATACATGTTCATTAACCATAGCTTTTTTAAATGGGAAATTATCATCTACAAAAGCAGTTTTTCCAGTTGTTGCACCATCTTTGACTATTAGAATATCGTATTTTTTGATTTTACCTTTATTGCTTTGCTCATAAAAATCCTCTGGAATGTATTTTAATTTTTCAAAAGAAAAAGTTCCATCATAACTTAAATGTTCTCCACCAATTGAAGGAATTCCATCAGTGTATTTTTTAACTCCTCCTTTAGGTCTGTTACCGCTTTCAATATATGCTACCTCTCCCAACCTCGCCTCTCTCCACTCCTCGCCTTCCTTTGGCTTAAACGCTTGCTCTAAAACGCTTTCCCATAGTTCATCAAGTTTTTCAAGTTCTTTCTTTTTCTTCTCCGGAATTTTGTCAATCCTTGAAAAGTTTACCTCAATGTATTCAACGATTTTCTTTTGAGTTTCTAAATCTGGCTTGCCGTTGTGGAAGGGAAGGGGGATTTTTATTGATAGAAGCTTTTTATTTGATATGCCTGCTTGACCAATCCATTTTGTGGCTTTTAAATAGAAAAAGCCCTTACTCCAAAGAAAATTGAGGCACCACGATAAAAAATCTGGTGTTATGATTTGTTTCTTTACTCTTACTCTCGTTATGTGGTTGCTGTAAGTATAATTTCCATCCAATGCTTTATAAACGGCAGCTCTGCCCACAAGTTCGATACTATTTGTGTTATTAAATAAAACATCTCCATTCTCAATAAAGTATTCTTCAACTCCTTGCATATCCTTGGGAATAAATGTTAATTCGTCAAAATTTATCTTATTCCAATTCGCTATGTTATATGGTCTGAGTTGGGGAATTCCATTATTAACGTTTATTTTCCTTCTCTTCTGCTTAGATAAAGCAAAACCAGATTTTACATCTTTCGTAACCTCCCTTAACCTCACCTCTCTCCACTCAACCCTTTCAACTTCCCATGGCTTTTTGGGATTGCTGAAGTCTTCAAGGGTTTCCATCTTGAGATCCCTCCGATTTGTAGAAGTAGACATCTATCATTTTTTTGAGTAGCCATAAACATCTGAATAAAGAGACTATAGCCCATACAAAAAGAATAATCAGCAAAGATAAAAGAAAGGTTGGGATATAAAGCATTAAGATTTTAAAAACAAAACTCAATATTGCCATAACAACAAATAGAATTATTGAAAGTAAAAACGCATGAAAAACATACTTATATGCTGAATGCAGCTTCATATACTTTATTCTTTTATTTTCTGGAAAAACAAAAAGGATAGTTAATGAAGTGATGAGGAATCCTGCCAAAGTAACGCTGACTGTTAGTATGGTGCCGAGAGTATTAAGTATGTTGTTGAATATAAAACTCAAATCAAAAAAGTAGATAATAGCAATTAAAAGCAACCCCAAAACAATACTACCAATAAAATCGTTTTTGAACTCTTTTATCTTAAAAATATTGATCATATTTCCACCATTAAGGCTCATCTTCTACAGTAACAGGATCCATAAATTCTTCAAGTTCATTTTTCAATGATGTATAAGAATCTATTATCTCCCGATACATTGAATCTGGATTTACTGCTTTTGTTCTATCATCTAGCTTCGGAATTCTTTTTTCGGTTAACATTAGTTCTTCAAGAACGTTTATGGATTCTATGGAGTCGCTACCTTCTAATTTTCCTCTAATATCCAAAACATTAATATTGCTCTTGCTATCTTTTCTGGAAAGAATTTTTTTAATTGATTTAAGTAACTTTTCAAATTTTGATGGGTCACCATATCTTCTCCCTTTTCCTAAAGTGAAAGAAAGATGAAGCCACATATCATCAACTAACTCTGCTGCAGAAAACATCTGTTCAAAACTTTG
>Ga0190361_1000302_pt1 | contig 20780 bp, 20 predicted proteins | sample 48721845_MG_FD_161273 | JGI IMG/M metagenome (GOLD analysis project Ga0190361, IMG submission 161273) | Hydrothermal vent microbial mat bacterial communities from Southern Trench, Guaymas Basin, Mexico - 4872-18-4-5_MG | ecosystem: Environmental > Aquatic > Marine > Hydrothermal vents >... | reverse complement strand
TAACCAAAGGGGTAATTACTTCTTCATGGGTGGCTCCTAAAACATATTCTTTATCTCCTAAACCCTTAAATTTAAACAATGCCTTAAAATTATTATACCGTCCAGTTTTTATCCACCAGTTTTTAGGAGTTAAAGCTGGCATTAAAATTTCCTGTCCTCCAATTGCTTCCATCTCTTGACGGATTATCTCTTTTATTTTATTTAAAACTCGTAAACCAAGAGGTAAATAAGCATAAACCCCAGCCATCACCTTAAAAATAAATCCGCCTTTTATTAAAAGCTGGGAATTTATACTCACTTCTTCTTTAGGAACTTCTTTGATTGTTTTAGTAAATAATTCTGATTGTAGCATAATAAATTTAGTAAGAGAGACCTTTCTTATACTATTCAAAATAGAAAAATTGGTCAATATTCCAAAGTTTTTAAAACACTTCTTATTCTTTCTGCCTCTTGCTTAACTAAAGGAGTATCATATTCTCCACTATGAGCCCGACTACCTGAGTAAACAGTCCTTTTTTGGTCTAAATGAAGAGATAGAACAAAACCTTCTTGGTTATTAAGTTTTTTAATAAATAGATGGAAACGTGGATAAGCGCTTCTTCCTATTCTTCTAATTCCACTTACTAAATTATCTTTTTGTCCTCCTCGCCACTGGTAGCCAAGACGTCTAATTAAATCATAGAGATTTTTTTTAATCTGTTTTTTCCAATAAATCTTCATTTTACCAACCAATCGTCCTTTTAAATACCCCAATAATTTTCCCTCCATACCTAGCAAGGTCGAAATAAGTTACTATTAAAACAATAATCATTAAGGCAATAAAGCCAAAAGTATGAATAGCGTTCTCTATTTCAATTTTTATCTTTCTACCCCTGATTTTTTCAATCAAAAGAAAAACTAATCTTCCTCCATCTAAGGCAGGTATAGGCAAAATATTAATAATACCCAAATTTAAAGAAAGAAGGGCAGTAAATTGTAAAAGATAAATGAATCCTAAGTGAACTACTTGATTAGTCAAAACAGCTATACCGATTGGTCCAGTTACTCCTCCTTTTATGCCTTTTCCTAAAATAAGACCCTTAACCATCAAAAAGATAAACCATATAAATTTACCAATTAAAATAATAGTCGTTTTTATCCCCTTCCAAATGGCTAAATACCAGGGATAACTAATAGTGCCTACTTTAACTAAACCTACACCAATAAGGGCTTTGCTTCCTTCTAATTCCTCTGTTTGAAAAGATATATTTTTAAATTCAGTTAGGGGGCGAGGAATTACTTTTTTCTCTAAAATTTTATCAAATCTTTTAATTTTTAAATTAAGGGGTTGGTTGACTGATTGATTTACCTTTTCTTTAAAATCCTCTATTTTATAAACTTTTTCCCCATTGACCTCTAAAATCTCGTCACCTATTTTAAGTCCTGCTTTTTCTGCTGGTGAATCTTTAAGAAGAGAAATTATCTCTATCCTTTCATCTTTTATTTTAAAATTCTTATTGCTTTTATCAATCACCTGAGGTGATCCCAGAGAAAAAACAATAGATAATAAAATCATACAAAGAACAAAATTCATTAAGACGCCACCTGAAATTATTAGTCCCCTTTCCCAAATCTTTTTATGAGCAAAACTATCTTCATCCTCTGCTTTTTCACCGGCTTCACCTTTTATTTTTACAAAACCACCTATAGGCAACCAATTTAAAGAATAAATAGTATCTTCCGACTTAATTTCTTCTGTTTTTTGATTCCCGAAAAATAATTTTCTTCGGCCATTAACTTTTTTCAACCCGAGTATCCGCGGCGGATAGCCAAAACCGAATTCTTCTACTTTGACTCCTCTTCTTTTAGCAAAAATAAAATGGCCAAATTCGTGAACAAAAATTGATACGCCTAAAATTAAAATAAAAACGATAATGGTAATCAACATAAATTTATTCTAAAATTGCTTTTATTCTTCTTACTCCAGCAGAAGATGACTGCTCTTTAATAATTTTAAACTTGCCTAAAACACCTGTCCTTTTCACATGAGGACCAGCGCAAATTTCCTTAGAGAAATCTCCTATTGAATAGACCTTTACTTTTTCTCCATATTTATTCTCAAATAGTCCAATAGCACCTTCCTTTTTTGCCTCCTCCAAACTCATCTCTTGACAAATAACTGGTAAATCTTTTTCTATTTGTTGATTGACTAAATCTTCTACCTTCTTTATCTCTTCAGGGGTTAATTTACGCGGGAAAGAAAAATCAAAACGCAATCTTTCTGGGGTAATATTACTACCCATCTGTCTAACCTTATCTCCTAAAACTATTCTTAATGCTTGATGAAGTAAATGAGTGGCAGTATGATATTTTTTAGAAATCTCTGAGTGGTCAATCAAACCTCCTTTAAATCTTTTCTTTGCTCCTGCCCGTGAAATTTCTCTATGCTTTTCCATAAGTTTATTAAAATCTTCAATTGCTTTTGGGTCAACCTTTATTTTTTCTTCCTTAGCAATTTCTAATGACATTTCCAGCGGGAAACCATAAGTAGAAAAAAGAGAATATAAAATATCACCGTTCAATTTTGAATTAATACTGACTAACTTATTAAACATTTTTAATCCTTTTTCTAAAGTGCGGTTAAATTTTTCTTCTTCTCTAATCAACTGTTCCTGAATAAAATCTCTATTCTCTTTTAATTCTGGGTAGATATCCTGCATTTGGTTAATAACTATTTCGCTGATTTTGAAAGTAAAGGAAGGTTCTTTAATGTCAATCATTCGACCATATCTAATCGCTCGACGGATAAGTCGACGCACAACATAACCCTGGTCCAAATTTGAAGGGGTAATTCCTCTCTTATCGCCTAAAATAAAAGTTGCGGCTCTTAAATGGTCAGCGATAATTCTCATCGCCTTTTTAATTTTCTCATTATCATTGTATTTTTTAGAAGAAAGTTTTTCAATTTTCTGAATAATTGGCCAAAGAGAGTCAATATAATAAACATCAGGGAAACCATTTAAAACAGCAACAACTCTTTCTAATCCCATTCCTGTATCAACATTTTTTTGTTTCAATTCGCTAATCTGTCCATTTTTATCTTTATAATAAAACATAAAGACATTATTCCAAATTTCTACCCACTTTTCTGGCTCATTTTTTGGATTACTTTGGAAAGAAGGCAAATTTTTATTAGAATAATAGAACATTTCTGTGTCCGGACCACACGGTCCAATCTCTCCTACCGGACCCCACCAATTATCTTCTTCTCCCATAAAAACTATTCTATTCTCAGGAATGCCTAATTTTTTCCAAAAGAGAAATGACTCCTCATCTCTTGGCAAATTTCCCTTACCTTCAAAAAGAGTGATGGCTAACTTATCTTTTGATAAATTAAGCCAACGAGGATGAGTTAAAAACTCAAAACTCCACTCAATAGCTTCTTTTTTCCCATAATCTCCTAATGACCAGTTACCCAACATTTCAAAAAAAGTTAAATGCCAAGCGTCTCCTACCTTTTCAATATCACTTGTTCTAATACATTTTTGACAATTGGCTAATCTTCTACCCTGAGGATGTTTTTCTCCTAAAAGAAAAGGAATAAGTGGATGCATTCCCGCTGTAGTGAATAAAACTGTGGGGTCATTTTCAGGAATTAAAGAAGCAGAAGGGATAATTTGATGCCCCTTCTCTTTAAAAAAATCTAAAAATTTTTTTCGTAGTTCTTGGGAAGTTATCATTTTAATGGAAGGAAACGGGCTTTTTATTTTTTATTTCCTCTAAACTTATAGGTTTTTCTTCAGGAGCAGTTGCCTTTTTTTCTCGGAGATGTTTTTTTATCACTGCGTCTTCATTGATAAGTCCTTTTCTCACCTTTTTTAAACATTCTTTGCAATAGACAGGTCTAACACCATCTGGTTTAAAAGAAACCTTTGTCTTCTTACCACAAGCCCAGCATTCAGCTTCATATTTTTTAACCTCTTTTTTCTCCTCTTCTGAAGAAATGTTTTTCTTTTCCTCCTTTCTTTCTTCTTCAATAACCCCACTCCAACGAGCAATTTTGTCTTCAATAACTTCTCTTTTTACCGCATATCTCTCTCGAGAAACTTTAATAATAGAATCACGATAAGATTTTTGAGGTAAAGGACGAGGAGGAAGAGTTACTGCGCTAAACGGGTCACCAGCAATTCCGTCAACCATTAACTTTAAATAAATATGAAACTTAGGAAGGTTCACCATATCATTTGCTGTAAAAGTTGGAGCAAATTCCTTTTCTAAAAATTCTGCATCAGCAGCGCCTACTCGAAAAACAATTATTGTACCAACATTGCCGAAAACAGCGTCTCTAACAACTTCATCCATTTGAGAAATATATTGATGAGCCATAGTAATGGATAAACGATATTTTCTTGCTTCTGATAAGATATTAGCAAATGACTCTGTAGCAAAATTTTGAAACTCATCAACATAAAGATAAAAATCTCTTCTCTCCTCTTCTGGAGTATCAATTCTACTCATCGCCGCTAACTGAATTTTAGTAATCATCATTGCGCCTAATAGATGACTAGCGTCTTCACCAATCGCTCCTTTAGATAAATTCATAATAAGGATCTTTCCTTCATCCATTACTGTACGTAAATCGATTTTTGATTTAGTTTGACCAACAATATTTCTAATCAACGGGCTTGATAAAAACTGTCCAACTTTATTTTGAATAGGAGCAACTGCTTCTGTGGCAAAACGATCAGGATAACGGGCGAATTCTTCTGTCCAGAATGACTTAACTACTGGATCTTTTATCTTGGAAACCACCTTTTTTCGATAGGTTTTATCTACTAACATTCTCATAATTCCTAAAAGGGTGCTCCCCGGATATTCAAGAAGGGCTAAAATAGCGTTTCTTAGAACATATTCTAATCTTGGACCCCAAGAATCAGCCCAGATTTTTTTAAAAACGCCAATCAAACCAGAAGCAACAAGATGACGAAAAGCAGGATCTACCTTTTCCATAACATTAAAAGAAATAGGATACTCAATATCAGCAGGATTAAAATAAATAACATCATTAACTCGATGAGAAGGAACAAAATCTAAAACTTTTTCTGCATATTCACCATGAGGGTCAATCACTGCTAAACCATTACCCGCTTCAATATCTGAAATAGTCATATTTTCTAAAAGAACTGTTTTACCCATTCCTGTCTTACCAACAATATAGATATGACGACGACGATCATCTTTTTTAATACCAAAAATACGCCGTTGACCACGGAAATTTGTCTCAGCAAAAAAAGTTATTTCATTTTCTTGATTGTTAGTCATAAGAATTTATTAAGCAACAGGTAAATTAGGCGGCGGTTCTCCTCCTTTTTTATTCTCTTTTATTTCCGCCTCATTTTTTACTTTATTATTTTTTACTTTATTATTCTCCTTCTCCTCTTTATGATTTTTCTCCTTTGGCTCATAATTAGCAATGCGGATAACCGGCTGCCTTACTTCTTCAATAGTAGGCAGAATAACCGGGGCTTCTGCCTTTTTCACTTCTACCTTTTTAAGTAAAGGTACCTTTACCGTTTTTAAAGGAAAATGATAAATGGTGGCTAATTCTTCAGTATTAAGAATAAAATGACTGGCTACTGTATAATTGCTTCTTCGCCGATATTGATTAAGAATTTCTGTTTGTTTTTTTGCTAAAATTTTCTGGCCACGAAATCGAGGAGCAGATGTTTTTGCTTTAGAATGTGGTTTAAATCCGTTCATATCTAAAGTATTAAACTGTTGAATCGCACCTAAAACTGAGGCAACTCCTCGTGCAGCAGAGAAAACATCCTTTCTGGCTAAATAAATAACTCTAAATTTAGACTTAAAACCTAGTTTGGAAATTTTATTTTGAATTGCTTCAACTATCTTTCTTTCACCAGGAGAAAGAAATTGCATTTGGGAAATTAAAGAACTTGACTCTTTTTTGGTTGGCGGAAATGGCCCAAAAATATGATTATGCAAAGATTCCATTAATTCAATAGGTAAATCAAAAATGCGGTCAAAAATACTTGGTTTTGATTTACTCTTTTTGCCAATCAATTTCTTTACTAATTCCTCTCCCTTCTTTTTCCATTCAGAACCAGTAGGTGTGATTAAAAGTTGCAACCAGATTTGTTCTCCTTCTCCTATCTTACTAAGCGCTTCCAATAAAGCAGCCATTGGATCTTTAAAACTTTCCTTATCTAAAGGGTCTTGAAATTGAGAATAAGTTCTAATAGGATAAGGATCTTTATTATAAAGAACTAACTCTGCTCCCCATAGATTATACTCTTCTGAAGGAAATTTTTCCGGTCCGGCATCAGTATAATCTTCTACCTCAGTAATTTCTGCTTCAGGATATTGGGCATAAATAGCTGATTCAACTAAATCACGAAGATTTCTTGGAGTTCTAATTAAAAATTGCACATATCCTTCAATACTTATCAATTCTAAACTAAAAGGAATAGGAAGAAATCCTTTGATGTTTCTCTCTATCCAGTCATAACTTTTTCTTGCCCCGGCTAATTGAGCAAACATCTGTTCTGCTGCTTTTGGACCTTGTTCATTGTCTCTTGGAACATCAATAGCAAGTAGGCAATAATCAATACTTGCTAAATATTTCTGTCTTTTATTACTTAGAATAATATTCCAAATTATTCCTAAAAGATAAAAAATAAAAATAACCCAGCCACCATGTTTAAAAATGCTCCACATTATTACCCAAGGCGGCTGACCGCCCCATTCACTTAAAAAAGTCAAATCAATAGTTAAAGACATAATATCTTAAAAACTTTTATATCTTTTTTAACCGATATTTTCCTCCGGGCAATTTCTCAAACTTTTCTTTATTACCCAAAGCGACTAAAATTGTTTGTTTTTTAACTAAGCGTTGCTTTAAAACTTCATTTATAATCTCTTCTTTAGGCAACGGTTTTTGGGCTCGTTTTAATATCTTTTCAATCAATTCGCTTACTGTTCCCGGTTCTATACCCCATTCAGCCAGTGCATAAATACCTCGGCCGACCAGAACATATCTTATATCAGCGGTTAGATTATTCCTTACGGTTGCTTCGTGTGCTGATTGAAGAGAATAATGTTTATTAATCAACTGTACTATCTCTGTAAAATGAAGGGGTCTTTTTTCCTTTTTAAGGACATAATAAATTTTATCGCTAATTTTTCTTAACTGAACTAATCCCCAAAAACTAAACCCCCACTCATTAAAAAGATTTTTACCCATTCTATTAGTCAGATGCAATAACGACAAAATAAATAAATCAGTAAGTTTTTTCTTATTATTTAAATAAAATCCCGTCTGTTTGAATTTTTTGATTAGGTCACTTTCAGAAATCGGTTCTCCTTCTTTCTCTACAATTCTTACCAATTCTCTAATAGCCTTTCTGACAAAAGTTAAAGAAGCGTCTTTAAATCTCCATCCCCTTTCAAACTCTTTATCTTTTTGGAACTCTTCAATAGAGTCGTTTAAAAATTTATTTATAATGAAAATAAAAAAGTTTTTAGCCAATTTTGCTTCTCTTTCATCTTTAATTCCGAATTTTTCTAAAAGTTTATTCAAAAAAAACTCTCTTTCGGCAATACCACCTAATTTTTTCAATAAAGAAAAGATAATCTCTTTTATCTCTACCAATTCCTTAGTAAAAAGAGAGTTTTTTTGTATCTTTTTTATAGCACCTGATTCTATTTGTCTAACCCTTTCTCGACTAATTTGATAATAATTTCCTATCTCCTGCAAACTCATTTTTGGTTTTTCTTTTTTTATTAGATCATCAGAAAGCCCATAATGAAGAATTAAAACATCTTTTTCTCGAGATGAAAGAGAATCAAGTAAACTTAAAAAATCTTTTTTAATTTTAGAAAAAGAAATTACTTTTTTCTTCATTTTTATAACAATTATCTACTAATATTGCTTTTTAAATATATCATTCTTTTTAGATTGAGTCAAGGATTATTCCTTCTCTTCTTTTTTCTTTCTTCCTCTAATTAGAGAAAGAAAAATAAGAGGAGAAATAGCCCAAAAAAACTTTCCTATCCCACTAAGAAACACCTTTTGGACCAGAGGGTAAAAATAAGAATATTTGTCTAAAGACAAAAAACTTAAATTTATGCTTACTAAAAAACCAACTAAGAAAAAATTAAGGATAATAATCTTTCCTAATTTTATTCTCCGAGAGAAACTATGTAAAAATTTATAAATTACTGAGTTAAGAATGAGTAAATTTATTAAAAGAAAAAAGACCCAAAAAATAATAACTTTAACAAAAAAGGGGTGAGTAGTAAAAGAAAATTTTAGAATTTTATGACCACTTAAGGGAAGAAAATTGATAACTGCTAAAGTTAAATAAGTGCTTAAAGTCAAAATAATTATCCGACTCTTTCCTAAAATAAGAAAAAAGAAAAGAAAAATAAAAAATAGAACAAGAATAAAAAGGTTCCAATTAGGATTAGACCAATTCACCTTGGAACCTAACTCACCAAGTTTTTGACTAAAATTCAAAGCCAATAAACCTAACACTTTGATAAATTTATTTTTATAATCCTTCGCTTCTTAATTTCTCTAAAAGTTTTTTCTGTTCTTTGGTTAATTTGCGTGGAACATCAATAAAAACTTGAATATACTCATCACCACGCCCATTTCTTTTAAGATGAGGGACCCCCTTTCCTCTTAAACGAAAAACCTTTCCATTCTCTGTATAAGGGGGAATCTTTAACCAAACTTCTCCTTCTAATGTTTTCACTTTTATTTTACCACCTAAAACAGCCAAGGAAAAGGGAATTTTTTCTTTAGCATATAAATCATCTCCCCTTCTTTCAAAATAAGGATCTTTTTCCAGAGAAATTACCAAATATAAATTTCCATTAGGGGCGCCTACTTCCCCGGCATTGCCCTTACCGACTATTCTAACTTTTTCACCCTCATTTATTCCTGCAGGAATTTTTACTTTTAATTCAGATAACTTTCTTACTCTTCCTTTTCCTTGACATTCTCTACATTTTTTTTCAGGAATCTTACCGCTTCCCTGACAACGGGGACAGGTTGTTTTTATTGAAAAATGCCCAAAAAGAGAACGATGAATCTGCTCTACCTCTCCACGACCTCCACAAATAGGACAAATTATCATTTTACTTCCCGGTTCAACCCCGGTTCCCTGACAATGGGGACACTTCTCCCAACGCCTTAATCTAATTGACTTCTCACATCCAAAAGCCGCTTCTTTAAGTTTTAATTTTAAAGGAAAATAAATGTCTTCTCCTCTTTTTGTCTTTCTTTCTCTAGATCGCCGGCCAAAGTTAAAAAACTCATCAAAAATATCGCCTAAACCTAAATCTTCAAAATCAAAAGAAAATCCCTCCCGACCCTCGCCAGAAGTTGCTGCCCTCATAAAATCATCCCAACTAAAACCTTTGCCAAAACCACCCATTTCTTCAAAAGTGGTTCCATAAGTATCATATTTTTTTCTTTTTTCTGGATTACCTAAAACCTGATAGGCCTCGTTTATCTCTTTAAACTTCTCTGCATCTCCTCCGGCTTTATCAGGATGATACTTGTGCGCTAAACGACGAAAAGCCCTTTTTATTTCTTCTTGGGAGGCATCTCGGGGAACACCTAAAATTTTATAATAATCTTTTGCCATTTATTTTTATCATTCATTACTTATTTCTCTTCAACAACCTCTCCTTCAACTGGCTCTTCTTTGTCTTTATCCTGAGAAGATGTTGATTCTTTGTCTTTTGTTTCTGTTGAACTGGCTTTATACATCGCTTCACCTATCTTTTGAAGGGTCTTACTTAAATCATCAATTTCTCTCTTAATATCTTCAACTTTATCGCCTTCTTTGGCTTTTTTCAATTTTTCTATCTTCTCTTCGATTTCCTTCTTGATTTCCGGACTAATTTTTTCTCCTGCTTCTTTTAAAGATTTCTCCGCAGTGAAAATTAAATTGTCCGCCTGATTCTTTGTTTCAGCCAATTCTCTTTTCTTTCTGTCTTCTTCTGCATGAATCTCGGCTTCTTTTTTCATTCTCTCAATCTCTTCTTTAGTTAAACCAGTAGATGCTTTAATGATAATATTTCTCTTTTTACCCGTTGCTTTATCTTTTGCAGTAACATTTAAAATTCCATTAGCATCAATATCAAAAGTAACTTCTATCTGAGGAACTCCCCGAGGAGCCGGAGGAATGCCGTCTAAAATAAATCTGCCCAAGGTTTTATTATCAGCAGCCATTGGCCTTTCTCCTTGTAAAACGTGAATTTCTACAGAAGTTTGATTATCAGCTGCTGTAGAAAAAATCTGGGTTTTAGAAGTAGGGATAGTTGTATTTTTAGGAATTAACACTGTCATCACCCCACCAAGAGTCTCAATACCTAAAGAAAGAGGTGTTACATCTAAAAGCAAGACATCTTTAACTTCTCCGGCTAAAATACCTCCTTGAATAGCCGCACCCATGGCTACTACTTCATCTGGATTTAAGCTTATATTCGGTTTCTTGCCAAAAATTTCCTCAACTTTCCTTTGGACCAAAGGCATTCTGGTCTGACCGCCAACTAAAATTACCTCTTCAATATCTTTTGCTTCTAAACCGGCTGATTTTAAAGCTTCCTGACAAGGTCCTACTGTTTTCTCTACTAAATCACTAACAAGTTCCTCTAATTTTGCTCGGGATAATTTTAACAATAGATGTTTTGGCCCAGAAGCGTCTGAAGTAATAAAGGGTAAATTAATTTCTGTCTCCTGGACGGTAGAAAGTTCTATTTTTGCCTTCTCAGCCGCTTCTTTTAGCCTTTGAAGAGCCAACTGGTCTTTAGACAAATCTATTCCTTGCTCCTTTTTAAACTCTTCAATAATCCATTCAACAATTCTCTGATCAAAATCATCACCGCCTAAATGGGTATCACCAGCAGTTGCTTTAACTTCTACAACATCTTCGCCAATATCTAAGATAGAAATGTCAAAGGTTCCTCCGCCTAAATCATAAACAGCAATCTGCTCTCCTTTTCTCTTATCAAAACCATAAGCCAGGGCTGCAGCCGTTGGCTCATTGATAATTCTCCTTACTTTTAACCCAGCAATTTCTCCGGCATCTTTGGTCGCCTGCCTTTGAGAATCATCAAAATAAGCCGGAACAGTAATAACTGCCTCACTAATCTTTTCACCTAATTTTTCTTCTGCATCGGTTTTTAACTTTTGAAGAATCATTGCTGAAATCTCCTGAGGAGTATATTCCTTGCCTCCCATTACTACTTTTACTCCTTCTCCGGCTTTAACAATTTTATAAGGCATCAATTTAATATCTTTCTGAATCTCTGGGTCATCAAATCTTCGGCCAATTAATCGTTTAACTGAAAAAATCGTATTTTCCGGATTAGTCACTGCTTGCCTTTTAGCTAATAATCCTACCAATCTTTCGCCAGATTTAGAAATAGCCACCATTGAAGGAGTAGTTCTTCCTCCTTCTTTATTCTCTATTACTCGCGGTTCTCCTCCTTCAACAACGGCCATACAAGAATTAGTTGTTCCTAAATCAATCCCTAAAATTTTAGACATAATTTTTTATATTAATGATAAATTGTGGTTAAGAAAAACCCTAGATAAGGGGAATTAACAGGGATAAACATAAATTGTTAAATCCCCTTGTCTAGGATCACCTCTGAAAAGAGGTGACCTAATTATGCTATTTCTTCTTCTTTGTTTTTTTCTTTCCTTCTAATGATTTCACTTTTATAGAAATTTTCTTTCCTTTTTCCTCCGGCGCTTTAGGAATTTCAATCTTTAGCAAGCCATTCTTGCAAGTAGCCACCGCCTTATTTCCAAGAACGTGGGCTGGCAAAGAAACAGAGCGATAAAAACTACCAGAACGAATTTCTTTCCGATAATAATCCTTTTCTTCCTGCTCTACCTTCTCCTCGCTTTTTCCTTTGATTGTCAGAACATCATTATCAATGGAGATATCAATATCCTCGGGCTTAACACCTGGTAAAGATGTTTCCACCACTACCTTGTCCTTTGTCTGATAAATATTCATTGCCGGAATAAACCCAGAAACTTTTTCTGGAAATAAAGAAGACCAATCCTCAAAAAAGCGTTCCAAATCCTTTTCCCAGTCAAATGGTCTTAAAAATGGTTCCCACTTTATAATTGCCATATTTTTACCCTCCTTTATCCAGCAGATATATTGCTGGATATATTAATTATTTATTTCAAATTCGACCTTTAATTTAATGATAACTAATAATCACCTTAGCCGGCTTAATTACTTTCCCTTCCATAAGATAACCTGTCTCTACTTCCTTAATAATTGTATCCTCCTCTAAATTATCTCTTTTTTCTTTACCTACTGCTTCATGCCTTTCTGGGTTAAATTTTTCGCCAACTGTTTTTATTTCTTCAATATGAAATTTTTTAAATAACTCATCGAGCTGGTTTTTAATATGTTTTATTCCGATAACCCAATCATTTTCTTCTAATTCCTTAGGTAAATGATTAAATGCCTTTTTAAAATTCTCTCTCAAGGGCAAAAGTTCTAAAATAAGAGATAGATTAGCAAATTTAACAAATTCGCTTTTTCTCCTCTCTTCTTCTTTTTTAAAATTTAAGTAATCCGCTTTGGCCCTTTTCCATCCATTTAAATATTCTTCAGCCTTTTTCTTATACTCATTAAGTTTCTTCTCGCACTCACTTAACTTTTTTTTCAAATTTTCTTTGTCTTTTTTTTCTTCACTCATTTTAATTTAATTATTTTATAATAAATTGCTTATATATTCTATTAAAGCAACATTATTATCATAATCCATTCTCATTGGCCCGACCAGAGAAAATAAACTCTTTTCTTCTGGGAATATACGGCAGGGGGTAAAAATTATGCTGCACTCTTTACCTAAGGGATTCTCTTGACCAATTAATATCTTTATCTTCTCTCCTTCTTCTAATCTTTGGAAAAGGAGAGAACTTTTTTCTTCTATATAATCAAGGGAAGAAAAGAGTTGACAAGGAAAATTAGAGTATTTAAATTCTGGCTTATTAGCTAAATTAGTCAAACCAGTAATATAAGCATATTCCTGATTGAAAAGAACAATAACTGCTTCTTGGGAAATCTCAGCAACCTTTTTAGCAATTTCCTTAATTTTCTTTTCTTTTCTGTTTTTAAATTTATTTTTTATTTTCTTTAAAATCCCAAACTTATTCTCAGAAAATTTTATTTTTTTAAGAAAATTCTTCACATAGAAATTATACCCTTTTTCTGTAGGAATACCACCAGCAGAAATGTGAGGACGATAAATATAATGGTCTTTCTCTAAAACAGCCATCTGATAGCGAACAGTTGCCGGACTTATATTTAAATGAAATTTCTTGACTAAAAGACCAGAAGAAACTGGATGAAATGTTTTGACATATTCTGGGACAATATAAGCAAGTAGATTTTTCTTTTTATCTATCATAATTTTAATTATAAACCTTTTAGCAAATTTAGCAATCTAAGATTGTGAGTGCCAATTAAATTATATAGGTATTCTTATTACTTTGTCAATAGATTTCTAACTTCTTGACTTTTTTAAAAAAATGTGATACACTTAAACAAATTATAAGGAGGGAAAAATGAAGGGATTTAAAACTTTGTTCTTTGTCATCTTTGTCGTATTAATAATTGTTAATCTCATCAGTTTTTCTGAAAAAATAAAAACAGAACAGAAACTAAAATTGTTAAAAACGGAAATTGAAATAGAAGTTGAAGAAAGGCAAATTCTAAGCGATTCCTTGTTTATTCTCAACAATTCTTTTCTTTCTCTTTCTGACTCTTTACGGTTTGTTTCTTCTGTTCTAAAAGAAACGCAAAACTCATTAAGGATAACGAAGACAACTATTGACTCTTTATCAGAAGTAAATTTCGGACTCCTCCTCAACTTATTTGCAACAGAAAGACTTATTTCTAAACAGAAAAAGACGATATCTTTTCTTGAATCTCTTTTGGTTATTGGAATGAAAATGGATTCTGTAGAACTAAACAGGAAACTAGACAGTTTTATCAAACCTAAAACCCCAAAATAAAAAAGGGCCCGAGTTTATCGGGTCTCTTTTATTATATCAAACTTTATCTCCAACCTTTACCCTGACGAACTAATAACTCCCTTGCCTTCTCCGGATAAGCCATTAATTCTTTAACTATCTTTTCCATTCTCATACGTTGAGAGCCCTTGACTAAAATAACATCTCCGGACTGAATGATATTTTTTAAAAATTTAGCCGCATCATCACTTTGAAAAAAATGAAAAATTTTTTCTAAAGGCATCCCCTGCTTTCTTGCTCCTTCAATAATATTTTTAGCATTTTCTCCTACTGCTACTAAATAATCCGGGTCTAAAGAAGCAACCTTTTCTCCAACTTCAAAATGGGCTTTTGTAGAATAACTTCCTAATTCTAACATATCACCCAGAACAACGAATTTTCTTCCTTTTGAAGGTATCTTTTTCAACACATCCAAAGCCATTATCACGGCTAAAGGAGAAGCATTATAAGAATCATCAATGATAAGAGTCCTCTTTACTCCAGCAATTAATCTCATTCTTCCCGGTGGCGGATTATATTCTTTCAAGGATTCAACAATTTCTATTAAATTCATTTTTAAAGACAAACCTACGCCAATAGCAGCTAAGGCTGCATAGGTCTGCTGTTTGCCTAAAACATATGGTAAAAATACAGGAATAATTTTACCTTTATAGTTGATTTTAAAACGTACGCCAATTAACTCTTTACTCTCTAAAACCCCAAAGTCATTCTCCCAATCAAAAGCCATGATATCTGCTCGAGAAGAAAAACCATAAGTTAAAACCTTAGCATCTGTTTTATCTTTCATCTGATAAACCTTTTCATCATCAGCATTTAAAACAGCCTGACCTGAGGAAGGCAAACATTTAACTAAAACGCTCTTTTCTTGAGCAATATTCTCTAATGATTTAAAAAATTCCAAATGGACTGGCGCCACAGCAGTAACTACACTAATTCTAGGAGGAGCAAAAGAAACCAAATATTCTAAATCACCTGGTCGATCAGCGGCCATTTCTAAAATCAAAATTTGCGGATAATTTTTTAGAGGAAATAAAATTAATTTTTTTGCTTGCCATAAAATTTTTAACCAGCCAAAAAGAGATTTCCCGGCTGATTCAACACCTATTATCGTCAAGGGTAAACCAATTTCGTTATTATAATTCTTTTCGCTCTTTCTTACAGAAAATCTGTTTTTTAGAACAGAAAAAATTGCTTCTTTAGTTGACGTCTTTCCAACACTCCCAGTAATTCCAATAATCAATGGTTTATATTTTTTTACAATTAATTTTGCTAAAACTTTTAAAAATTTTTGGATAATTTTTTTCATCATTTAAAAGTTATCTTTCTGGAGGAATTTTTTTATAATCTAAAATAAACTTGGCTATCCTACTAAAAATCGGCGTGGCTGAATCAGCAGCAAATCTTACTGCCCGAGGGTAATCTAATTTTACCAAAATAGTAAATTGAGGATTATCTATTGGTCCAAAGCCACAAAAAGAATGAATCGTCTTATTGGGTAAATATCCCCTTCTTTCAGGATTAGAAACTAAAGCCGTTCCTGTCTTACCAGCAAGATAATACCCCTTTACTCTGGCTTTTTTCCCATATCCATTCTCTACCACAGAAACGAGCATTGCTCCTAAGGTTGAAGCAGTTTGAGAGGAGATAACCTGAGAAAGAACCTTAGGTTTGTTTTCTTCAATAATCTTTTGCTTATTTTTATCAATAATTTTTTCGACTAAATAAGGCCTCATCATTTTGCCCTGATTAGCAATGGCAGAAAAGGCAACTATTAATTGAAGAGGGGTAACACTAATTCCCTGACCAAAAGAGGCGGTAGCTGTATAAATATCCCCTCTTTTCTTTAAAGAACTGATATCCCCCCTTGCTTCTCCCGGTAATTCAATCCCCGTTTTTTTGCCAAAACCAAATTTTTCTACGTATTTTTTAAAAATTTTTTTCCCCGTCTTTTGCACAGCAAAGATGGCTCCAGTATTTAGAGATTCCTCTAAAACTTGGGTCATTGTCTTTTTACCGTGGGCTTTTAAATCAGCATTCTTGATTGTATACTTGCCAATCTTTACCTCTCCTTTATCTTCATAAGTAGTAGTTGGAGTTAGTTTATTAGTGTCTAAAGCGGCAGCAAAGGTAATTGCTTTAAAGACCGAACCAGGCTCGTAAGTATAAGAGACAGCTGGATTAAGAAATAAATTAATATTCTCTACTTTATTATATTCATTAGGATCAAAGTCAGGATAATTGCAAAGAGCCAAAATGGCTCCGGTCTGGGGATTCATCACAATAACTGTTCCGCTATCAGCACCGTATTTTTTTATCCCCTTTTTTAATTCTGAACAAGCAAAAAATTGAATAGGATAATCTAAGGTAAGAATAATGTCCTTGCCATCTTCCGCTTTTCTTTTAATTTCAGTAGAAATGGGTATAAACCTTCCTAAAGCATCTCTTTCCCCAACAATTAATCCTTCTTGCCCACGAAGAATTTCATCAAAATACTCTTCTATTCCATACTGCCCCACTTTTTTATCTCCTTTATAGCCAGTAAAACCTAAGATATGGCTAAATAAATCTTTATCTGGATAATAACGCGCTGGCTCAGGAAGGAAACCAATTGCTTTTTCTTTCTCTGATGAATTCTTTCCTTTTTTAACCTTAATATCAAGTTTTTTAATCTCTTCAACCTTTTTAGATTCAACAAAGTGTTTTATTGGTTCATAAGGATCATTCTCTTTAGATAATCGCTGTAAAAGAGTATCATAAGGGACATCTAAAAGTTCGGAAAGTTTTTTTGCTGTCTCTTCAGGATCAACAATAAGTTTGGGAACAGCATAGACCAAATATAAATCTCGATTAGTGGCTATTAAATGAAGACCGTTAGGACTTTCTGGGTCTTGAACGAAAATCTCCCCTCTTTTTGGTTCTATCGTCTTTGTAGCCCTTCTTATTTTTAATGCTTGGAGGTGATAGGTTTTATAATTCAAGACCTGAAGCTGAAAAAGCCGACCAGCAATTAAGACCCCTAAAAGAAAAAAGAAAACCGCTAAAAAAGTAATTCTTCCGGTTTTCTTTTCTCTCTTTCTTGTCCTTTTTATTCTAAACATAATGGAAGGACAAATTATCTTTAAATCATCTCTGAGCAACAGTAGAAGGAATAGGCGAAACAAAATCTTTTTGGCTAATTTTAACTAAATTTAATCTTTGGGAAACTCTTTTTAAATTCTCAATTGATTGAAGTTGGGTTACTTTTAATTCTAATTCTTTATTAATATCCGCCAACTTACTAATCTGTTTATCTAATTCTTTTGACTTAAAAGTCAAAATAGTAAGATTGTTTATTGAAAAAAGATAAAAGAAGAGAGCTAATATCACAAAAATAAAGAGACAGTATTTTATCTTCTTAGCTTCACTTAAATACTTTATAAACGATTTTAAAGATCCTCTTTTCCTTCGAGCGAAAAAGTGATAATGGTAACGACGAGATAAAATGTTTGAATAAGCCATATTTTTAAAATTAATTATATTCATATTTTTTCAGCTACTCTCATTTTTGCGCTTCGAGCCCGAATATTTATTTCTATTTCTTCCTCAGAAGGACGTACTGGTTTTTTGGTAATTATTTTTAATTTATCCTGATTGTCTAGAAAAAAATTCTTCACTATTCTATCCTCTAAAGAATGAAAAGAAATGACGATTATTCTTCCTTTTGGTTTTAAAAGTTCTACTGCCTGAGGAATGGCTTTTTTTAAATTCTCTAATTCTTGATTAACTACAATACGTAATGCCTGAAACACCTTAGTTGCTGGATGAATTTTCCCTCTCCTCTTACCCTTCTTTTGATAGACCTTAACAATCAAATTAGCCAATTCTTTTGTGCTTTTTATTTTTTTCCTTTTTCTTTGTTGACAAATTTCTTGAGCAATTTCCCTGCTTAATTTCTCTTCGCCATATCGCCTAAAGATGCTGGACAATTCATTTTCTGACCATTGGTTTATTATTTCTTCTGCTTTTAAGCCCTTTCCAGAAAGACGCATATCTAACTCTGCTTCTTGAGAGAAAGAAAACCCTAACCACCCAGTTTTAATTTGGTCCAATGATAAACCCAGGTCAAATAAAATACCACTAATTGGAAGATTTGGAATTTGCTCATTGACTATTTTTTTTAAATTTACAAAATTATCTTGAACTAAAATAATTCTATCGCTAAATTCTTTTAACCTCTCCCGGCTTAGTTGAAGCGCCTTTTTATCAAGGTCAATAGCCAACAACTTTCCTTGGGGAGAAGTCCTCTTAAGAATTTCATAGGCATGTCCGCCTCCTCCTAAAGTACAATCTATGAAATTTTCATTGCTCTTCGGTCTAAAAAATTTAATAACCTCTTTTAAAAGAACTGGCCGATGTAAAATTCCCATATTTTTTATACTCCTAACTCCCCTAATGCTTCAGCAATATCACTGCTGCTTTTTTCTGTATTTGATTTATATTTCTCCCAACTTTCTTCATCCCAAATTTCTAATCGGTTAAAAAGTCCGGCAATCACTACTTTTTTCTTCAAACTAGCATATTTTCTTAAATAATCAGGTAGGATTATCCGACCCTGCTTATCTATTTGGACATTCATTGCTCCAGCGAGCATCAGACGAGAAAATGCCCGAGTATTGGCCTTACTAATTGGAAGTTTAACTAATTTATCAGCCAGTTTTTTCCATTCTTCAACTGGGTATAAAAACAAACAATTATCCAGTCCCCGAGTTACTACTGCTCCCCTGCTTAATTTCTGACGAAATTTAACTGGAATAAAGAGACGTCCTTTTTGATCAATGGTATGATGGAATTCTCCAATAAACATATTAATAAAGTTATCCACAATTCTTTTGACTTATCCCCACATTTATCCACAATTATCCACAACTAATATAAGTATACACCATTTTCCCCCACCAAACAACTATCAAGCTGTGGATAACTTTTTAGAGAAATTTAATAATAAAAAAAGACGGATTTTCACCCTCTTTTTTACTTCTAAATCCGTCCCTTTAATAAATTCTTTTATCTTTCATAATAAGCCAACTCTCCGTAAAAGGGAAAAACGAATTTTGGTTGTTTTTTATTTTTAATTTTTTGATATTTTTTAAAAGCAATTTTGGCTAATTCCTGAAAATCATTAAACTCTTTTTGTCTAAATCCTAAAGCAGGAATTTTTAAGACAAAAGCAAAGGCATTCGCTACAGCACAGCCAGTTTTTAGAGAAGTATAAGAACCAGGTCCTTTCACAACAAAAAGCCCGGCTAATTCTGCCGGCTTAATTTTATTTTTTTCCAATAATTCATCAATGGCAAAAAGTAATTTCTCTGAATGCTTTTTTACACCTTTTCTAAAAACTGAATGGGAAATTAAACAATCGTTCTTAGCTAATCCGATAATTATTTTATCTCGTTGGGTTGTCTGAATTATTAGAAAAACATCTTTCTTTTTCTTCATCTTATTTTTGACTTCAATTTAGAATTATTAAGGAGAATAATTTTTCTGTTTTCTAGGATATTAAAGATAAAACGGTCAGTCAGTTCTCGACGGTTAATAAACTCTCTTTGAGTCATTATCGTATAAAAAATTGGTCTTTCTAATTCTCTTTCGAATTTTCTGATGATTCTCTTAATTTTCTTTCTGTTTATTCGACCAACAATTAAAATATCTGTCTGGGTGTTAGGAACCCCGGTAAATATTCCGGTTAAAATTATCAAATGAACTTTCCCTGCTTTTTGAATCTTCTTAACTAAAGAGTTTCTTAATAAAAGTTGAGATTTGGTAACCAATGCTTTTAATTCCGGATAAAGAACAAAATTTTTATTAACTTGATAATATTTCTTCTTAATCTTTCCCTTTCTTTCAATTCCTAATTCCTTTAACTCTTTATTACTTAACTCTTTCAAAAAACCAATTTTTTTTAAATTTTCTATTTCCCGACGTAAAGCATTTAAATGAATCCCTAATTGTCGAGACATTTCTCGTAAATAAAATGTTGAGTCAATTTCCGTTAAGAAAAATCTCAATAATTTTGCTCTTGTTTTGGAGCCAAATAATTTTTCTAACATATAGAAAATAGAGATAAAACTTGTTTTTTCCTTATCATTATTATAATATTTAAGAAGGGAAAGGTAAAGAAAAGTATGTTCAAATATAAAATACAGCTGGAAAAACTAATTGTCTCTCCCAAAGAAAAAGAAGGAAAAACCATTCCTTTTTCTTTTATTTCTGAAGAAGATAATCTTTTGGGCAGTTTGTTTATTATAGGCGAAATAAACGCTTTCCCCAAGAAAAAAGAAAAACCGCAACAAGCCCTTAATGAATTAATTAATTTTTTAATTGAATCCATAAGAAAAAATTATTTTGACCAGCCATCTTGTCCAACACCCGAAGAACCCTTAGAAAAAACATTGGAAAAAGTAAATGAAGAATGGCAAGAAAATTTAACAAAAAATTCAGAGATATTAGAAGAGATAGATTTTAAAAGAATTCTTCAAACCCTTCATCTTGTTGTTGGCGCAGTTAAAGAAAACAATATCTCTTTTTCCCGTTTGGGTATAGCCCACGCTCTTTTAATTAGAGAAAATAAAATAGTGGATATTTTTTCGTCCTCAGAAGAAAATAATAAAATAAACATTTTTAAGCCCTTCTCTAATATTGTCTCAGGTAAACTCAAAAATAA
>Ga0190361_1000301_pt1 | contig 20782 bp, 16 predicted proteins | sample 48721845_MG_FD_161273 | JGI IMG/M metagenome (GOLD analysis project Ga0190361, IMG submission 161273) | Hydrothermal vent microbial mat bacterial communities from Southern Trench, Guaymas Basin, Mexico - 4872-18-4-5_MG | ecosystem: Environmental > Aquatic > Marine > Hydrothermal vents >... | reverse complement strand
GGGCATAATCAGCACACTTGCCGGTGTGCCGTTTTTCGCTTACCTTCTTAAAAGGACGAAAGGAGGGGGCTGGCGGTGATTGCTGTGCGCGACTTAACTGTGACTTTGGATGACAAAACGATACTGAATAGGGTCTCCTTCGCCTGCGACAGAGGGGAGGTGGTCTGCATATTAGGACCCAACGGTGCGGGCAAAACGACACTGCTTGCGACACTTTCTGCGCTGATACAGCCAACAGGTGGTGAGATTTTGCTGGAAGGTGCAGACATTCGGCACCTAACGCGCAGGCAACTGGCACGCCGCATCGCGCTTGTCCCGCAGAACCATTCCCCGTCCTTCCCTTTCAGCGTTTCTGAATTTGTGTTGACGGGCAGAACGCCGTATCTCGGGTTGTTTGAATCGCCGACGAGACAGGACAGAGATGTTGCAGCGGGGTGGCTTAAGCGTTTGGGTATAGAGCATCTTGCGGAGCGCCCTTACACGCGGATAAGTGGTGGGGAGTTGCGGCTATGCTTGATAGCGCGGGCGCTTGCGCAGCATCCCAAAATCCTGCTTCTTGACGAGCCCACCGCACATCTTGACTTCAAAAACCGCCTTACGGTTCTGCGCATTGTAAAGAACCTCTCCCGCAGTTTTGGTATAACGATGGTTGTGAGTCTGCACGACCCCAACGAGTTGTTTCTGTTTGCGGATAAGGCGCTGGTTTTGTCGGAGGGATGTGTGGTGGCGTTTGGCGAGCCGCACAAGGTGGTGACGCCTGAATTGATAGAAAAGATTTACGGTGTGGAGGTTGCCTGTCTGACTCACGAGGGGGTAAGGATTGTGGTGCCGCGCGTTAAGGAGGAGCAGAATGCGGAGGCTACGGATAGGCGCTGTGATGTGGTCGGGGCATCTGACGGCATTGAGAAAGGCGGCACAGAGACTGCCATTCCTTGAACTTGTAAGCGCCTCACCAAAAGCGATGCAGGACCCCAGCCAAGCGGCAAGTTTTCTTGCCGACCTTTCGGAGTGCGATTGCGCGGTTCTGTTCCGCTCAACCGACCCGTTTTGGCAGAGTTGTGAGGATGAGTTGAAGGAGATAATGAGCAAGGTGCCGACCGTGGTGTTGGGGTATGACCCGACACATCTTGGGCTATCAAGTGTGGATTTGGGGATTGCGCGTGAGGCGTTCCGCTATGTTTCAGAAGGCGGCGCATCAAATTTTGAGCAACTGCTGCGCTATCTGGCGGCGGCGGTCTGCAAACAAGATATTGCCTTTAACCCACCCCAAAGCCTGCCACGCGAAGGAATCTATCACCCCGATTCCGAAACTATTTTTGCCGATACCGACGCCTACCTTGCCTGGCGGGGTTATGGCTCTGTTCCGCTTGTGGGGATACTTTTTTCGCGTTTCAGGTGGGTGAATAACAATGTGGCAACAGAGGAGGCTCTGGTGAGGGCGCTTGAGCGACGCGGCTTGGGCTGCATTCCTGTCTTTACCAGTTCTGTGCCCGACAAGGATGTGGGTGCCAAAGGTGCGGTCTGGGCTGCCCATCATTTCCTCATTAAAAACGGCGCCCCAAGGGTTGACCTCCTCCTTAAGTTGCTCGCGTTTCCTTTCGGCGGTGATGAGGGGATAAGGCTCTTTAAGGAGGTTGGGGTTCCTGTGCTTTCGCCTGTGTTCTCATCCCGCAAAAGCGTTGAGGAATGGGAAAACGACCCGGAGGGGTTGACTTCGGAGGTGGGCTGGACGGTGGTGATGCCGGAATTTGAGGGATGTGTGGAGCCACTGTTTCTTGCGGGTGTGGGGGAGCGTAGCGGTGACGAGGTGGCGTATGCTCCATCGTTAGAGAGGGTGGAGCGTGTGGCGGAGCGGATAGAGGCGTGGGTGCGGTTGAGGAGGAAGCCGCCTGGGGAACGGCGTGTGGCTTTCATTCTGCATAACAACCCATGCGCGGGGGTGGAGATGAGCGTCGGCGGCGGCGCGGGGTTGGATGTGCCCCAGAGCGTTGCCGAAATCATAAAAGCGATGCGAGAACGGGGTTATGTCGTTGGGGATGCACCTGAAGACGGCGAGACGCTTATCAAAACCATAATGGAGAGGAAAGCGATATCGGAATTCCGCTGGACGAGTGTTGAGGAGATAGTGAAGCGCGGTGGGGCGGTGGCGCAGATGGGACTTGACGAGTATATGGAGTGGTTTGCGCGGCAGGATGAAAGGTTGCGCAGGCGTGTGGTTGAGACTTGGGGCAACCCGCCTGGGGAGGAGAAGGACGGCGTGCCGCCGGCGATGCTTCATCAGAACAGAATCGTCATAACAGGAATCCGTTACGGCAACATTTTGGTATGTGTGCAGCCCAAACGCGGCTGCGCTGGCGCAAAGTGTGACGGACGCGTCTGTCGCATACTCCACGACCCCGACATCCCGCCCCCGCATCAGTATTTCGCCACATACTACTGGATTGCCCGCCATTTCGCCGCCGATGTCGTCGTCCATGTCGGCACCCACGGCAACCTTGAATTCCTCCCAGGCAAAGGAGTGGGACTTTCCGCCGCCTGCTGCCCCGATGCCGCCATTTCAACCCTCCCACACCTCTACATCTACAACTCCGACAACCCACCTGAAGGCATTGTCGCCAAACGCCGCTCTTACGCCACACTTATTGACCACATGCAGACTACATCCGAGCAGAGCGGTCTGTATGGTCCGTTTCTGGAGTTGGACCGCCTTCTTGGCGAATACGAGCAGGCGAGAAAAGGTGATGCCGCCCGCGCACATACCCTTCAACACCTCATCCTTGACGCCATAAAAGCGGCAAACCTTGAAGGCGATGTCAAGCCCGACAGATGCGCCGACTTTGACCAGGTCGTGCGCAGAACACACGAAACACTTGCGCTCATCCGCAACTCCCGCACACAAACAGGTTTGCACATCTTCGGCAGAATTCCTCAAGGCAGGAAAAAAGCCGAATTCATCTTCTCTATCCTGCGTTATGACGGCAGCGAGGGAGTCTCTCTCTGCCGCTCAGTGGCGGAGTTGATGGGATTTGATTTCGCCCGCGCGCTGCAGAGAGAAGGCGATATAGCGTCGTCAGGAGAGTCGTTCGGGCAGTTGGTGCAGCGCTGTTATGAGAAGGCGCTTATGGTGGTTGAGGGGTTTCTTGCAGGGCGGGGTGTTGATGATGTTTTGGGGGAGATTTTCGGTGTGGTGGACGGGCGCTGGGCTGGTGTTTTTGAGGAGATAAGGCGGCGTGTTCTGGATATATCGGCGAGGCTGGAGGCATCAGACGAGATAGGTGCACTGCTTAAAGGATTTGACGGCGGCTATATTGAGCCGGGTCCGGCGGGGTTGATATCGCGGGGACGGGACGATGTTCTGCCAACAGGTCGGAACTTCTACTCTGTTGACCCGCATCGTGTTCCGACGAAGGCGGCGTGGCGGGTGGGCGTCAGACTGGCAGACTTGCTGATTGAGAAGTTCAGGCGCGAAAATGAGGGGAGATTTCCTGAGACGGTGGCGCTTTACTGGATGGCGTCCGACATAATGTGGTCGGATGGCGAGATGATGGCGCAGATACTGCATCTTCTGGGAGCGCGTCCTGTATGGGAGGCAAACGGCAGACTGGGCGGTTTTGAGATTGTGCCGCTTTCAGAACTTGGGCGTCCACGCGTGGATGTGACCGTGCGTGTGTCGGGCATCCTGCGCGACAACTTTCGCAACTGTATGGAGTTCGTGGATGAGGTGATAAGCGCGGTGGCGGCACTGGATGAGCCGCCCGAGCAGAACTTCGTCAGAAAACACACACTTGAGCGGTTGAGGGATACGGATGCGGCACCTGACGACACCGACGCCTTCCGCAAGGCAACCCTGCGCCTGTTCTGCTCAAAACCCGGCACATACGGCTCCGGCGTCAACCTTGCCGTCTACGCTTCAGCGTGGAAGACGGAGACCGATTTGGCGGCGATTTTTGTCCACCACAACGGCTACGCTTATGGCAAGGATGTTTTTGGTGTTGCGGCACACGAGGCGCTCACAAAAAGCCTTAAAAGTGTTGATGTCACCTTCAACAAAGTGGTGAGCGACGACCACGACCTGTTCGGTTGTTGCTGCTATTTTGGGACACACGGTGGTCTGACGGTAGCGGCGCGGGTGGCGTCAGGACACCCAGTGCCAGCCTTCTACGGTGACACCCGTCAACCCGCCGTGCCCAGAATGCGCACACTCTCTGAAGAGGTGAACCGTGTTGTGCGCACAAGGCTGCTGCATCCGCGCTATGTGGAGGAGATGCGCAAGCACGGTTATCGCGGTGCGCAGGAGTTGGCGAAGCGCTTCGGGCGGGTGTTCGGCTGGCAGTGCTCAACGGGCGAGGTGGAGGGGTGGGTTTTTGACGAGGTGGCGCGCAGGTTCGCCCTTGACGAAACGATGCGGCAGTGGTTCAATCAGCACAATCCGTGGGCGCTGGAAGAGATGGTGCGTCGTCTGCTTGAGGCGCATCAGAGGGGGCTCTGGCAACCCGACGCGCAACTCCTTCAGCAACTGCAGGATGTCTATATGGAGGTGGAAGGTTGGCTTGAGGAGCGGGCTGGAAGCGGCGAGGGGATTCAGGGGGGCGCCGTTGATGTGGCAACACCTGAAGAGGTGGCGGCGATGCGGAACGCCATAACCCGAATCCGACAACTGCTTGAGGGGGCGCAGAAATGAGCCATCATATAAGGCGATATGTGCTGCCGTTTACGGCGATTGTAGGGCAGGAGAGGCTCAAAAAAGCCCTGATTCTGAACGCGATAAATCCTGCTCTGTGCGGGGTTTTGATACGGGGTGAGCGCGGGACGGCGAAATCCACCGCTGTGCGCGCTCTGGCTGAAGTCCTCCCCGACATTGAGGTTGTGGACGGCTGTCCGTTCAACTGCCATCCAACCGACCCGTCGCTTCAATGCGATGAGTGCAACCGCCGATTTGAGGCGGGGGAGGAACTGCCGAGGCGGCGCCGCAAAACGCCCGTTGTTGAGTTGCCACTCGGCGCCACCGAAGACCGCATCATCGGAACGATAGACATTGAGAAGGTGCTGAAGGAGGGTGTGCGTGCGCTGCAGCCAGGTCTCCTCGCCGCCGCCAACCGCGGCTTCCTCTACATTGACGAAATCAACCTCCTTGACGACCATCTCGTGGATGTGCTTCTGGACGCCGCCGCTATGGGCGTCAATGTCATTGAGCGCGAAGGCGTCTCATTTTCCCATCCCGCCCGCTTCGTCCTCGTCGGCACTATGAACCCGCAGGAAGGTGATTTGCGACCGCAAATCCTTGACAGAATCGGCTTGCAGGTGGATGTGGAGACCATAGACGACCCGCAGCAGCGGATGCAGATAATAAGAACTGTGGAGGAGTTTCAGCGCGAGCCTGCGGCGTTTCTGCGGCGCCACAGAGACGCGCAGTTGAAGTTGCGGGAGCGCATCACCAACGCGCGGCGCATCCTGGATGAGGTCGCCGTCTCGGATGAGATGCTGCAGTTTGCGGCGCGAATATGTATTGAAGCCGGCGTTGAAGGACACCGCGCCGATATCCTCATCACACGATGCGCAAAAACCATCGCCGCTTTCAACGCCAGAAAATCCATCACCAAAGACGACATAAAACAAGCCGCGGAACTTGTCCTCCCACATCGCCTCCGCACCGACCCACTGCAACCAGAAGAAACCGAGCAGCAGAAACTTCAGCAGGCGATTGAAGCGGCAGAACACCAGCAAGACGACGAGCAGAAACAGGACAGCGAGGAGAACAGAACCGACAGCAACCGTTCCCCGCCGAAGGAGCATAACCATTCTTCAGCGGGGAAGCCGACGAAGCCGAAGGAGGATGTGTTTGATGCGGCGGCGGTTGCGGCGCCGAATCTTGAGGTGCGCCCTGACAGACGCGTCAGGTTCGGTCGCGGCAGACGCGCAAAAACCCTCGCCTACTTCAGCGGACGATATGTGCGCTTCCGCATCCCGCCTCCCAACTGCCACATCCTTGATGTGGCATACGATGCGACTCTGCGGGCTGCTGTTTGCCGCAAGCGCTCTCCATATCCCGACACAGAGGACATCCGCGTCAAGGTGCGCCAACGCCGTCGCTCCACATCCATCCTCATCCTCGTTGACTCCTCCGCATCTATGGGCGCCCAGAACAGAATGCGCCTCGCAAAGGGTCTTTGCCTTGCCCTCCTTGAGGACGCTTACCAGAAACGCGACAGGGTCGCTTTCGTCGCCTTTTCCGGCAGAAGCGCCAGAACGCTTTTGCCGTTCAGCAACTCAAAGTCACTTGCGCGGCAGCGGCTTAATACCCTCCCCACAGGCGGCAGAACGCCGCTCTCATCAGGACTCCTTGCCGCATATCGCCTCTTCAAGCAGGAGTTGACGAAGAACAGGCAGACGATACCTGTGCTTGTGCTGGTGAGTGACGGCTGCGCGAATGTGGCGGTGAGGGAGGGAGGTAGTCCGCGGCAGGAGGTATTGCAGTTGGCACGCAGACTGCGTCAACTTGGTGTTCGCGTTTTTGTTTTTGACACATCAGGTGGGCTTTTGAGTATTGGGCTTTGTTCGGCGATAGCGGAGGAGAGTGGTGGTGTATATTATCGGGTAGGCGATGTGTCTTCTGCTGCTTATGGAGAAAGGGCGGAGATATTTTCATCGCTTGCGTCTCTTATTCGCGCATCCACCGCTTCCCCCTCAACCCAATAAGTCTTTTTGAGCGGCGAAACGCTTTGTTTTTTCTGCGCACTTAAGTCCGCACCAAGCATCGTCTGATGATTTAGTGTCGTCTGACCCGGAAACGGAAGCCCTGTGTTTTAATGCGAGGATATCCAAGTTTCAGTGTGGGAATATTTGCATTTCCCAACAATCGGCATTGCAGATGGCGCTGGTGGGAGCAGCAAAGACAAGATAAGCACCGAACCCACAGGCGGCGATGAGCAACCACCGTTTCCAGCGGCGCATATCAATGTTTCCCCCGCACTGTAAATTCCGTCAGAAGGCTGCTGCATTTATTGTTCCCTCACGCCCAACATGAAGGCGTGGCGCCATAAAATTATTCATCCTCAAGCCACCAGCCGTGCGCTTTTCCTTTTATCCCGGCCGATTTTCTTATAGCCAAGAACAACTTTTTGCTTTCTACGCCGAGGTCCATGGTTTTGAATTCTTTAAGGAACCTTCGGAAAAGCGATTCAAATTCATCACAGAGTTGTGAGAGCGCCTTCCTGCTCCATGGATGTCCCTCTCTTTCGTCGGCAAGAACCGCATCACCCACCAAGTCTGCAAGAACCACTATTTCAAGAGCAACAATCTTTGGCAGTATGAAACCCCAGTGCCCGGCAAGCAAAGTAAACGGCTGTTCCCTGCGACCGATTCTATCCGCCAGATGGGTCATCTGGGTGGGTCTGATGGTGCTGGAGTATGTAAGTCCCAACACCGTCCACGACTCCTTAAGCCGAAACCGCCCAAAATCGAAATGAAACCAGCGCTTTGTGATGAGCCCCGTCGCAACACAAAAAGAGAAACCAACAACCAGAACAACAACAATGAAACAACCTATCTTAAACCTTCTGACCGCATGGTTGATTTCATCCATTTTCGTTCTCTGCGCCATTACACATCTCCCTTACTCACAACGCCTTTTCGCTGACTGTTTCAATCATCCAAACTTTGTGTTGTGGACATCTCAACTTTGAGCCAAACATCTGCGCCTGATACGGCGTCTGTTAAAGCCTGCCTGCAATCTGTGAAAGTATGCGCGCTATTTTCCTCCTGATGAAAAGAGGCATTCTGGCTACATTTTTGCAAGCCCATCGGTAGTAAAGCAGGGGATATATTTTACTCTGGTCTGGCTTCCTGATGCCTAGAACCGCCTGCAGATGCTCTGTTATGTCGTCAGACGGCGCGTCGTCCCACACACAGCCGAACTCTTTTTGGGTTGATAATGTGTGCCGCAGCAGCAGAAGCAACTCAAAATAGGCCACAAGGTTTGGGGAAGTGAATCTGAGCCAAGCAAAAGAGAATCTCTCAATAAGAGACCTGTCGCGCCATTCCAAACCGCATACCCCCGGCTGGCGGAGCAGCGCGGAAGCCTCGCAATACCTGACCACACAATACCTCGCGTACCCGCCCCACACACCCAGCGATGCCACTATTAGCAGAACAATCACCCACATCAACTTACAACGCAACACTTTATGTATGCTGCCCCCGAACTGTGCGGGGTCGCCTTCGTATCCAGCACCTCTCATTCTGAACATCCTACCCCATTGCATTTTATCATCTTTTATTCGGGGAGTCTCAGGCTCTGTTCAAAAGAGGAAAGCAAACGGAGCAGCAGATGCAGCAACACGACACACGCCAGCCCAGCAGAGAGGCAGAAACCAAGCAGCGAATAAACCAGCGGCGCAATATCAAACCGCTCTGTCGGCACCGAAAAACACAGATATATGTTGTAATAAAGGTTCAGGAAAACCACAACGGGGATGATAAAAAGCACAGGTTTGAGAAGCCATCTGAACATCAACCCGGCGCCCCAGAGTATGAGCACCCCCACGATACTCGGAGCACCACTTTTGAAAGCACTCTTGAGGCATGACCAGAAGGCAGGTTCTACAGCAACACTCTGTTCGTCGCAGCCACCGAGCAGCAAAAACATACACGCCACCGTAACAGACTCCTATGGGGCACAAATCACCAACACAATATACCCATCATTTTCGGTTTGAACCGTGAATTCTGCCCATTTGTTCCCAGAGTTTATTGACCTCTTGTCTGGCGCGCTCGAAACCATCATCACAATAAGCAGTGAGCGGGTCATTTTTCTTCCAGCGCTTAAAGAGCAGAACGGCAAGCCCCTCACGCCATCTTTCCGCAAATCTCCTGCGCTTGTTCTCATCCGTGATACACCCCGCAATCCGCAGTCCATCTTTTATCCCAATCTTAAGCATTCCTACCTCGCAGGCGTTCTCAGGCACAATAAAATAGAAAGAGCAAGCGCGTGCTTCATTAAAAGCGTTTCTGCGGGAGTAAATCCGTCCCGCACTGCGTTCATTTGTAGACAGGTTGCACTATCTCATCACGCTCCTTATCACATTATAATGCCCCATTCTGCACGTGGCAAGTTAATGGCTTGCGGTCACTTGTTCGGTTTTCGTGACGGGCCTTTTTTGGGCGCTTTATATCCTTGTGAAGTCGTAAAAGTGTGTTCTTGTCTGGCGGATTGAAGAGTTGGAGGGGTTCAAGTGTAACGGCTTGTGATGAGCATTCGTCTGGGGAACCTGGGGTTGAACCGCCGCTGCGTTGGACGCTGTCGCAGACGCCAGTTAAACGCGGGGTGTTAGCACGGGGTTGGTTTGTTCCCGAGACATCCCAAGCGATGGCGCAGCCACTTTTATAGCATCAAAACCGGGAATACCTCAGTAGGGATGGTGGTTGACGCGGCAAAACGCAACCGTTACAATGCAAACCTTGCTTCACTCTGGAGAGGTGCATTGTGAATCTCCTTCTCGCAGAGAATTTAAGAAAAACTTATCGGGGTGGGGTGGAGGCGTTGCAAGGCGTCTCACTTGAAGTGTCAGAAGGCGAAATATTCGGACTCGTCGGACCCAATGGCGCTGGGAAAACAACATTTGTGAAGGTGCTTCTGGGACTGATACGGGCTACAGGAGGGAGAGCGCAACTGTTGGGAAGTGAGGTTCGGGTCGGGGTCTGCCCACCATCTGTCGGATATCTTCCAGAAAACATAGCACCACCTGGCAGATTCACTGGACGGTTTTTCTTAAGGCTTGTGGCGCTGGCATCGGGTGTGGAGTTCGGGGATTTAAGAAGCGTGGCGGAGGAGGTGGCGGAAGCGGTGGGCGCGGGGCGGTTTGTGGGGCGGAAAATTTCGCATATGTCGCGTGGGATGCTGCAGAGGGTGGGACTTGCGGCGGCGCTTATTGCCAAACCCAAAATTCTGTTTCTGGATGAACCGACGGCAGGGCTTGACCCGGTCGCGCGCAAAAATGTCCGCGACCTACTCCTCAAACTCAAACACAGCGGTGTCACCGTATTCTTAAACAGCCATATCCTTTCTGAACTGGAGAGGGTCTGTGACAGGGTGATGCTTCTGCATCGTGGTAGGGTGTTGGCAGAAGGCAAGGTGGAGGAGTTGACAAGGGGAATGGGCGGAGTTTCTGTGAGGACGGAGCCTGCGGTTTCGGAGGATGACTTTGAGGCGCTGCGCACGGAAGTCGGCGTCTCCTTTGTGAGGAGGGAGGATGCTTTGGTTGCGGATGGTGTTGAGGAGGCGAACCGCCTGATAGATGGGTTGCGCAAGAGGGGGTATCTGATAAAGGAGGTTGTGCGTCGTCGTGAGAGGCTTGAAGATGTGGTGGTGAGGCTGCTTTCGGAGGCGGGCGATGGGCGCCGTTCTGATGACTCTTAATGAGTTGCGATACGGGGTGCTGAAATGGTTTTTGTTGGCGGTGCTTGTGGTGGTCTTTGTTGTGCCGCTTCTTGGATTCAGCAAAGATGAGGGCGGCTACACTATCCTTGGTTTTAGAGAATCACATTTATCGGTGCGCACATCTGAGGGTCGTATCTCGGGGTTGAATTTGGGGATGCTTTATCCGGGTGTGTGCGTTAGTCTTGGATGCTCATTTATGGTGCTTGTTTTGGTGTCGTGGGTTTCGGCGCGCGTTTTTGTGACGCTTCTTGCCCCAGGGAGCGCGGAGTTCTTTCTAACAAGAGGAACGGGGAGACTAGCGCTTATGGGGTGGCGTTTCGCCGTTGTTCTTCTGTGCGCGTGTTTTTATGTGTTCCTTATGGGGATGGCTGCGGTTTGCGGCACGGATATTTCGCTCAATGAGGTCTCGTTTGCGTTTCTGAAGTCGGTCTTTTTATGCTTTTTTATCTATCTTTCGGTAATGGGCGCGACGCTGTTGATAGCCGTGATGAGCCGTAGGACGGGGTTGTCGGTGGGACTTGGGGTAGCGCTTATATTGGCTTCCATAATATTTGACGCGGCGTATCAGGCGATGCAATCAGATTTTCTACGAGGGCAGAGGGAGAGTGCGGCTTACAAGGTGGTGGCGGTGGTTTATGCGGTTTTGCCGAATGTTGCGACACTGAACAACGCGGCGATATCGTGCTGTGGCGGTGCACCGCTGCCGTGGTATGAGATAGGAACGACGGCGGCGTTTGGCGTTGCCACCGTCGCCGCCGCATTGGCAATCTTTCGCTTCCGCGATATGTGACCCCTATTTACCCTGTTTCTGTAAGGACTTGTAGGCGTAGGAGAGCGCCTGAATAGCGTAGGCGGTTGCAACCGGCTCCCTATCCTCATACCATTTCGGGTTCTTGTTCTTCCAGAAGCCAGCCTGCCGCTGCAGACCGCTTAGGCGCTCCACCAACTCCACCGCCCAGTTGTGCTTTTTGCCGTCAGGTGTCGTCAGATACGGCTGCCCGAACCAGTAAAGCGCTTTTGCCAAGGTCATATAATAGTAGTAAAGCCCTTTATTCCCTGCGCCCGCGTATTTCTTCTCGCTTATGCCAGGGTTTTCCTCAAGCGTCCAGTTCTTCTGGCACCAGTTCCACGCCGCCACAACGCGGGCGTCGTTCTTTGAGACGAAGGCATAGACCATAGTCAAAAGTCCCGCATATGTCATTGAGCCATAGGACGGGAAGGTGATGGAGCCGTCGGGGTTCTGGATGGGTGGCGCATCAGAGCGGGTAAGACCAGGACCGTAGATGAAGCCGCCGTCGTTGCCGGGTTTCCAAGTTTTGCCCGCATATTTGCCCTCTGCTATCTTTGTGGTGTAGTTGTTGGATTCTGTGCGGTTCTGGGAGCGGGTGAGGAAGACCTGTAGGCGTTTCCAGACAGGGTGGTCTTTGGGGACGCCGGCATCGCGGAGTGCTTCTGCTGCAAAGACGGTGTTGCTCATATCAGCCCGTGCGCGGTCGCGTTTTTCATCATATCCCCAGCCGCCGTTTTTGACATCTTCTTCCACTTTTGGGTCCCAGTACTGCGCTTTGAGAAGATAATTCTTTATCGCCTCTATCTCCTTTTTGTAACGTTGGGGGTCAAACCGCGCAAGCGTCGACAGAAGCAGAGAGGTCTTGTAGATGACCTGACCCCGCTCATCCCGAACCGAACCATCCGCTTTCAAGAATTTGAGCGCAAAGTCCACCGCCTTCTGGATGTTCTCTTTGTATTTGTCTTTTAAGGGGCTTGTGGTGATGGCGAGCGCGCAAAGGAGTGTTATGCCGCAGTCGGGGTAGAAGAAGAATCCCTTCTCCTTGTTCTGTCCGTTTATAAGGAACTGAACGCCTTTCTGCAGCGCATCCATCGCTGTTTTCTTGGCTTTTTCAATGTCCACTTTCGGCTGCGGCGTCGGTTGGGGTTGTTGAGCAGGTTGTTTTGCGGGTGGCTGTTTTCCTGCAGGCTGCTTTTCCTGCTCCTTTCCGCATCCTGCAACAACCAACGCTGCTACCAAAATCCAGAATACGCGCATCCTCTCTCCTCCTATATCGGTTTTGTGGCGGGTAATATTCTACCCGCGTGCGTGGGTATTATTCCAGAAAAAGGATGTTAGAGGATAAGGGTTGCGAGTCTGCGTGCTGTGCGGAGTGTGAGTTGGAAGTGGACAGAGAGGAGGGCGTCGGCGAGGAGGAGGAGATGTGCGGCGCGTTTTGCACCCAATTTAAGTCGTGGTAGTCTTTCGGCGTTGAGTGAGGTGAGGGCGCTGATGAGTGCTGGTTCCACACGCAAGGCTTGTCTGTTTTTGGCGCAAGCGCTGCAGGCGAAGCGTCCGTCTTCAAGGCAGAAGGCTGCTTGCGGTAGTGGCGTTTTGCAGAGGTTGCAGAAGGTGGTGTCTGGGAGGACGCCCTCGTTTTTGAGGGCGCATAATAGGTATGCCGCGGCGACGGATACTGCATCAGCGCCGTCACGGCACGCCCGCAGCGCCGCCACACCATATCCCCACAGTTTCTCATCCGCGACCATCTGTGGCGTTGCCGCAAGCATATACTCGCTTATCGTTTCGGCGGCGAGGAGGCGCCGCAAATCGCCGTCCAGCGGAGCAAGATACTCAACAGGGTAGAAAGTCCGCAGAGACGCCGTTCCTTTTTTGGTCAGATTGAAGACGGCTTCTCCTATGGTGAGGGTCTGGATTGTTCCTTGTGTGGTGAGGGCAAGTCTGCGTGCGCCGCGGCAGGTCGCCACAACCCGCCCCAGTTTCTCCGTGTAGAAGTCCACAATTAGGGATGTGTTCATCCAGTCGCGTGTGCGCAGAACAAGCGCGTAAGTCGGGTCAGTCAGCATCGTTGCTTATCCGACAAGAACGCCGACGGTTATTTTATCAGGGTATTTGCGTGCTTCATCAAGCGATTTGACGCGAACAGAGTTTTCCTTGAAGAAGCGCAGTTGGTCTGCGGGATTGCGCAATCCTGAAAGTTTCCCATATGAGACTGGGCATTGAGAGAGGACCTCAATGAAGGCAAAACCTTTGGTGTTGAGCGCGGTTTTTATGGCGCGCTTAAGTGGGAAGGGATGTGCGGTTGTGAATCGTGCGACGAATTTTGCGCCTGCGGCGGCGACGAGTGACGCCGCATCCATCGGCGCCTCTGGGTTGCCGTAAGGCGTGGTGGTTGTCTTTACGCCTTTTGGGGTTGTTGGGGCGACCTGTCCACCTGTCATCGCGTATATGGAGTTGTTGACAAGTATGGTGCAGATGCTTATGTTACGGCGAGCCGCGTGAATCAGATGGTTGCCGCCTATCGCAAGCAGGTCTCCGTCGCCCGCAATCACCACAACGCTCAAATCGGGTCTGTAAAGTTTCACCCCGGTTGCGAACGCCAAAGCGCGCCCGTGGGTGGTGTGCAGCGTATCGCACAGAAGATATGGCGAGGGAATCCACGAGGAGCAGCCGATGCCGGTGACGCAGACAAGGCGGGTTATGTCAAACTTCAACTCATCTAATGCGTGAACGAAGATGTTGAGTATAGTGCCGCATCCACATCCGGGGCAGAACGGTGTGGGCAGCGCCTCCTGACGAAGATATTTATGCAGCCTCATTTGGCGACCTCCTGCAGAAACTGTGCTACCTCATCCACCGAGGGCAGCACACCGCCGATTCTGCCGTAATGCAGCACCCTGTTTTTTGAAAAACGCTCCACCACGCGTTTCAACTGCCCAAGGTTCTGCTCCACCACCACAACAGTTCTGTGGCGGTCGCAGAAGTCTCTGACATCGCGTTCAGGAAACGGCCAGAGGGTGAGGATGCGAAGGAAGGAGACGGGAAGCCCGCTTTTTCGGAGTTTTCTGACGGCGCCGAAGGCTACGCGAGCAGCGGCGCCAAGCGATATCACCCCTACAGAGGCGTTTTCGTCTATGTCGGTGCGGATGTCGCGCAGTTGCTCCCGTGCTGATGCGATTTTTCTGACAAGGCGCTCCACAAGTTGTTGGTGAACCGCCTGCGTTTCCACATCGCGCAGACCGTTGCTTTTATGTGTTGAACCCGTAATGTGGGTAAAAGAGCCATCCCCAAAACGCGCCATAGGTGGCACCAACTGCGGTCCGAAGACCTCTTCTCTGTTTGTTGTGAAACGGCGCTCTGATACGGAAACCTCTTTCGGATGAGGCAGGGTAATAGGTTCGCGGAAGTGACCGACCTCGCCGTCAGTGAGAAGCACAACAGGAGTGCGCAGACGCTCTGCGATATCAAACGCCTTAACGGTGAGCCAGAAGGTCTCCTCCACTGACCACGGACAGAGCGCCACAATTTCGTGGTCACCGTGGGTTCCCCAACGCGCCTGAAGAATGTCGCCCTGTGCGCCCTTGGTCGCCTGTCCCGTTGAGGGACCCGAACGCTGCACATCCACAACGACGAGCGGAGTTTCCGTCATAACAGCGTAACCAAGATTTTCCTGCATAAGGGAGAACCCCGGACCGCTGGTGGCGGTCATAGCGCGTGCGCCTGCCCAGACCGCACCGATGCAGGCTGCAATAGAGGCAATTTCATCCTCCATCTGCACAAAAACTCCACCTGTCTGCGGCAGAAGTTGAGCCATCGTTTCGGCGATTTCTGATGCGGGGGTTATGGGGTAGGCGGCATAGAAGTCGCATCCCGCAAAAAGCGCGCCCCACGCACAAGCCTCATCGCCCAGCAAAAAGAGCCGTTTGCCGGCGTAGCGGGCGAGGAAATTCTGGTTGCTCATTCTGATGCTACCTTATACGCGCCAAGAGTCAGAAGCATATGGTGGAGTCCCTTGACAATGAAGAACAAAACGACAGAGAAAACAACAGCAGCCGCAAATGAGCGTAGCCACAGTCCCATCCCCAGCACATAGTAGATAAGAAATGTCGCCACCGCCAGAAACAGCAAAACTCTCAGCCAGAAAAGGTAGTTCTGCTCAAAGAGCGTGCTGGGGGATTCAAGAAGTTTGGCTGCGGGGAGCCCATAAAATATGGCAGCACCGGCTGCCACGCATAGCAGTCCCACAAAGATTGCTAAAAGAACACCTGCCTCTATCCTCCGCAGCAGACGCGAGACTCCCCACAGAAGGATACCCGGCACAAAGAGCATAATAGCGACAGCCAGCACCCACGAAAGATAGGCTGCCAACTCGCTGCCCATATCGGTCGTTTTCTCCATCAGACGCCTCCCAATGTTCTGTCAAGCGCGTTTTCTGCTTCCAACTGAAGTTTCTTTAAGCGTGCCTCAAGGTTGCTCCTTTGCTCTTCTTTCTTAATAAGACGCAGTCTTGAGCGGGTCTTTTCAAGCACCTCCTTTGCCCGCATATAAAAACCGCTGCGGAGGAAGTCCTCTGCTACCTCAAGCAGCCCTTCAGCCATTCCACCAGCATACATCTTACGGTAAATTGCGCGAAGTGTGTCCCTGTCGGAAGAAACTGTCTGCCAGTGGAGATAAAGGGAGCGGATAAAAAAGGTCTCATGGCGCAGGAGGGATGCGAGTTCCTCAAAGAGGCGCTCGCAGGTTCTTACAAGGCGGTGGATTTCTTCCATATATCGCAGTAGGGCGGCACGCGAATCGTCCACCGCATCCCTGCCACGCCCCTCCTGTAAAGCGATGTTGTACTCCATAAGGAGGGAGATACGGTGATATATCACCGAGAGGTTTCCCGCCAGGGCGGTGGCTACTTTGCTTTCAATGTGGGGCGCGGCTTCCCGCAGTCTGGCGGCGGAAGGCGCGACACACTCATCCCGCAGTTTCTGCAGTTCATCAAAACCTATTTCTTTGTAGAGTGAGCGGAGTGTCTCACCGCGCATTCGCTTCTGGAGTCTTTTCTCCTCGTGGCGGAAACGTTGGTAGATGGCTCTGAAAATATCGCGCCCGCGCCAGAAAAGCGCAAAAGCATCCCACACCGTCTTGACAATCCGCTGTTCCACAAAAAAACCCTTATCCAGTTCCCAAACACTATACAGTTTCTGAATCTTAAGTCAACAAGCCATCGGAGAAACGGATAGCGGATAACCGATACTTCAAAGGCTTGACACAACAAGCGAGCAACTTATAATGTTGGGGACAAATGGGGGAGAGTATGTGACACTGCGAGGAGATTTAAGGGACATAAACCTTGCGGACATATTTCAAACGCTTGCTATGAACCAGCAAGAGGGGACTCTCACCATTTGGAGCGGCAGGCGGCGGATGGACATATATTTCAGCAAGGAGGGGGTGCGTCTTCTGGTTTCGGGGGAGAAGAAATATCCGCGTCTTGGAGAGATACTGCTGCGGGAGAAGAAGATAACGCCTGTGGAGTTGGATATGGCGCTCGCGCGGCAGAAGATGACCGGGGAGATGTTGGGACAGGCACTTATTGACATGGGTATTGTGACGGCGGAAGAGATTGAAAAGGCGGTCAGACACCAGATAGAAGAAGAGATTTTTGATGTTTTCAGTTGGAAGGACGCAAAATTTGAGTTTGTTCCTGGTGAGCCTAAAGGCGAGTTTTTTGACCCTGCCAAATTGGGCAGACCGATAACTTTCAATGTGCAGTCAATAATAATGGAGGCAGCGCGGCGCATTGACGAGTGGCAACTGATTCACTCTATAATACCGTCTATGCAAGTCATATTCAGGGTGCGCGACCCCTACGCCGAGCCACCTGATGTCGCCGAAAAAGCGGGAACCACAGAAGAGGTGGTGGCGGCGATAGTGGAGTTGGTGGACGGCAAGAGGACAGTGGAGCAGATAGTGGAGAAGAGCGGACTGGGCAAGTTTGAGGTCTGCAAGGTGCTGGCACTTCTGGCGCAGGCGCATTATCTTGAGCCGCTCTCCATAAAGGAGATGGTGGTTGTCGCCGACCAGTTCGCCAACGAGGGTGACCTGCAGACGGCTATAAAGATTTACAAAAGTCTTCTTGCAACCCTGCCGCCATCAAGCGTTCTCCATAACCGTCTTGCGGAACTTTACGAGAAGGCGGGCAGCACACAAGAAGCGGCGATGGAGTACGCCGCACTCGCTGACGCTCTCCTTGAGGAAGGAGCCGACGAGGACGCCCTCGCCCTTTACAAGAAGGCGCTTGATTTGGCTCCCCGCAACTTTAGCCTCCATCAAAAACTCTTTGAGTTTTACCTTGCCAAGAAGAACAGAGAAGGCGCGGTTCAGGAAGGACTATTTGTGGCACGCGGATTTTGGCGCATGAACCGCTTACAGGAGGCGAAAGATGTTCTTGAAAGGCTTCTTTCTCTGGCTCCCGAAAATCTTGAGATACGCCAGATGCTGATAAACATCTGTCTTGACCTTGAACAGAAGGACGAGGCGATAAAGCAATATGAATATCTTGCCAAGCATTACAAAGAGCGCGGCGAAATTGAGGAGGTGATTCAGATTTATCGCAAGATACTGGCAATAGACAAGGAGCGGCGCAATATCCGCGCGGAACTGGAGAAACTGCTGAGCAGGGGCGAGAAGAAAAAGGGGTCGGCTGCGGTATGGATAGGTGTGGTCGTGGCTGCGGTGGTCGGTGTAGGTGGTTTCTTCTTCTGGCGTTATAACGACGGTGCACAAGCCACATTTGACTCCCTCTCCAAGAGAATAGCCTCGTTGATGAGTGAGGACGCTCTTAAAAGATACTCAATAGAAGAACGCCGCAGCATAGTTGATGACATAAGGAGAAAGATTGGCGAAGCGGAGAAGAAATACCGTTTTGCCTTCTTTGTTTCGCCTGAGGAGAAGGTGAGACTTCTGCGGGAGGACCTCAAATCGCTTGTTGCCTTAAAGGAGAGGGTTGACCAGCAGGAGAGAAGCAGACTGGCAAGGGAACAGAAGCAGGTGGAGAAAAGGCTTGTTGAAGCGCGCAAGTGTTATGACGAGTGCAGACTGAAGGATGCTGTTGCGATATTGCAGGATGTGATAGAGAGGAGCAAAAAGGAGCCGGGGGCGGTTCCCGCCTCGTATGTGCGGCAGGCGAAGGAGTTGTTGGACAAGGCGCTGCGAGAGATGCGCCAGGCGAAGATACTTTATGACGAGGCGGTTATAGATGAGCGTAACGGCGATATAAAAAGCGCTTTTATGAAGATGAAGACGCTACTTGCGCGTTGCCCGCGGTCGGAAGAAGCAAAAAAGGTCCTCCTGCCACTGGAGGTTGAGACCGAGCCGCCCGGCGCAGACATAGTGGTGAATGGAGAGAGTAAAAAGAGCCCGACCATTATTCATCGCCGCCCCAAAGTTGATGTTCGTATCCTCATCCGCAAGCGGGGCTACAAGGAAGAAGAGTTTGTGATATCTGATAACCGTTGGCATCTCAAGGTGGTGCTTCAGAGGGTTCCTGTCTGGGTGACTGACCTAACCGATGCTATAGGAGGAGAAGAGTTTGTTGCTCCGCCGCTTGTTGTAGGAGACAGAATATACGCCTTTTCAGAGGGTTGCAAAATTGTCTGCATCCGCGCTACCGACGGAAAGGTTCTCTGGTTCTATAATACCAAAGGAGAAGGTTTTTTCGGCACCCACGCGGCTTACTGCGACGGCAAATTGGTCGTTGTTGAGCAACGCCAGGCGGGTTCCTATGTCCATATCATTGATACGGAGACGAAGAAGTCGGTAGGACAACCGCTCCATTTTCCGCAGCGCGTCGTTCCGTATCTTGCCGCGGGTCGCGTCTACCTCAGAGGGGACGATGTTCTGCTTTGCCTTACAAAGGACCTGACCGAGTTGGACTGGAGTTTCACCGCCGCAAGCAGGATCACCGCTGGACCCGTGCTTGACGAACACCACAACTATGTGATAATCGCGACGGAGGAAGGCAAGGTGATGGCTTTTAGGGCGGGGACAAAGAATGTGGCGTGGGAGAGCGAGTTGATGGAGAAGCCCCCCTGTAATGCGTTGTGTGTGCGGAACAACACCGTCGTCGCTCTCTGTCGCGATGCTACGGTGAGGGCACTTTATACCTGGAAAGAGCCTCCTCCGACCACATCCAAAAAGACCGTCTCGCGACTCGCGTGGGAGAGGCGGGTCAGCCGCGAGCCTGTCGCTGAATCCCCTGTCTTCTGCGGCGATTTTCTCTACTTTATTGACACAGGAGGCGTTTTGCACGCTTTCAGTTTAAGAACGCGCAGAGAGGTTTGGGTGACCACAAAACCCATTCTAACGACATTTATGTGGCCTCCCGTTCCGTGGGGAAGAGATGCGGTGGCGGTTGTTGGGGATGGCGGTATTGTTACGGTTCTTAAGGCTTCAAGCGGGGAGGAGTTGTGGCGCTTCACCAAGGAGAGGGTCATGACCCAACCTGTGGTCCACGGCGACCTTCTGATTCTGTTCACGACGGATGGCAAGAAGAAACGAGTCCTAAGTCTTGTGAGGTGAGCAGGAAGTGTTCGGCTTTCTGAAACGGTGGAAGTTGAAGCGGGCGCTGAAGAAGGCGCTGAAAGATGTTCGCGGGGCTCCCAATCCCCGCAACACTGCCTATCTTATGCAGTGTTATATGGATTTAGGGATGCTGGAGGAGGCGGAGAAGGTGGGGCGACAGGCGCTTGAACTCTATCCTCTCTCGGCGACGATTCAGGAGACTATGCGGCGGCTAAAGCGTATCAAATATGATGAGCAGATTCGCCAACTCCGAGAGCGCATCCGCAGGAACCCCAACCCTACATCCTACGCTATGCTGGCAGAACTCTACCGCGACATCGGAGAGACCGAAAAGACGCTGGAACTATGCCGCGAGGCGATGGGTAAGTTTCCTACCCACGAGGGTGTCTACCTCATAGTGGGTGCTATAAGGTATGAGCGCTATTTAAAGAACCGCCATCCCAAAGATGGGGTTGGTGCCGTGGAGAACTTTGAGAAGGCGCTGAAACTGAACAACTCCAATTACAAGGTGCTGCGCCGTTTGGGGCAACTCTATCTTGAGTTGGGTATGCCCAAAAAGGCGATGGAGAAACTGCGCAGCGCTCTTTCCTACACTCCCAACGACCCTCAATTGATGGAGATGGTGAAGCAGGCGCGGGAGATGCCGCCGGAGTCGGATGACGATGTTGAGGAATACTTCAAGGCGCTTTATGAGCGCTATAAGGAGCAGGCTGAATCGGAGGTGGTTCTGCGCTTCGGACTTGAAGAGTTGAACACAATTTTTGCGCGTTTGCCCGACCTTGAAGGAGCCTACCTTCTGGTGGCGATGGCAAAGGACGGACGCAGGCTCGCGTCCCGCCAGTTTGCGCCAGGCATAGATGAGAATGTGGCTCTGCAATGTATGAAGGCGATTTTTGATGCCGCGAACGATTCCTGTTTGCGGATGGATATTGGTCCTTTCGTTAGAGGTATTTTCACGGGAAAAACTGTCAGAATCCATATGT
>Ga0190361_1000300_pt1 | contig 20795 bp, 14 predicted proteins | sample 48721845_MG_FD_161273 | JGI IMG/M metagenome (GOLD analysis project Ga0190361, IMG submission 161273) | Hydrothermal vent microbial mat bacterial communities from Southern Trench, Guaymas Basin, Mexico - 4872-18-4-5_MG | ecosystem: Environmental > Aquatic > Marine > Hydrothermal vents >... | reverse complement strand
TTTTTCTTTCTTTGAAACAACTGCAATGGGATACTTGACATACATTGCATAAACAGCTTTAACAGGTACTCCTTTATCTCTTGCTATAATAACCTGATCCCCGTCAGATATTCCAAATTGGATCTCCCCTTTGGCAACCAGCGACATAATATCCGTAGCCCACCCGTAATCAAACTCAACATCAAGCCCTTCATCACTGAAATATCCGAGCTCCTGGGCAAGATAGTACGGTGCAAACTGTACATTTGGAATGTATCCCATTGCAATCTTCACCTTTTCAGCACCAGAAGCCGAGCCAAAAAAAGCACCGAGAATAACAACAAAAACAAAAATGAAGACCACAGCTGTTCTCTTTGACATACAGGTCCTCCTCAGAAGTTAATGTTTATTAAGATTAAAAACTTTTCATCTCACTTCAGTTATAGCAAATCCTTGACATCTTTTAACATCATTAAGCCCTGACATGAGCATCTACAGTACTTTTAAAATTAACTCATCCCATATAGGGATTTTCGCCGTGTTCCTTCCACTACTTTGAGCCCCCACAGTACCTTTGAAATCAATTCCGCTCTTAGCCTTAAAATAGAGCCCGCATTATCCCATATTATTCCGGCTTTTTATAATGGCTTCCAATTACTAAATACTCCACCAGTGAAACACTCAGATAAAACGTGATCCCCATAATTGCAAGTGTTATAATACTTACAAAAACCAGGGCTGTATCGAAGCTTGCTCTTGCCATATTTATCAACGCCCCAAGACCCTGAGAGGCTCCGAGAAACTCACCCACCACCGCCCCAATAACAGAGAAAGTAATTCCTATTTTCAATCCCCCAAAGAGAACAGGCAGAGCGGATGGGAGCTCCAGTTTAAAAAAAGTCTTCAACGCTCCAGCGTTCAGAGAAGTCATAAGCTCCATTATCTCGCTATCTGCAGACCTGATACCAACAATACTATTAATTAAAATGGGGAAAAATATAACAATTGCAGCAATCAATACCTTAGTTCTAACACCAAATCCAAACCAGATAATAAGTAGCGGTGCAAGAGCAATTATCGGAATCGCCTGCATCGCCACAATATAGGGTGATAAGAGCCTCTCAATCGCACGATATTTAGCAAAAAAGTATCCCATAAAGAATGCCGAGGCACTTCCAACTAAAAATCCCAGAAGGCTTTCCTTAGCTGTGGTAAAAAAATTAGCCGGTAGAAGACCGCTTCTAATGGTCTGACAAAACCTGACAAACACAGATCCGGGCTTTGGAAGAATATACTCGGGAAGGCCACTGACCCCTGCAACAAACCACCATAATGCAATGAAAATAAGTATACCCACAGGTATAAGAGGATACTCGTAGTTCTCTCTCAGCTTATCGATTAATTTCTTCTTTTCAACGGGCCTGAGTATCTCAACAGTTTCCTTGTCTATCTCTTTAGCCCATATATCTTTTAATTTCTTTCTTATCCTGACAACAGTTTCTGTTATATATTCAGAGGAATAAACAGATTTACCCCTCCCTTTTTTCTCAGGCTCAAGCTCTATTATATCCTGAATCCTTCCCGGTGAACGTGAAAGTACAACTATTCTTGTCGAAAGAAGAACAGCCTCTGAAATGCTATGCGTAACGAAAACAATCGTTTTGCCCGTGGCTTTCCATATCTCAAGCAAAAGGAGATTCAATCTTTCCCTGGTTATTGAATCTAAAGAAACAAAAGGTTCATCCAGCAAAAGAATCTGGGGGTCAAGAATAAGTGCCCTGGCTATTGCAACCCTCTGTTGCATACCCCCGGAGAGCTCACTCGGGTAAAGATCCTCATAACCCTTGAGTCCCATTAGCTCAATCAGTTCTTGTGCTCTCTTTACATCAGCCTCAGTAACCTCACCCTTTATAACCTCAACCGGCAAAAGTACATTTCTAATAACATTTCTCCATGGAAGGAGAATTGGCTTCTGAAATACATTTCCGGTATCACGTCTCAGATTATGCACAGGTTCCCCACCAATCCTTATAATCCCATATGTTGGCTGAATTACCCCCGATATGAGTTTAAGCATTGTTGTTTTCCCACTGCCAGAGGCACCAACAATAGTTACAAACTCACCCTTTTTAATCGTAAGATTTATGTTCTCTATGGCAGTCACAGAGGCTCCCCGCTGATTCCTCAGGGGAAAACTCTTTGTTACGTTTATAAACTCAATAAATCTCTCATTGTTGCCCGAAACACCCATATCTCTTCAATCCCGTACTTTAAATTAATTCGAGTAGTCCCCACAACTAGGATAATTAATAGCGCAAACTTCAAGTTCTCGTAATGAAATGCATATTAAAATTGCTAACTTAAATTGTTCGAGGCTCGCCGACCCTATTAACTTTCAATTACAGCTTCAATCTAACTAATAAATTTGAAAATCCCAGTGCAACTCAAACACTCTGAAACTCAGAAATGACGATAAAATACCATAAATTCTCCTGGCTGCAAAAACTTTTACAAACGGGGCCAAAAATGTAAGGGAGTTAAAAACACTTTAAAAGAGGCATCTTCTTCTCCCATCCAGACTATCACTGTCGGCCCTGGAATTTCACCAGGTCTGTTCTTCTCTATCAGGAAAGGTAGGTGTTCTAAAACGATAGAGAAGAACTCGCGGGCTTTACCGCCGGTCGGGAATTCCACCCTGCCCCGAAGAATTAATTACAATTTAAACATCATGAAGCTTAAGGTCAATTTTTTTGTATGGGATTTTAAAAAAATCAGGAATAATAAATTATATCCCTACAGAAAAATTCTCCATTAATATCATTGACCAATATAAATAAAAGAATTAAGTTATTTACCTGTCATAAGAAACATTATTAAAGGATTTACCATGAAAGTAGCATTAATAGAACCAAAACCATTCTTTAATTCCTATTATTTCTGGAAGAAACTCCCGCTTCTCGGAACATTGATACTCGGCACAATACTAAAAAACAGGGGACATGAGGTAAAAGTATTCAAGGAAAACATCCTTCCAGCCTATAACGAGAAAAACGATGAACTTCACCCGTTTCTCAGAGAAGCCGATGTGGTTGGCTTTACCGCTATCACCCCTACAGCCAAGAGGGCATACGAGATAGCCAGAGCAATAAAACGCCAGTTCCCGGAGAAAAAGGTGATATTTGGGGGGAGTCATCCATCGGCACTTCCCGATGAAGCCCTCCAGTATGGTAATAATGTGGTTATTGGTGAAGGGGAGAATGTAATAGTTGATCTTGTTGAGGGAAGGACAACCGACAGAATCATTCGAGGGCCACAGGTGGATATAAACGATGTTCCCCCGATTGATCTCACAATTCTGGAAGGCTTCAGAATTAAAAGGGGAAAGATCGACATGAAATTTGCCCCTATAATGGCCTCGCGAGGATGTCCCTATGACTGCAAGTTCTGCTCTGTAACCAGGATGTTTGGAAGGAAATATAAAGTAAAAGATGCAGATATTGTTATGGAAGAAGTAATGATGAGGTATAGCGAGGGATTTAGAAAAGCCTTTTTTTACGATGATAACTTCGCGGCAATTCCTTCCAAAACAAAAGAATTACTCGAAAAACTCATAAAAGCCAATCTTGACTTCTCATGGTCAAGCCAGTTCAGGATTGAAGTTGCAAGAGATAGAGAAATGCTTGAACTACTAAAAAGAGCAAAATGTACAACCCTTTTCATCGGTGTCGAATCCATTAATCCAGAAGCTCTTAAAGAGCTTAACAAACACGAAAATGCCGAAGAAGTCAAAAGTGGAATTAAAACACTGCTAGACTACGGGTTTCACGTCCATTCGATGTTTATTCTTGGCTCGGATAGCGATACTGAGGAAAGCATGGAAGAAACAATCAGATACAGTAAGGAATCAAAAACCAGTACTGCCCAGTTCTCAATACTCTTTCCCATTCCAGGAACAAGACTGTACGACGAATTGAAAGAAAAAAACAGACTTTTCATCCAGGACTGGAACTATTACGACGGAAGTCATGTGGTTTTTCTTCCAAAAAACGTTACGCCAATCAAGCTCCAGAGAAAGTTCTTCCACAGCTATAAGTACTTTTACAATAAAAATATATTATTCTGGTTGATGTCAAGAGTTGGTTTCATGCTCTGGAAATGGCACAACAGACTGTATATGAAATACATAAGGTTTTTCACACGAAAGCTTAAAAGAGAAGGCATCTTAAAAGAAGGGATACTTACACTCAAAGGTCTTCTAACGTCAAATGTTCCGCGCGCCCTACCAAAACTGAAGAGCTATAAACATCTGGAGAACTATTTTTAAAGTTCTGTCCAGTAGACTAAAGTTCTGGTTTTCACGTTCTTGTAGAAATAATAATCACCCGGAAAACCATTTCTAAGATCTTCATCCGCTATCCGCCATAACATTTTAGCAGTGAAATTTTAGCAGGAACTATTAAGCTTCTGAAAATTAATTTTAATTCTTGAAGTTTTAAATCCATAAAATCAGAGGATTTTTTCCTCTCTCAACGGCATGGTTTCCATCAGCTCTATCGTTTCGTCCAGGGTTTTCATACCACTTGAGGTTGTCGTCCCTGAAAGGCACATTGCCGCCATCGCATTTGCAAACCTCATCATTTTTTCAAGCTCCCATCCTTCATGAAGACCGTACAGCATCCCCGCGCAAAATGCATCGCCTGCACCCACAGTGCTCTTTATGAATCCTTCCGGGCATTTATGTGAAGGCATAAAGAGTGGTTCTCCATCCCTGAAAACAGCATATGAACCCTCTGGAAAATGTATACATATCAGCTCACTTCTGCCACTTTCTCTTAATGATTCAAGAGCCCTCTTAAGATTATCACCGTTCAGTTTGCCATTCTTCATCCTTATCTCGTATCCCGTTGTTCTCCCGGCCTCTATTTCATTGAATATCAAATAATCGGTGTATTTTAATGCGGGAAGAACAATCTTGTTAAACCTGAAACTGCTTTCGGAAACAACATCCACAGAGGTCTTTATCCCATGGCTCTGGGCGTCGTGCAAAAGGCGCGCCATTCTTGTTCCAAACTCCTCATCCGGACTATCAAGAGTATCGAGAAGCAAAATATAACCTATATGAAGAATTTTAGAGCTGATCTTTTTAAGATCAAAATGCTCTATGTCAAGATATTTGCTTGTACCCTTATTATGAAAGAAGGTTCTGTTCCCAGTATCTTTAACGGTGATCACATCTGTGTAGGAAGTCTTTACATTTTCCATCGTTTTCATCATGGAAATATCTATACCGTGATCCCTTAAATCCTCAAGAATATAATTACCATCATCATCATTACTTACAAGCCCAATACCGAAAAGGGGTATACCCGTTTTTAGTTTTGCAAGGTCTTTAAGCACATTATAGGCACAACCCCCATTCGCTCTCTCTTCCTCCAGTATAATCGAAAGCATCCCCTCTTCAGGCCATAGATCTACAACCTTGACGTGATCTATTATGAAATTTCCTCCCGCCGATATACCTTTTCTTTCCATCTTATACTCCTTTCTTCCTTATACTCCTTTCTTCTACTTCTTTCAAAATAATAGGTTTAGAAATATTCCACTCTCCCTACAAGGAAAGTCTTATTATCAATTTTCCCAGTTCATTGTCTATCTTTGAACCCTTCCAGAACCTCCTCCCTTCATTAAAGCATTAACCTCATCAAACGTTATTAGTGGAAAATCCCCCGGTATAGTGTGTTTCAAACATGACTCCGCAACTGCAAATTCAAGAGCTTCCCTTTCATCATTCAAATAGTTAAGACCATATATCAGTCCGCATGCAAATGCATCACCGCTTCCCACTCTGTCAACAATATGGGTTATATCATGCTTTTTTGACACATAAAACTTTTCCCTTGTTCTCAGTACAGCTGACCATCTATTATGACTTGCCGATATACTTTCCCTCAATGTTATTCCCACTCCTCTGAGATTTCTGTACTCTTTCATAACCATTTCTGTAAGCTTTTCATACTGCTTAATATCCAACTCTCCCGAGTCAACATCAACCTCAACTTTTATACCAAGCGACTGCTGGCAATCCTCCTCATTGCCAATGGCATAATCGGCATAAACCAGCAGTTCTCTCATAACCTCACTTGCGCTTTTACCCCACCTCCATAGTTTCTTTCTATAATTTAAATCAATGGAAACTGCCAATTCATGTTGTTTTGCTTTTTTAAGAGCTTCAGCCGAAAGTTCTGCTGCTGATTCAGATATAGCCGGAGTAATTCCAGTTAAATGAAACCAGGTAGCATCTTTAAAAACATCATCCCAATTTATATCGCCGGGTTTTGCAGTGGCAATTGAAGAATTAGCCCTATCATAAATTACTCTGGAAGGCCTCTGATTGGCACCTGCCTCAAGATAATAAATCCCAATTCTCTCACCCCGTCTTACAATAAATGATGTATCCACTCCGTGTTTATTCAGTTCTGCTATGCATGCATCACCTATGGGATTCGGGGGTAAGCAGGTTACATATCTTACAGAAACCCCGAGTTTCCCAAGCCCCACAGCAACATTGGCCTCTCCTCCACCAAAAGTAGCCTCAAAAAACGGGGACTGTAAAAATCTCTCAAAACCAACAGGTTTAAGTCTCAGCATTATTTCCCCAAATGTAACAACCCTGACCATTATGCTCCCTCCGAAATTAAAATTACTATCCCTCTCTGGTAAAAAATACCTTATTCTGCACCTATAATACTACGAATGTCGAGTTTTCTGAAATATATAAATCTAAAATCAAGCTGACGTAAACCATATTTTATGATAAAATTTTTCACTCAAGTAATTTAACTCAAAAAACATCCCTCAATTTTAATAAATTAAAAAACAAAAACTAATTATAATATATGTTCATACTAATTAACACATTAAATACAGGCATCCACAAAATGAATTATAGCCATACATCTAAAAGATTAAAACCCAATATTATATAAAGGAAGAACCTATGATTGATAAAGGTCACATTGATAATGCCACAAATGCACTGCTAAACTCAAATTATACCATAGTCCTGACAGGTGCAGGAATATCTGTTGAAAGTGGAATACCTCCATTCAGAGGAGAAGGAGGATTGTGGACTAAATATGACCCATCACTTTTCACTCTCTCATACTTTATGAATAATCCTGAGCACAGCTGGGAACTCCTCAAAAAGATTTTTTACGAATCTTTTAAAAACATGAAACCCAATATCGCCCATGTTATTCTTTCCATAATGGAAAGAAAAGGCTATCTAAAAACCATAATTACACAAAATATTGATGGACTCCATCAGGCTGCAGGAAGCAGGAATGTCATAGAGTACCACGGGGGAATAGACTATCTCACATGTTTAAAGTGCAGAACAAAATACAGGGTAAATGAAAAGATACTGGAAAAGAACCCTCCAAAATGCAAATGTGGGGGCGTATTAAAACCGAATATAGTTTTTTTTGAAGAAATCATTCCCGAAGAAGTTCTTTCTGCAGTCGCTGAGGAGGTCTCAAAGGCAGAGCTTCTCATGGTAATCGGTACAACGGCAGAGATATACCCAGCAGCACAAATACCCTACGAGGTAAAAAGAAAAGGAGGAAATATAATTGAAATAAATCCCAACCCTTCCGCAATCACAGAAACACTGACTGATATTTTCATCCAGGCAAAAGCCACAGAGGCACTATCAGAGATCGGGAAGAAGCTTAAAATCATATAAATAAGATCAAAAACTCACCCATTCATCGGTCTTACTGGATTGATATAGCCGATTCATAACCTTCTGTATATAAGCTCCATCTTTAAAATCAGGTGATGCTCTTTTACCCTCAACTACACTTACTACAAAACTATACTGTGAGGCTATGTGACCCCTGAGCCATCCGATCCCGAAACGCTGACCAGGAAAATGGCCTTTCGAATCTGGATCTTTATTTACCGTTTCCAGCGCTCTGAAGCCTCTCATTCCACCTATTGGCTCTGAGGTATCTCTGGTATCATAAATGTAAAGAAAGTTGGGATCCATCAGGTTGAACTTAATTGACCCCTTTTCACCATACAGCTCAACGATCAAATCATCATTGCTACCTGCAATGACCTTGGATGCCTCGAGTGTTCCAAAACTTCCATTTTTCATAACTGCGTTTATCAGGACATGATCCTCTGCCAAAACCCGCTGAGGTTTTCCACCTTTACCGGGTCTCTGGGGATACAGGATCATACTCTGCATATGGCCTTTTTCATAATTACCAAAAATGTAGTAGAGAAGATCAAGGATATGGGAACCCATGTCGTATAGAACGCCTCCACCGGCACTATCAAGCTCCTGTCTCCATCCCCTGTAAGTATCTGGATTGAGGTTGCTGGCATGATAGTAGCACAGCCTGAAGAATAGAGGCCTTCCAAGAAAGCCCTCCTCTACAAGCTGCTTCATTTTTTTCATAGCCGGATAAAACCTGTTATGATAGGCAACCATATTTATAAGATCCAGACCCTGAGATTTAGAAACAATCTCATCTGCTTCTTCATCGGTTATACATAAAGGTTTATCCACATATAGGTGTTTCCCGGCATCCAGAGCTTTCATAATTTGGTTATGATGGGCACAGTTCGGGGTACAGATATCAATAATATCTATATCCTTTCTGTCTAGAAGATCTTCATAATTTGTTGTTGCAAATTCATACCCATAATCATCTCTGAGTTTTTCCGCTTTACTCAGAGTACGACTACAAATGCCGATTAGTTTTATCCTAACAGGAAGATTGTCATAAAACAATGGCATGTTTACATAGTTATACGTATGGGTCTTCCCCATAAATCCAGCTCCCACTACTCCAATTCCAAGTGTTCTCATATTTTCCTCCTCCTGTTTCTGGGGTCAAATAAATTACGCACTCAGATATCAATATGGCAGGAGAAAAACCATAGAATCAAGATTTTATTTATAAATATTTTTCTCAGACTCAATATGAAACCTTTACTTTCTTTCCTTTGGAAAATGATTCATTAATAGCTTTAATTATTTTTTGTACCTTAAGCCCATCCTCAAAAGTGGCCCCATACGGCTCAACTGGCTTATCATTAACCACACAATCAATAAAATGTGATATTGCATGAACATGACCATATTCCCATCCAGCATTATGTCCTGGAGGCAATATAGCGGTACAAAGAGGATGAGAGGGATCAGTAACTGAAATACTAGAAAAACCTCTCAATTCTTGGGGGAGGGGATCTGTTAGATAAACATAAAGATGGTTTAGATCTTCAAGATCAAAAAATATACTCCCTTTTGAACCATTTATCTCCCAAGTATTCTGATTTTTATGACCCGTACTTATTCCAGATGATTCAATTGTTCCTATTGCACCATTATCAAATTCGAGAAGTGCCATATTTACCTCATCAGCTTCTATTCTTTCCTCCTTACCCATCCGATTTTTTCTTATTGAATTAAACACCTTAACTATACCACACACGGTATCTATTTCTCCCACAAGGAATCTTGCCATATCTATGATATGGCATCCTATTCCCAATAGAACACCAGATCTCGTTCCCGAGGCATACCATACATTATCCGATATCTCTCTCGGATCATGACCAGGCTCCTGCAGATATCTGGCCCTAAACTGATATATCTTCCCCAAAAGTCCTTCCTTTATTAAATCATATGCAAACCTTACAGCAGGAATAAATCTATAATTATAGCAACACATATTTTTAACACCAGATTTTTTGACCGTCTCAACCATCCTTTCACTTTCTTCTACCGTTAAAGAAAGGGGTTTCTCACAAATTACGTGTTTACCATTCTCAGCAGCTGCAATGGAAGGTTCGCAATGAACATTATCCGGGGTACAATTATCAAATATCTCAATATCCGGATCAATCACCATCTCCTCCCATTTTGTATATAATCCTCTATAACCAAAACGAATTGCCGTATCTTCCAGTCTCTCTCTGTTTCTGCCCCCCATTGCAACGAGATAAGGAAAAGCAGGTGGATTCTCATAAGTGTAGGGAATCTTGAGATATGCATTAGAATGAACCTTACCCATAAAACCATAACCCAGAACACCTATCCCCACTTTTTTAATCGCATTTTTAGCATAATCTATCTCAAAATAAGCTTTCTTATCCATTATTGAACCTCCATAAAAACCTAGTTCTATAAAATTATACTCTTTACAATAGTTCACTTTCAAAATCTCACATACATATCTTCACTTTAATCGATGTTCATGGATTATTACAGCAAGTATGATAATAAACCCTGTTACCACGTATTGCCAGCTTGCTTCCACATGGAGGAGATTTAACCCATTTGCAATTATCCCAAGCAAAAGAACACCGGTTAATGTTCCCCACACACTTCCCCTTCCTCCAACAAGGGGAGTGCCTCCAATGACCACGGCCCCAATAGATTGTAGTTCAAATCCAGCACCCATTGTAGGAATAGCCGAGCTAATCCTGGAAGCAAGGACAAGAGAAGAAAGCCCAGCGAGAAATCCACACAACATGTAGTAAATTATCTTGTAGCGTTTTACATTTATTCCCGCAAGATAGGTTGTATATTCGTTACCACCTATTGCATAAGCAATTCTTCCAAGCCGCGTATACCTAAGAATAAAAAAACATATTAGCATTATGGAAAAAAACAGAATTACAATAAAAGGAATTCTCCATACCATTGCACTCCCAATGAACTCAAATTTTTCTCCAAGATCGGTTATTGGATAACCTTCAGTTATTATAATTGCAACTCCCTGAAACATAGTCATAGTACCAAGAGTGAGGATAAAAGGATGTGCGCGTGTATGGGCAGCAAGAGTACCGTTTATAAATCCCATAAAACACCCTGTAAGAAGTCCAATCACTATGGGATAACCAACAGGAATGCCTGCCTTCAAGAGCTTTCCCACTATTACTGCTACTACGGATATAGCAGAACCAACTGATAAATCAATCCCCCCCGATATCATCAATATCGTCATCCCCATGGAGAGTACACCCAATGTGGAAACCTGCTGTAAGATATTTCTTATATTTCTAGCCGAAAGAAACACCGGTGTGGATATGCCAAGAATAATCACCAGCAAGATTAGAACAGAAATAATACCCCATTGTTGAATATTAATTATCTGTTTTAAACCAGTTATTATTCTATCTTTGCTTGCTTGATTTCCCAAGCGCAAATGATAATACCTCCTCTCTTGTAGTCTGTTTTGTTATCAATTCTGCCACCATCCTTCCATTACTCATAACCAATATGCGATGGCTCATGTTCATAAGTTCATCCATATCGGAGGTAACCATAATTATACATTTACCTTCTTCCACAAGTTTTTTCATAATCCTGTGTATTTCCCCCCTTGCGCCCACGTCAACTCCCTGAGTTGGTTCATCCATAATGAATACCTCAATTCCTTTATAAAGCCATTTTGCCACCATCACTTTCTGACGGTTCCCACCACTCAGATATTTTACCTCCTGCCTATGATCTCTGGTCTGAATGTTTAGAACCCTTATAAAATATCCAGCAATGTCCCGTTCCTCGGAAAGGATCAAAAGAGGTCCCCTACTGATTCCAGAAAGGTTTGCTATCGTAATATTACCTGAAACACTCATAGAAGAAATCAATCCATATAAATCCCTCTCCGCCGGTATGTAACATACCCCTTTCTTTATCAATTCCTCCATAGGGAATCCCTGAACTTCTTCCCCCATAAACATTATCTTCCCACTATCGGGTGATTCTACACCTGCAATCACTCTCAAAAGCTCGCTTCTCCCAGAGCCAACTGTACCTGCAATGGCTAGAATCTCACCTCTTGAAACCTTAAAACTTATATTCTCAAAAATCCCCTTTCTGGTAAGATCCTCAACTTCAAATACTATCTCTTTAAAGTTTTCCCTATCAATTCGAGTGATTAAAAGTTCTTCCCCAACCATCGCCTTCACAAGAATGTCTTTATTTATCTCTTCAATACCCTTTTGCAGAACCATTTTACCATCTCTGAACACTGTTACTCTATCAGCTATTCTAAAGATCTCATCTAAACGATGTGAAATATAAATTATGCCAACCCCACTTTTTTTAAGCTTCGCAATTATTTTAAATAAGTTATCAATCTCCGCTCTCGTGAGGCTGGCAGTTGGTTCATCCATGATTACAATCTTAGCTTTTTTATACAATGCTTTGGCTATCTCTACAGCCTGCTGCTCAGCGCTGCTTAACTTTTTTACAACCAGTTTAGGTTCTACATCAAGGTTAAGATCTTTAAATATCCTCTCAGCTTTACTGAAAAGTGTTTTCCACTGCACAATCCCAAAAGAGTTCCTAGGCTCACTTCCTATGAGGATATTTTCTCCAACAGTTAAATCAGGTATCAGATTTCTCTCCTGGTAGATTGTAACAATACCAAAATCATGTGCAATCCTAGGAGTCAATTCTCCAATAGGTGAACCCTCTACTTCTATCCTACCTCTATCCCTCTGGTATACCCCTGAAAGTATTTTTATAAAAGTAGACTTCCCCGCTCCATTTTCGCCAACAATAGCATGAACTTCCCCTCTCCTCAATTCAAAATCCACATCAGAAAGAACTTCAATACCAGCAAAACTTTTTGAAACCCCATTAACTTTTAAAAGTGGATTTTCCAAACTCATCTATCCTCATCTTAACTCAGGAGATAAATACAGCAAATACTTTCAAAAAACACATTACTTTACGAAATCTCTTAATATTTTTATACCCGATCCCTCTTATTTCGCCGATTCCAGAATAATACGATTATACCGATTGAGAATATTAATTTCAATTAATATCCAGCTACTGTAGCAAATTCATGTCTCAACTTTCCAAGGTCGAGCTGTAAAGTAGCCCTTATTGACTCTTTTGTAGGTTCCCATGGTACAGCTTCATCTACATTTTCCTTGGTTATAACCTTCATAGGAGTTATGGTCAATTTTGGAACTTCTTTTCCTTGCAAATGTTCAACGAGCATCCTCACTGCAAGTGCCGCTTCCTGCGAAGGAGACCAACCCACTGTGGCTTTTATCTTCCCTTCCGCTATAGCTTCCAGACCATATGGAGCACCATTCTGCGACACAATAACTACTTGATCTGCTTTTCCGGCTTCCTCAAGTGCCTTAATTGCACCCAGAGCCATATCTTCATTCTGGACGAAAACCGCCTTAAGATCTGGAAAACCTGTTATTAGATTCTGCATTTGATTGAATGCTTTTTGTCTATTCCAATCACCAGGTACAGAAGCAACCACCTCGAGATTTGGATTCTTTTTAACCTGTTCGATAAATGCATCTCTATAGCACTCTGCATCTCCTCTTCCTGGAAGACCCATAATGACAGCCACCTGCCCTTCAGGTACATTTTTGGCAACCCATTCACCAATAATACTGCCAGAAAGATGACAATCGGCCTGGATCGATCCTACCATTTTATCCATTAACTCAGGATTATATCCAAAAATAGTGAATATGGGAATTCCAGCATCATATGCTTTTTCAATTCCTGCTTTTAAAGCAGACAAACTTACCGAAAAGAGCACAATTCCATCGACCTGCTGGGTTATGGCGTCCTCAATACTTGCAATCTCCCTATCCGGTTTCATATCTGAAATATAGCCCATTATATCCACACCCATCTCTTCAGCCATCAACTTTGCCCCATCAAAACCAAATTTATAGTATGGCTCATTGGTAGGTCTGATGTACGCAATTTTGAGCTTTTTTGCTTCTTCTTTTCCTCCACCAGCAAACAGAACTGTAGTTGTCGCAGATAAAAGAATAATAACCAGAATCAAAAAAATTACCCTCTTCATTTCCTATACCTCCTACTTTTAATTTTTGATTTAAATCAATAAAGCAAGATGTTAGATTAATTTTTATAATTTTATATCACCCCCCGTAAAAGATTGAATGTATTATCTGATGTTCCAGCTTAAACCTCAATTATTTCTTTACATTATTTTAGAAGCATTATACAATTCACCAAAATACCTTGTCTTTAATAATGTTTCAGTGAAATATTTTATACATTTATTTTTCATATATGCCCCAGGTACTACCTATATACAAAGAACATGGTAAAACCTACCATGCTGATACATGTCAACCTCTCGTCCAGGCGGTAAAAAATGGACAAGTTCAACTACATGCACTTGTACGAGGCGGATATCCCGGAGAAAGACTTAAACCAGATGAACTTCCTGGAATAAGGAGTATAGGATTCTGGGATGCTGTTGGTCAACAAGACTGGGGCCTAGATTATCACAGAAATGAAGGGATTGAAATTACCTTTCTTGAAAATGGTAGCATGCCTTTCTTAGTTGATGATAAAAAATATCTTCTTAAACCCGATGACCTCACTGTAACACGCCCCTGGCAACCTCATAAGGTGGGAGCTCCAAATATTAATGCGGGACGTCTTTATTGGATCATTTTGGATGTTGGTGTACGTCGTCCCAATCAAAACTGGAAATGGCCTAAATGGTTTGTAATTGCACCAAAGGATCTAAATGATCTTACAACAATACTTAGATACAACGAGCAACCAGTATGGCACGGAAATCTTGAGATAAGAAACTGCTTCCAAAAAATAAGGCAAGTATTATTAAATAAGAATCTTGATAGACGTGTTTCACATCTCACATTATATATAAACGAAGTTTTCCTCTATTTATTGGAACTTTTCAAACACAGTAATATTAAGTTAAACCCAAACCTAACTAGTTCACAAAGAACCGTTGAGCTTTTTCTGCGAGATATTTCTAAAAATATCAAAAATCTTTCCTATGATTGGAAAATTAAAGAAATGGCTCATCATTGCGGAATGGGGCTAACACAATTTATATACTATTGCAAACAACTAACCAATATGACACCAATGCAGTTCTTGAATTATTATAGAGTGAAATACGCAGAAAACTTCTTGGTAAATAATCCTGAAATGAGTATCACAGATATTGCTTTCACATGCGGGTTCTGCACAAGTCAATATTTTTCAATAATTTTTAAAAAACAAGTCGGGATGACTCCTAAAGAATACAGAAAAAAACTGATATTAAACAAAATATCATAATTCAAAATTTTTATTTATAAATTGAAAAAATGGTATTATAATTAAAAGGAAATTTTTTGTAATCCTTTACAATTTTTTATATCGGACAAAACATAACCAAAAATACCTACCATTTTCAGGAGAAGGAAACATGGAAGAAGAAAAAAAAGAAACTCTGGAAAATCTGAGAAAAGCAGTTTTTGAGTACGACAAGGAGCTTGCCCAGGCTTCAGCAAAGAAAGCGGTGGAACAGGGAATAGATCCACTCGAGGCACTTGATGTAATGACAGTGGCTATAAGAGAAATTGGAGATGCATTTGGAAGAGGAGAACTATGGCTTCCCGACCTGGTTGGAGCTTCAGACGCGATGCAAGCAGCAGTTCCAATTCTTGAGGACGAAATTAAAAAAAGAGGTGAAACCAGAAAACCATTGGGGATAGTAGTGGCTGGCACTGTATTTGGGGATATACATAATATAGGCAAAACAATGGTTACCACATTGCTAACTGCAGCTGGATTTCAGGTATACGACCTTGGAGTAAATGTCCATGCAAAAGGATTTATAGATGCAATCAAGAAATACAATCCCGACCTGCTCGCAATGTCGGCTTTAATGACAACAACATGTACCGAGCAAGAAAAGGTTATTAAAGAACTGGAAAAGGAAGGGCTTAGAGAGAAGGTAAAGGTTATGGTAGGAGGTGCAGCTGTAACCGAGGAGTTTGCAAAAAGCATTGGAGCAGACGGATACGATCCCACTGCACCAGGGGCAGTTGAGCTGGCATTAAAATTACTTGGGAAATAGAGACCTGGTTAGAATAATTTTTCGACTCATTGAACTCTTATTTTTTTACTTTAATTCAAAAAAATTAGAAATGGATAACCGTTCAGAACAAATTTTCTGAGTGACGTACCATTAATAGCCTGAATCGGCAATTGCATAAATTGAATGAAACTGATAAAGGATCCCTATCCTGGGATAATGCCAGGAAGGAATTCTTCAGGCATCTAAATTACATCATTACCAGCTGGAGAACAAAGTAGCAAAGTAAAAATAATGTATTGATAAAAAATAACTTTTAGGCATCATTGACAATCACCTATTTAAGGAGGAAACTAAATGGCCTTACGTGGTTTTTTGAGAAAAATACCAACATTTAAAGTTTTGACAGATGAACAGGTTGAACAAATACACCAGAGTACCCTGGACGTTCTATGGGAAACAGGATGCAAGGTGTATCACGAGAAGGCACTGAAGGTTTTTGAAAAAGCAGGTTGCAAAGTTGACTTTGATTCCAACCTTGTGAAATTCCCCCCTGGACTTGTCGAGGAATCACTGAGAAAATGTCCCAGTTCATTCAGAGTTAAGTCCAGGAATCCAGACCACGACCTCATTCTAAGCTCCGACCATGTAGTTTTCTTTAACTTTCCAGGCCGGGATACAGTCGATCTGAACACCTGGGAGTCACGTCCACCAACAAGACAGGAACATGTAGATCTGGTGAGAGTTCTCGATGCTCTCCCCACAGTTCATTTCCTAAACAATTATCCTTACTTCGGATACGAAGGCATTCCTGAGGTAATGAAAGAAATGGAGGGGGCCGTAATAAGGCTCACTTACTCGACAAAAATAACCATGGAGATAGCGAACAATGATTTAGATCAATTTACGTTTCAGATAGCAAAGGCACTTGGAACAGAGATTTTTGCAAATCCCAATACCTCATCCCCGCTTACATGCTACACAGATCAAACAAATGCCTGTTTCCTTGCAGCCGAGTATGACCTGCCGAGCATGATCTGGGATGGAGCCACAATGGGCAGTACAGCCCCTGCCAGCATTGCCGGAGCTGTGGTCCTGGCAAATGCTGAGCTTATGCCATATATTATACTACTGCAGCTTTTAAAACCGGGCCTCAGGGTTGCTGTTGCAGATCTGGTACTACCACAGAATATGAGAACCGGAGCCCCCGTCTTCGGTGATATCGGAGTATCTCTACATCTTGCAGCTTTTAATCAGATATGGAGAAGATACGGTATCCCAACGGTTGCATCTTCCTCCGGGGTAAGTAACTCAAAGTACATAGGTTTCCAACTAGCGTATGAAAAAACCATCCCATCTCTTATCAGTGCAATGTCAGGTTCAAGTGCTGTTCAGATCCACAGCAGTGTATACGGAGAAATATCCGCACACCCCGTGCAGGCGGTTCTAGACGATGACATCGCCAACATGATAGGCAGATTTCTTGAAGGTATCGAATTGAGCGAGGATGCGGTTGCAACTGATCTGATCAACAAAGTTGGTCCTATACCAGGTCACTTCCTCAGCGAGGAACATACAAGAAGATGGTGGCAGAGGGAACAATGTGTAACAAAAAGCTCAGATAGACTGACATACCCCGAATGGGAAAAAGCTGGGAAAAAGAACGAGATCGAATATGCCAAACAACGGGTAGAAGAAATACTTGCGACTCATAAAGTTGCAAAACCACTGACGCCTTCAGAGGAGGAAGAGGTAAACAGAATATTAATAGAGGCGAGAAAGTACTACAAGGATCAGGGGATGATTTCAGAGAGCGAATGGGCTACATACAAAGAAACCGTCAAGAGTGAGGGAAGACCTTTCTGATTATCGTTACTATATGACGTGCAGCTTTTTATCTGACTATGGTCTAATAACCTCTACTATGAGGCTGATAAATCGTTCAATCCGACCATTCAGCCGTAAAATCAACTCATCCTCAGGAGGTCAAAGGTGACATCGAGGGAAAGAATATTGTCAAGCATAGCACATAAGGAGCCGGATAGGATTCCCGTGGACATTGGTGCCACACCAAGTTCAGGAATCTCAGCAATTGCTTATAGCAATCTAATGAAATATCTAGGTATAGAAGGGCATGTGCGGATTTATGATGTTGTTCAACAACTAGCAATACCAGAGGACTGGTTTATTGAAAGATTTAGAATTGATGCACTTGATATAGGCAGAACTTTCAACACCGAGCCAAAAGATTGGTATGAAATCAAACTTAGAAATGGTGATACGGGCGAATATCCATCCTGGTTTCATCCCGTCCAGAACAAGGATGGAAGCTGGAGCGTATACGACGAGGAAAATACCCTTATAGCAAAGATGCCAGCTGGAGCCGACTTTTTCGATCAGGCATGTTTTCCCTACATAGATGGATACCCCGAAGACTTTCAGGAACTTCCCAGGGCTATGGGTAAGGTTTTATGGGCCGCACTTGTTCACAGTCCATGGGATAATATGAACATACCTGACTTCTGGGATGAACTCAGGAATAGAGCCCTCAAACTTCGCGAAAACACGGATAAGGCTCTCATTATTGTGGCCGGTTGTAACCTGTTTGAATGGGGTACATTTCTGAGAAGGATCGATAATTTCCTAATGGACCTGGTAATGGATCAAAAGAACGTTGAAAGATTACTGGATAGCCTTATGGAACAACACATACCTTTCCTCGAAAAGGTTTGCCAGTCCGTCGGCGACATTGCCGACATAATAAGGTTTGGCGATGATCTGGGAATGGACAGCGGGCCATTTATGAGCCCTGAAATATACAGAAAATTGTTCAAACCCCGCCATAAAATGCTGTGTGATTTTGTCAAAAAACACAGTAAAATGCACACTTTTATCCATTCATGCGGATCTATCTATCAATTAATACCAGACTTAATCGAAGCAGGTATCGAAATTATCAACCCAGTTCAAACCAATGCAAAAGATATGGAACCAGAAAAATTAAAAAAAGAATTTGGGAGTGATGTAACATTCTGGGGAGGAGGTGCAGACACAAGAGCTGTGCTGAACAGGGCAAAGCCAAATGAAGTCAAAGAACATGTAAAGAGGAGGCTTGAAATATTCTCAAAGGGCGGAGGCTTTGTGTTCAACACAGTTCACAATATTCTTCCAGATGTTCCACCGGAAAACATATTGGCAATGTTCGAAGCCATAGAAGAGTTTAACGAGGGATTTTAGATTTTAATAGAAGAATCCAGGGAGAAATTAAACTTAATCCAATTTTTATTTGAAAACGATAAAACTAATAGCCTTATTTTTATGTGCAAAAGTTCTTAATTAATATATCTCTAGTTAACTTTTTCTGATTTACTCCCAAGGTACATGTCAATACCCTGAGCAGCACGGTGACCGTCTGCAATAGCATGAATTATATCGGGGCCGTGTACTATATCCCCTCCGGCAAAAAGCCAAGGTATCTTTGTTCTGCCATACTCATCGGTAACTATCCTGCCCCTAACAATTTCAAGATCATCCAGTATTTCTTTATCCAAATAACTATAATCTGGGGCCTGTCCTATGGCCTCAACTATCATATTACCCTCATAGTCTTCAACATCTGTTTCATCTACCTTTGGATTGAAGCGCCCCTCCTCATCAAAAATGCTTAAACATTTAACCGTTCTCAATCCTCTTATCCTGCCATTCTCATCAAATAAAACCTCTTTTGGAGACCTACCAGGCTTAATCACAAGACCTTCCTCACCTCCCTCCTCTATCTCCTCTTGGTCGGCGAGCATCTCACCAGCTTTTTCAAGACATGTCAGCGTTATGTTTACCTTGCCAAACTTTTCCATCTGCAATCTCGCTAAAGATCTTCCTATATCAAATGCTACATTCCCACCGCCTATAATAACCACCTTCTCACCTACTTTTATCTTTTCTCCAGAAGCTATTTTTTCCAGCAGATCAAGTGCCTGATAACAACCCTCTGAATCAATGCCCTTTATTCCCGTACTTCTCGGTTCAGGAAAACCGGTTGCTATAAAAACCGCATCAGATTCTTCTTTTATTTTCTTAAATTCTATATCCTTTCCGACCTTAGTATTGAGCTTAATCTCAACTCCCATCGATTTTATAATATCAATGTCTCTGTCAAGAGCACTCTCAGGAAGCCTGTATTTCGGTATCCCATACCTCATTATTCCACCAGGTTTGGCCTTGGCTTCATAAATAACAACCTGGTATCCCATCAGTGACAGATAGTAAGCTGCACTCAGTCCAGATGGACCACTACCAATTATACTCACCCTTCTTTTAAGTTCTGGGCCTTTAAAAATGCTTATTATTTCCTTTATCTTTCCCGTCTCAAGATTATCCACCGCATATCTCTTGAGCCATCTAATCGCGACTGGCTCTCCACGATATCCAATAGAACACGCAGTCTCACATTTATGTGTACAAACCCTTCCACAGACACCTGGTAGGGGATTGTCCTCATAAATCTTTCTTACAGACTCTGTGAGATTCTCATCATAAATGGCTTTTATATAATCAGAGATCTTCATGTGAGCCGGACAAACCTCTTCACAGAGACTGCATTCAAGACATCTTAAAGCTTCCCTCTTTGCCTGTTCTTCCGTATATCCCTTCATCTCCTCAATAAACGATCTTACCCTTTCACTGGCAGGTAAAATTTCCACAGGTTCTCTCTCGGGATCAAATAAGGTAAAATTAAGGTCGGAGATAAACCCTTCAAAGTATTGTTTCCGGTGATTGAGACTTGCCTGGAATATCGAATAAGCCTCGGGTTTTACAAAATGCTCTGTATCTATCTTTTCATCCTTTGGAAGATAGACAAAACTATCCGTTGCATGATCAATATGTATGTAATCACGGGACAAACGTAGGGATCCCGGCGGACATATGTCCACACAAAGAGCA
>Ga0190361_1000299_pt1 | contig 20815 bp, 47 predicted proteins | sample 48721845_MG_FD_161273 | JGI IMG/M metagenome (GOLD analysis project Ga0190361, IMG submission 161273) | Hydrothermal vent microbial mat bacterial communities from Southern Trench, Guaymas Basin, Mexico - 4872-18-4-5_MG | ecosystem: Environmental > Aquatic > Marine > Hydrothermal vents >... | reverse complement strand
TTTTTTCCTTACCACTTAACTGTTTTTACATCATTAAAGTCTTGGCCACTCCAAATCGTGGCCACAAACTTCTTTTCTGGATAATGCTCCTTGATTTTATCCACTATTTTTCTCTTGTTCATCGCCCATTGTATCGCTTGTGGGCCCCCGCCTGTGCCTGTGTAGTCTGTGGCATCCAAACCGAAATCCGATATGTCTGGACGAAATATGTACACCGGTAGCCCAGTATCATCCTCTATTAAGCCTGTTTGGACTAAATGCTTTCCTCCGTGCCAATACAAGTCCGGTCTAATGTTGTACTCAGGTATGGCGAATGAATAGACTACTCCTCGTTTTATCGTTTTATTGTTAAATTCAATTCTAAATTCACTCCTATACAGATTCCTCATGTTATCTCCTCCCGACATTGGGAGCACAAGTATCCCTGCTTGCCCTTGTACTCTGCAACCCCCTCCTCCTTTTCCACAAGGGAGACGGGGGATCCGCATCGCACACACCTGAACACCGGCTTAACCAAAAGAATTTTCTGCTCCGTGTCCAAGACTACGGAGAGCTCCTGCCCCACCTGCCACCCGAGGGCGCGGATGAAAGAGGCGGGAATAGTTATACCATCAGCACCCTTAGCCAAGTTACGCAATTTTACAAAATGCTCAATATACATTTTCGACACTTCCATTTTTTAGGGGGCCCCGAAGTCTATCTTCTTCCCTCAGCACGGGTAATCATAGTTAGAGGGGCGGTACATCTCGCCCTTGTTGTTGATAACCAAGGCGGGTTCGTTGCTAGCTCCGAAGAGTGTTTTTGCTGTCCTGCTCGTCCACTCTCCCCCTCCGGGGACGAACTCCTCAGGGGGGATGGGGAAATACTGGACATATGAGTAGTCACCGCTGGGCGCGGGCACGATGCGGAATGCCCACGCCTTGTTGAGTTTGGGGAGTAGAATGGCGGAGGCGACACTGTTTTTAGTCCATCCTCCTAAGGATACTTCACCTACTTGAGGGCAGATTTTTACAAGAACCAACCCTCGGTAGGCTGCAGCAAAGCGCGCCTTCCCCGCGCGCCCGGGGGTTTCAGTTTCGGTTTCCATTTTTAGCTCACCTTTCCCTTCCCCATCCAAAAAATAAGGAGGGGGAGTAGGGGGTTAGAATTTGTTGTACTCAGCACGCGGTTGTACTATGGGTCTATGACCGCGAGTGCGTAACTCCAACCCCCCATACATGGGGGCTTATAGTTAAACTCGGTTACCGCGCAATCAATGCACTCTTCCAGCAACCTCTCCACTTCCTCGGGAGAGGTTGCCTCCCTGAGCTTGGTGATGAGCCACTCGCAGAGCCTACAATTCGGGGCGCTGAAAGTCCCCGACATGGCTCGGGCGGATGTTATACCTGCGCAATCCTCGCAACGTACTTTTGTACAATCGACCATTTTCTTCACCGCTACTATCTATATACTTTACCCTATATAAATCTATCGGGCAAACCATAGAAAAATTTATATAGTAAAAGAGACAATAATATACACGGTGAAAAAGGATGAAGATGAAAACAATACTAGCGAAAGATGTCCCGACTGCGGAAACCCCCCCGCTGAAAGGAGTCGGTCCACAGGTGAGGATTTGCCCCACTTGTGGGGAGCGGTTGTATTGCGATCCGGAGGCTCCCCGGGGGCATGAGTACTGCACGTATTGCTATAAATGTAATGTACACTACCACACTGAGCATGAACCCTCACCCGCTCCCACTGTCCCCCCCGATGTCCCTCGGATGGACAAATTCGATGATTGGGATCGGTGGGAGATGGAGTGCGAATGAACCCCCCTCTACCCTCCCCCATTTTTTGGGTGCGGGAGAGAAAGGGTGACCGAAAATGTACGAAGAGATAGCGCCTGATGGAAGCGTCGTGCAAATAACCCACGCACGCGCCTACTGCCCAAGATGCCACGCATCCACAGCCAAAGCTTTCCCCATAGGCACCAAAATCCGGTGCCCAAGCTGCGGCAAAATAATCATCGCTGAACCCTTGTGGTAAACCCCCTCTACCCCTCACTCTTTTTTCTCAGTTTTTCCCTGAAAATCTCTTCCAAGCTTTTCACTCTGCTCTTTTTGTAATCCCTTCTCGCCTCCTCAACGGAGCGCATATAACCCTCGCTACCAAGTGCAACCACATCCTCCCCCTCCGCAATTTCTAGATAATCCCCCAACCTTTTCCCATCTATTTCCACGTTTTTCAGCAGTTTTCGGAGCTGGCGGAGCTCCCAAAAACCCATCTCCGCCACACGCCACTGCAGCTCCCCACAATAGGGACACACCAAGCGGATCAACACACGCACCACCCTACACCACCACCATTTTTACCTAAACTATGCTTTTACACCAAAATAAGGGTGATGGGTGTGCGGGGCCACTCGGCGCGCCCCCGGGCTGCGGAGCACAATCCACTTCGAACAGTGTTCCATTTTTCCTGCGTTTTTTGGAATGGTTTACCACTTTTTGCCCTTGTAGTCCCGCGTGTGTCGGTGCTGCTTGGGTTTCTCCCGCTTCTTGGGTTTCCGCTGCGGCCGCCTGATCTTCTTGTCCCTTTTTTCGTTGTACTTCACCCAGACCCCGTTGCCGCGGTGGTAGAACTGTCCGCCTTGCCGGGGGTATTTCTTGTTGATTTGGGCTAGTGCTTTTCCAGGGCTTGTGGACCTGAAGGGGTTTTTGCCCCTGTTCATCAATCTCCGAAGTTCTTCCTTTGTGTATAGCCTGCTCGGCATTTTTCATGGCTGAACCAACCGCGTGTGCGCTCACAAAGCCTACATGAATGTTCTCTTCACCCAGTCGCGGTCTGCCTTGAATATCCGCCTCTGCTTGGGCTGCGTCCGCTTCCTCAACACGACTTGGGCGTTCAGCATCCTGTACACTGAGAGGGCTCCGTACGCCTGCACGGCTTTTCGCAGTGCTTTGTGTCGTTCCTTTGCGGATTTGTTGGTGGCGTACCCGTACTTGGATAGGCGTCCCCTCTTCACCGGAATAAGCTTTTTTCCTCTGCCCTTTTTGCCTCGGTCCGTGATGTAGTAGGTTGTGGGGGGAATATAAGTGGGGGGGATGTAGATTCGCTTGCCGCCCTTGTGGATGTAGTATCCTTTGCGGTGGTACCCCTTTCTCTTTACTCTCAGCTTACCCACTCTTCTACCTCCTTTTTTATGTGGCTAGGTTGGCGTAGGAGTAGGCCCATAGGGCTATGGCCCCAACTCCCAGCGTGAAGCCTAATCCGAATAGTGCCAAGTTATTTCTCTTCGTCAGCCATCCCGCAAGCATGGTTAAGAGGCCGAAACATGTTCCGAGCACAAATTGAGACTCCATCACGTTGCTGAAATGGCTGTGGAGCCCGAGCTGCATCCACACACCGTTAACAAACGCTGAACTGTCCCAAAGAGCCGGGTTGACCGCGCCGAAGAGGGCTGTCGCCAACTCTTGATCAGTTGCAAGGAGAAGGGAATAGAAGGGTTGCCACAGGAAGAGCACCGCCAATGAGAACCCGAAAGTAAAGCTGATTAAACTGCCCAGTTTCACCCTTTATTCCTCCTTTAGAAGAGAGAGGCTATGATTCCGGCTAGGAGGTTCCAGTCGGTTTGTGCGTTTTGCCACGTTACGAAGATGTACAGCACTAGGCCTAGAACCACTAGCCCAACTATCATTTTCTCTATGTCTTTCATTCTACCTCCTTCCTTTACACGATGCCTGCTAGCCAAGCCATGAGGAGCATAACCCCCACGGCTATGATCGCAGCCAGCCAAACGAGCCACTCAGCCATCGTTGCTCACCCTAGACAGCCACTAGTGTTGTTTTTGCCCATGTCGCGTAGTTCAGGATAAAGTTGAAAATGTCCCACCAATTGTTCTGTATTGCTTGTAGCAGGAAGTATCCGACAGCGCCGATGCACATCATGATTATGAGTAGGATTAGGCTCATTTCGCTGAATGTTACCTTCGCTTTGCTCACTCTTTCAACCTCCTTTTTTTGTTTTTCCACTTTTTCATTTTGTCCAACATTATGATGATCGCGATAAAGTCATCAAATAAAAGCGGGAACCCTACACCCGTGAGCGCGAGTAGATCGTTCCCGATGACGAAGAGCACTATCAGAGTGCTGATGTTCTCCCATGTCAGCCACTTCGACTTACTTTTCAGCATACTATTCTCTCCTCAGCATCTCCCTAGCCCTCTTAGGGTTGAATCGCTGGATCCAGAAGCCCCGCTCCCTCGGTTCGGGAACCTCGTAGGGCTGTGGCTGAGCCTGCGCCTGAATCTTTTTGATTTCGAGTAGTAGGGTTGTGAACTCGTCCTGCTTCCGGTCCTTCTCCGCTATTACCTTGGTTCTCCCTGGCTCGTCCCGGCTCCGCATAATGGCATCCAAGGTGAGTTTGCACAGCCCTCTGAGGCTGCGCCACTTCGCACAGGTGTAGAACATGTGGAGTTTGCACTTTTTGAGCAATTGGGAGCGGTAGAGGTAGTCCATCATGCTCAGGTTCATTATGATGTTTTCAACCTCGGTTACCCAGGGGTCTTCTCCCTCTGCTTCCTCTTCCCCGTTTTTCTGTGTGAAGAGCAGCCGGTTGAGGCTTTGCAGAATGTTACGCTCATACTTGCCTAGGAACTCGATGTCCACCCGTTTTTCAATGAGGCGTTCTACTAGGTCCGGTTGGTCAACCTCTATAACCATGCTAACCCTCCTATTTGGATTTTTAGGCCGAGGAAGAGGAACAGAAACAATCCAAGCAGCGCTAGTAAGATTAGTCCCATGTTGATCATTTGGCTGCGGGTGGGCTTGGGGATAAAAATGGGCTTGCCGACCTTGTCGTAGGCTCCGGTGAGCAGGTAGCCGATTGACCGCTGCTCAATGGTATCATAGAGCTGGTCCCGCTCCCGTACAACGGATTGGTACGTTTCGGGGGGAACCCACTCCTCGTATCGCTGCTTCATCTCGTTTAGCCTGCTTTTCAGCTTGGTGTTCTCTCTCGCTAGGCTTTCAATGTACTCGGCTTCATTTTCTGTTACTTTGGGTAGCTTGGTTTTGAGGAACACGGGAACCCCGTCTATATCGTATTTGCCTTGGATTCCATCCAAGTACAAGACGGGGATTTTTCCGAGGAAATAGGCTGTTGGAACGCGCTCCGCATCGTATGCTGTGATGACCATAAATGAATCGGTTCGGATGAACACCATTTCCGGAAGGAGATACTTGGAGAGAAGCGCATACTTTTTCTCTATTTCCTCTTTTCTGATTTGATACTCTGCTTTCAGTTCGTCATCATCATCCAAGTCTGGGTATAACTGTTCAAGCTGCCTGAGCTCCTGCTCCTTTTGGCTTAGGATCTCCTCTACGGGGATGGTTCCCATTCCCCTCCGCGATTCAACTTGGCCGCCATACAGTTCCCCTTCATAGGTTAGGGCTAGGAAGTTTTCGCTGGTGTACTCGGCCACGTAGCCCACTAGGTACCAATTTGTGAATGTGCCGATATATGCTAGTCCGAATATCATGCCTCCCGTGGGGTTCCACACGCTGTTTTGGGCTGCGAAGTACACTATCAGCCCGATAAGTACCATGATTTCGGCTATGAGTCCAATCCACATTAGCTTGATTTTATTCATCGGGGAACAGCCTCCTCTCTATCCTATCGATCTTTTTACCCCGTTGCCAACTCATGTAGGCGACTATGATGAGGCTGATGGTGCTAACAGCCGTGATGAGCGCGAAGAACTTGTCGTAGGCTTTGGTCATGTCCACCGCGTAGAAGTACAGCCCCCAATAGGGAATGTAGTAGAGGTACGATGTGTCGGGGGCGAGGACCGACGTGTAGAACGAGTACAGGAAGCTGAGTGCTATCCCGATTGTCGCCATTGTTTTTATGAAGTCTCTCATATCCGCCATTATCTAACTCACCTCAACCTCGCCAAATACCGGTCCGGCTTCCGCGCCACCTCCGTCTCGTAATGGAACACCGCCAAGGCGAACATCACAAACAACACTAGACGTCCATAGATGAAAACAAGCCCCACCGCCTCGCTGAAAACAATGCCCTGAATAACCGCAGTACTCCCAACACCCTGAGTACCCACAACTTGGCTAACCCCCATGGGGATCCACGCTATCGGCCCCGAGGTCAGTATGGGCGGCCAGAACATGTTTATGAGCAGCCAAAACACCAAGTCCCATACAGCCATCACTCCTGCTACGTACATTCCGCCGAAGAAGGGTATTGTTTTGAGGCTTCGGAAGCTAAGTATGCCCATTATTGCGCCGAAGACCATTGTGGTTGTTGCTGGTGCTGCGAGCCACACGCAGAGTCCCAAGATTCCGTTGGTTGTGCCTCCCAACCAGTACAGGTTCGGGTATGGATTGAAAGGTAATAGTCCCATTTGTACGTAGCCTTCGCAGAACATCCAACCCGCAACCGTGTTCCAGTAGAAGTCGTTTGTGGCAAGGACTGCGCCGATGAGGGGGATCATGGCTATGCTGTAAATCATGACCATTTTTCGCAGGTTTTTGTCCGAAACCATTATCTAACCCCCGAACAGCCTCCGCAGATTCCTCTTGAACAATCGCCACGCTTTTTTCCAATCCCTTGCATAGCTTTTAGCGGGCTTTGAAACATCCCGCTCCAATTTTCGCACCGCTTGGCTCCACTCTCTCCTCTGCTTCTGCACCGGCGCCAATAGGGGCTTCCGCTGCTTCTTGGGCGTGAAGTAGTACCTGTTGATCGCCCACGCCGTGAGAACCACTCCTATGATGATGCCGAAGAAAATTATGAGAACTTGGGTTGCTTCGTTCACGCCATCACCACCACTCTCTCATAGATGCTTCCCAGATTTTCCTCAACGTTGTAGTAGCAGTTGAGGTAGTATGACCCGCTGTCCCATGTAGCCCACTGCCACATTAGGCTGCCCTTCACGTAGTAGTCGCAGCGTTGCCAATAGGTTTTGTGCCGCCATCCCTGCACTCTGAGGTATATGCTGTAGAGGTTTGGGTCGAAGGTGCTGTTATCGAACATCACGTAGTAGTAGAACGTGTGAACCCCCAACCTGCACGGAAACCTGTCCTTGAAAACAAGCCAATTAATGTCGGGATTCGACGCGTTTTGAATCTCAACGTTAAGCTCAACGGGCACCCACGTGAACCAATTTTCCTTTGTGGGGTTGCTGTGAATTGCTTGGGATCTGTTCACAACCCACACTGTATCAAGCAGTTGCTCCGCTCCTGCGGGGAGACTGTTAACTATCTGCCATCCCGCTAGTATGTCCTCGTATGCGGGGTTTATGCTGGTCTCGTTGTAGTAGGTGTAGTAGTTCTCGTACCGCTTGTCCCCCCAAAAGTTAACCACCTTTTCCTCGTGAACCGTGTAGCCATCAAGCCATTTATGGTTCTCGCAGCTAACAACTATCTGTATTCTGATATACTGAGTTGTACTTGGGGGGGAATAGTTTCCACCGAGCAAGAGAACGGAGAGCTGCTCAGCTAGGCCGGGGTTGAGTTGGTATATTTGATTAAGCACCCACTGCGTGGCTTGAAAGTAGGGGGACTTGATTATTCCGTAGCTTGCGCTAGTGTAGCTGTCTATTTCGTCGCGCAGGCTCCGCTCTCCCACCATAATGTAGGGGAACACGAAGTAGTAGGCTAGGGGAGCCACTACGAACAGCACTACGAGGATGATTACGAGGGTTTTGAGTAGGTGGGAGCGCTTCACCGCCAGTCACCGCCCGTCACCCGCTCTTAGAGGCTGCTCGCGTAATCCGCGATGGCCTGCATCCAAGCCATCTGGCTCCACTGTCCCCCCGTGGGGCAACCTGTTATCCAGCAAGCTGTCCAATATACGGGGTCCTTGGGAGATATGACTGCTAGGAGCCAGTACATGGTGTATGCGGTGCTGAAGCCATACTGGTTCGCTATGGTGGGGGCGTAGAAGCTTACCCAGTAGACTTGGAGCCACGGGTTGGCGGTGGCGATTTGGAGTAGTGCGAGTAGGAATATTACTGCGCCTGCGAATAGGATCCACGCGAATACTCCGCCTGCGAACTCGTATATGTTGCTTGGAAGCATTTTCATGAATTGGTGTTTTTTACTTGGCATTTTTCACTTTTCCTCCAATAGTTTTTTAGAGGCCGACCATCCCGCCGTGTGAATGGTCATTAACCTCTTATGTTTTTCAGCTTTGTTCCGCAGAAAGAACAATATTCCGTGCTATCACCCTAAATTATCCCCTATAACATTATTTGAGCCTGATAATGAATAATTCAAACCTGTTCCGTAGAAAATGTTTCCATCTATAAGTAGGTAGTCCGAATTGGTAGAATAAATAGCTCCATAAGTACTGTGTCGCTGTAATATACTGTCTGTAACACTACAATTATAACTGTAATCGAAAGCTATTGTTCCATGCCAACCTCCATTAGCATTTACACTATTTATTATTACATAATAACTTGAATCAACAAATATAGCATTATAATTTCCATAAACAATCCCATTTGAAATTACAGAATTATTTCCACAATTAATTTTTATTCCATAAAGAGGTGCTGAACTACCTGTTGTTTGTTTTACCGTAATAGTACCTATTTGTACCTTCGTATATATAGCAATCACGCCATAATAAGTATTAGATTCCATACTAACATTATAAATTTCTATGTTATTCATCACAACAGTTGTAGTATTATCGCCGTTTACCGCTATTCCTGTTCTGTTACAATTCCGTATGATTAAACTGTCTAAAATTGCTACTGCACCATCCCGTAAGTGAAGCCCAATACCATTCCAAGAAGCACCTTCAAAAACAGAATTAATTATTATTATGTCACCATTCCCTTGCCCCACAGCTACACCATAAGCAAACGAAGTAAACCTTTTAGTTCTACCAAAGTAACAATTGCTAACAAAAACGTCTTTTGTAAAGTTTTGCTCTATATGTACATCCTGGTCGCCGAAATTCCATACCCTTGTTCCTATAATATACAATCTAGACATTGGACATGTTTCATTAGCAGCTACTGATATACCTAACCCACCATCAGAATAGTCACCTTTTATATCGCAATTAATTATTTTTATATTTGTTGCGTTTACAAGGTCAAAATTAATTCCATGATGACAATCTATTTTAACATTTTCGATTGTTACATTTTGTATTTTTGTTCCATATACATCCCCCATGTTTCCTATTGCCCACGCTAAAGGAGAAGTTCCTTGACTTATTTCACAATTACGAATAGTTACATTAAATATGTTAGCTCCAAAACCAATGCCTACACTATGTATATTCACTATTTTTACGTTTTCTATCCTTGTATTATTTCCTCTAATAAAAATAGCTCTATCATTATAAGTTTGATTCATTCCATCTAAAACAAAATTCTGAAAAACTATTTCATTACCACTTATCCTAAAAATCTCCGCATAACCATCATCTTTAACCAACCTAAAAAGTGGATAATCCCCAATAAAAGTAATATTATCCTTAAAAAGATGTACACCTATAACATTATTTACATCATATATTCCCTTTCTCACAAAAATGCTCATGTTATTATCCAAAATATTTGATATTAAACTAACAATATTATCACTTGTATATACAACTGTCCCCGTTTCTCCACTCAAAGCATATATTGTTCCGTTGTCCCACTTGCCCACTATGTAATCATAGGGGCCTATTTGTGGGTGCTGCGTGATCCAGTTTTGATGCGCTAGGTAGTACAAGGTGAGTGTTTGGATGTCGAGCTGGTTCCGCTCGGTTAGATAATAGAGGTACCAATCCGCGTAGCCGTAGTATATTGCGGTGGCCATGTTCTGCATCCGCTGCCCCGTGCTGCTGTACAGGAAGCTGTATATCAGGTATGCTCCGAGGCCGGGGATGAGTAGGAAGAAAATGAGCAGTAGGGCGTAGTATTTGCGCCTCACTCCGCTGCTTGTTTTTCGGGGTTGCAGCAGAGACATGGGATCATATCCGTTTTTCGATTTTTCGAAAATATTATCTGTTTTTCGAAAGATTTTTCTTTTTTTGAATATATAAAGGTTACTCAGAAGGTGGAAAGAAAAATGGAAGAATTAGACCTAGACGATTACGAGTTAGATAATCTTGAGGAAGAGTACGATGAAGAAGTTTTCCTCCCCTATATTAATTGGCGGGAGCCAGCCGAGAGCCTCTTGGCACGGTTCCTCTTCAGCTCCTCACAATTCGGCATGAACTTCAAGCGGATCCTGATCTATGGAAGCCCAGGCAGCGGGAAAACCTGCACAGCCACCAGCCTAACGGAATGCATCCGCGACTTCTACGGAGACGAGAACACAGAAATCCTCATCTACGACCCGGATAACCGCATCGACCCGAGGTATGTCTGCAAAAACATGGACGATTACACCGCCACCAGGGAGGAAATAGAGCACAGGCTCAAAACATGCGAAAAACCCGTTTTCATCTTCCAAGGAAGCGACATCCGCCAACTCCTCAGCCAACACCAATACAGCAGCCGACAGAACAAGCGCGAGGTCCAAGACTTCACCGAAAAGTTCCTGAGTTTCCGCCACTGCAACGATAACATCAAACACCTGTACTTTATTGTGGGCACCCAAAAGTTCACTTGGATAAACCCGGCGGTGAGGGACACCTTCGACCTCACCATAATAAAGAGCGCAAGCATGGGCACGGTGAACCAAATAGCCAACATCTACGGCTTCACCCGCAACCAAAAAGACCTCCTCCGCACGGTTACACACCACGTGTGCATCGAAAGAAGGGAAGAAGTCGCCCTCCTCATCTTCCCCACCACGGTTAAGCTGATCATCTTCCCCCCGCCCAAGGATATTCTCGATATCGGCAAGCGAAAGGAGATAGTGGTAGCACACCACCAATAGTAGGTATATACCTTTTTTTAATATTATCGGAATTTTTTGAAACTTTAACGCTCCAAACCCTATAAGAGTATAAACATTTATATGATATTCTTTATCGTAAGTTTAAACATAAGTTTATATTATTTTTTTGGAAAAAATATACTAAAGGGAGGTAGTCTTATGGCGAGGTACAAGCTGTACGTGTTCCCCCCAATCCATGAAAAAACCGTAAAAAATTTTCTCAACTGGAAAGGACTAAGCGTTAAAAAATACACCCTTAAAAACATTGAAACCATCCTTAAAATGCTGTCAAAATGGGCTCCCGACAAGCCCTTGGAACAGCTGAGCCGAACGGAGATAGAAGCCTTCCTCAACCACGTGAAAAACAATTACAGCTACAACACGTTCCAACTCGCCAAGCGGTACGTTAAAGCCTTTTACAGGTACTTGGAGCAGCCTGAGAAGGTTGAACATATCAAGCTACAGCCCTTTGCGGTGGCGGTGCGGAGGGAGGATCTACTCACCCAGGAAGAGATCAAGCTAATTATGCAGAACAGCAACCTAAGGTACCGCGCTCTCTTCGGCATCCTGTACGAGGCGGGGCTGCGTATCAGGGAGGCGCTCAGCCTCACGGTGGACATGGTGGAGCCAACCAAGTATGGTTTCCGGCTTAACATCCCCGCGGAGGGAGGGGAAAGCACGAAGAGACACACCAGGGTGATCCCAATACTTTACCATGCTCAGGTTCTAGCACAGTACTTGGAAACCCGGCCAAAAAAGAGGGGAACACCGCTCTTCCCAATGGGATACTGGGCGGTTTGGATGTATCTGAAGAAGCTCACGCGGAAGCTTGGCATAGATAAAAATGTCCATCCACACTTGTTCAGGCATCAGAGGTATAGTGAGTTGGCGAAAAAGGTGAGTGATGAAGTGGGGAGGGTGATGTTCGGGTGGCGCCCAGGGACCAAGATGCCTAGTCGGTACGCTCACCTCAGCCCTGAAGAGGTTGAGGCTGCGATCCTTGCTGCTCAGGGTGTGGAAATAGAACAAGAGGCAACGGTGAAGTTGGAGAATGTGGCTTGTCCAAGGTGCCAAGAGCTAAACTTGAACTACTATGATTATTGCTATCGGTGCGGATACCCGCTGAACTCGGAGGTAGCAATCAAAATTTTGGAGCATGAGTCTGAGGTGCAATGGATGAAGGAGCAGCTAAAAAAAATTTCGCAGATTGTGGAGAAGGGATTGAAGGGTTAGATAACGCTAATCACTTAACAATTTTTTGATCAGTTCCTTTTTTTCTTCGATTAAGTGCTCTAGTTGTTTTGGGATAATTACAACCACTCCACCGTAAAGAACCGTAACCTCTGCCCCTGGCTCCAAGTTGTAATAATCGCGATAATCTTTGGGGATCGCAACAACCCCACTTCCACCATGTTCTATTATTTTTCGCGTTGTTTTCAAAGGCAACTTTATCCCTCCTTTTTAATCTTAGTTAGGATATATAGTGAAATGCATATTAAAGACCTGCGCAAAAATGTACCAACGGGTACACATTATCTCGAGTCAGAGTTAGATAACGGAACTATTATCTAACTCATATATTCGAGTAGCGTTCTCTGCTTTTCATCCAAGGTTACATGAATCTTATTGTTAGGATAAAGTTTCTTGGTTTCCTTTTGGTGGCACTCGTGACACAATAGAATGAGGTTCCGGAAGTGGTCTGACCCCCCCAAACATTTGGGAATAATGTGGTGGGTTTCGCATCCAGGGGCGCCGCAGACTTGGCAGGTTTCCCGATCCCTCACGTACCGCACCAACAGGCGGTAGGTTTGGAAGCTCAGAACACCGGGGATGTCTGAGTGGTAGCATCCCTCCGGCGCATAGTCGTAAATAATGTATGCGTCCAAGAAGCGGACGGGGAGAACACTAAGTTCCCGCCACGAGGGGCATAATTCATCGCCCTTCACGTAGTAGTTTTTCCTGTTCCGGTTTTTCTTCCGCCTTTCCGCCTCAAGCTTGAGGAGGCAGAGTCCCTTTCCGGCGCGGCTGTATATGAAGTGAGTGCAATTATAGCATCCCTTGGGGGGAATGTCTTTTTCAAAAATGATTTTGAATCTAAGTCCCGCGAGTTTCACCGTTTCGATCTTCCAGCGAGACATTTTCATACGCTTCCCTAATAGCTTCCAAGACCGCTTGAAGAACCATACCCAAAATGGCGTGTTGCGCAGGCTTTCCATGTTTAGAACATCTTATCCTCGACATTATCTAACTCCCCTCTTTTTGTCTTTCTAGTTCCTTTTTCAGGTTCTCCAATGTTAATTCTCTCCCACACCGTGGACATTTAGAAGTGAGGCTGCTATCCTCAAACCCGCAGAACGGGCATACATGCACAGTTTTGCACATTTCCAAGGTTATCCGCAACATTTTCTCTTCATCCATTATCTAACTACCTCCTTTCGATTTTTGAGTAGTTTCCCCCTCTTTTCCCAAAGAATCCTCGCCAATTGGTACCGCACTCCGGGGTCCATCTATTTCAATCTCCCAATTTTCCAAAAGCCCGCACTTGGGACAAAAGCGCATTATGCGAACATACTTCGGGGGCTCCCGCTCCTGCTCTTCATCAACTTCGAGGAAGCGGTCAACCTCAGTCCAATCGTGGCGGCACAGCTTCGTTTTAAGGAGCTTGAGGAAAAACTTCACGTTTCAACCCTCCAACTCAACAATTTATTTGAGTTCTTTCTCAGTACCCATTGAAGCGCGTGTTTTCTACCTCTAAGATAAAGGATGAAAGGCCTGTCATTACGTTCTTCACATTCTTTTAATAATTCGATGGTTTCCCGAAGATCGGCTTCTATTTCTTCACGGGTTCTTATCGGGCAGCGCAAGTGAGCTATGAAAAATACCTTTTTCCAATCCTTAGACACGCGAGCGTAGAACTTTTCTTTTCCAATCGGCTGACCGCAAATCTTACACCGAAAAACCTTGAACATGTCCACGTTCTCATCAACTATCTCTTCAACATCCATTATCTAACTCCCCTATAATACGTGTTCGAGGTATGAGTATAGACATGACCGCGAGCAAAAAACACTGTATATATCTGTCTTCCACTTCTTTAAGCTCAGCCTCGTATTTTGGATTGGTGCTCCACACCATCGACAGTGTTCTTCCTCATCCAAGATCATGTCACTGATTTCGCTGTAAATAATGTCAACTAAACGTTCAAAATCGATGTCTTCGAACTTTACAAATTTTTTCAAAAGTTTTTTCAACTCCTTTTTAAATTCCACATCCATTATCTAACCCTCCAACTTAACTTTTTTAATTTCGCCGAGCTCACACACAATGATAAACAATAAAAGGAATATTCCAATAAGGCCAATCACTATGGTCCACTCGATCAATTCAAGATTCCAATTGATCGCCCAAAGGTAATAAATAATCTGCTCATCCACCATTATCTAACCCTCCACTAGTTGGAATCTACCCGAATACCGATGCCACGTGAACCGCCCACACCGCCTACAGGGAAGCAGTTCCAAAACCCCCCGCCGGTTCTCAAGGTGGGCGAGCTCCTTGAGGGAGCAGGGAACGCAGGTTGAGTGGCGGCACCGAGTGCACCGGTACACTGCACAGAGCTGGTTTTCACTCAGCATTTAGACCGCCTCCTATGTGAGTTCGTAGATTTCTCCCGCGATCCATTTTATGCACCCGTCTTTAACCATGAGTTTAACCCATTTTTGCAGGGTTCGCTTGTCCGGACCCCTGATCACCCCTATCGCCTCGTACAGGTCTGATAGGGGAACTTGGTTCGGCGTGAAGTGGTACTTTTCCGTGAGGTATTTTTTTACTTGGGCGTAGACTTTGCGAACCTTGGGTGTGGGGTTTACTATGTTTGGTGCTAGGGTTTTTGTGTGTTTTTGTGTGTGCTTAACCAGCCAGAGTTTCAGTGCTTCTTCAACTTCGAAGCTCAGGGCACCGTACGGATTGCGGTGTTTTCGGTAGGCTAATTCGCGGAACTCATTCAAAATGTGGGTTGATATGCGTACGAGTAATGGGGTCTTTTCCTCTTTGGGCTTAGGCACAGTGACTCCCCCCGGATCCGCGCATAACATGATATAATGATATCATATATGATATAATGATATCATGTTTTGCATTATTATTATTATTATTCGGCGCAAAAGATGATATCATGTTATGATTTATGTCAATTTTTGGAGTTAGATAATGGGGAAATTGACATGTTCGTGTTAATGAATTTGTGCACTCATAAGGGTGCGCGCACACACAAATGCACAAAAAATTTGCATAAAAGTTAGATAACATTACTCTTCAGCCTCTTGTAGCATTTTTTGGAAAAAGCTCTCCTTGAGTACGAAATCCGTGCAGGAGATATCCATCCACGTTTTACCCAATTTACATTTGACACGTTGTACACCAATATTGTGGATGCACCGCCAACATCGCCCTGCCCAAGCAGAGTAATCGTAGCTGCTGCCATAAACCGCGTTGTGAAATGCGATGAGCAGAATTTTTTGAATGTGTTCAGAATATCCAAAAGATTTCACATGGGCCAAGAACCGCTGTTTCACCGCTTCATAATTGTACTCTTCATCCCACTCCCCGTAAGCCGGTTTGATTGGTTGAACAAGGGATCTGAAGTCCCATCCATCATAACTGATCCATATGCGGTCCAAGTGCTTCGCTCTTTTTTGGTGATATAGCCATACCGCGTCCTCGGTTTTCACACCGCAGCCACAGGGTAAATATTCCTTCCCCCGCGCTGTATGGCTGACCCATCTAATCAAACATCTCGGACAAAAATACCCATGGGTTTCAGTCATTCTCCAACCTCCTTTTTGTAGCTTTTTCCGCCTCCCAATCACAATCCTCCGCGATACATGTCGCTATGTGCATGGCTTCTTCTATCGTACGGCGCCACTGCCCATAGGGCCCATCCACGCTATCACAGAGGTCCCGTGCTGGACACGCCGCACACACGCCGAGGTATTTAGGTGTGTGCTTACTTGCATAATCGCACATTTCGCAGGGGGACGCCCCTAGCTTTTCCACCTGTTCCAAACGCTTGACCACTTTCCACCACTTCTTAGCAGTGGATCGCCATGCCTGAGCAAGCTCCTCTTCGCTCACGTGTTTCACTCGGATGCCTCCTTTGACCTAAAATTTTTGTACGCGGCCAATATTCTTCGGAAGTATAGCTTCGCATCCTTTGCCACGATGAATGCGTGGTTTTCCATCCGTTTCACCAATTCAATATCATTTATTTTGGCATCGTGGAAGCGGAGGAAGTGGGAGATCGCTAGCAGAATCTTAGCCTGCTTATCCAAGTCATCGGGGTTGCTGAAAACCGCATGGCTCAGAGATACATGCTTGTTCTCAGCATTGTCATAAATCTCCGACATGCTGAAAATGCCATTCTGTAGGATGATGCGGTATTTTTTGAAGGTGGGTGTCCTCCATTCTCCGCCGAGAAGAATATTTAAATCGGCGGGGAGATTCACGTACTTCCTTTTCGCCTTCTCAGCAATCTGCATTATCCTCAACCTCCACCGTGCTATCAACCAACCTGTCAAAAAGCTCGCGATACATATCCCAAAACACCACGGAAAAGCTTGCTACCACTTGGTTCAGAACATCCCAATATTCCTCAACATTGGAAATAGCATCCAAAGCAATAGCACCCAACCTGGCAACAACCTTCCGGGCCATATCTTCAATTTCCTCCGTGTTGATCTCACCCATTATCTAACCCTCCTCAATAGCCATCAAGTAAAAAGTGAAATACGGTAAACTGCGAAAAGTGGCTCTAAACCCTATTTTGAACTTGCAGTTTGAGCACTCGAATCCCCTGTATCTTTTGTTTTCGAAAGGCTTGTAGGTGTGTTGGTTGCAGTGTGGACAAGTGAACGTTCTCTTCAAGAAAGTTGGTGAAAGCATTATCTATTCCCCCGCACTTGATTCCTCACCCGATAGCACTGCGGGCACAATTCGCTGGTTCCCATGCTTGGAAATATCCGGCCGCACCTGGCGCATACACGGTATTGCATCAAGAGATCCTCCCCCGAATAACTGCTCTTTCAAGAGGCGTTAGGTTCCAAGTAGCCAAGACTACGAATAGGTTGGGTGTTATCTTTTTCAACAAGATTGGGTCTTTTGGCGGGCTTCGTTTCCACTGTTCTACTTCCCACAAAATATGATAGTTTTTCAGATTGTAGGGTATTGTGTTGAGGATTTCTGCTGGAATAATGGGTGCTATGGTTTCAATTTCTGCATTTTTGATTGTGTTTGATACATATCCGTTCCCATACTCTTTTCTAATCCGCTCCCATTGAAAGATTCCAGAAGGAATCTCTATATCTTTGGCCCAATTTCTCTTCTCCGCATCATAACGATAGAACACTCCGCTGTTATTCCACCGTTTTTCGAACCGCACTTTTGTCGAATCAGCACGCACTATAGCCAACCGAGGATTGGAATCCTCATCCAAACCTGCTTTTTCCAAGCTCACATATAGATCTATTACAGCTCTCCCATGCCTCAAATGCCCATACAGCTTTTTCAAGTCCTCCAAGTATTTCTCTTTCCTGATTTTGATCGCTTTTAAGTACGACTTATACTGCTTCTCCGCCTCTTCCTTTGCTACACTTATTCTTTCCACTTCCATTCATTCCACCTCCACTTCTTCTTATTATCTAACTCTTTGAATCCACCAATCACCTTGCTTCAAGGGAACTCGCTTAATCTGCTTAGCTAATTGAGCACTGCAGGATCCATGTGCATAAACTACTGTTCCATCATCCAATTTTATTCGGTAGATATATTCACAAAGTTTGAAGTGTTGCTTACAAACAGAACATCGAATGCTCAACTATTCGACCTCCTTTCTATTCCGTTTTCCTCCGTTCTTCCGCCACAGAGCGTGGCACTCCCGTGAGCAGAAGTTGTGCTTGTAGCGTTTCACGACGCTGCGGTACCGCACGATGCGGACCCCACACCAGTCGCACCTAAGCTCAACCTTCTTGGGATGATCAGAGTTCCAAGGCGGCCACGCGTAGGGCCACACTTCCCTCGGATCTATACCCAAATCGCGGACCAGGATAACTATGCGTCTTTTGAGCTCTTCGACGCTTTTCCCCGTCACCCGGCTGAGCTCATTCAGCAGCTCGGTGTCCCACTTCACCTGAGTGCGGTTGGTAACTTCTCTGATGCGGGGGCGATATCTTGTTCTTGCTTCTAAGGTTTCAACCATTTTGCTCCATCTCCCTTATTTCCGCTGAGAGGCTTCTACAGGCCTTGTTGTCTATTATGCTGAATATCCACTTCGCCTCGTCTTCGAGGAATGCCTTTATGCTGCTTTCGATTTCGATGCGGAGAACGTATGTCTTTTCAATAGAGTTAGATAACTGTTCACTCATCCCGCTCCTCCTCCACCATTTTGAAAACTACCCTCACGTTTCTTATTATCCATTCACCCACTTTAACTCCAACTATATACGCTAAGCCGATTATCCCCAATATCACAGCGTATAGTTGGAGAGGGGGCGGAATCAGGGGAGGAGCCAGGCGGAGGTAGATCCAAAAAGCCACTAAGACACCGCTAAAAATGATTGCATCAGTGACAGCCACGGCGACATCTGCCCGGAACTCCGCATCAGTTCTATATTTTTCACGTATTCTTTTTAACACGGCTTTTCACCTCCAAAACGTTATGATCCAAAGGATCACCATGACCAGGAAGAAAATGAGAACCGCGAGGGTGAGGTATTCAAGTGGCACGTGCAGCACTTCCCCCTCCAGCATCACCGGTAAGCCTCCACAAGTTTTGTTTTATTGAAATTTGCGAGCATAGTTAGATAATCCCTGTATTTCACAACTCTCCACAATTGCTTCTTGGGAATATGATGCCACGTTCCGATCTGTACTCCCATTTCCAACGCTTGCTTCTTCGCCTCTTTACAGTGATGCACATAGAAGGCATAGTACTTCGGATTTTTCACCCACCGCTTATGGGGACCCGTCCCGAAGAACCCGCACTTGGGACAAATCACCGCTGTTTCAGGATCCATTCCCTCGGGGAGATGCGGAGCTTTTACTCTTACGGGAGGATACAACTCACCCACAAGCATTATCTCACCCTCCTTCGGCGGAGGCGGCGAAAGAAAAGCAGGGGACTTAGAATAACAAAAACTGAGCCAACTCTCAAAAAAGCCATCCTCCTTTACCGGGGTTTACTCCTGAGAACCTTCCTGATCTCGAGGAGAATCTCACGGTACCTCTGAACCTGATCCGCGAGCTCCTTAACCTCCTCACCCGTCATAACTACGGGCCGCTTCTTTTTAGACAGCTTGTAGGACATATTTCCTTTTCACCTCCAACTGCTTAACCAATTTCCAAAGCGCGGTGTCGTAGCCACACTCACCGCAGTGAACATAAATCCAAAAGCAGCCATTCAAGTCGCGCAGGAACACGCCGTGCTCATGAGGATACTTCTCCACGCTCCAACACCGGATTTCCTCCAGGGTGCGCCAGCACCCGTAGCACCGCAGCCTGTCGGAGTGCCTAAGAAGAAAGTCCACCACATCGGCAAAAGTAGGCGTCTGCATCACTTCTTTTCCTCCCTCGGCTCATAGCTTAGGCAATAGTGCAAAACTCCGTTCTTAACATACCTATTTGTGCGAGTACAGATACCATGCACTCGCAGCAATCCAATACCCTCAAAATACTTACAAGAAAAGCAGCTACTCATTCACTAACCTCCTCGGCAAGTTTTTCCTTTAATTCTGTTGTGAAAATGGAACGTGCTCGATAGTGTTCCAAGAGTATTTGGCGCACCAACTCGGATCTCTTGATGCCCTGAATCTTGGCATCTAGATCCAATATGTTTAGGAGTTCTTCGGGAATACGCGCCCTTAATTGCTTCATTTTTGTTTCACCCATGTTGTATATATGTGCTTTTAATATTTAAAGGCTACGGATGTACCACTAATGTATCACCAATAAACAATTAAAACTATTAGAAAAACAAACCACTAATACCGTATGGTTAGATAACACATACACCATATGAGGGTGAAACATGGTCAAATACAGCCACCGAATCCCCTTCCCCAACGATATGTGGAACCGAATAAAAGCCCTAATAGAAAAAAGAAGAGACCTAGGGTACCGCAGCGTACTCGAATTTGTCCTAGACGCGGTTAGGCGGAGATTAGAAGAACTTGAGGAAAAAGGATTCTTCGACTAGATCCCCAGCTCTCTTTTTACCCTGTCCAACTTTTTTTCCACAACCGCGTCTCTGATTTTCTGAAGGGTTTTCTCAACCAGCTCAAGAGCATCCTGGAAGCCACGCGCATACTCACTCACCCTGACCACCACAACCATTATCTAACCCCCCCTTAAAAACCCCACAAAAAGTTTTGGGAAAAACAGGCTAAAAACAGGTTAGCACACAAAAAAATTTGGGTACTAAGAGTAAAAACGAAAAAAGAAAAGAAATTGTTATTCTGTACCCCATAGGTCATTTTCAAACTCTCCGTGTGCAGCTTTTAAGTGCCGCACCAAAAGATTCTGCATCTCGCCCCACTGTTCATTACATTCATCTTTGTCATCAATGTTGAACTCTGTCCCCGCCTTTTCCCAAGCGCAAAACGGACAGGTTGCTACCACCCGTCCTAGGCGGGGCCTACGCCAATCACGAACCAAAACACTGACCCCGTGTTGGGGACCCACGGTACCCTGCAGCACAGGGTAAAGCTCTCTAATTTTATACCATAAACCCATTTCTTTGCCTCCTTTTTTTCCTTACCACTTAACTGTTTTTACATCATTAAAGTCTTGGCCACTCCAAATCGTGGCCACAAACTTCTTTTCTGGATAATGCTCCTTGATTTTATCCACTATTTTTCTCTTGTTCATCGCCC
>Ga0190361_1000298_pt1 | contig 20831 bp, 15 predicted proteins | sample 48721845_MG_FD_161273 | JGI IMG/M metagenome (GOLD analysis project Ga0190361, IMG submission 161273) | Hydrothermal vent microbial mat bacterial communities from Southern Trench, Guaymas Basin, Mexico - 4872-18-4-5_MG | ecosystem: Environmental > Aquatic > Marine > Hydrothermal vents >... | reverse complement strand
AATTCCTTAAAATTAATTTTTCCCTTTTTAATCATTTCTTCTATTCTAAAAACTCCTTCGCGGCAAGGAGTGCAACGGTCGCAATTTTCATGATTAAAAAAATCAGCCCATCCTCTCATTAACTTAATTGGATTCTCTTGAAAAGAATGGACAACAATTACTCCTAATCCTTTAAGCGGTTTATTTGTTTCTGAAGATAAAATAATTTCTCCCATTATCCCTCCTGCTTGGAGAAAAAAATCAGTTTTAGGCAAATTGTTGGTTTGCTCCAAAATTTTTTGAATTGTCCAATTTAAAGGTAATTGATAAACTCCGGGATTTTTTATTTTACCACTTAAAGTGTAAAAGCGCGTCTGCTTATATTTGTTCTCATAAATGTTAGCGACAAAATAAAATGTTTCTAAATTATTGATTAAAGTCGGGCATTCCCAAAGACCGGCTTGAGCAGGATATGGAGGACGAAGACGAGGCTGGGCTTCTTTGCCTTCAATGACATTTAAAAGGGTGGTCTCTTCACCAGAAAGATAGCCGCCCCTTTTTTTAACTATTTTAATTGGCAAATTCTTGGCTAGTTTTATCAATTTATTTCTAAACTTTTGATAATAGTCCTGACGAAGATAAATAAAGGCCTGACTGTTATCAATAGTTTTTAGGGCTATTTCTATACCTTTAATTACCTCTTCAGGAAAATGATTCAAAAGATAGCCGTCTTTTTTTGAATAAGGATCGCCTTCAGCAGCATTACAAACAATAAATTTCTTTTTTGCCCGCGCCTGCTTTACCCAAAGCCATTTTTGCCAAGTAGGAAATTCTGCTCCTCCTCTGCCCTTCAAACTAACTGCTTTTAATTTTTGAATTATTAAAGGAATCGACATAAAAAGTAAAGCACTAGGTGTTTTAAGGATACAATGTTTATCTATCCAAATAAATTTATCTTCATAATTTAGTTTAACACAACTTTAATAAATCTAAAACAAGAAACTTAAAGACAATATTAAGAAAATAAAATAAAGTTTTTGTTTCTATTAATATATAATTGACAATAAAAGGAATAAATAATAAAGTAAAAATAATCTTGGAACTTTAGGAGAGGTGGCTGAGTGGTCGAAAGCGGCGGTTTGCTAAACCGTTGTCTCGCCATTTTAGCGGGACCGAGGGTTCGAATCCCTCCCTCTCCGCCAGCAAATTTTCGCTAACGCTCAAATTTGCAGTAATTGGTAATTTGTAGTTGGTAGTTTGGGGTAAGGTAAAAATTTTGGAATTGTTATTGCGAAAATTTGCTCCCCAATTACAAATTACTCACACAAATTACAAAATTCAGTTTACCAGAAAATTCTCGCTTCGCTCGAATTTTCAGTAATTAGTAATTTGTAGTTGGTAATTTGGGTCAAGAAGAAAACAATTAAGAAACACAAAGCGAGAATTTTCTATTCCAACTACAAATTACACACACAAATTACAAAAACACCCTCATTCATTAATAATTTTTCTGAAAAAATTATTGAACTAAGTAGAATAAGACATCTTTCCTTATTGTAAATTATAGCCAAGATAAAGTTTGGCTTGATTTTTTATTTCTGGCAACTTACAATTATTATGAGGAATAAAAAATTTTTCATTTTTTCTGTTTTTCAAAGAACTAAAAATTCGCTACCAGCCCAATCTCTCTCCAGTTATTGCCTCAGTCAGAACTTTTAAAAACAAATTCCTGAAAAAGTTATTTGTAAAATAAATTTTTAAATTGCAGTTGTTAGGGAAATTATAATTTTCTCTCTTAAAATTTTTTATTATAAATAATATTTAACCCATTTTAATTGACTTGAGAGAAAACTTACCTAATCTCAAAAGTCAAAAAGGAGAAAATCATTATGAAATCCACAATCAAACTCCTAACCTTGTTTTTAATCATCGTAGAAGTTTTACTTATCCCCTCTTTACTCCTTCCTAAAACTGCTTTAGCAGATGGAGTGATTATCAGACCAGACCCTTACTCTGACCGTTGGGATTATTTGGGCCAAAATAGACAATTGGCTCTTATTAATTATAGAAATGGACTACAAAAAATGATTTTAAGTATAAATATGAAAGAAACGAATAAAGAAGCGGTTTGGATTTTCCCAGTTCCGGCTGAACCAAATAAGGTAGTTATTGATGTGGTAACTAAACTGCCCGGATTAAGAGGAAAAGATGTTAAAAAAGAGGCAGAAACAAGGTTATTTGAAATTAATAAAGTTTTACAAATCACCCAAATTTATCCAATTATCTTTTTAAAAAACTACATCTCTCCTTCATACCCCCGCTATGACTATCCTATTCTTCCAGAATCAGGAGCAATAAGAGGAGATAGGTTGAAAAGTGATATAACAATTTATGAACATTTAGAGAAAGAGGGCATTACTACTGAAATTATTACTGCGAAAACAGCTAAAGCCCTTCGTCAGTATCTTCAAAATAAAAATCTAAAAGTTGAAATAACTTCTATTCCCGCCCTAAATTATTATATTGGTAAAGAATATACATTTGTTGTTTCTTGGATTTCAAAAACCAATAGCAACATAATAACTCCATATTATCAATCAACTACTCCACCTCATCAATCAGGACAAAGAGGTGTATTTGTCACTTTTCCAACTAAAAAAATCTATTATCCTTTAATTCTCACAAGTGTTTATGGAAGCGAAGTTATTCCGATTACAATCAGAATAATAGGTTTTGTCAGTCCAAAAGTTTTCAAAGACATTAAAGATTACACCAAGATAAGTTATTTTATTGACGAATATTACCGGGTTGAGCCAGAATTAAAAAACTTCTATGGCGCCTCCTATAATGGGGTTAAAAAGAAGATAAAATATACAAAAATAGAAATTAATGCGCCATCAAAAATGCTTACTGAAGACCTATGGATTAGTAAAAGAAGTCCGTTAAAGGCATCCCTTGCTTCATTTTTTGCTAAAAATGAGGCTATAAGTACTATTCTTTTATTAATTTTAAATTCTATAATCGCAGGACTATTAGCCGGAGTGATTGTCTTTAAAGAGGTAAGAAATATAAAAGGGTTAGTTAAGTTTGGACTAATTGGAATATTTAATTGCCTTTCAATAATCGGATTAATAATTGCTGTTTCATTTACTAAAACAAAAAAGATTAAAAAAGAAGATGAAAAATTGCTGGAAAAATTAAAGCAACGAGGATTCTCTATTCAGGCGCTTCAAAGGAAAGATTCAAGAAAATTAATTTTTGTCCCTCTGTTTTCAGGATTATTCTTAGTAATATCATGGATAATTGTTAAACTCATAGAATTAAGTTTGTAAATTACAATTCAGGGTGCGACCCTGACAATAGATTTATACAATTAATTGTATAATTAATTGTATAATTAATTGTATAAATTTTAAAATTATCTTGTTGTCTTATTCTCTTAAAAATGATAGGATATTAAAGGATAATTTTTGAATTTTGAAAATTTTAAAAATAAAATTATGGCTGAAGAAAATAAAAAAAATGAAGAAATTATTGAGGGACCCCATGGTAAAATTTGGGCTTATTGGTCTTTTCCAGAATATGTCAAAGCAAAAAGAAGCAAAAACTGGTATTTTTTTACAACCATTATTGTCTTGGCTCTCTTAACTTACGCTATCTTAACAACAAATTTCCTTTTTGCCTTGATTATCATTTTAGGCGTAACTATTCTAATCATTAGCGGGAAGAGGGAACCAAGAGAAGTTGATTTTAAAATTACTGAAGACGGATTAGAAGTAGATAAAGATTTTTATCCTTATAAAGATATCAAGCATTTTTGGATTGTCTATGAGCCGCCAGAAGTAAAAACTCTTTTTATTGTTTTTCGCAATATGCTTAAACCGCGACTCTCCATTCCTCTTGAAGACCAAGACCCAGTAAAAATAAGAAAAATACTTCTCCAATATATTGAAGAAAATTTAGAAAAAGAGGACGAACCAATTTCTGATTATTTAAAAAGAACGCTTAAACTTTGATATTAGCCCCTGTAGCTCAACGGATAGAGCGCAGCCCTGCGGAGGCTGAGATGGAAGTTCGACTCTTCCCAGGGGTAGATTATTATTAAAAATGAAAGAAGAAAATTTAAACTCGCCTTTATCTGTATTTAAAAGAGTTGGTCCAACAATAGTTAAACGCTTTAGGAAATTAGGCGTGAAAACAATTAAGGACCTTCTTTTTTATTATCCATTTCGCTATGACGACTTTTCTAAAATAGTTCCAATTAGTCAGTTAAAAGCCGGAGAAACAGCAACAATAAAAGGACAAATAATTTTAATTGCTAATCGTCGTAGCCCGGTCAAAAAAATGATTATTACTGAAGCAATTGTCAGTGACCAAAGCGGTTCAATAAAAGTTGTTTGGTTTAACCAACCATTTCTTACAAAAATTTTAAAGCCGGGAATGAAAGTTTATCTTGCCGGACAAGCGGACTATTATTTAGGAACTTTCCAATTAACTAATCCTTCTTATGAAAAATTTAAGCCAAAAACTCTTCATACAGCGCGCTTGGTTCCAGTTTATCCTTCAACAGAAAATCTAACTCAAAAACAAATAAGATGGCTTATTAAACTTGCTCTCCCCTTTGTGCGAAAAATAGAAGAATGGCTACCTAAAGAGATTATAAAAAACTTTAATCTTCTTCCTCTGAAACAATCAATTCTTCAAATTCATTTCCCTAAAAATAAAAAAATTTTACAAAAAGCTATTGAACGCCTTAAATTTGATGAACTCTTCTTACTTCAATTGAAAAATCATTATTTAAAGAAAAAATTAAAATCACAAAGAGCGCCGGCTATTAAATTTAAAGAAAAAGAGACGAAAGATTTTGTCGAATCTCTAAATTTTAAATTAACTAATGCCCAAAGAAAAACTGCTTGGGAAATTATCAAGGACTTAGAAAAAAATCATCCAATGAATCGTCTTTTAGAAGGTGATGTTGGCTCAGGCAAAACAATTGTTGCCGCTATTGCTATTCTCAATATTCTCTTAAATAATTATCAAGCAATCGTAATGACACCAACCGAAATTTTAGCCGAACAACATTTCAAGACATTTACTAAATTATTCAAAAATTTCCCATTTAAAATTGCCTTGCTCACTCGGACAAAAAAAACTACCAATTTTAAAAAGAAAATAAAAAAACAAGAATTATTAAAAAAAATCTCATCTGGAGAAGTAAATCTTATCTTAGGAACCCACACTCTTATTCAGGAAAAAGTAGAATTTAAAAACCCGGCCTTAGTTATTGTTGACGAGCAACACCGTTTTGGTGTAGAACAACGAGCAAAACTTATTAAAAAAATAAAAGAAAAACCAAAAGGCAATTATTCGCCTCATTTTCTCTCTATGACTGCCACGCCCATCCCCCGTTCTCTTGCTCTTACCTTATATGGCGACCTTGACCTTTCTATTATTGATGAAATGCCACCGGGACGAAAAGAAATTATTACTAAAATTGTTGCTCCTCATCAAAGAAAGGATATTTATGAATTTATTAAAAAAGAGATTAAAAATGGACGACAAGCATTTGTTGTCTGTCCTTTAATTGACCCTTCAGATAAGTTAGGAGTCAAAGCGGCAACTACAGAATATGAAAAATTAAGTAAAGAGGTTTTTCCTGATATTCCCTTAGGCATACTTCATGGAAAGTTAAAGCCAGAAGAAAAAGAAAAAACAATGAGAGAGTTTCTGGAAAAGAAAATAAAAATTTTGGTCAGCACTTCAGTTATTGAAGTAGGTATTGATATTCCTAATGCCTCAATAATGATGATTGAAGGAGCAGAAAGATTTGGTTTAGCCCAACTTTATCAATTAAGAGGAAGAGTTGGACGTTCTCCTCATCAAGCATATTGCTTTATTTTTATTGAAAGAGAAAGCGAAAAAACGCGAAAAAGATTAGAGGCCTTAATAAAAGCGAAAAATGGTTTTGAATTAGCAGAAAAAGATTTGGAAATAAGAGGACCTGGCGAAATTTATGGCCTTAAACAATCAGGATTTCTAAACGAATTGAAAATTGCCCGTCTAACTGATTTTAATTTAATTAAAAAAGCAAAAGAAGCAGTTAAATATATCTTTTCTCAAGATAATGAATTAAATTCTTTCCCCCTAATTCAGGAAAAAATTAAAGAAATTTCTGAAAACATTCATTTAGAATAATTTCGGGGTCGATCCTGAAAACTTGACTTTTTTTAGAAAAAGTATTATGATAATAAAAAGCTCTTTGAAAGAAAGGAGAAAAAATGCGAAAGGAAAGATCGCGAGGTCCTCCGTCTCCCTAACCACATAGAGTATTGGCATCTAGGAAAACAAACAAAAAATAAGAAGGGGAGCGTGTTATGAAGAAAACTAAACCTATTGTAGAGGTGTTGATTGGATTTTATTCTTGTAAAAATAATGGTAGAAAACCTGTATTCGCCCTAGTAAGACAGGGTGAAAAACCGACTTCAGAATCTCCCACAAATATAAATTCTACTAAGGTTGGGGAACTAAAGGAATATTTTCAAAGAAAAGGACTGGAATTCTACTTTCTGGAAGAGGCAAGGGAAAAGGGACTCATTCCCGAAGAATCTAAAACGAGCAAACTTAAACCAGTTTATCCTTCTAAGAGACAGCTCTACGCAGCTGCCAGAAATAGGGAATTAGTAGAGAAGACGAGAGCGAAAAATAAAAATAAAAGGAGGTGAAAAATCAAAAAATTAAAAATTTGATGGGACGACTTGGTCGTCCCTTTTATTTTATTTCACTGAAACAAAATCATTATTCTTTAAATAAAAACGCCATTTTCTTCTTGACCAGTAAGGACCAGCATAATCAATGCCAATTCTTTTACTAGCAACAATTTCTGAAAAAGGAACTTTTTCCCCTAAATCTTCTAGCCAAATTCTTTTGCTTTTAGTTAAATCCTCTCCATAAAATGACTTATTTAACTTTAGCCAACGACAAAGTTTGCCCGGACCATTGGCTATTTTTTTTAATTCTTTTTTTGAGCAATTAAAACCTTCAATCGGCTCAAGAGCGCGAATTAAAACACATTCTGGCTTGCCTGCCTGACCAGTAGATATATTTAACTGCCAATACATTCCATAAACAAGATAAATATAAATATGTCCACCAATGAGATATTCGGCTTGATTCCTTGGCGTCCGCTTTCCTAAATAAGCATGAGAAGCCCTATCTTGAGGACCAATATATGCTTCAGTTTCAACAATTCTCCCAATAATTTTCTTTCCCCGATATTTTCTAATTAAAAATTTGCCCAGTAGTTCCTGAGCAACTTTTAGAGTTGGTTGTAAATAAAAATTTCTTTTAAGACGCATTTTACCTTACAAACTCATCAATCACTTTATTTAAATTTTCAACCTGAATAATCTTTATTTTATAATTATCTTGAATTTCTGATTTAGGAACTAAAGCAAATTTAAAACCAAACTTTTCTGCTTCTCTTATTCTTTTTTCTATCTGACTTACTGGCCTTATTTCTCCAGTCAAACCAACTTCACCAATAACCACCATTTCTCTTTCAACAGGTTTATTGAAATAAGCCGAAGCAACTGCTAAACAAACTGCTAAATCGCTTGCTGGTTCTTTGATATAAAGACCGCCAACAACATTTAAATGAACATCGCGGCGGCTTAATTTTAATCCAGCATGTTTTGTTAAAACGGCTAATAAAACTTGAAGACGATTTAAGTTTATGCCACTACTCCGACGCTGAGGATAACCAAAATTTGTCCAAGAAAGCAAGGACTGAATCTCTATTAAAAAAACCCGACTTCCCTCTAAAACGGCTGTAACAACTGAACCGGGAATTTTTTCTTTTCTCTCGGCTAAAAAAATTTCTGAAGGATTCTTTACCTCCACTAAACCATTTGCCTGCATATCAAAAACTCCGACTTCATTAGTTGGGCCAAAACGATTTTTTGTTGAACGAAGAATCCGAAAGTTATGGTATTTATCTCCTTCTAAATATAAAACAACATCAACTAAATGCTCTAAGGTTTTTGGACCGGCTACTTTGCCTGATTTAGTAATATGGCCAATGATAATTATAGCGATATTTTCCTTTTTGGCTAATTCAATAAGTTTATTAGTACAAACTTTAATTTGGTTTGTTGTCCCTGGTTCAGAGGGTAAATCTTCAAAATAAATAGTTTGGATAGAATCAATAATAACTAATTTTGGTTGCTCTTTTTTGATGGTTGATAAGATTGTTTCAATTTCTGTCTCTCCGGAAAATTCAATATTTTTTGATTTTAACTTTAATCTTTTTAATCTATCAGCAACCTGCTCGGCTGATTCTTCTCCAGAGATATATAAAATTTTGCCTTGAGAAGAAGCAATTTTTTCGGCAATTTGAAGAATCAAGGTAGATTTGCCAATGCCTGGCTCACCGCCTAAAAGAATGACTGAACCTAAAGCAATACCTTTGCCAACAACACGGTCAAATTCCTTAATTTTAGTTTCTAAACGCTGACTGCTTTTATTTTTTATTTTATTCAAACTAACCACTTCACCAGCAGGAGCAGTAAATTCTTTCTTTCTTTTACTTATTCGTATTTCTTTTTTTTGAATTGTCCCCCAAGCGCCGCATTGAGAACAACGCCCCTGCCATTTAAGATATTTTGCTCCGCATTGAGAACAAACATATATCGTTTTATTAGAAGCCATAGATAAAAATAATTTTATATATTAATCTTCTGGAGAAGGACGACAATCATGAGGCGCTCCTAAATGAATATCATAATATGAGTTTTCATCTCCGTTTTTTAAATGGAAAAAGAAGAAACCTGGGTTAGGATCTCCTTTCTTATACTTATAGATTTTTTCATAATTCCCCCCTGATGATTTTAAATTGCTAGTTATGACTCTAGCGCTTTTTTCAGACGGACATCCTCCTTTTGCCTCAATTATTTTCCCGTCTCCTAAATAAATAAACACATGACCAGAACCACCTATGTTCCAACCCAAAAAATCTCCTCTTTTAAGTTCTGAAATATCATCAACTCTTTCAAACGAGTTATTGCCTGACCAATTTTTCATCTCTTTTGTAGAAACAGGAACATTTAAATTATAAATATGGGTATCAAGAGCGCAATTATAAACCAAACTAACAAAACCTGAACAATCTAAACAAAATGGACTATTCCCTCCCTCTATACTGGCTACTGGCCCTTTCCGGCATTCATCTGTAGATTTAGGGTCAGGCCAATCTCCTCGACTACATTTGCTTTGATCTTGATAACAACACCAACCCATTTTTGCTCCCCAATAATAATCAACTCCTGACTCCTCAAATAACTCTGCTGTTCTAATTACCCGGTCAGCAAGTTTCTTTGTCCCATCAGGATCCCAATCACAAAGACTATTTACAATTCTTGTACATCCAATTGAGTGTGCTTTTTTAAATTTAAAATAATTAGGCGCTGGCGGATCAGCCGGCTCCATCTCTATTTTTAAAATTTTTGGTAAAGGCGGCAAAGTAAGTTTTAGTAAATCAGGATTTATTGTTTTTAAAATTAAATAACTACTTAAGGCAATAAGCAATCCAAAGATAGAATTAGTAATTGTACTTTTTGCCCGACTTATTTGGGAAGCGTCTCCTCCAGCAATTATCCACTGAATACCTCCAACCATAATCATTACTACAGCCAAAATAGACAAAGCAGCAATAGACCATTGATAAATAGCCCCTATATAATGACCAAGAGTAGAGGCAACTTTCATCTTGCCAATAGGCACTTCTAAAGGAAGATTAATTTCTTCAGCAAAACATTTTTTTTGATAATCAGGGTCAGATGGCTCAATTTTGACTGCTCCTTTAGGACATTCCTGAGCCATAATAATGCCGCAACTCTCTTCCATTTGCTCGCCTGAGGCAAGAACTTTTTGATAGCAACAGCAAATTGGCTTATCAGATGGATTAGTTTCTGCCCGGGAAATTAGGGGAAAAATAATTATAAAAATAACTATCAATAAAAGATAGGAGAAATAGAATTTAGATAATAATTTTTTCTTACTCATCTTTTCTTGTTATTTCAACTGAATTCTTTTAACTTGATTACTTCTTTTATCAGTAAAATAGAGGTATTTGCCGTCAGGAGAAAGAAAAGGGTCTTTAACATTATAATCACCGGCTGGCTGAGCAATAAGAATTTTTTGCCCGGTCTTTAAATTGATTTTATAAAAATCATCAACAATGTCTGTGTTCATTTCTGGATAAAAACCGGCTCCTTGAGGCAACTCTCGGGGAACAGCGCAATATAATTCTTCTCCATTAGGAGAAAAGACACATTTATCTGCCCAAGTATTTAAACCTAAACTTAAATTATTATTGCCAATATCTTGGCCATAGCAGTCAGTTATCCAAAGAATTGGCTTAAAATCAGAATCAGGATTATAAACGCTGTAAAGCAATTTTTTACCATCTGGCGACCATTTTGGTTGAAAGCCACGACCATTAACAATTAAAGAAAGGAAATTTTCATGATGTAAGCCAACAGGATAAATCTCCTGAAGCCAAGTGCCCATTGGCTCGCCAGTTTTAGAAAAAGCAATAATTTGATTGTTCGGCGACCAAGAAACAATTACTTTATCCGCGTTTTCTCCTAAATCCTCAATTGGCCTTGCCCCTGTGCCATCTGGCTGACTAATAGCCAGCCAGCGGTCTTCAGGCAAAACACTTTCAGTAGTAAAGGCAATTTGATTACCGTCTGGACTAAAAGAAAAATTATTCCAATTCTTAAGCAAAGTATACTGTTTTCTTTTCTGAAAATCATAAAGAATTTTAGAATTATCTGGATATTCTAAAATTGCTTTATCTTTGTTTGGCGACCAGTTTATTTTAGAAACTTCATAAAACTCCTTATCAACATAAGGAATTTTTGTCCCATCTGGTTGAATCTTATAAAACTTATTATCATCTTTACTATAATAAACTAACCCGCCACTCGGAGTAAGAGTCGCGCCTAAAGATGGTTCAGAAGTAGCATCTTTAACTTCAGTTAGACCTCCTTGAGCAATTTTAGAAGGAAATTCTTGGGAAGGAGGAGGAGAAACAGGCACTGGTTTTTTCTTAACTGAAGGAAGAGTCGTTTTACCCGGCTGAACGCCCGGCCGGTTTACTCCTGGACCAATTTTAGGAAATCCTCCTGGCTTTTCTGGCTGATTTAAATTAGCCATTGGAGGCGCAGGCGGACTGATAACTGGCTTAAAGAAAAGGGTATAAATAAGAAAGCCCATTAATACAACGAAAATGACAAATCCTAAAATAATAATTGCTTTTTTCATATTATTAAATATTAGTCACATTTATATTCTTTATTTACCGTATCAAATACACAATTTTTCCCAAACTCTTCGCAGAAACTACCTACCCCACATTTCCCTCCGGCTCGCTGATAAGAAAATTCTCCACAATTTTTATAAGGATCCCAATCGCATTCTGAACTTGGCGCAGGATGTTCTTTACATATCTTTTCGCAAGTATCCTTTTTATCAAGCACCTCGGAAATTCCTCCAGTTATTATCCGATATTTAATAAAAATTTCTGGCTCATCATCCTTTTGGCAGCAAAAAACAAATTGCGGTTTTCCATGAACGTAAAGATTACAAGGATTATCACCAAAAAGATCTGTCGCTATTCCCTTTTTCTTTTTAAAATCATATTCAATATAACCGGCTGGACAATGAGAGGGTGGAGAGCATTTAGCACCTTTTTTATTACAGCAAATTCCTGGAACTTCCTTCCCAGCAGATTTATTAAAAGGAATAAAAGCGGCTTTATAAGGAAAAAGAGCATAACATTGTTTATCACACCCACCACTGCCCACAGTGGGGACCTCTTCTACACCACTGAACTTCTCAATCACTTTAGCAATCAATTTTCCCTGACCATAAATCGGAATGCCATAAGGTAATGCTGACTTGAAAAGAGAAAAAAAATTGTTCTTTGTTTTGCCGCAACTTTTAGCAGAATCAACTTCGGCTTCTCCAAAAGCAATCATTTTCCTCCCCGATTTATCTTCTGTGTAAACATCTAATCCAATTTTATCAACACAGCCATCTTTAGGATAATAATTACCATCATCATAATCTAAAGAGCAAATTTGACCCTTTTTTTTACAATAAACGCCAATACATGCCTCACTAGTGCTCGGATTATCAGGGTCTTCTAATCTTATTTCTCCGCAAGGAACTTCATCTTTAGGGTCACATATCTTATCAGCAACAGGTGCTTGATGAAAAATGCCTTTTATCTTGGGAAGAGCCAAGGGTCTTAATTGGACTAAAGCAGGGTTTATTGTTTTTAAAATCATAAAAGAACAAAGAGCAATAACTAAACCAATTAAAGCATCATTAATTCTTTTCTTGGCTGAACTAATTGCTTGAGGACTACCTGCAGCAATTATCCATTGAATACCGGCAACCATAATCATTACTACAGATAAAATAGACAAAGCAGCAATAGACCATTGATAAACTAATTTAATATAATCAATAATTCCTTCTACATCAGTTTTACCTAAAATAGGCACTTCTAATTTAACTGTAGGAGGTTTAACCAGGCATCCTTTAATTTTAGAACAAAATTGACCTTTTAGGAAAATTCCTCCGGCTCTCTCGCATTGGGCTTTATTCCAATCATCAGCACAACCAGCCACGTCATCAGGATTATCTATTTTACAAGCAGTTAAAGGCATCCCTTCAATACATTGAACACAGCAGCCAGTTGAAGGTAATTCATCATCTCCTCCATTTTGGGCTTGAGCAGGAAAAGAAAAATTAAATAAGAATAAAACTATTAAAAAGATTAATAAGAAAAAATAAAAGATATTTTTTTGAAAAAACTGAATTTTAGGCCTTGAGTAAATCATAAATTAATTTAAGTCCTCCCCATAAATCTTTGAGCAATTCCCAAGGATGAGAAATCTTATAAAAAATATCAGCAATAGCAATTACAAAAAAGGCAATTATCAAAAGAAAAGTAAATAAACATAAATCTAAAAGAAGCAAAACAATAATTTCTCCAATCTCTAATATTTTATTAGTCATTTGGAAAGCACCTGCTCCTTTGCCTGCTGACGCTTTCTTGGCTGCCTGTTTGGCTATTTGCTTAGTCGCTTGTTCAGCAGTTTTTTTACCTGCTTCTTTAGCCACAGTTGTCCCTGTTTTTGCCGCAACCGCTGCTGCTCCACCCGCTCCTCCAGTGGCTGCGGTCAAGGCAACAGTTGCGGCTAATTCTCCGCCTCCTTTCCATTCGCTACCAAAAGGACAAAATATATCTTTAAACTCTGGAACAGGGGGTAAATAATGAAGAAAGAAATGAAGATTAATATAAATTAAACTAAGACCAAGAGTAGAAGGTATGTTTAACCAAGCAGTCATTAAAACTTTACCCGTAGCCATTCTCATTGCTTGAAAAGCCGCTTTTTCTGCTGCACCGCTTAAAAGACCACTGCGGGATTGTTTTACCAAAGACCTTGCTTGACGAATTGTGGCTAAATAACCACGTCTCCTCTCACTTGCTGTAGCAGCATCTTTTTCTAAGACAGTTTCTTTTTGACCTTCTTCTGTTCTTTCAGGCATTACTCTTGGAAGCGCACTGCTAATTGCCCGCGCTTGCTCCTGAGCATATTGACGAATTTTTTCTTGTTGACGGGCTCGGTGTCGCTCTAAAGCCAACTTTCGCGCTAATCTTTTGTCCTCTAATTCTCTCATTGACCCTCCTGCCACTTGTTCTTCTTGGGGAAGAGTTAAAGCCATATTATCTTAAATTATTTCTTCTGCCATTGAGCAAAACTAACTTTCCATTCTTCTCCTTGTTTTACCATTTTCAGAAGAAGCGTCTGATAGTAAAGTTTCTCTTGATTGCCGGTTTTTTCCTGTCGTTGAGTAACTACAGAAACTTCGGCTTTACCATTTTTTAAATCAAAAGAATTTATCCGTGCAGAGATTACTCGGCTGGTCACTCCCCAATAAACTTGACCTGGTTTTTGTTTTTCCTTTTCCTCTTTGATAAATTTTTCTGTCCATTCTTTCATTTCTGGCGTCATCAACTTTTCTAAACTTTTAAAATTTTCATAATCGCTTTGATTAGAATAACTGCCAAAACGAGGAGCAAACATTGTGGCTAACTGGATTATTTTACCCTGCTCTTTTTGCTCTGGACTAATCCTACTGGGTATCTTTGGACGCTGAGAAGATGGTTTATTTGCTAAATTTTGATTTAATCCAGATTTTGAAGAAGGCGGAGCATTTACCTTCTTAATTTTAGGCGAGGTGAGAATAAAAGATACCACAGCAATAATAACTAAAATAATCAGAATGATAATCAAAATTCTTAATTTTTTCATAAGAAAAACATTAAACTGGTAAATTATCTTCTGGAGATAAATTCTCTCCTGATTTATTCTGTTCCTGTTTTAGTGATTGCTCAAACTCCTTTTTTGCTTCTTCTATTTCTAAAAGTTGACGCGGATCAGAAGTAATTAATTGGTCCTCAGTATAAGAAGCAACAATTTTGATTGCAGCATGTTTTTCTCCAGCAAAGAATATTCCTTCGCCAACATTACATTCTAAAAGAAGATACTTTTCTCCTTCAGTAAGCATAAAAGTTTTAGCAACAATGTCTATAGAAGAAGGAGATTGTCTCATTAAGAGTTGAAGAGCAGAGTTATTCAAAATTGCTTGACCATAAACTGAACCTAAGAAATCACTTACATCTTGAGTAATTGTTGTCACTCCTAAATAATATTTTCTTGCTCTTTTGACTAAAGAGAAAATAAATTTTGCTGAATCTTCCTGCTGCATCAACCACCATGCCTCGTCAACAACTAATAATCTCTTTTTTAAACTTGAACGAACGATATTCCAAATATGATTTATAATAGTATAAATAGCAATTGGTTTTAATTCATCTTCCAAATCGCGTACGCTCATCACAATCAATTGGGCTTTTGTTTCTACATTGGTCAGATTATTAAGCAAGCCAGCAAAAGTTCCTTCAGTATATTTTTTTAACCTTTTTACTAAATCTTCTGCTCCTTCCATACCCATAAGAATTTCTACTAAATCAGAAAGAACGGGCATTTCTAATCCTGGCTGGGTCAAATCAGTTGATTCAGTAATATCCTTTTTAGCATAACTTTCAATTAAAGCCCGGTCTAAAATAGAATCTTCCTCAGGGGTAAAATAGAGAACACCCCTCTCGTCTCGTCGGCCAATCATTAATTTTAAAAGACCCTTTAAAGTAATTACTGCTGCCCGAATGATATCAGCGGTGCTCGTCTCTTCACCAACTGGCCGAGGCAAATCAAAAGGGTTTAGTTTAGTTTTTGCTGATAAAGAAATATTAATATAACTTCCGCCAACAGCATCACAAAGATGTTTGTATTCCATTTCAGGGTCAATAACAATAACTTCAGTTCCCAACATTAAACTCCTTAGAATCTCTAACTTAACGGCATAACTTTTTCCTGCGCCTGAGGTAGCAAAAACAGTCATATTAGCATTTTGTAAAGAAAAACGGTCAAACAAGATTAAACTATTATTATGGCGATTGATACCATAAAGAACACCTGAATCAGAAGTAACATCAACTGAAACAAAGGGGAAAGAAGAGGCGCAGGGAGAACTACTCATATTAAAACTTATTCGTAATTCATCATTACATAAAGGGAGTGTGGAATTAAATCCTTGCTCGGCTTGATAGAATACTCTTCTTGAAAAAACTAATTTTGAACCAAAAAGTGCTTCTATTTTTTCGGCTACTTGTTCTAATTTCTCTTTTGTTTCTGCGTAATAAGTTACATATAAAGCAAATTGAAAAAAGTGTTCTATACCTTGAGTTAGGTCATCTCTTAATTTTTCCATATCACGAAAGGCGGTCTCTTCTAATGGGTTGCGCGGCGCTCCTCTTTCAGCAGCCATAGTAATTGATGCTTCTAAAATTCCTACTTTATTTCTTAACTGTTTTAAAACTATCTCACTCTTTAAGGGATAAAAGTACATAGCAATATCTAAGGAAAGATTAAGATTAATAATTGGAGCAAACCAGCCTACTGAAAGATAGCGAGGATAAGTTACCACAAAAGTGGTCTGAACATATTGACCGCTTAATTCTAAATAATGAGGGGTAACCTTAAGAGAAGCAGGAGCAATTAAATCACGAACTGAAACAATCCCCTTTCTTAAGGCAATCTCTGATTTAATCAACTCTTTCTCTTTAATCTCTTTTTCTAATTTTTTCTTAGCCATTTTATTCTGGTTTAAGATAATTTAAATCTGGCTCTACTTGGATTTTAGTTACATCTGTTAATTTTTCCTGCTGAGAAACAACTGGATTATAATAACTATAAAATAATTCTATTAAACTTTGAGTGTTTAAAACTACTGATTTTAAGCCCATACTCTCTAAACCACCTTTGATAAAATCAACTCTTTTAAACAATTTCTCCCGACGCTTAGCAAACCTTTTTCTGCTTAAACGAACTGCTCCAACAGGGGAAAGAACATCAATTAAACGGCTAAAGAATGACCTTGACTTATCGCCTAAGGGATTATAAGGGACAACAACAAAAAACCTTTTTCGCATAATTTCTCCTAATTCTACTAATTCTTGGATATATTGAATATACTCAGCCATTTGTATTCTTAATAATTCATTTGTCTGCTCTTTTTCCCTTCTTTTTAAATCAGCAATATAATTATCAATATCTAATTTTCTTGACTGGATAACAATTTGAATAGGAAAATCTCTTAAAGTATTAAGAAAATTTCGATAAGCAAAAACCAAAGCGTCTTGTTCTTCCGGCGATTTTAAAGAAAAATTTACTGAAGAAACTAACAAGACTGCCCTTAAAGACCCATCTCTTAAAATAACACAATCTTCTCTTATTTCAGCAATATCTAAATATTTTTGAGTAGAAGCAAAAGAAACTTTTTGTTTTTCTTTTTTTTCTGCCATAAGTTTAATTATTCTTCTTCTCGATAAGCACCGCCAGTGTCAATAACCAAACTTAATTCAGATAATTTTTTTAAAGGCAATTTTTTCACTGGCGTTGGAGGAGTTTTTTCTTCTTCCTCACCTTCAACTTTTTTAGCATTTTTAATCAAAATAGGAACTTTTTTCCATACTCTTAATTTCGGCTTTTTCATTGATTGAATAAAATTAAGCAAAAAGTAATGAAAAGGTTGACCATTTATTTTGTAAAAGCCAAAAATCCCGGCAATAAAAACAGTGAAAACTGCTTCAACAATAAAAGTGAAAAAACTAGACGTTTTCCATTCAGCAGCAATAAGTAAACCGCAAATCATAAGAATAATAAACTGCCTCACATTCAAAGGACCAAGGATTTTAGGCTCAATATCAATAAATTGTGGAACGATAAATTGTTTCATAATTAATATCTAAGTTTACTATTTAAATCAGTGATTGCTTGAAATTCATCCATCTCTAATGTTGGTTGGCCCAATAACTTTCTTTCTCTAATAATTTCTTCTACTGATTTACCTTTTTCAATTCCTTGTCGACCGATTTCTAAATATAGTTGAAAAACTTTATTCCCACGCCATGCCTCTATTGCTTTTATCTCTTTCTGAGGCGACTCCTCTCCTAAAAGTTTAATCTTTTCTTCAATTTTTTCTACTCTTTCTTTAGCCGTTTCTCCTAAACGACGGAAACTTTTTAGATTTAAAGATAATAACTCTTCTATCGGACCAATTACTTTGGGCACATAAGCAACATCAACTATTACTGGCTTTTTCTTTACGGAAATTTGCTTATCAGTTTTTGTTGGTTCAACTTTTTCCTCTTCTGGTAAAACTGCTTTAGATTCTCTTCTTGGTTTCTGAATCTGATATTTACTTTCTCTTTTTTCTTCAACCTTTATCTTTTCTTCTTTCTCTGTACTGATCTTTTCTTCTTTAAGCGAGGACAAGGGAACAACTTTCTGTTTTTGATAACTAGGTAATTTCTCTACCTCTTTAATCTCTTTTATCGGGGGCGAAATTTTAAAAGAAGGTTTTGGCTTGCTTATTGTCTTTTCCTTTTCCTCTTTTTTAATCTGAGAAATTTCTTTTTCAATCAGAGAAATAATCTCTTCGGCTTTGGTTTCATCTAAGCCCAGTCCTCCTTCAGAAGGATTTTTTATTAAATTTTCCTTTGTCTCTAATCTATCCCTTAAATCTTTTAATCTAGTGAGAATAATTTCTTCAAACCGTTGTTGAAGAATTGGGTCCTTGAACTTTTGCCCACTTTTTTCAATTATTTTAGAAAGAATTTTCCTGTATCTGTCCTCTTCTCTATTAAAACTCGTAGGAAATTTCTTTTTTAAAGATTCAATTTCTTTTTTCTCCTCCTCTTCTTCTTTTTTAACATCTATTCGCGGCAAAGTAATTTTTTTCTCCTCCTCTTCTTTTGGCCATGATAAACTAATTTTAGTTTTTGGTTCTTCAATCTCATTAGCAAATTCTTCTTCTTGGGGCAAAGAAACTGATAAAAATTTATCCTTTTTCTGAAGAAATAAGGGGATACCTTCATCATAAGATTTTAAAACTAAGGAAACTTTCTTTTTTTCTTCTGAAGACAACTTTTGTGGATTCTTGCTGGCAAAAAGATAATCAGCCCTTTCAACAATAGAATGGCGCTTTGCCCCTTTTTCGGCTAAATAATCTTTAAGCCAATTGACTACTGTTGGAATAACTTTATGATTTAAGTCCTTAGAAAAGATAAAATCTTTAGTTAAATAAATTTCTTCTAACTCCTCTCTGAATTGCTTAAGAGCAGAACGAATATCCATTTTCACTCCCTTATCTAAAGAGAATAAAAGAGGAGAGGATTTTTTGATTTCTTTGCTTTTTTCTTTGTCTTCTTCTGATAAGGTCAAACTTTCTTTAATTTTTTCTGTTTTTTCTCCTGACTCTTTTATAAAAGAACTTAAATTAGTTTTCAAATAATCTTTAGCCGGCAAAAAATAATTTTTAAAAATTTCCTGAGTTAACTCCTTGGCTTCTTCTTCGGAAATTTTTAATCTTTTTTTTAATAAGGAGAAAAAATCTTTTACTTTAATTTCTTTAAAAAAGACCTCCATAATTAAGTGGGATAGTTCATCAAATTGCTTTTCCGAAAGAGAAAACCTTTCTTCAATTTTTTGATTAAATTGAGTAAGTTCTGGTGAAAGAATGAGGTCTTGAATAGATTTAGGTAATTGACTAAATTTTTGGGGGTTAAATGAAGCCATTAGTTAATTTTACCTCATTAATACCGAAAAGCAGTATTATGAGTAATATAATATTTTAATTTCTTATACTTATCTGGTTGATTAAGATAAACCTGTGCCTGAGGATCTTGAGGACTTAACTGACCAGTGTTAATAGCATTTTTAATAGCTTGCAATTCTTGTTGATACTGATTATATCTTTCTGTAATGCCATCCTTTATTGCCTTGATTTGGTCAGCACTAGCCCCGGCTTCCACTATCCCTTTTAGTTGACCGGTACTTAAATAAGGTGCAATAAGTTTTAGGTCTTCTTTCTTTAATTTAACCAAATCTTCACCAGAAAGCGGCTTAATCGTTTTGACTAAATCTTGAGCCCGGTAATTATTTATTTCCTCCGGAACACCAATTTGATCTCTTGGTAAAGGATTACCAGTAAGATCCCATTTTTTATAATATTTAACAATATTTTCTGGATCCATTAAAGCAAGCGACTTTCTTCGGCGGAAGTTCCTCTGACCAGCAAAAGTATTTGGATCAAAATCATTTCTTTCCGGACTTTCAATTATAGCATTCTTTAAAGCGCTAATAATTGCTTTTTTGGTCTGTTTGTCAAATTCTTTAAAATTAGAAGCAAATTTTTTCGGTCCTAATGCCCGAGCAATAGCATCAGCAACCAAGGCGCCGTTCTTTCCTTGGTAAAAACTCGGATCGTCATATTTTTTACCTTGTCTTATTCCTTCTTCTACTCGACGATAAAGTTTTACTTTTCCTTGACGGGTTGAAGTATCAATCACATCCTGAGGTCTTTCTACTTCTAATTTATGCATCTCATCCTCAAAACCATATTTTCTAAAGTTACGAGCAGCGGCTTTTGCTTCATCACTTCTCTTAATTTCTCCTTTATCTAAAAGCATTTTTGAAGCCATTGCTGCTGAAATCCCACCGGTCTTTTGGAATTTTTTTAATTGGCTAATGTTCATATCTTCTACTCCATAATACTCTCCATGGGCTTTTATTTTTTCTTGTTTGGCTCGTTCGCCTTTAGCTACCCATCTTAATCTTTGTTTTTCAGAACCGGCTAAAACACGCATTATTCCTGGCTTTTTTTCAGCCAATTTACCCCAAAGCATTTTCCCTCCTCCTTTTAATTCTCTTTGATAAAATCCTTTAGCCCGAGCCGCTGCTCTTTTAAAAGGCATTGCTCCTACTGCCTGCATCTTCCCAACCGTCCGACCAGCAATACCTCCGCCAGCCGCGCCTAAGGTTTGAGCGCTTAAAAGAGAAGCAACTAACATAGCAATACAAATCCCAAAACTTAAAATCCTATCTGATTGACCAATACTGGAAATAGTTGCGGCTAATGTACCGCCAGCAAATTCGCCGGCTCCACCGGCAATACCTCCAGGAACTTCTGTATTAATAGAAGTAGGTAAAAGAGCCCCTCGCGCCTCAAACTGACTTTTATAAATCCCTTCTGGGCTGGCAGCAACAACTGATAAAGCCAGCCAAAAGAAAAAAGCCAAAACTGGTCCAATGATAACCTGAGTGGTAAATTTGTTCCACCATGTACTTCCATATCTGCCAATTCCTCCGGGC
>Ga0190361_1000296_pt1 | contig 20886 bp, 62 predicted proteins | sample 48721845_MG_FD_161273 | JGI IMG/M metagenome (GOLD analysis project Ga0190361, IMG submission 161273) | Hydrothermal vent microbial mat bacterial communities from Southern Trench, Guaymas Basin, Mexico - 4872-18-4-5_MG | ecosystem: Environmental > Aquatic > Marine > Hydrothermal vents >... | reverse complement strand
ATAGAGATAGGAGTCAAGAATCTCAATAGTGAGAACTATAAGTTCTGGATAACTGCTCTATTACACGAATTAGGACACCTTGACCACTTTAAAGAATTGATAGAGAGATATGGAGAACTTGTAATCTCAGAGATAAAATCTAGGATAGCATTTGGAGATAGGGAATTACTGAAAAGAATAGAAGTAGAGGCTAATAAAAGAGCATTGAAGTATCTTCAAGACATAGGACTTCTAGATAGTGAGACTTACCTCTTTATTTGTTTAGCCTTAGGGAGTTATTATACTGAGAATCTTAAGTTGAAAGAAAGATTATGGAACTTACTGAATTATCTCTCCTCAAGGTCACCTAATAACAAGGGTGACAGAAATGAGTGAAAACAATATGTGGTATGAGAATAGAAAAACCAATCCAAAGGACTTCATTAAGAGACCAGAGAGACCTAGAAGACTAAGGAGATTCTTAGGACTAGTAGCAGAGAGTAAGGATGAGGAAACTAAGAGGTTCTTAGAGGACATAACTAAGAAAGAACTCAACAAGAGGATAAGAATCAAGGAAGGACTAGTATTTGTAGAGAATCCAGAGACTGGAATAGAGGAAGTAATGAGTGTCTATGAATACTGTAAGAAATTAGCTAATGAAATACAAGGAGTGAAAAGAAATAATGAGGGCTAAGGTTTACCTTGAGCCAAAAGAGTTTAGAGAACTGTTACCAAAATCTCTTAAAGAACTCTATGACAACCTAGTAAGTTCTTTAATAACTAATGGTGTAGAAAAGTCAGTAGCTGAATATCTAGTTGCTAAGGAAATGCTAGAAGTCTTTAAGGAGAAAAGAAAGAATGACTAAAAGATACTGGTATCAAATAGCTTTCCCTAATCCACTGTGTTTTCTCTTTGAGATACAGAGACCTCATTGGGTATGGGATAACTACATACTGGCTTCAATAATCTACAAGATACATCTATGGACTTGTCCAGACTTAATAAGAGATAATATTGAACTAATCAAGAGGAAGATAAGAAATGTCTAAGAGTCTCTGGGATAAGATATTCAAGAAACACAAAGAAGAGTGTCTAAAGTCTCTAACTCTAGAAGCCTATTATTCACTACTAAAGGAGTTAGAGAAATGTATATCCCAGCTAAGTTAGCTAGTAAAGTAATTAGAATAGCACTAAGAGAGAGATGTCCTAATGGCTTTCATATAAAGTTAGCAAGGGGAACGGCGTATAGATGGATAGACATTTGGGCTAAGGACTACTGGGACTTTACAGAGGAAGAGAAAAGAGCATTCAAGGAAGTCTTTGACAGAGAACCTAGTGGTAATTGCTTTGTTATCTCTCCAGAGAATAGAGAATACTATGTAAAGAAAGCAATAGAAACTAGTGAGAAAGCTAAGAAAGTCTATGAGACCGAGATGTTAGCAGAGAAGTTAAGAAGGAATTGGTGAGAGAGATGAAAGGTAGAAGAATCATTTATCTCTTAGCAATTATCAATGGATGTCTAATAGGTTATATCTGTTTCTTAGCACTAGGATACTTAGGTTATCTAATAAGTATTCCAGAGAGTGTCTTAGCTTCATGGGGAATATATGACTTAATGGAGTATATTGGTGAGAGAAATGAGAATGACTAAAGAGATGGAAGAAGTAGTGAACTGGCTAGTAGAAGTAGAAGGATGGACTAAGAGAGAAGCAATAAAGTATATCAAAGCTAAAAGGTTAGAAGACAAAATAACTAATGGGAAAGAGAGAAGGAAATTTTATATCTACTTGATAAATAAATTCCTCAATGCTGGAAGAAAAGAGAATGAGGTTAAGAGATAGACTCCTTAAGTTTCTGTGGATACTATTCTTTCTAGAGAGACCAAGAAGTAAGGCAGAGAGAACTAGAGTATTCTTGATTTGGATTACTCTTATGGTCTTGAAACTTATATTTTGTTAGGATGAAAACTAGTATGGAAGGAGAATCTATGAAGGACTCTAAGAAGAAATACACTAAAGGGATTCTCTTTAAACCAGACCCATTTAGTAAATGTCCAGAAGAGATACAGTTAGCTGCATACCAATTAGTGAGAGAGAAAATAGAGGAATGGAGAAAGAGAAGGAAATGAAAGTATTAGTCTTGAAGTGTTCAGATTACTCTTATGAAGAGGAGTTAGAGGCTAAGGACTGGAATGAGATAATGAAGGAACTACTCTCTAGGTATCCCTCATGGGTAATAGAACCAATTTATGACTACCTAAAGAGGAGACATCCAGATATTGAATATCAATGTCTTATGTATGATAGTTATCTAGAGTGAGGTGAGAGAAATGCCTAGAGGAGCAGAATGGGAGTTTCCAGATGAGGATAATACTAAGGATGTTAAGGAGATAATCAAGAAGACTAAGAAGTGCTTTGAGGGAATAGATAAAGTTCTCTTTGAAATGTCTAAGAAGTGTCATGAGGAACTACACTTACCTATGGTCTTTGTAAGGAGTGAGATAACTAAAGAGTGCTACTATGTCTGTAGAGATTGCTTAAGTGACTACATAAAAGAACATCCAGAGGAAATGGAGAAGATAGTAATCCTTAGAGGACATATGAGAGAAGATGCAGAGGAAGCAGTAAGAAAGTGGCTAGAGGAAAATGAAGAAGAAGGAGACTAAGAAATTCTGGAGAAAGATACTAGGGTATCAAGTAGGAGAGAAAGTAAAGATATCATGGTTACCAGACTTAGTATGGACAATAACTGATGTCTCTATAGCTGAAGACGGAGAAAGAATCTATACAATTGAGACAGAAGATGAAGACTTACTCTATGTAACTGATAAGGAAATTGTAGGTGTAATCTATATGACAACTGAAGAGTGGCTAAAATACATAAGAAGTCTCACTAAGGAAGACTGGGAAGCAATAGAAGAAGCATTCTATGAGAGACTAGCAGAAAGGGACTTGATACTAAATGAGTACTAAAAGACTCTATCGTTCAGAAGGATGGGACTCTAGTAAGTATCACTACTACTATGTTCTAGCAGATGACTATCATAATCCAGCACTAGATAAGCCTTACATAGATATAGTTAAGGGAAGTAAGAAAGGAGAACATCTTCTACAGATACTCAAGAAGATAGTTCTCAAGGATAAGAAACCAGATTACTCATTTCCATCTATGTGGCATAGAAGAATTTCTATCTTTACTCTTAGTGGGGAAGAGACTAGATATTTCCTAATCTTTGCTAAAGTCTTCAGAGCAAGAGAGTATGAGAGAAAGATATGGGAGAGACTTAGTAAGCTAGATGAAGAGGAACTTAAGAGAAGTCTAGAGGTAGAGTATTTGAAATTAAAATTGGAGAGGTGAAAGAGAGATGTTCATAAGAACTAAGTACTTGAAAGACCCAGAGACACTAGCATTTCGATTGACACTAGCTAGATATCATCTCTTCATACAACCAATAGAAGAAGCTCTTACACATGAAGTTAGAGATACTAAGATAGATAACGCCTTACTAGCTAAAGCACTAGAGATTCTAAAGAAGATAGAAGAGAAGGAGAAGACAAAATGGTATATATCTTAGCAAGAAGAATCTTTGAAGACTGTATATGGGTTAGAGGAGAGCAAGTAATTATTCATAAAGCAGAGTATGACTTGAGATGGACAGAGGAAGAGTACGCTAAGGAGTTAAGTGAAGAACCTAAGTTAGCTAAGGACTTAAAACACTATTGGGCTAAGAGATTCTTAGAAACTCTCTATGTCCCTTGTAGAGCTAATCTCCATAAGTTACTAACTATTCTCTACTTCAATGGAGACTTTAAGACTAATGACCTCTTAGTAAGAAGAATTTCTGAGGATGATTATAAGTATCTCAAGATAATCTTTAGACATCAATCAGAGTATAGAATATGGAAGAAGGCATTAAAGATACTTAATGAGGAAGGTAAGGAGAAAGTCTATGAGTTCATAGAGGAACAAATGGCATTGATTAAGTTGAGGGAGAAATTATGAAGTGCTATCATTGTGGGAAGGAGATAAAGGCAGGAGATTCAGTAATCTCTCTAGAGTTACTCAAGATGAGTGATGTTCAGGAAAGTAGTTACTCTGGTTCAATAAAGGGAGAAGCCTTCTTTCACTTGAAGTGCTTTCTAAGGGCTAATATGAAGCTATTAATCTTAGGATGGAAAATAAAAGGTAAGCCTCTTAAACTTAGAACGGTAGAGTGGAAGTAAGATGAATAAGAAAGAGATGAAGGTATGGAGAAGACTACTAGGTAAGCCAGTAAAGAGTTTCACTAATCCAGAGAAGACTTATACAGTATTCTATGATGGAGAGAAATATACTTGTGACTGCCCAGACTTTATCTTTAGGAAAGGAAGTTATACTCTCTATTGGACAGAAAATGGAAAACCTAGAATGCAGAGAGGATGTAAGCATATCGCTAAATATCTAGGAGAGACTTTTGGAGAGTGTAAAGCTTTAGACAAGTATGGGTATATGAAGGTATATCCATGAATAAGAAGAAGATATGGAGAAAGATTCTAAGACCAACTTGTTATGGTAATCTTCTCTCTAAGACTCCTAAAGAAAGAGATGAATGTTTCCTTAAGTGTGAATACTATAAAGAATGTCTAAGTCTTACTGTCCAAAGATTTGACAAGCGTCTTAGTGAATTGGTTAAGAGAATGTGTGAAACATGGAAGAAATTAGCAAGAGAACAGAAAAAAATATCTGGAAAAGAATCTTAGGATTTAAAGTAGGAGACAAAGTAAAGATAGTAAGTTGCTCCAAATACTCTAAAGTTCATTGGAAGTATTTCTTAGGAAGGAGAGGAACAATAAAGTTAGAGAAGAGAGTAAGTTATAAGAACTTAATGAAAACTTTCTATGAAGGATTTGTAGCTAGTCCAGAGGATATAGAGTATGAGGTGGAAGATGAAGGGAATGGGAGTTCTCCAATGCGAGACTCCCACCTTCAAATGAGGGACTCTTTATGTGGAAGTCCCAAATAAACGTAAAAGATAGGGAAATGGCACTCGTAAAGAGATGTGCCACTTTAAAGAGAAGGAAATAGGAGTGATGGAGAGATGGATAGAGGTAGAGTTGCTATAGCAGTAGAAGTAGACCACAAGACTCTAAGTGAGTTGATAAAGAAATACTACAAGGCTGGAGTCTCCCTATTCATATGGGGAACTACTGGTATCGGTAAGTCTTACAACGTAAGAGATACAGCTAAAGACTTAGCAGAGGAATTAGGACTAGAATACTCAGAAAGTATCAAGGATATCAATAATGAATCTAAGTTCTTAGTCATAGATGTCAGATTATCACAACTAGACCCTTCAGACTTAAGAGGTATTCCAGTATGGGACAAGGATAAACAAGCAACCGTATGGTTACCTCCAGAGAGCTTTCCTAAGAAAGGTAAGGGTATAATCTTCTTTGATGAGATGAACTTAGCTCCACCATTAGTCCAAGCATCAGCATATCAGATGATTCTAGACAGGAGACTAGGAACTTATCTAGTCCCAGAAGGATTCATGATGATAGGTGCAGGTAACAGACTAGAGGATAGAGCTAATGTCTTTGAAATGGCTGCTCCATTGAAGAACAGATTTGGTCATTGTCAATTAAGAGTCCCTACAGTAGAAGAATGGACTGACTGGGCTGTCAAGCACGATATAGATGTAAGAATCATAGGTTTCCTCAACTACAGAAGAGCATTGTTGTTTACCTTTGACCCTAAACTAAAGGAATCAGCATTTGCTACTCCTAGGTCATGGGAAGCTTGCAGTAAACTAATTAAGGACATACCATCAAGTAACTTACATTGGTTACAGACAGTTGCAGCTACTCAAGTAGGTGTAGGAGTAGCTGGAGAGTTAGCACAGTTCATAAGAATCAAGGATAAGCTTAAGCCAATAGCGGAATATTTGAAGAGTCCAGAGAAAATTCAACTACCAGACCCTTCAACTGAGATAGATGTTCTATGGGCATTAGTAACTTCAATAGCAGAATATTATAAAGACCACAAGGACATAAAGACACTAACACAAATAGTGAAACTCCTAAGAAGAATGTCAGAGGAGTTTGCAGTATTCACACTAAAGCTAATGGTATCTATTGATAGAGAAATGACAAAGAAGATAGTGAAGATACCAGAAGCAGCTAAACTAGCACAGAAGCTAATAGACTTCTTTGAGTAAACTATATACCTCTCTTTCTTTCTCTACTATGAGGAGTGAGTAAAAAATGACTAGAGTGATGACACCAAGAGAGAGAATAGCTAAGGCTAGAATCAACCTACTAACAGACCATCCTTTCTTTGGCTCAATAGCTATGCACTTAATACCAATAGAACTTACACCAGAGGAAGTAAAGAAATATGGAATAAAGACTATGGCAGTAGATGAGTATGGAAATATGCCTTACAATCCAGAGTTTGTCAAGAAGATAACAGACCAAGAATTGAAGTTCACTGTCTGTCATGAGATTATGCATATCTGTCTTAAGCATTTAGAGAGAATAGGAACTAGAAAAGTAGATATCTGGAATTATGCTACTGATGCCGCTATCAATGACATTCTAAAGAATAGTTTTAGAGTCCCTAAGGGTTGTGTATTGATACCTAAGATGAGTGGTAAGAGTGCAGAGGAAATCTATGACTGGCTAATTAAGAATGCTAAGACTAATCCAGTTCCTAATGGGTACTCATGGGATACTCATATCTATGGAGTAAGTAAGAAGAAACAACAGACTGGTGGAGGAAAGAGTAAGAATAAACAACAGATACCTAGTTCACCATTCCACAAGAAAGGACAACAGAAGATAGATGTCCCTAGAGTAGTTAGAGAAGCACATAACTTTGCTAGACAACAAGGGAATATTCCAGCTGGTATAGAGAGAATCTTTGCTGATATCCTTAATCCAGTAATGGATTGGAAAGAGATACTAAGGAAGTTCATAGTCTCAGTAATCCCACATGACTTCACATACACTTATCCATCAAAGAAGAGTTACTCAACTGGATTCTATATGCCTAAAGTAGTTAGGGAGTATGTGGATATAGTAGTAGCAGTAGACTCTAGTGGTTCGATAAGAGATGATGAATATGCAGAGTTCTTAACAGAGATATGGGCTATGAGTAAACAGTTTGATAACCTAAGAATGACACTAATAATCTGTGACTGTGAGATACAGAATGTCATAGAGGTAACTGGAGAATTTGACCCATACTCAGTAAAGGGTAGAGGATATGGCGGAACATCTAGCTTACCAGTATACAAGTGGATAGAGGACAATAAGAACAATAATGTCAAACTACTAGTCTACTTCACAGATGGATGGATAGATATTCCTATAGATGAGAAACCTTTCCACACTCTATGGGTAGTTACTGCTGAAGGAGATACTAGAACAGTTAAGAAGATGCCTAATGCTACTGTCATCCAACTACCTAAGAGAAGATATGGAGATGACTATTAGTGACAGACTTGAATGATGTAGAGTATTATTGGGATATAGTAGTAAGGAACTTTGACTTATATGGCCAAGAAGACCAAGAGGATATGCTAATAGAACTTATCCATGTCTACTTAAAGACTAATGAAGGAGTTACACTAGAGAAGCTTAAGGAGTTAGTTACCAGAGCTATGACTAGTTTTATGATGAGGAGAATTGAGAGGAAAAGGAGGTGAAACTCCATATGAAGAAACTGAAAGAAACAATTGAGAGGATGAGAAGATTCAAGAGTCTTGTGAGATACAGTTCAGCCACTATTGCCATAGGTTTGTTAGTCTATGGATTTCTAAGGGGTATTGAACTTTATCCTCTAGCTGACTTAGTTCTAGCCCTTTACTTCATCTTTGCTACTATAGTTGCAGAGACTAGAGATGAGAGAATTTGGAATCTCCTCTTTGTCCTTCTCTTTCTCATCTTTTCCTTCTAAGTGAGGTAAATGAGTGCAACTAGAAGATTGATAGAGAAGATAAGAGGATTCCAGAAGGGAGACTATGTAAGAGTAAAGACTCCCTGTGAAGGAATCTTCTATGGAGAAGTCCTAGGGGCAGAAGATTGGTATAATCCTCTAGAAGAGAGGAATGAGAGACTAGCTAGAGTAAGAATCAGAAACTCTAGTGAAGTAGTCTTTGTCCCTCTAGATGATATTCGATGGGAAATAAAGAGAACATGGAGAAGGAAGAGAAAGTGAGGGAAGTAAAGAGACTTGTAGAGAAGTTGAGAGGGATAAAGAAAGACGACTATATTAGAATAGAATATCCTAATAGAAAGACCCCCTTGTATGGAATAGTTCTAGGAAAAGTCTTACTCTCAGAGGTAAGTGAGAAACCAGTAGAAGAGGATAGAGAAATCTATATAGTCTTTATTCCCTCTCAACATATGGTAACAGATATAGACCCTATGAAAGTAAGAATAAGACTCTCTAAGAGGAGAAAGAAATGAGACTAAGGAAAGAGACTAATAAGGACAAGATAAAGAGAATGATGTTAAGAGCAAAAGGACTACCTAAGGACTTAGTAACTTGTCTAGTAGATGGGGAGAGAATAATAGCTCTAGACTATAAGACATGGTTTGAGATACCTAAAGTAAGAGTAGAAGTTAAATGGCTAAAGACCTTTGTCCTAGCAAATATACAAGTAGTAACTACTAAATATTACATTAATGGGAAGAGAGTGAGAGGATGGAGTGAGTGGAACTCTAAGATATTAGTTACTTCTCTCTCCCACCCAGCACCTAGATGTGGTTCTCTCTTAGAGTATGCCTTTACTGAGAAATTAACTAATGTGATAAATAGTCTAGCCCCTAATGCCTCTAGAAAGAAGAGTCTAGCTAAGAAAGTAATTGAGAGTCTATTTGGAGTAAAGGTGAAGGTCTATTGAGAATAATAAGGAATAGAGCAACTAACTATATGAGAAGTAGATGTCTCTACTGTGGAAATTATATCAAGTATGGAGAAATCTGTGTTCTTCTAGATGTTGTCTATTTCCACAGAGGGAATGTCTCAGTAAAGCTACACTTAAGATGTATAGACCCTTTCATTAAGGCACTAAAGAACTTGAAGAAGGAAAAGGCACTAGAAATTCTCAAGTATAAGATAGAGAGGAAAGAAGGATGATTAAAGAAAAGAAATATTGTCTCTTCAAGTGTGCTAAGGGAAAGATAGTCTGTTGTTTCTACTGCGAAGAAAGAGATAGATGTTCTAATCCTAGTTGTACAGCTGATAGAATTGTGGTTGAAAGCTGTCCCTATCTCTGTAATTCTAAGAAGGAGAGGATGATTAGGAAGTTAATGAGTGAAATAAGATGACTTACTTCATATGGAAGGGATGGAGAGTTCATACTACAGATGACTATCTTCCTTGTTTCAAAGAGAGAACATGGATGAAGATTCTTAAAGGGAAAGACTTACTCTTAATTCCCTTTCCACCAAACTTCAAAGACTTCTCTAATATCTCTGAAGATGAAGATGAAGAATGGGAACTTGTAGGAGCAGTGAAAACAGCTATGAAGAGTCCAGATAAATTGATTCCAGTAACAGTAGTAGTCTTTATGAGGAAGGGTTAGAGATGAGTTGGAGAAGAAAGATAAAGCAATGGAAAGGATTCTTGAATCTAGATGAGAAAGAGTTCTTTACTAAGTTCAAGAAGAGAGAGTGGTATAGAATCTTAGAAGGAGAAGAGTTTATTGTAATTCCCTTTCAAGAAGACTTTAAACCTCAACACATGGAAGAATTAGAAGATAAGGAATGGGAATATATGGGAGAAGTAATAACTATCTGGAAGGAGTCTCAAGAAAGAGTAAGACTAGTTATCTTTAGAAGGAGGTGAGAAGAGATGGGAAAGAAAGAGTGTAAGCATGAGATTCTAGAACTAGTGGAAATAGATGGAGATACTGTCTGGATGAGATGTGCAAGATGTCATGTTCTCTTCAAGTTAACTAAAGAAGAGTTTATGAAGCTAAAGCCTATAGAGAGGGAATAGAATGGTATGGATAGATGAGATAGAAATAGGGAAGAAAGTAATAGTCATATGGAAGAAGAAATACTTCAAACCCATCAAAGGAAAGGTAATAGCCTTCTATAGTGGAGAGATACACTTAGACTTAGGAAATGGTAAGACTATGGCTATCTCTCTAACAGATGAAATGATAAGAAGTATAAGGTGTCTTAAGTGAAAGTCCCGATTGAAATAGAAAGTATAAAGGGAGATAAGATAGAGTTTAGTCTAGGAGACTTTCACATAGAGATAGGATTCTCTACTATGGCATGGGAATACACTAATCGCCTAAGAGTAAGAAAGGTATTTGAGGAAGAAGTAAGTTTCTGGATGCATTATTCACTTCTTCAAGAGATACTCCCTAAGCTCTTAGATAAGAAGGAGAGAGAAAGACTATGGATAGCTATGAAGATAGGGTCTTCTCTCTCATGGTCTAGAGGGAAATACTTCTTGAGAAAGTATCTAGAAAATGACTGGAAAGGAATGTTAAAGAGTGCCTTCTTTTCTCTAATCTCTACTAGAAATGAATATTACTATGGAGAAGGATATGCAGAGAGAAAGTATCAAACTATTCTTAAGGCTGTTTATGAAGGACTAGAGAGAGGATACTTCAAGAGAAACAAATGGGTTGAGAAGTTAGAGAATGTAAAGGAGTATCTAAGATGGAGAAAAATACTGAGAGGAAAGTAGACTATACTCCTTCACAATGGTTCATAGAAAGATGGAAGAAGGTATGTGGAGAAGAAGAATCTGAGAGATACTACCTCAATAAAGGAGCTACTATGGGAATTCCTAAGTTCTTCAAGAGAAGATACTATGTTAAATTTGGGAAGATAAAGGTTCTCTGGAGACCAAGAAAGAAAGATACTGTTATAGTCTTAGGGAAGGATTATGGAGTAACTGCTAAAGACTTCTTCTTAGCTATGAGAGTTCTTAAAAGAAGGAAGTACATCACTATAGGAGTCTATACTGATAGACCAGAGAAGTTACCAGAGTTATTTGTTATCTCTTCAAGAAGACAATATATCTTTCTAGCTCCTACTATTTACTTAGGCTATTACTATCCTCTTATAGATTTAGATGACTTAGTAGAAGAAGTGCCAGAGGGACTTAAGACATGGAGGTTAATGAGGAACTTAAGCTCCTAAGGGTAGAGTGGGTATAGGTGAAATGCCTATGCCCATATACCTTAAGGAGAGGAAGAGAAGATGGATATAAAGAATACAGAGAAGTGGGATAATCTTAAACTACTACTGAAGCTCTATGCCTTTGAGACTAAAGAGGAAGAACTTAAGAAACTACCTACAGGGAAAGAAATAGTATCTCTACAAAAGAAGACTAGCTGGTCTAGTGAGACTCTAGCTCTAGTTAAGATAGTGAAGACAGAAGTCAATAGTAGAAATACTCTAAAGCTAGTTCTCTTTGACAATGGTCTTCTAGGATTTATACCACCTAAAGTAACAGGAAGAAGTGAAGAGATACTAAATATTCCATGGAACTCTAATCCTCCTCCACTATGGGATGGACTTAAGGAAGGAACTTATGCTCTACTAAGTGAAGGTTATTGGAGTTCATGGAGACTAATAGCTGTTACTGATATAACTACTAAAGAAGAAGCTGAAGAGTTCTTCAATATCTATAAGAAGATTCTAGAGATACAAGAGAATGACTTTAGAGAGTTAGAGAGAGTGAAGAAACTAGACTATGATGGATACTTGAAGATGGAAGAATGGAGAAAACACTTAAGACTGCAAGAAGAGACATTGAAGAAGTGCTATGAGTTAGAGAAGCTAGAGGAAGAGAAGAGAAAGAAAGCATTGAAAAATATAGAAGTAGTTGAAGAAGTTATGGATACAAGAAAAATAGTGAAGGTAAAGGTCAAAGCTCTAGATGGTCATACTTATAGACTAGAAATAATCAACCCTAATATCAAAATTCCTAGAGAAGGATTTGAGAGTTTAGTCTATAGACATAGATACTCCTTAGAGACCTATTCTCTAGAACAAATAAAGAAGAACTCTCTATGGCATGATTTCTTTGAGAAGGTAAATATCCTTCTAGAACATACTAGTGAACCTATGCAGATTCAAGTAGATAAGAGAAAGGCTATTAATCTAATGACAAAGAAAGTGAAGACTAGAACTACTAGCTATGACCTCTACTATCTTAATGGAGTGAAAATCTCTAGAGATACTCTACCTAAGACTCTTTATGAATACTTCATAGAGAAGAAAGAACTTAGTCTCCCTAGGCCTAAGAGAGGAAAGAGAAAGTCTAGAGAAGAACTCTTGACTGCTAAGGAAAGAGAGTTAATAGAGAATGGTATCTCAGGAAGATTATCTGACTTAGAGGGAGAGATACCCATTAATTTTGGAATAGAGAAACAAGGAGTGAAGTGGTATCTCACTATAGGAGAGAAGAAGATACACATTAAGGGAGGGCTCTCAACTATAGAGAGTATAAAGAATGTCATTGAAGGGAAGGCTAATAGATACAATGCTAGATACTCACCAGAGGAACTTTACTATAGATTGTCTAAGATAGTCGATGAGGAGACTGCTCTAGAGATAATTACTACTGCTAAAGAAATAGGAATCTTACTAAGAGCTATAACTAAATAGGAAGGAGGAAGAGATGGAGAATATTTATTGGTGTAATAAATGTCAGAGAGTAACTAGAGAGAAGAAATGTCCTAGCTGTGGGAGTTCAACTGTAGGTGGAAGAGAACCAGAGTTAGACTAGAAACTGAGGCTATGAAAGACTCTAAGTTTAGCCTAAGGCCATATTTGATTCATTCCTCAGTTGTACTAGGAGTTTGTCATGAAGTTAAACTGTCTATACAACATAAAAGATATAAGACACTTCTACTATTCTAAATAGAGGATGGATATGTGGAAGAGAGTAGTATGTGCAGTATGTGGGAAGAGAGGAAGAGTAAAGATAGATGAGAAGACTAAGACTATAAAGAGTAAATGGGCATACTTCGGAAGAGTCAAGATAGGAACGAAAGAAATAGAGTATTGGGAATGTCCCAAGTGCAATAGTAAGACAGAGTTTACTTTAGAAGACTACATAGAACAAGAGGGAAAGGACACTTAGGAAATGTAGGAGAAGGACATGAAAGAGTATCAGATATATAAGGAAGAATTGAGCTTCTCTAGAGGGTTATGAGAGATAAGGGACATTTAAAAGGACACTTGTCCATGAGAGGGAAAACTATGAGAAGTTTCCAAATCTTATTCTTCAGAGTTCTTCTAAAATTTGGAGGGTTATTTTGGAAGGTAGTAAGTTTTCTTCTAAGAATCTTCCTATCACTCTTAAGAATTTTCCTTAAGCCATTCAGTCTCATTATAAGGAAGAGAGTAAGAGAGAAAATTCAAGAGGGAAGAGAATTACTCACTTCTTATCCAAATAGAGAATATCTAGATAATGAGCTTTCAGAACTTAAGGGTTATCCTTCTAGTGCAGTTATGGATTTAGAAGATGAGGAAGAAGAAAATGAAGCTAAGTAGAAAGACTTTCTTAAAGTATAAGATAAAGACTTTAAAGAAACTTGAGAAGAAGGCTACAAGGAAAATAAAAGAGATTCAGAGTCTCATCTATTCTCTCAAGAAACTAGAACTAGACACTTATTATCAACTTGAATTAATCAATCAAGCTCTAGGACAGAAGAAAGCAAGGAGTTGTAAACTTTATCGACCACTAAATAGGAAAGAAGCTAGATGCCTTTATTGGACTGATTTCCCTCTCCCTAAGAAAACTCTCTTTCAAGTCTATTGTTCAATGTGTGATAAAAAGAACATGGAAGTAAAATTCTTAACTGATAAATTGAAGGGGAAAGTATGAGAAAGAGAGACTTTAAGAAAGAAAATTTGAAGACTCTAGATAAGTTGTATGAGAAAGCAAATGAGAAGGAAGAGCTTCTATACAGAGAGTGGCATAATCTCTGGAGACTAATTAGAGAGACTCAGAGATTTAAGTGGAGAGTAGCTTATTGGCTAGGTAAGAAGAAAGCTCTTAAGTGTCTTGTATTTAGAAAGGAAAGTAGATATTGTGTAAAGTGTCTAGCTAATAGAGTGGAAGCTACTCCTCAAGAACTCTTTAGGTATTGGTGTGCTAAATGCACTCTTACTGATAAACAAAAGATGCTCTATACTTTAGAGAACAAATTAGGTGAGATAAGATGAAAGTCAAATTAAGAATTACTTTTGTTCATGGAAGAACTCAATACGATAAGAAGAAAAGTAAGTGGAAGTTCCTTAGCCTTGAGGACATCTTTCAAATCTTTAGAGAGGTATGTGAAGTTAAGAGTTGGGAGATAAGAGAGGATTCAGATAATAGATTCATAGTTTTCATCAATGCTGATATACAACCTATCTCAATTGACCGATTCCTCTCCTCTCTAAAGAACCAATTTTTCACTAAAGCTAATATCTCTCCTCAAATCACTCTTAAGGGCTACCAACTTAGTAAGAGAGAAATAAATCAGTATAAGACTGCTTTAGTAATGGAGAAAATAGAAGGTGAGGAAGATTAAGAGTAATATTTTGAATAAGTATTTAGTTTTCATCAATAATGCTGGAAATGTTTATCTCTATTTTCAAGGAAGAAATGGTATCTATAAAGAGGAGGCTTCTTTCCCTACTCCATTTGCACTTGAGAAGGAATTAGGATTTGAGATTAAAAAATACACAGAGAAACACTTCAAGCCTTTCATAGAGTTAAGAGAGGGAACTCTTTATGAAGTTTCTCAAGAATGGGGTGATGTTATAAAGACTACTATTAGAGTTCTTGAAAGTTTAAGAGAGCTTAGAGAAAAGTTAAGGTTCTTGGAGGAAGTCCAATTCTTTTCTCTTCTAGAGTCTAGAGACTTGAAGACACTTAAAGAGAAACTTGCTACTTTCCTTCTTAAGAAGAAAATCGAGTGATTAAAATGGGAGGAGCTTTATCTCAAAAGACTAGAGAGTTCTATATTAGAGAAATCCTTAAAGTCTTAAAGAAATACAAGAGAATCTCTACTGCTGGAATTGTAACTGAACTTAAGAAATTAGGATATAAGAAATATACTATGGAAACTCAGAGAATAGTTCACTTTCTTAAGTATCTAAGGGCTAAAGGATTAGTAAGATATATTCCTAGTAAGAGTAAGAGGTTACCTTCAAAATGGGAAATAGTCTGAAGAAAATCTTCAAGAAAATAATTAAGAGAGACAAGTGGAAGACAGAGAACTTTAGTTGGTTATTCTTAAAGAAAGCCGAAGGACTCTTTATTCCTATTCGTATCTCTAGGCATAATTTTGCTAAGGCAACTATGGTAGAGCTAAAATTAGGCTCTAGTGTAAGGACTGATGAGAGAGGAAATATCATTATGGAGACTAAGAAAGAGAAAACACCTTCATACATAGCTTAGGTGAGAGAATGAGAAATAAACTTCATAAATTTGCATGGTGTAAATGTCCTATTCACAAGATAGACTTTCCTTGTGCAGAAGGATGTCCTCTATGCAGAAAGAAGAGGAACTAAAGAAGATATGGAAAAGAATCTTCAATACATTTGAAGTAGGAGACATAATTGATACACCTATGGGTAAAGGAGAGATAGTGAAAATAGAAGGAAAGATAGCTTCTATTTATTTCTCTGACCCTATTCATGGTGGATTCACCCTAACTCTTCCTCTCAAGTTCCTAAGATTCTTGGAGACTAATGCAGATGAGAGAACAAGATGAAGTAGAGAAGTGGAAGAAGATTCTTAATGTTCCTTTTCTAAGAGGTGAATTAGTAGCATCTAAGAAAACTACTCCTATAAGGGTAGAGGGGACTCCTCTCTTGAGATTAGCCTATGCAGGTGAAATCTTTTTAGTCTTAGGAGTGAAAGGAAGTAAGGTTAGAATTTCAGATGGAGAAAGGCTACTAGCAGAGGTAAAAGATTTAAAAATTATCAAGCAGGAAATGGAGAGAGAAGTTGAACTGTCTTGTGATTCTCAATTACTCAACTTAGATACTGAGGAGTATGAACTCTTTCCTAGAGGAACTAAATTCAAAATAAGAGCAGAGAAAGAAGGACTCTATTTCTTAAGGAAAGGGGATAGTTATTATATTGCTCAAATAGGATTCCTAAAAGTGAAAGAGAATGAGAAAGATAAAGGAACATGAAACTAAGTGGAGAAAGATTCTCAATACTCCATTTGTAAAAGGAGACATAGTTAGAGTTAAGAATGACACTATATTTGCAGACCTAAAGAGAAGACCTATTGTAATGTTTCTAATTGAAAAGGGAACAGTCTTTAAAGTAGTAGGATTTCATCACTTAGGAATTATTATAGAGAATGAGAAACACGGTAAGTTATTAGCTAGACCTAAAGAATTAGAGTTGGTAGGACATGAAGAAGAAAGTAAAGAAGATGTGGAAGAAGATACTAGGACTAGAAGAAGGAGATATAGTTGAACTAATAGAAGAAGCTACTTTCTTAGGTGGAGATAATCCAATTGAGACTTTTGAAGAAGGAACTAAATTTAGAGTCAAGAAGGTTATAGGTGAAGATATTCTCTTAGCAAGAAAAGGAAGACTCTACTTAACTTCTAAGAAGAAGGTGAGATTAGTTGTCTAAGAATAAGAAGTTCTATCAAGGAGTTCTTATAGACCAACAGAGAACTAATCACAAGACTAAGTGTCAGATATGTAAGAAGAGAATCCATAAAGGAGAATGGAGATTCATTCATAGAAGAAAAGTCTATCTTCCTAAGAAGGATATTAAAGTCTGGACTAAAGAATACTCTCACTTCTGGTGTATGGTTTCCTTTCTCTTTTGGATGGGTAGGGAACAGTTAAAGAACTTCCTAAAGAGGAGTCAGAGATTTGATGCATTAGCAATTAAGGAGTATATGAAAGCTAAGAACTTAACTCTTGATAAATTCATAGAGGAATTTGAAACTAGAAAAGTCTTTAGTAAAATAGGTGGAGAGAATGACCATCTCTTCTAAAAGAATATGGACTAAGATTTTAGGTATTCCTAATGGTGCTAGAGTAAGACTCCTAAGAAGAATACTTCCTCTTGCAGATAAGGGAGAGAAAGGAACAGTTATGACTTCTTGTCAAATTAGATTTTTAGGGAAAGTCTATGATGTTGAGTTAGATAGTGGGGTGCATCTTCTCTTAAAGGAAGATGAATTAGAAGTTATAGAAGAGGATGAAAAGAATGAGTAAGAAAGATAAAGTATGGAAGAGAATTATGGGACTAAAGAAGGGAGATTTAGTTAAAGTCATTAATGAAAAATGTTCTTGTTATGGAGCAGTAGGAAAGATAGTAGAAATAGAAGAGACTAAGGAAGGAAAGATATACAGAATAAAAGTCTCACCTTCTACTGCTCGTCTCTTTTATGCTTATTACTATTATCAATATGAACCTCTAGAAGAGAATGAAGAGATGCTTATTTGGGGAGACTTTAAGGAAGAAGACTTGGAGTTGATTTCCTAATGAACACTAAAGAGTTCTGGAGGAGAATATTTGGATTCAAGAAGGGAGATAAAGTAAGAATAGTGAATCCTAATTCCTCTGCCTTTGGACTAAGAGGAAGGATTCTTAGTGTAATGAAAATGAGAAGATTTATTCTCTATGAAGTAGAATTAGAAACACCTTTTCCTACTTATCTAACAATTTTTAGAGAAGATGAGTTGGAGTTGGTAACTGATGAGTCCTAAGAGAGTTTGGAGAAAGTTATTTGGATTTAAAGTTGGTGATAAGGTAAGAGTCACTAATCCTAAATTAGCATCTTATAGAACAGTTGGTAGAGTAACTCAAATTATTAAGGCAGTAAATGAAACTCTATATGAAGTAGAAGTAGAACTTCTTTCTAAGAATGGAACTACTCATCTCTTATGGGCTTTATTTAGAGCAGAAGACTTGGAGTGGATAGTTGATGAGTAAAAGAAAGACAGTATGGGAAATAATCACTTATGGGAAAGAAGAAGCTAAGAGAAGAGAAAGAGTGAGGAAGAGAAGAAGTTATCTCTTCTTTAGGAAATTAGCTAAACTCTTCTATGAGAGAGACTTGAAGGGACTCCTTGAAGAAATCTATGAAGAGATAGATAGGAAACACGGATGGGGTTCAGTTACTAATTCTAAATATGCCTCTGAATCTCTAACTCTTCTCTTGAAAGACATAGGTGAATTAGAAAATGAGTAAGAAAGGGAAAGAAGCTCTCAAATATCTAATGAGTAAACTCACTCCTTTACCAATAGGAACTAAAGTAAGAGTAAGAAGATGGAATTGGATAGGAACTATTTGTTCTGTTCACTATGATTTCTTCCTTAAGCAGTATGCTTATCAAATTAGATTAAAAGATGGAATAGTAGGATGGTTTACTCTTTTACAATTGGAGGTTATCTCATTTGAGTAACTACTTCATAATAGAAACTAATCACTTAACTGTTTGGAAGAAGATAAATACTACTTTCATTCTTAAGGCTTCTCTTTCAGAAATATGTGAGAGAGATAGAATGTTAAAGTCTTATCTCCTTTACTTCCTTGAAGAAAATTCCTTAGCTAAGTCTGTAATGAGAGGTGATATAAGAATTTTTGAAGTTGAGAAGGACTTAGCAGAAATAATTATTGACTTAATCTCCTTGAGATATGACTACTTAAGTGCAACTGAAATTACTTCTTTCTTGAGAGATGTAGGATTCTTTAGTTGTATGGAGAAGAAAGACTATGCTACTCTTAAGAAGAACTTAGAGACCTATAAGACCTTCTCTAAGATAGTAGGAAGGAAGAAGAATGAGAGAGTTCCAATTCTCTAGAGGAAATAGAAAGATAAGTAAAGATGTCTTAATCTGGAACTTACCTAGAGCCATCACTTGTAGAGGAGCTGGTGAATGTCTCAAGTGGTGTTATGAGATTAAGATAGAGAGAATGTATCCTAATGTAAGAAAAGCTAGAAAGAGGAACTTAGAGTTCTCTAAGAAGAAGGAGTTTGTGGAGAAGATAGTAGAATACTTGAAGAGGAGAAAAGAGAAGATAATACGCTTACACGAGTCTGGAGACCTATACGACCAAGAGTATCTTGATAAATGGAAAGAGATAGCTAGGCAGTTACCAGAGAAACAGTTCTATGCCTATACTAAATCATTTGACTTAGACTTATGGACTAACTTACCTCCTAACTTCAATCTTATTCAGTCCTATGGAAGCAAATATGACCATTTGATAGATGAGAAGAAAGCTACTGCTAGAGTCATAAAAGATATACGAGAGAGGAAACCATTTGAGTTTATTTGTCCAGAACAATTAGCTAAGAAGAAGGACAAGGAAATTAAGTGTATGAGGGAATGTAAGTTATGTCTAAGAAAGAATATCCATGTTGCTTTCCTCCTCCACTAAGAAGGTTATTTAGCTCAAGATTCTACTATGAGTTTAAGAACTTACTCTTTACTCTTGAACATTATCTAGGGACTTTTGCCTATTACCTTTCCATTCTCTTCCCTCCTTCAGATTATAACTCACCTTATTGCTATAAATGTAAGAAAAGTTGGTTTGAAATGCTAGAGGAAGAAAGGAGGAAAAGAAGATGAATACTCTTGAGGATGTCTTAGAAGGAATAGAGAGGAGAATAAGAATAATTCATTTAGCCTATCAATTAGGATTTCATTCTTTTAATTACAAAAATGAACTTTGCTTTCTGACTAAAACCGAAAAGACCATTGAGATTCATGGAACTTCATTAAGAATGATTCTTAGGTTTGATTGGCTAAGCCTAAAAGAAATTGCTAAGAATTATAACCTCTTTTGGACTGCCTCAGAAGAGGCTAAGAAGATTCTAGAAAAGGAGTTAAAGAAGTTCGAAGAGGACAAAGAAATCTTAGGAATGTTTCTACTCCAAGAGAAGGTTTCTCCAGAAGAGTGAGCTTATGAGAGAGAAATTAAAGAAGTTCTTAGATAAGCTCTGCCCTCTTCAAGTAGGTGAGAAAGTTCTTCTAAAGAGAACTCTTTACTTCCACCAAAGTGGAAAGGAATACAAGATTTCAAAAGGAGAAAGAGGCATAATTATTAAGATTCTACACAACTTCTATCGAGTAAAGTTCGGTGAATTTCTAATAGACTTCAATAAGATATGCTTAGATAAATTCTTGAGGAGAGATTATGGAGAAGATATGTAAAAGATGTGGGAAAACTTTCACTTGTACAGAGAGTAATTCTTGGATTTGTAAAGAGAGAAAATTTTGTTATTGCTATGAATGTCAGTTAAAGAATAAGTCTAGTTCCTTAAGAAATATAGTTGAAAGACTTCACTCTTGTTTCGGTATTCCTAGAGAGAAAGTACTTATAGATTTAATGGTGGTGAAGATAAGGGATGAGAAAGAAGTCTCTTGAGATTCCAGAAGAATGTCCTTTTCTAAAGACTTGTGAAGTAGAAGTTCTAGAGTTTACTTACAAGGGAATCTGTACTACTAGACATTGGGTAACTTGTAAATTTGCAGCCCAAGAGGCAAGGAAGTATGCTCTTAAACCTAGAGAATGGAAAATGATACAGAAACTTCAGAGGAAGAAAGTTGAAGAAGAAACATAAGAGAATCTTCACTAAGATATTCGGAATCAAAGAAGGAGACTTAGTAAGAGTTAATGGTGAAGAACTCTTTACTTGGGAAGACCATCCAGTTTTTGTTGAAGGAGTTAGAAATGAATTAGGAAGAGTAAGACTTATCCTCTTTGTCAATAGCGAACCCTACTACATTGTTTATCTCTTAGATAGAGGGGTTGAAGTCTTAGTCTCTGAACAACAAATAGAATTGGAAGAGGAAGAGAAATGAACTGCTATGAGAAACTCTTAGTCTATCTAGAAATGTTAAAACTTCAAAATCCAAGTGAAGTTGAACTTACTGTGAATGAATTTCCTTGTCTTAAGAAGTA
>Ga0190361_1000293_pt1 | contig 20963 bp, 15 predicted proteins | sample 48721845_MG_FD_161273 | JGI IMG/M metagenome (GOLD analysis project Ga0190361, IMG submission 161273) | Hydrothermal vent microbial mat bacterial communities from Southern Trench, Guaymas Basin, Mexico - 4872-18-4-5_MG | ecosystem: Environmental > Aquatic > Marine > Hydrothermal vents >... | reverse complement strand
GTCAACTCTATGCCATTTTTTTTAAATTCTTCTTCAAGTGCAGGAGTTCCAAGAAGATATATTTTGGGTTTGGGATTTAGGGTTTTTAAAAACATACAGGTAGCTTCACCAGATGTAAAAACGTTGTTATTAGAAATGGAAATGCCCAATTTTTTAAGTTTATCCACATAGTACATAGCTGTCTGAGAGGAGTTATTGGTAAGAAACAAAAATTTTTTACCTTGGCTTTTCAAATAATCTATGAATTCCAGTGCCCCAGGTAGGCTACTATTACCAAGATAAACGGTACCATCTAAATCAAGCAAAAAGTAATTTATGCTTGAAAGCCACTTATACCTACTTTCCATATAGAGATTTTACTTAGTTAGTTTACTAAAAATAGAAAACTAACTTTCTCTTAAAATATAAAGTAAATCATGTAGAAGTGCTTGCCCTGTTTCTATCCTCCCTGCTCCAGGCCCTTTTATAAATACTTCACCAAGGTGATCTGTGGAAAAGACAATGCCATTTGTAGCTCCCTCTATATAATATAGCGGATCTTCTTTCCCTATTTTCTCAGGCTTTACACTTGCGATAATTTTACCATTGTCTTTCCTGAGCCTCGCAATTAGTTTCCATCTCAATTCCTCTTTTTTGGCAGATTCTATATCCTCAAGAGTAAGCCCTGTTATTCCAACCCTTTCCACTTCTTCTTTCTTCAATTCCATTCCCATAATTACATTTGCCATGATAAGAACTTTGGCGAGGGCATCGAAGCCTTCTACATCGGCATCTGGTTTTGCTTCAGCATAGCCTTTTGCTTGTGCATCTTTTAGCGCCTCTTCATAACTTTTCCCTTCCTCCATTTTAGTAAGAATATAATTGGTCGTCCCATTTACTATTCCTCTTATTTCGGTAATATTACAACCTTCTAATTCGTTTAAAGCAAAGTCAATAGACGGGGTTCCTGCGAGCACTGTCCCCTCAAACTTCAGATAAACCTTTTTGTTACAAGCTATTTTTCTAAGCTCGGGGTAAAAGAGTGCTATAGGTCCTTTGTTTGTGGTAATAACATGTTTCCTACTGGAAAGTGCAGTTTTTATATGTGTGTAACCAGGTTCTCCATTTTCAATATTAGTAGGAGTTGCTTCTGCAATTATGTCAGCATTGGATTTTGAAGCCAAGAATATGCTGTCTATTTCCTTTTCCCCTTCTATTATATCATCAATTTTTTTGCCTTTTGTAACTGCTTCCAGGGCTTTTCTTAAATCAATTCCCTTTTTGTTGTAAACCGAACCCTTTACTGGATCTGCAATTCCCACAATTGTGATTTCGGTGTTGTATTTTTTCTCTATCTGTTCCTTTTTGCTGACGAGAATTTCTGCAAAACCCTGACTCACTGTTCCAAATCCAATTATACCAAGTTTAACCCTCTTCACTTTTATTTTCTCCTTTTTTTTGACTTTTTAATGCTATGGTAATGCATACAGCAAGACCACCATAAAGTACCAGCACGCCGAATATAAGCATTATAATAGCAGATAGAGGCATTTTTTATTCCTCCTTACCTTTTATTGCCTGCAAAATAAAGGCCATTATTATTGAGAATATGAAGATTCCGAAGCCAATTATGGTAACCCAGAGAGGGTAATCGCCGTATGGTTTTTTCAAAATACTGTAAATAGAACTGAAGAATGAAATAACTAATATTATTGGGGTGATATACTTGATACATATATTCCACCATTTACCTACAGCAAAATCTGAAGTGCTATTGGAATGCTCTCTCATTTTATCGACTCCGTAATAATAACCCACAATGACAGTTTCCAGAAATCCAACCAAAGTTAAACCAAAAGTGCATACAAAATAATCTACAACATCTATCCAGTAAAAGCCTCCCCTTGTGGTGTATATTAACCCTATGAGAAATGCAGGGATTATAATTGCTAAAAGGAGAGGAATTCTTTTGATTTTCCATTTATCCATAAATCCTGCAGCTATACCTTCAATCTCAGAAAACGCTGAATCTATTGCAAGGGTGAGTAATAGCAAGAAGAAGAATACTCCAAAGAGAGGGGCTGCAGGAAGATGATTTATAGCAGTGGGGTATGTGATGAAGGCAAGACCAAATCCTGAGCTTACAACCTTTGGAACTTCGGTATTCATGGCTAAAGCAAGATAACCGAGAACAGAAAAAACTGCAAATCCAGCTAAGAAAGCAATGCCGGCATCTGCTAATGAAGTTATAAATGCATTGTTATTGGTATCTGAATCCTTTGGTAAATAACTTGAATACGCAATGAGTGTCCCCATGGCCAGAGAAAGGGAGAAAAATACCTGCCCATAGGCAGCAAGCCAGACACGTGGCTCAAGTAATTTCTTAAAATTTGGGGTTAAATAATATTTAATACCCTCTATAGCATTGGGAAGTGTAAGCCCTCTTATGACCATGATGATTAAAAGAACTATGGGGGTTAAAACTGTAAAGTAAACAATCTTGCCGGTAGTTTTCGGACCCTTAAAAATGCACAGAAATATGGACAGCCATGCAAACACCAGTCCTATAATTACTGGCCACCTTATTGAACCCAATACCGAAGGAGATCCAGATAATTGGAGAAAATCCTTATAGAAAAAATTCGCAGTATCATGTCCCCATTTCAACTTAAGGGAAAACCATAAGTAATCAAAGCTCCACGCCATTATTACGGTATAATATGAAACAATGAAAAAGACAAGGACTATGGAAAGCCATCCTACCCATTCGAATTTTTTTGATATTTTTGCAAATGCCTGAGGGGCTCCTCCCTGCATTCTCGTCCCTAAGGTATATTCAAGAATCATTAATGGAATACCAGCAGTAAAAAGGGCAACAAAATAAGGAATTAAAAATGCACCTCCCCCGTTCTGATAGACCATATAAGGGAAACGCCATATATTACCAAGACCAACTGCTGCACCTATGGCAGCCAGAATAAATTCTACTCTTTTATCCCATCTTTCTCTTTTTTCCATTTTTGGAGCTCCTTAAAAAAGGGGAGGTAGAAATACCTCCCCTTTTTATTATTTTTTATTGTGTTCAGTGTCAGAAGGATTTGAATATATACACAAATCCGCCAAGAAGGTTGTCGGCATCGTCATCTGTCAGACCCAATTCGGCTTTCAGTCTGTCTCCTGGCATCCAGTAACCTACAGCTGCTCCCAGATCTATAAGACCTTTGTATGAATAATGTGCATGGAGAGCAAATTCATTTCCAAGAGGTTTGTCTTGACCGGAAGCAACCCAATTCCTTGAGTAGTTGAAGAAATCTAATCTCACATCAAAATTATTCATAGCGAACCCAAGATGGCCATTAATCACATTTAAGTTACTCATAGTCGGATTCCAGGGAGCAAGACAGGCGAATCCGTAGCCAGTAGTCATGAGATGAGCAGGTCCAAATCCTGGCCACCATTTATAAAAGCCAAAAGTATATGGATTTTCCGCAGCTGCAAAGTATCCTTCGTTATCCTCAGTGGTAGTGGCATCATCGCCAGAGAACATTACGTAAGCGCCACCAAGGGATACCGGTGCATTGGGGACGTTTGCATCAAGTTTTGCAAGGAGATGTTTACCCTTGTAGTTAATATCTGTCCCTGTTTCGAAGTCCATTTTTCCACCCATCATTGTGAATTCTAAGGTTAATGTGGCAAAGTTCACGGGACTAATTCCCATTCTTCCACCAAGCCACATAGGATGGTCTTTAAGTCCAGGTGTGTCATTCATTCTCATGAACACATAAGGAGAAAGTGAGAACATTTCACCCATAGAAAATGTCCCATAAGCACCCAGTAGATCAAGATCGTCGTCTATCAGGGTATCCATAGCACCTACTTTTTCTATTCCACCTGCTTCTGCAAGCCTATCATAGAGAATATCTAAAGAGATAGGGCCAGCACCCAATGTAGCTTTAAATCCAAGTATACCGTCTTCACCACCGTCGAATAGAACCGCACCATCTCCATAAAGTTGGTTGAATTTACCGACTTTCACAGAAACAGGAAGGTCAAAGAGATTATCTATTTCTGCGTAAGCCTCTAAAACACCAACCTGCGGATCTGTTCCACCATCCATGTTTGTTCCCCAGATGGGATGCATACCAAATTCACCCCAACCTCCTGCTTTAATGAAAGCCTTCACGCCACCACCAAAGTCAGCAAGAGCATGGAGATGTGCATGTAGATAGGTAAAATTGTCGCCATCTTCTGTATTTTTATTGAAGTCCTGGTTCTGCCAGAAGAAAGTATAGGAATAAAAAGTTCCTCCCCAGGTCACTTTGGTTTCTGCCTTCACGGGATTGGTAATGAAGGCAGAAATTGCCATGACCATTAGTACATACGCTACTTTTTTCATACTAATCCTCCTTTTTATCTTACTCTCATACCAACTTTTTCATCCCAATGTAAAGGTTTATCATATTTTGGAAGTGGAGCTCCAAAGGCCTCCTTAATAGAGACACCATACTTCCAATCAGGTGGACATATGGCAATGTATCTTGCATAGCCACCTGTTCCACCTTTTGGTTTGGCATATCCAATAGCAATGAGAGCACCTGCTTCTGGGACTTTATCCAGATTGGCTACACCTTCTGCCTGACAATAACCGTTATGCATCAACCAGTATTCGCCCTCGAGATTTGGTGTAGTGTCGGTATCCAGTGGTTCATGTCCATGGAAAAGGATATGTCTTTCTTCATGAAGGAATTTCAGTGCCTCTAAACTGACACCCGGGAACGGAAAATTAGAAAATTCCTTCTTAGGCCATCTCTTATACCAGTCTGAACGAATCATCACAACAGCACCTTCCGGAATTTTACCGTATTTCTTTTCCCATTCCAGTATATCTTCCACTGAACAATGGTAACCAGGATTCTTGGCAACCTTATCTGCAATATTGATAACAACAAGAGGCCTTACCGCATAGGTTGGCGGGAGTTCATCGATTGTGGGATAATATGGATCCCAGTGTGCAGGTGGGTCTAACTGGGTTCCATACTGGTCTGTGGGAATCCAATATGCTGTTGCTACGAAGCCGTGTTTTTCATAAGTAAATACTTCGCCCTTCTTTGCATAGTCACCAAGGTCTTTTCCTGCTTTAGCAGGGTAAAATTTCGCGTTTCCAAAACCAGGCCATACAGGTTGATCCGGCATAAAAGCATGAGTTAGGTCTACGTATTTGGCATTTACAAAGTAGTCTTTGTATACCTGCCAGAGCTGGTATTTGGGTTTTTTGGCCATATTAACAATGAGACCTATAGCGGCTATTATTACCACCACCCCCACTATTTTTAGGACTTTTTTCATTGTGCACCCCCTTTTTTATTTATGGTTAACCCATGTAACTCATATATCATAACTTAATCATTCAACGATTCATTTATTAAAGCATAATTCAGGAATTGTCAATACCTTTTGACAATCTCAGATAGTATGTTTAAAATTACTCCAAGGAGGTAGTTATGAATAAGTTTTATGGAAAAGTGCTGGATATAAATCTTAGTACAGGTAAGAAGAAGTTATATCAAATAAAAGATGAATGGCTCAAAAATTATATCGGAGGTAAAGGTCTCGGAGCAAAGATCCTATATGAAGAACTGAGTCCCGGTACAGAGCCACTATCTCCAGAAAATATTCTTATTTTTATACCAGGCCCATTGACGGGTACGCTCGCTCCGACATCGGGAAGATGGGCAATTGTTACTAAATCACCTCATACCGGTATTTATATGGACTCTCAAGTAGGTGGACATTTTGGGGCTGCTTTAAGGAGAGCAGGCATAGATATTCTGATTATAAGGGGCAGGGCTCCTGAACCCTCTTATCTCTATATAGAAAATGGAGATGTTGAGGTTAAAGATGCCACATTTCTCTGGGGAAAGGGGATAATAGAGACAGAGGATGTGCTTAAAACAAAACATCCTGGGACAAAGGTGGGCTCTATTGGGCCTGCTGGAGAAAATTTAGTAACCTATGCAATAATTGGCTTCGATTATTATAGGCAAGCTGGACGTTGTGGAGCAGGTGCAGTAATGGGTTCAAAAAATCTGAAGGCCATTGTTGTAAAGCCAGGGGGTAAGCTGGAGTACTTTGATGAAAAAGGAATGAAGGCAACAGTTAGTAGATTATTGGATGTTATTAAAGACCATCCTGTAATGAAGAAGCGGACTGAGATTGGGACCCCCATGTGGGTTTTGATGTCCAATGAGGGTGGATTTCTGCCAACAAGGAATTTTTCTCGGGGTGTTTTTGAACATGCGGAAACGATCTCAGGCGAATACATGAGAAAAAAGATTTGGGTGCGTAACAAAGCTTGCTTTGGGTGCACTATTGCCTGTGGGAAGTTGACCCATGTTAAAGAGGGAAAGTATGCATGCAATGAAGTTGAGGGACCAGAGTATGAGACCATAGCTTTAATGGGTTCTAATTGTGAAATAGATAAGATTGAGGCAGTTGCATATCTGAATCGCCTTGTGGATGATCTGGGATTGGATTCTATAAGCACGGGAAACATTATAGGTTTCGCAATGGAGTGTTATGAGAGAGGGCTTATTAGGGATACAGATGGTATAGAACTAAGATTTGGTAATGTGGATGCTGCTGCTGAGTTGATAAAAAAGATTGCAAAAAGGGAAGGCATCGGGGATTTGTTTTCTGAAGGTGTGAGGAAGGCTGCTTTGAAGATAGGACAGGGTAGTGAAAGGTTTGCTATCCATGTAAAGGGTTTGGAACTACCTGGAGTTGAACCTCGTGGGTCCTGGGGAATGGCTCTTGCATTTGCTACAGCTGATAGAGGTGGGTGTCATCAAAGGGCATGGACACCCACTGCAGAGCTCCATGGACTTATCCCGAGATTTTCCACAGAAGGGATAGCCAGATTTGTTAAAGAGACGCAAGATGAAAGGTCCGCGTGCTTCTCTCTCGTCCTTTGTGATTTTGTTCCCTTTGGAGTTGGTGACTTCACAGAGCTTCTTTACAATGCCATCGGATTAAAATTTGATAAAGAATCTTACTTAAAAACTGGGGAGCGGATATGGAACCTTACGAGGATGTTTAATGTGAGGGAGGGTATTTCCAGAAAAGATGATACACTTCCACCCAGAATTATGGAAGAAGAGGCTCCCATTGGTCCTGCGAAAGGACTCAAAATAACTCAGGAAATACTTGATAAAATGTTAGATGAGTATTATACACTTAGAGGTTGGGACAAAAATGGCATCCCTACCAAAAAGAAGCTGAAAGAACTCGCTATTATTTAGAATAAATTTACACTAAAATGAAAAATTAAAATCTACGATGAAGCGATTATTGTCTACTTCGTTTGTTTCTTCTTGGTAAATTTCATAAAAGGCAAAAACCTTTAAATGTTTATGATATTTAAGGAGCAAGCCAGCGTGGATTTCCTTTGAAGCATCTCCATCTGCATGAGTATCAGGGTCAGCATATCCATATTTAATAACCGGGATTATGCTCCTGCCATGCAGTTTTTGGGAACGTATAGGGGCATACAGTGTCAAGGTGTATCCTATTTTATCGGTATCTCCTATATAGCCCTTAATAATTTCACTTCTCAGATCTACCACTCCGAGGTCAATTTTTGCGAAGCCGTTCATAAATTTAACCTTTTGTGAATATTCTCCGTTATAATATGCTGCGCCTACTTCAATCAGTTTTCTTAGAGGGAAAATGCTTATCATTCCTCCAATTGCTTTGTTTTCTATGGTAGGATCTGCTTCCATTAGAGCCAGAGCATATTTTAAGTGAGGAAATTCACCGTGTAATTCCAGGCCTTTATCACCTGTAATGACTTCCCGGGTAAATAGCTGAGTGGCTTTTGAAAGAGTGGGTGTTAGATTTTTTACAGGGTAAGGTTGATATTCTGCACCGAATGGGACCTTGAACTGCCCTACCCTTAAAGAGGCAAAAGGGAAAAGAGACATATCAAAATAGGCATATCTTATATTTCCTATAAGCAGATTAGGCTCCAGCCTGAAAGAAAGCCTTCTGCTCAGGTTCCCATAGAATTTTACCCTGGCATGAGTAATATTGAAGTTATCAATTATAGAATCAGCAGTATGGTAGGTGTATATAAAGTGTGTATAACCACTGATTTTTACAGATGGCACTTGTCCTGTTTTACTTTTTATATCACCAGTATTCAGTTGCAGAACAATAATTGAAAGTAATATATGTATCATCTAATTACCTCCTTTTGTTATAGGCTTATGCGATGTGTAATTAATTATAATTAACCTTAAGCAAAAATGCCAATTTTAAAGAGTACCCCGTCGATTTCAATATCTGTTCAGGAATTTACAGGGGAAAATGAGGTTACCTCAGTGTATAAGATGGTTATTTGCGACTGAAAAGCTCAGCCAGTGTTAAGCCAGAACAATATGTATAAAAAATTAAACAGTATAATAGAAAAATTCTTGACAAATTTGATGTAATGCTTTTATACTAAATAACACCAAAGGGGGTGTACAATGCTATACAAAAAAATAATCGCAACATGTATGGTAATCGCGGGAATAATCGTGTTTGTAAATAGCGGTTATTCCTGCGATACATGGGTAGCAATGCAAGATGCCACAGCAGATGGCTCCGTAATACTCGGGAAGAATAGTGATCGTCCACCTATGGAGGCACAGCCGTTAGTGCATATACCCCGTTTAAAGCATAAACGTGGCGCTAAGGTTAAATGTACTTATATTGAAATTCCTCAGGTGCGAGAGACATACGAGCATATCGGGTCTAAAATTTGGTGGACTTTTGGTTATGAAATGGGAATGAATGAATATGGTGTTGCCATAGGGAATGAGGCAGTATGGTCAAAAGAACCTTATGAGTGGGATACTGGATTATTAGGTATGGATATGTTAAGACTTGCTCTAGAGCGAGGTAAAACTGCTTACGAAGCAATGCATGTTATTATAGATTTATTAGAAAGATATGGACAATGTGGAAGCTGTGAATATCCTGGAGAATGGGGGAAAGCCAATTATCATAATTCCTTTATTATAGCTGATCCTCATGAGGCCTGGGTCTTAGAGACGGCGGGTAGATATTGGGCTGCAAAGAAAATAACCCATGGAGTGTACTCTATATCTAATATATATACAATTGAAAATGATTGGGATGAAGCTCATCCTAAACTTGTAGAACATGCTATTGAGATGGGGTGGTGTAATTCTAAAGAAGATTTTAATTTTGCTAGATGTTACGGTGATTATTGGACCAAAGATTCGCCTAATCCAGGAGATATGCAGATCCGACGCAATGCAAGTTTAGAATTACTCAAAAAGTATTATGGCAAAATTACCCCTGCTACAATGATGATGATTGCACGTAATCATCATGAAGGAACGAGAGTAGAGCCGAGATGGGGTGCCCCGGAGACCTTTTGGGCTACCGTTTGTATGCATGATAATCCGAAATCGGGATATAGGACTGCTGCGTCTATGGTAGCGCATTTAAGAGCTAATATGCCTCCCTTACTTCGACAAGTATATTGGCATTCTTTTTCGGTCCCCTGTGTTAATGTGTTTAAACCGTTTTATTTCCATGGTGTTAAAGTCCCCGCTAATTATGCTAAAGGCACTAGCACTTATTCTTCTGATTCTCCTTTCTGGTGGGCTAATAGAGTGAAATTACTCTGTGACCTCAATTATTCAGTACTTGCACCTGTTACAAGGTCCGTGTTTGATGCCACTGAAGAGTGGGAACTGAAGCGTGCACATACTTATGAGGCGATGGCATTACAGCTTATTAAGAGTGGAAAAGAAAAAGAAGCAGTGAAGGTTCTCCAACAGTTTGTTGATGAAAATTGCCAAAGAATAGAAAAGGAATATAAGATGCTCAATGAGATTCTTCCTGAAATGATAAAGACCGTCAAGATAAATTACCTCTACTTAGATTACCTCAAAGATTGGACATCGAAGAAAGGAGTTCCCCTACCATTAGAATAAAGTAAAAAATGGCATCATAAAGGGGGAGAGGGGGGAAAATTAATTCTCCTCTCTCCCCCTTCTTTTTTATTATCTTTTGGAGTGTGCTCCTACAAGGATAATCTGGATATCCATCACATTGGTATTTGTGGGTCCGGTGATAAGAAGATCTCCTATTTTATTGAAAAAGTGATATGAATCATTTTCTTTAAGATATATTAATGGATCTATCCCTAAAGATATTGCTTTATTAAAAGTTGTTCCATCAACTATTGCCCCTGCCGCATCTGTTAGACCATCAGTGCCGTCTGTACCAGCACTTAAAAGCACAACATTTTTTAGCCCTCTCATAGCAATTGCTGCTGCTAAACATAATTCTTGATTTCTTCCCCCCTTCCCTTTGCCTTTAATTGTAACCGTGGTTTCCCCACCAGAAATTATGCATGCTGGAGGAGAAACAGGATTTCCAGTTGAGACACATTCTTTGGCAATTGCTGAGAGTACTTTCGCTACCTCCCTTGCTTCTCCCTCGATGGCTGAAGTTAAAATGATAGTATTGAAACCCATTTTACGGGCCTGGTGCTCAACAGCCTTTAATGCTATGATGTTGCTTCCTATAATTATATTATATACTTTTTTAAAAATTTTATCATTCTCTTTGGGAGTCTCAGGGATTTTGCCTTTAATTCCTTCTTTTAATCTTCTGAGGATAGATTCAGGAGCTTTATCTAATAAATTATATTTTTCTAACACCCGCCATGCTTCTTCAAAAGTGGTATTATCAGGAACGGTAGGGCCTGAGGCAATGGTATCTAATCTATCTCCTACTACATCGGAAAGTATCAGGGTTATAACAGTAGCAGGATATGCAAGCTTAGCGAGCTGGCCGCCTTTTATTTTTGAAATATGCTTGCGTACTGCGTTTATTTCTTGAATATCAGCTCCACATTGTAAAAGTACTTGAGTAATATGCTGTTTCTCAGCCAGAGTGATATTATCTGCGGGAAGTGGAAGTAAGGCCGACCCACCTCCTGAGATCAAACAGAATACAAGGTCTCTTTCATTAGTGTTTGATAGCAATGAAACAATTGCTTTTGAACCTTCAAGTCCATTATTATCTGGTATAGGATGACCAGCCTCATTTAAATGGATTTTTTTTAATTTAGCTGTGTATCCATATTTTACATTGATATAACCAGCTGTGATATATTCTCCTAAAATATCTTCAAGAGCTTTTGCCATTAAAGCAGTTGCTTTTCCTGCTCCTACTACAAATATCCTGTTAAAATCTTTCATATTAATCTCGATACAATCAGTGTCTGTCTTTATTATCAACTTCCCATCCACCATTTTGACGGTATTCTGTACGGCAGTTTGTGGATTTACTGCATTGACACCTTGTAAAAAAAGTTCTTTAGCTATCTTCTTTAAATCCATAGGATCCTCCTGCTTTTTAAATTTTAAATCAGTGTTAAACTAAAATAAAGTATAAAATGGTGACCATAATCATGGCAGTAAGTCCTGTAATAATAGTTGAAGTGGTATATGTTTTAAGCGCAGTGGATACATCAAGATCTGAAAATCGAACAACTACCCAAAAGTAGCTATCATTGGCATGAGATGCAATCATTGAACCTGCTCCCATTGCTAAAACAGCGAGGGTAGGGCCCCAATTGCCACCTAACCCTAATTTTTGAAGCATGGGCGCCACAATAGCTCCAGCTGTTATAATTGCTACAGTGGAAGAACCTTGAGCTGTTTTAAGAGCTGCTGCAATTAAAAAGGGTAAGAATATGCCGAGTCCGAGTTTAGACAATCCAGTGGCTATATATTCGCCAATTGGAGTTACCTTTAACATCGCACCAAAAGTTCCACCAGCTGCTGTAATTGCAAGAATTACACCTGCTTTTTCTACACCTTCTAACAACCACTTACCGAGCACCTCTTTAGACCAAAAACGTACCAGCGTCAGTGCAAGTAAAACTCCTATTAAAAGGGCAACCTGGGGGTCTCCAATTAGTAATATGGTATTGAAAAAGGCACCTTCACCAAAAGGATGGGTCGGAAGTTGACCTATAGATTTCAAGGCTATAAGAGCCACAGGAATAATAATCGGGACTGCAGAATGTAAAGGATGGGGTAATTTTTGATGTTTTTGCTTGAGCTCCTCATATGTGACATCCGGACGTGCAGGGATATAAAATTTACCTCCAATTTTAATAGCCCAAAGAAATCCTGTAATCGTTGGGAATATAGCAATAGGCAATCCCAGCATGATCAATTTACCCAAGTCTACGCCGACTATGCCTGCAGCAGCAGTAGCTCCGGGATGTGGTGGTATTAAACAATGTATGGAATATAAGGCTGTAGCCAATGCAACTGCCATCACACTCATGCTGATTTTTGCACGCTCAGCTAGGGCTTTATTAAGGCTGCTAAGAACCACAAATGCTGAGTCACAGAATATAGGTATTCCAACAATAAAGCCACTCAAAGACATTGCAAATGGAACTGCTTTTTGCCCTACAATTTTTAATATAGAATCTGCAAGACTGAATGCGGCACCACTTCTTTCAAGTATTACTCCAATAGTTGTTCCACAAATAATCACAATTCCTATATAACCTAAAGTGTTTCCAAAGCCTTCTTTAATTGTATTTACAATTTTTTGCATCGGCAATCCTGATGCCAAACCGACAGCTAGAGTTGTTATAATTAAGACATAGAACGCATTCATCTGGACTTTTGCAGTCATTAGAATAATAAATGCAATTGCGACCACAAAAATAACCAAGAGCATAAAGCCTGACGCCATTTTAAGACCTCCTTTTTATTTTTCCCTATTATACTATACTAAATATGCGATGTCAAAATGTATTATATAGTAAACAAATTATATATAAAAATATTGACAAATTAAAAAAAGAACTCTATAATATTTTTACAAATAAAAGGAGGTTCAAAAATGGGCGTAACTAAAAGAATGGTCATGCTCCTGGTAGCCATGACCATAAGTGTAGGGTATATAATGGCATGTGATACCGGAGTGGCACTCCCTGATGCCACTAAAAACGGGTATACCATATTGGGTAAGAATAGTGATAGACCAATTTATGATTGCCAGCCACTGGAGTTCCACCCAAGGCAAAGGCACCCAAAGGGTTCTAAAATTAAGTTAGAGTATATAACTATTCCTCAAGTTGAAGAAACATACGCTACTATTGGTTCCAGCCCATATTGGTGCTGGGGATATGAAGAGGGTATAAATGAATATGGAGTTGCTATTGGAAATGAGGCTATATTCACAAAAACTTTCCGGGAAGCAGCTAAAATTTACAAGGAAAAAGGAAAAGGTGAGTTAGGGCTATTGGGGATGGATATTCTCAGGCTTGCACTGGAAAGGTCAAAAACCGCAAGGGAAGCAGTGGAGTGGATCGGCCGACTGGTTGAAACCTATGGCCAATTTGGTTCAGGTGTCCCTGGTGCAGACCATGCTAGTGGAGGATACGATAACTCTTACATTGTAGCAGATGCTAAAGAAGCATGGGTTGTAGAAACCATGGGTAAACATTGGGTTGCAAAAAAGGTTTCCAAAGGAACATATGCTATTTCTAATGAGCCCAGTATTACAACATCTTGGGATCTTTCAGATCCTGATCTCGTGAAATATGCTGTTAGAAAGGGATGGTGGCCAAAAGACAGGATTGATGAATTTAATGTTGCTCTGGCCTATGTAGATTTTTATACTTCAGCACAGGTCTCACATAATCGTGCAATGAGATATAGACAATTGTTGAAACAAAAAGAAGGTGTAATAGATGTAGAATGGGTAAAAAGGATTTTAAGAGATCATTATGAAACCACTTTCCTAAAAGGTCCTCAATTTAATGCGGCTCTTCCTGATTTTCTGACTATATGTATGCACTCTTCTCCCGCAGGTTTCACCTGGGGAAATACTGCAAGTTCTGCTGTGTTTGTTCTACCTCCCGAAGGCAGTGGCCACCTCCCCGTGATGTGGTGGGCTCCAGGTCCCCCATGTAACAGTGTATATGTTCCTGTTTTTGTAAATATTAAGAGCTTACCAGATTTTGTGACCAATGCTGGAAAGGTAGGAAATGAAGTTATACCTCCTAATAAAGCACCCAAGGATAAATATTCCCCCAATTCATACTGGTGGGAATTCAGAAAATTAATTGACCTTACCAAGGGGGACGAGATTGGAAGTACATGGAATATAAGACACCCCATAGTCAGGAAAGCTTTTGATGAATTGGAGGCAGAATTTGCATACGGGGCTAAGATAGCAGAAGCAAAAGCTGTAAAACTCATTGCTGAAGGGAAGAAGGCAGAAGCAGAAGAATTGCTCACCAAATTCACAGAGGATTGCTTCCTGAAGGCATTGAAGACTGTTAGAGCACTTCAAAAAGAAGTCGTAAAATATGGAGAACCTCTTTCTCCAAAACTAGAATGAACAAAGTTCAATTTTTAAAAAACGGAGGTGAGACAGGATGGTCCTGTCTCACCTCTCTGTATTAAAAAGGAGGCCCCAAAATGAAGAAAATACTTGTAATAATATTATTTTTGTTAGCGATTAATAGAGTAAACGCTTCTATAAATGGTTTTGTGGTGTCGAATTATGAGTATGTTAAGGATGGTCCAAAAGCTGGGAGATTTTATATGCCCTTTGTCTGGCTGATACTTCAGGACAATCTCAATGACAATTTCTCATATCATGTATGGTATGATTTCCAAAACAGTGGTTTTGTAATGGGATGGCTTGATATCAAACTTTCTAATTATGCTACAGTTAGTGCTGGCAAAATTGTTGCTCCCTCCAACCAAGAATGGTATACCTATCCTCCAGATCAACTTACGCCATATTTTTCTGAAGTTTCAGATTTGGTAGGAATACTTGGGAAAGGAATGGATTATGGAGTGGGCTTGTCTGGATCTGTGAGTAAATTAACTTATAATTTGACAATTTTGGAAGGTGATGCGAATGATAAAAAAGATCTTTGCTTCAGGTTGAGCTTTAAGCCACACAAAGATCTTGAAATTTCAGCTCATACATATCAAATATGGGCATATCCTGACGAAGAAAAAAGAGATTTAAGCGGGGTTGATCTCAGATATACAGGAAATAATTTAGATATTCGTGCAGAGTATGATTTTGGAAAAACAGATACTCTCTTTACCATAGGACCCAATGCTATTACTCCAGAAGATTATAGTGGCTATTATATAATGTTAGGGTATAAAAAACCTCTGAATTCTTCTACAGCAGTTCAGCCAGTATTTAAATATAATGTGTTTGACCCTACAGTGGAAACTTTTGACCCTGTTTCAGTTATAGTGGGAGGTATAAATTTCTATTTTGGAGATTCCTTTAAATTGATGTTTGCTTACCGGAAAATTAAAGATGACACGAACACATATTATAGTGACACTGATAAAAAAGATTCTTTTACAATCCGAGCTCAGGTGTCATTTTAAATATTAGATATAAATTAAATAGGGGGGAGAATTATTCTCCCCCCCAATTTGTATTTTTTACAGTATATAATTAAAATATAATTATGGTAAATCATGCTGTATGGTCATTAATTGTAATTTTCTTAGGTATTGTTTTTATAATTATTAGCACGTCCAAAGTCAAATTACATACGTTTTTCGTTTTAATTATAGCTTCGTACCTGGTAGGGCTACTGAGCGGGATGCCTTTAAATGATATAGTAGAAAGTATTAGTAAAGGGTTTGGAGATACGCTGAGCTCTATAGGTATAGTAATAGCTGCGGGAACAGTTATTGCTGTATTCTTGGAAAGATCGAATGGAGCGCTTTCTATATCACAAGCTCTACTTCGAGTATTTAGGAAATCCCGAACTCCTCTCTCTATGGCGATTACAGGATACCTTGTATCCATAGCTGTATTTTGTGACTCGGGATTTGTTATATTATCACCGCTTAACAAAGCGTTAGCTAAAGAAACAAAGATCAGTTTAGTTACTTATGCCGTAGCATTAAGTTTAGGATTATATTCAACTCACACTTTTGTTCCTCCTACTCCCGGGCCTTTAGCATCTGCAGGAATCTTGGGAGCAGATACAGGGAGCGTTATAATACTTGGCTTGATTGTGGCAGGTATTAGTACTCTTATAGGGTATGTCTTTTCTATTTTTTATGCAAGCAAATTTGAGGTTAAAATTAATCTACGTGAAAATTATGAAGAAACAAAGATGGATTCTTTTAAATTACCATCCCCTATAATAGCACTTAGCCCTATAATAGTACCGATCTTATTAATAGTTCTCAAGTCATTTTCAAACTTACCGGTTCATCCATTAGGTACAGGGTTTTTAAAAAGTCTTGTAGATTTCTTTGGTCATCCCGTGACTGCTTTAATGATGGGGGTCTTTTTTTCTTTTATACTAGCCCCAAATTTTAAAGAACCTATCATTGGACACCGTGGGTGGGTTGGAGAAGGTCTTGCAAATGCAGCTATGATTATTCTTATAACAGGTGCAGGTGGGAGCTTGGGAACAGTTTTAAGGAATAGCCCAATAATGGATTTTTTAACTTATTATTTACTGCGGGGGCAGTTAACAATTTTTTTACCTTTTCTCTTGGCTGCTGTTTTAAAAACGGCTCAAGGCTCTTCTACTGTTGCTATGGTGACTACTGCATCCATGATTGCGCCAATTCTTGGCCCCTTGGGTTTATCCTCTCCAATTGGTAGAGTCCTGGCAGTTCTGTCCATAGGAGCTGGGGCAATGATAATATCTCATGCCAATGATAGTTATTTTTGGGTGGTTTCTCAACTTTCAAATATGGATGTAACTACTGCATATAAAACTCATACGGTAGGGACATTGATTACGGGAGTTTCTTCATTTATTATTGTTCTGGTATTAACTTTAATTCTGTTATAAAAACTTAGTTGTGTAATGATATATTATGTTTAAAATAATTTTAGTAATACTTCTTTCACAATTTGAATTTCATGTTTATACAGACCTTTTTAAAATTAATTTAATAAATAAAATAGAAAAAACTTGTATTTGTGTCCCTTTAAAGCTGACGAATGGGAATAATTCCGGGTTTTTATTATTTCCATACCATGGAGATTCTATTGTAGTTATGGATAGCTCATTCAATACAATCAAGACAATATTATTATGTCATAAATTGAACATAGAGCCAAAAGATATAGTGAAAAAAACTTATAATGATAAAAAAAGATATTCAAACATAATGGTTATTTCACAATCGGATAAAAAGTTCTATTTAATAGATCAAAATTTAAAACTTTATACTTTTGATTTAAAAAATCTCCTCGCTACGGATAAGAAAATTTTATACGTCTATAGTCAAAATAAAGAACTAAGAGGAGCGAAAATTATGGTCTTTGTAGGCGATAGCACCTCTACGGAGATCTATTCTTTGTACTTGAATGGTTCTGTGAGGCTTATAAATAGATATCCACTCAAATTTGTGAGTGTTGCTGAGTCGGATCAATGTATTTATTATGTTCTGAAAGATACAGATGCTTACGTAATATTTAAGATAGATCATTTGCAACATATAGAAAAAAAATATGAAATTCAAGTAGAATCTATTACTGATCTTTACCCTTTAAATGTTGGAATACTGCTTTTTAAAAAGAAAGATGGCAAAAAATATGTTATAGAACTACTTTCATATAATAATGATGAGAGTCAGATTCTGCTGGAATTGAAAGCCTCTAAGATAAATAAAATAATACCCATTAATTTCAAAAAAGGATCATTTATGGTAATCTATGATGATCATTATTTCTTTGTTTATTATAAAGGATATATTTTTAAATATGTCCTCCCCCATGTTATTACAGATATAGTATCGCTCCCAAATGTACTCGGTGAAAATAGTATAGGTTTTATGGTAAAATTCCAAAATTTTAGAGGATATTTTTTATACGATTTTTTAGGGAAAAAAATAGCTGAATTCCCAAATTGTAATTCATTGTATGACTTTGATAGTTATGGGACTCAGGGATTGGTAGTGAATACTCCTGAAAGTACGGGTGTAGTTAAGTTAGAACTAAATGTAGCCTTGTTGAAAAAAAAACTTTTTTTAGCGACAATATTTTTTAGTGGTATGATGTTAATACCCATTATACTTTATTTGGCAGTAAGGGCAGATTTTGAAATATTCATTCATAGAGCATTTTTGGAACACTCCGATGATTTGGTCTTAGTAATAGATAAACATCATCTTGTTAGGCACATGAACGAGGGTATGAAAAGATTTTTGTTGTCTTACATTTCACCTAATTCACATTTTAAAGTTAAAGTTAAATATCTATTTGAGGATGTGAGGCTTAAAGAGGTTTTGGAGAGTATTTATGCTGCTACCACAGAAAATAAAGAAGTTGAAAAGCTTATTGAGGTAGGAGACAAAAAGAAGACGCTTTTCCTATTGCGCGTTATTCCTTTAACAAAACACAAATCTACAGGAGCATTTTTAATAATTATGAAGGACCTCACAGAAATAGTAGAGCGAAGGCGTATTATTGCATGGGCACAATTAGCAAGGGATATTTTGCATGAGATTAAGAATCCATTGTCTTCGATTTTAATTGCTCAAGAAAGAATTAAAAGGAAGTTGAAATCTAACAATGCACTTGATACAAAAGATATCGAAAATTATTTATATATTATAAAGTCAGAATCAGAACGCATAAATCATCATTTGAAAAATCTAATGAAACTTTATTTAAAAAAGCATTTGGAATTACAGCCTCACGATTTGTGTGAATCAATAATGCATGTAATAGAGATTTTTAAGAGAAATAATCCTGATATTGCCTATGAGGTAACGTGCCTTGGTAGAGCTGTTTTCCCTGTAGACAGAGAACTTTTCGAGTTGGCTATTTCTAATATTATATCTAATTCAATAGAAGCTATTTCAAATAAGAGAGGAATCGTGAAAGTATTGCTTTTACAAGAAAAGGATAGTATTAATATAAGTATAAAAGATAATGGCGAGGGAATGAGTGAAGATGAACTAACTAAAATTTTTGAACCTGGGTATACAACAAAATCTACAGGTTTTGGGCTTGGGCTGAGTATTACTAAAGAAATAGTAGAAAGCTTTGGGGGAGATATAATAGTTAAGAGTAAAAAATTTGAAGGAACAGAAGTAACAATAAAATTTAATCTATGTGAGGTGAATCATGACCAAAGACGTGAAGATATTAGTTGTTGATGATGAAGTAAATATAAGAAGATTGCTAAAAGAAACTTTAGAAGATGAGGGTTACGTCGCCTATGAAGCGGAGAATGGATTGAAGGCTTTAGAACTCATGGAAAAAGAAAATTTTGACTTGCTTTTATTAGATTTAAGAATGCCGAAATTAGACGGGATAGATCTTCTCAAAAAAATAAAAAAGGAATTTGAAGATATACCTGTTATCATAGTTACAGGACATGGTACAATTAGGGATGCAGTTTTGAGTACACGATTGGGTGTGTATGAATTTATAGAAAAGCCTATTGACGTGGAAAATCTTTTGTTGGTTATTAAAAATTGTTTAAGAGAGAAGAAACTAATAACAGAAAGAGAGGTTTTAAGGTGGGAAAGAAAAGAACCGATATTTTTTTCCAAACCCATGCAGGCGATTAAAAAATATATAGAAAAAATTAGTAATTTAACGCAGCCACTTTTGATTAAAAGTCCTCCTGGAGGAGATAGGTTAACTATAGCAAGGTATATTCATGAAGTTTCTACAAGAAAAAAAGATATGTTCAGGAATGTTGATATGGCTTTCATTCCCTTTCGGTTACAGAATACTTTTTTATTTGGAGGTGATGGAATATTATCGAGGATAAAAAGGGGTACTGTTTTTCTTGATAATATTGATCAAACAGAAGAATCCGTTCAGGAGCAACTTTTATATTTATTTACAGATAATGAGTATACATCTAAAATTATAGGATATGAACTTGGCCAAGTAAAACTCATTATAGGCACTATTTATAATCTCCAGGAATTGGCTATGAAAAATAAATTCAATTCTACATTGGCAAATTATCTTGAACAAATGAAAATAGAAATACCTCCTTTAAGTGTGCGGAAGGAAGATATTCCGTTTATTTTTAAGCAATATATAAAATATTTTGCTCATCTTTACAATCTGTGTGAAAAAGAAGTAAGTGAGGAAGCCTATAAATATTTAAAGAAATATTCATGGCCTGGAGATATTAATGAGCTTAGAGCATTTACCCAAAAACTCTGCTTGGTGTACGCAGATAAAGAAAAGATAGATTTACAAGAATTTTTAGAAGTTTGGCAAGAGCACAATAAAGATGAAACTTCCCTTGTGCCTCAAAAAGTCACTCCACTTAAAGAAGCAAAAGAGAATTTTGAAAAAAATTATATATTAAAAATTTTAAATATGTGTAACTGGAATATTAAACAAGCTGCCCAGCTTTTAAATATAGAAAGGACATATGTATATGCTAAAATTAAGAAATACAATCTTAAAAAATTTTCTTAAGGATATTGAGTGAGGAATTTATTTTTAAATTGTTGGCAATACTTAAACTGAGTTTTAATTATATCTTTTAATTATATCTAATGAGTAAAATTGTTTGTTTTACGCCTTTTAGGATTAGCAAAAAGGAATATGAATCTACTATCAATCTGTGGAAATATCTATCTTTTTCCTGTGAGGGAGAGGAGTTTTAAACAAAATACTACCTTAAAGGATAGGGGCAGTGAACAACTTTTTCCTGCTCTGAATGTTACGTTTCTATAAAAATTATTGAAGCTGGATTCAAACGCCTCTTAACTTATTGTTTCAACTTCTTTAGGTTGTTTTAGATACTTGCTAAGTGCGAGAACAGCCTCGATGATCATCCATATTTCGAGAAGGAATACCACAAGACCAATGGAAAATAGGAGATAGTTATGTTTTGCCTGGAAGCTTGAGATGTTTTTCACCATAGCCCATCCAGT
>Ga0190361_1000292_pt1 | contig 20966 bp, 19 predicted proteins | sample 48721845_MG_FD_161273 | JGI IMG/M metagenome (GOLD analysis project Ga0190361, IMG submission 161273) | Hydrothermal vent microbial mat bacterial communities from Southern Trench, Guaymas Basin, Mexico - 4872-18-4-5_MG | ecosystem: Environmental > Aquatic > Marine > Hydrothermal vents >... | reverse complement strand
AGAACTCCCGATTTTTACCAGTGACGACTGGGACGCATACAAAAACGCACTGCTCGAGGTCTACGGCGTTGAGGAGCAGCCAGAATACAAGGGACGGGGAAGACCACCCAATCCAAAGAAAGTGCCACCGTCAGACTTGAAATATGTGCAGATCGTTAAGCATCGAGAAGGGAATGAGGTTACCGACGTCAAGAAGAGAGTTGTATTTGGAAACGAGGAAGAAGTGCTAAACGCACTCGAATCGGCAGGAAACAGCGTTAGCACGTCTTACATAGAGCGGAACAATCTCACCGTCAGGAATGGCGTGAGCAGACTGATCAGGAAGACCATCAATTTCTCTAAGCGTTTAAATCCACTGATAATGCATTTGTGCCTGTTCTTTGCGTGGTTCAATCTCGTTAAACCCCACGATGCGCTAAAAATCGAAATTGCGGATGGTAAACAGCGTTGGAAACAAAGAACGCCCGCAATGGCTGCTAACCTCACAGACCACATCTGGGGATTAGAAGAGTTGTTCAAGTTTAAACCACCCCCATAGCAGGTGAATATCGGGAATATGCAGGGGTACGACGGGTCTATTTAGCGCAAGCTCTCTTGTTTTTTTGACCCGTTCGCCAACCATACATGTGCATTTTATACTGTTCAAGGTGCATCATAATTTGTATAGCATACCCCGTTTACATCTTCTCTTTCAAGTCAATGAAAGAGGGACACGACCAAGTTTTAAATTTATATCAAATATACATTATTCCATGAGTATAAAATGTCCACGTTGTGGATTTAATAACATGGACTCAGCAACACACTGCGTTGCTTGTGGAGAAGACCTTAAAAAAGGAGCTACACAAATTAATCTTTTTAACCTTATAACTCAGTTTTTAGGTTTTGCCGAATTACACGGAAAAGTAATAAACATACATCCAACATACATCCAGCCGCCGGGTTTCAATTGGAAAAAGGTTCTGTTATTCTTTGTTATTATATTATTTGTGATATATCTCATAAAAGTATTTTTATTTTATATAATACTTTTAATTATATTTTTAATAATTATGGCTATAATTATGTCATTATTACGCGTACCCATATCTCATATTCTCTTTGGAATGCTTATGTTGAGATCCATATTCCAAAGAACACCTCGCCAGGAGATTCCAGTACAAGATGTAATAATTCAAAATTCTGATGGAAACCATCTAGTCAGGATTAAGGGATATCTCAAAATTGGAAGCATTTCTATGGGGGATTCCATTACGGTTAAAGGACGGGTCGTGGGTGGGATGTTTATTTTTAGATCCGGATACAATCATACCATAAATTGTATCTTAAAATTACAAAGAGATATATTTTAATCTCTATCAGTATAATAAGGAAAGATGATGGAAGAGGATAGACAGTTAATGGAAAAGATTTATTTCATTACAAAAGAAAATTTAGAGGATTATAATCCTCCATATCCAAATTTAGAAGACATAATAGAAAAATATAATTTTCTAAGAATTGATAGTATTTCTGCTTTTTGGGAAGAATCCGATGAAGGAAGTAAGATAGCGTATGAAAACTGTATGGAAGACGTTCTTACTGGTCTTTTCAGTCAAAAAACATCCGTATTTTATTTAATTTTATCTGATGAAAAAAGAATAAATGTATATCTTGGTACTACTGACCAAACCAACAAAATTTTAAAAAATACATTAAAGACTTCTTTTCCTGGAATTACTTTCACCGACATGCTAAACTCTGAAAAGTCTAGAATCAAACAAAATATCAATGATTTCAATCACTGCGCCCAGATATTGGGAACCCCCACGAACAAAATAAAAGAGGGGACTACTAAAACGCAAATTGAAGGGATATTACGCGGATTATACGGTGAAAAATGGGCATATGTCGTCATCGCAGAACCTCAAGCTTCTTCATATATAAATTCAATTTTCAATGATATAGCTCAGGAAATTCGTGACACACACATTAAATTCATCTTAAAAGGAACCACCGAGGAAGAGAATCGTTTGGCAAAATATTACATAGAACTTCTTGAAGCAAGGCTTTCAAAATTCCAAATCGGGAAGATAAAGGGGGCATGGAATGTTAAATCTTTTATTCTAACGCGGGATCCAAACCTTCTGAATAGAAGTATTTCCATAGTGACATCAACTTTTATGGGGGACCACTCACTTCCTGATAGAATAAAAGCCTATCCCTGCACAAGATTATATAAAGATACTAAAAATTTAGACAATTACCTGAATACGGAAGAACTTGCTGTACTCACCCAGATTCCCAGAGAAGAATTCCCCGGCTACGCAGTTAAGGGATATTCGAAATTCGGAGTGGAATCGTCAAATCAAAGAGTAAAATTTCCTGTATGCATAGGAGAAATAATTGATCGTGGCAATTCCACGGGTAACCATTTTAAAATATCTCTTAAACATTTTTCAAAACACGGTTTAATCGTAGGCGTAACAGGAAGCGGAAAAACAAATAGTTGCTTTTATATACTCAGTCAAATTTGGGGCAAATACAAAATCCCCTTTCTGGTGATAGAATCAGCAAAATCAGAATATAGAGACTTGCTAAGCAGTGCAGATTTTAAGGATTGTAATATTTTCACCTTAGGGGATGATACAATAGCACCTTTTCGGTTAAACCCATTCGAAGTGCCAGAAGGAATACTCGTACAATCACATATTGACTATCTAAAATCACTTTTTAATGCAAGTTTCGTACTATATGCCCCCATGCCCTATATTCTGGAGCAAAGTATCCACGAAATCTATGAGGATAAAGGTTGGGACCTATCCCTAAATAAAAATTATCGGGGAGCAAGAAATAAAAGGGCATATCCAACTCTAACAGATTTGTACAATAAAATTGGGGAAGTGGTAGATCGCTTGGGCTATGACGAAAGAATTTCTATGGATGTAAAAGCGGGATTAAAAGCAAGAATAAATAATCTCATGATAGGTGGGAAAGGGTTAATGCTTAATACCAGAAAGTCTATACCCGAACAAGATCTTTTTGAAAAACCCGCTATTTTGGAGCTCAAACAACTTGTAACTGATGAAGAGAAAGCATTCATGATCGGTTTACTTTTAATAAGACTCTATGAGCATTATGAAGCACAGTACCGAGCCGGGATAAAAGTTGATTTTGGAGAACTCAGGCACATAACTCTTATCGAAGAAGCCCATAGACTTTTGAAAAACGTACCTACAGAATCAGGGGGAGAAGAAAGTGCCAATCCTAAAGGAAAGGCAGTGGAAACTTTCGCAAATATACTTTCTGAGATAAGAGCTTATGGTGAAGGGATATTAATTGTAGAACAAATACCTGTAAAACTAACTCCCGATGCGATAAAGAACACGAATTTGAAAATTGTGCAAAGGATGGTAGCAGCGGATGACCGGGAGGTGATGGGCGAAACAATCAACTTGGACGACAAGCAAAAAAAATTCATTGCCACACTTCAGGTGGGAGAAGCAATTGCCTATGCAGAAGGTTTACACAAGCCTTTCTTAATAAAAATCCCCAATTACAAAGATAAATTGCCTCCCGTCAGAACCAGCAATCAAATAGTCTCAAACCTGATGCGAAAGTACTATTATTCTAACCCTGAACTGCTTCTACGATTTGATAGTTGCATGCAATGTAATGAAAAGGGAAAAAATTGTGAAAAAATATACAATGAAGCTGAAAAGATAATTTCACAAAAAGCCTTTAAGGAAGCATTTTTTCAACTCTTTAGCTCTTTTGTCCATAGCAAAGCCCTTGTAATAACCTCATATACAGATATACTCTTTCTAATACGTCAGCTTTCAAAAGTCGCCACAAAGGAGGAAGAATCGAGCTTAGTATACTGTGCATTGACACGCTATGCCGAGTATACATTCGAATCCCGGGGTGAATTTTACAAATGGGAATATCAAAAAGTAGAGAATTTAATAAAAATTTTTAATAATATAATACAAAAATTAGTCGCAGGATATGGTGTGACAGACACCAAAAAACTTGAAGTCGTCGTTAAACCCCTGATTACAAAACTCAGTGACGAATATACGCAGTTCTGCCGCCGGGAACGCCTACCCTATGCTTCTTGTAGGCTGTGCATGAAGCGATGCCTGTTCCAATACGAGATCAAGACAATATTGAGGGACTATAAATTTTTGAGTGAAAGTTTTGACGAGGCTTTTTTCGGAAAGGGATTAGAGGATGTAGCAAACGTGTGTATAAGAGCGGCAAAACTGGTCGTGAACAGCGAAAATAAAGTTGCCCTAAGGCAAGCTGCTCTCTGTTTCGCAGCACATAAATGTGCTGATATTGGACTGACAACAAGCAATCAGGAGAAGTTGAGTAACGACATTTATGTGCTGATTAATAAAAAAGGACTTGGTTAGTGAGATGAATAATGATAGATGAGTATCGGCAACACAGTATAATATAATTTTCACATCTTCAGAACGCTCTAGCGCAGTGATGAAAGAGGGAAGGGATAGTGGAAAGAGGTGAGGGGAAATTCTTAAAATCGAAAAAGAAGGAAGGAACTTGAAATTGCAGGGAGAAGGAAAAAGCGGTGAAAAATGAAAAGTTAGGGGTTTTCTTGGATGAGGATTTGGATAGAAGAAGATGAAAGATATAAGTGATAGTTATTTGGAAAAGGACTTGGAAAAGGACTTGACGAGAAATAGGGATGTTTTTGATGCAAATGCTCGTTTAGAAGAACTAGAAAAATTGGAGAAACGAGAGATACCTGAAGTTAACGGATTTGATAAATCAGGTGTACTTACTACTGATGAAGTTAAAAATTATTTAGCAACTGAGTTTCCAAAGGTGCATCTTGAAAATATACCAAAAATTGATTACACAGACAATTTCGTAAAGGCTAATGAAAATCACTATGTTGCAGGAACTCATGATCCAGAAACGGGAGAGATAGAGGTTTATCGGCAATCGCCTGATGGAAATTATGATAGTGAGGAAATGAAAAGGACGATATCCCATGAGGTTGGTCATGATGTATATAACCATCTAGATCCAGAAATTCAAAGCAAATGGAACGAATTAAGTGACGATAGAAAAACTGAGGATTGTGTTAGTGAACGTGCAACAGTCAGTGCAAAAGAAGACTTTGCGGAGACATATGCGGATTATATGCGAGACCCCCTCCGTTTAGAGTTAACTAATTTTGATAAGGAGGTATTTATGAGTAAGTACATATTTAATGGGAGAGAATATGAACCAAGAGGGATATGACGATGAAACAACTAATAATAAAAAATTTTGACAAAATAAATATAGGGATAATAACACAAAAAGAAGACGGTACGTTAGTTGTGAAAGGTGAAACGCCTGAGTTTGAGAGAGAACTAAAAGAAATTGTTGATAAAATAACATCCAAGCCCGTTTTTATTGGATGGGGGAGAACAGAAGAAAGGGAGGGTAAGAAAATAGATGTGGATGGGGAAAGAATTTGCAAAAAAGGTGATCCAAAATATCTTAATGCAATTAGAGATATATTATGGAACTATAGCATAGGGGGTAAAAGAGTTTATGGTATAATAAGTGAGAAATAGAGAAAATATTGGGTCTTCCCTGCGCAGCTCATCTACCTTGTTCAGAAGGGGTATGTTCTCCTTAAAACTTTGTAAGCTTCCTTTCAAAACGCTACGCTGTCCTAATTGCTTCTTGGGTTTGTGATGAATCCTCCCCGCCGCCCTCTGCACCATGTCTTAAGAATACCCTATAAATATTGCACTCCCTTCCCTCTTTAATTTATAGAGAGGTGTTTTATGTAGTCATATTATAAAAGTTTTTTGATTTTTTAAAAATCGAAAAATTTATAAAGAATTTTGTCTTAAAGTTTTGACATGTCAGGCGATCAATATCTAATAGAAGGAGAAGAAAATGTTTACAGTCCTGTTGGGAATATGATTTTTACTGACAAGCGACTAATTGTCTTTTCCAAAAATAGCTTTAAGGATATCTACTATGATCATATCAGTTCAACTGAATTACGCAGAATCCGCCATATTTGGCTAATAATTGCTGCTGCTATCCCTATATTTTTTGGATTTCTTGCTATAATTGCTGGAGAAATAAAATTTTCTGTTGTTCTATGGCTAATAGGCGTGGTTTTAATTATATTATTTTACGTTACTGGAAAAAGGGTATTTCGAATTGTGACAGAACAGGAAAAACCCGTTTATGTATTCAAAGGAGCTGGTGCACCTGAGATTGTTCAAAAGGCAAGCAAAATAATAAGAGAATATAAGAAATAAGTGTATGGAGGTATCGATGGGAAATAAAAACTATAACACATGAAGAAAATTTGGATGAAATATAATTTGAGAGAGGAAAAAGAAAATGAAAGACGGAAGTGATTGGTGTCCATGGACAGATGCCCCGGAAATTAGAAAGAAGCGATTGGGGATGGAAGGAGCAGAGCGCGATCAGGGTGATCCAAATGACCTTGTGGAACAATATCGTAAGAAGTATAACGTAAGAGATACCATAAAAGGAGATGTTCCTTTTACTGATTCACCAAAAACAAGAGAGCGCATGGAAGCTTATAGAAAAGATGCTCTCGAAAAAAGGATAATAAACGAAAAACAATGAGGATTGGAGCTGAATTGGAGGAGCAGAGGCGTGAGTTTATGAAAGAATCCGAAATGTATACAAGGGAATTTGCAGCAAATGTGGTTCCAACCCCTGATGGATATTATAAGTTAGATCTTGAATCTCTCAAATATGAAGTTCTGACCTTGCACTTAAGTCCAGGCTTTTAGGTACGGGTATGTGAAGTTAAAAAATGGGAATATTTGATAGATTGTTTGGAAAGAAGCAGAGAGAACCCTTCGAGGAAGGCAACTTTGAAGAGATGAGAGATGATCTGCTTGAGATAGGAGCCGGGAAAGTCGCTCCACGTAAAATCCACGAATTGGAAAGGTCTGAAGCACCAGTTTGTGATGTTTGCAACAAGAAAATGAATTGGGAGGACGGATATGTGCTATCAACTAACCAAGTCGTAACCACAGAAGCCTACTGGGAATTTGCATTTACTCATCAGTGGGCCTACTATCATGACTTGGATCCCGATGGGGTTTCACTGGCATTGATAGTTCAGAACCAAGCAAATCAATCTACAGGTTGGCTTGTTTGCGAAAAATGTTCCAAGCTCTTTGATTTTGATCGTGAACTGGCTAAAAAACATGCAAAAATGCATTCGACCGCCCCTCCTGGAAGTGGACCAGCAAACTCGCAGTTAGTTGCATCGGTCGCTGCTAAGGTATGGAAAAAACTTTATGGAGAATACCCTAAATGGTGAAAAACATGCGTTATTCGGGAACTTTATCATCACCTTCAATTGACCCTCGCTCAATTGTTAATGTTCTCATTTTTTCTATAGGCTTAAAAATCAATAATGCAGAAGATGCTATGCTCGTCTATGGTACATTTAATAAAGAATTAGTTAAATATATATTAAAACATATAAATTCAAGCCCTGTAAACTTAGTCTATAAAAATTTTGAAAGTGAAGAAGAAGCTAAAAATTTTTCTCATAGTCTACTATCCCGGCTTTCAGGCGTGGATATCTTTGGTCAGGCTGGTGAAACTAATGTCTTAGGCCAAAGAGGCATGTTCTACGTGTATACAATTGTTCCAGGAACAGATAATTTTTACCAAGTCAACGGACCAATTTCTATTGCACCTTGGGTAGTTAAATAAATCAATAAATCATCCTCAAGCATAAAAATGGATATCTTTGATAGATTGTTCGGGAAGAAGCAAAAAGCTAACACACGACCTATATATCTTATTGTTATAAAAGACTCCCCAGCGCCAATAGATGGTCCAGAATATCTTAAAAAAGTTCTAAACGGAAAGCAAATCGAACCTTTGGCTGAAAATGTCAACTTAATGATACAGCCAGTCCAACAAATTTGGGACAATCACCCCTATGATGCACCGGCGATTGCTGCGGAATTTGGTAGGTGAAATAGGAGGCAAAATAATGTTCAAAAGATGTTCGCTCTGTCATCGTTGGATATTGGGCGAGGCTGTCCGATACCCTGATGGATCCATTTATTGTCGGCAGTGTCACGAGCACCTTCCGCACTGTGCCAATTGCGGTAAGCCCGTTGCAAATTACAAAGAATTCGGTGGTCACGTTTTTTGTCTGGATTGTTTTGAAAACACTGAAAAGTGTGATATCTGCAACATGCCACTCGTCGGCAAATACGTGCAATATTCTCATGGCTTGACCGTTTGCCAGCATTGTTACGAGACACGACCACACTGCTTTATCTGCGATGCACCCATAAAGGACGACTATCACACTGTACGCGATAAAATTGTCTGTCCAAATTGTTATGAAAAAGCTAAAAGGTGTAGTTGTTGCAAAAGAATAATTCTGCCAGGAGAGGAGTATTCCACTTTTGAAGGATACACTGATGTTTTCTGTCAACATTGTATGAAAAATGCTCTGAGATGCGACGCCTGTGGCAGACCGGTAAGCGATACCGCCTCTTGGGCTCTTGGTGACGGTCGTGTACTGTGCGAAGAGTGCAATTCTAAAGCAGTATTTGATTTAAAAACCGCAAATCGGCTATTTAAAGAAATGCGCGAATTTTTAAAATCTGAATTTGGAATATACATTGACCATTCCATAGAACTTCGGCTTGTTCGAACTGACCAATTAGAACAATTGGGTACAGAAAAGTCTACAAAAGGAAGACGACGAGGCTTGTTCGAGTGTAAAAGTCAATGTAATTACTACACAATATATATGCTCTACGGACTCACCGAAAATGCCTTTCAAGCAGTTGCTGCGCATGAGTACACGCACGCGTGGCAATCTGAGAACTGCCCGCCTGACCAGACCGAATTGTTGACAGAAGGGCTAGCCAGGTGGGTAGAATATCAAGTATATAAAAAAATAGGGGACTTCCACGCAGCAAAAATGATAGAAACTGATAACGATCCTGTATATGGCAAAGGATTTAAAAAGATAAGAGAAATCGTCCGGAAAAAGGGGTATTATGGGCTGCTCCAGTATGTTAAGACACAGAAATCTTAAATAGCACAAAATATTTAAACTATCATTTGTTAAAAGCTATATACCATGACGATACAATTTAGCATAAGCATTGAAATTGATAGAAAGATTGGACCCATATTACATATAAAAATCCGTAATAAAAAATTTGGTCTTTGTTTTTGTCACCGATTACCCGAACGTTCCATAACGATTTTTGGATATACATTACCCCTTTGTGCAAGATGTACTGGCATAGTAATGGGCTCTATCTTAGCTCTTTTTTTGGCTTATTTGAACATCATCTTCTCAACAATATTTTATTTGATGTTATTAATCCCTTTAATTATAGATGGCGTAACGCAATCCTTAAATTATAGAAAGAGCAATAATATATTACGTTTGACTACGGGAATTATATTTGGCGTGGGATATGTATCACTATTAATCAATTTATTTCTTTTTTTGTCTCATTTTCTTGACTAAATCCGTTAGTTTTCCGATATTCCGATTAATAGTTACAGCCAGTCCTCGTTCAGTTTCTTGTTTAAACAATTCCCATCTTTTCTTGACCTGTGGATCACTGCATATCTCTTCTTCTATAACCTCTCTTGTTTTCTTCTTCTGAGAATAAAACGCATCTTTGAAGGCAGTATATAAGAAATCACTTATCGCTCCACGAGTAATAATTTTACGAGTATAGAACTTATCCCACAGCTTAAAACAGTTTACAAATATATTAATAGAAGAAGATTTATCTGAAATTGCATACCTGAATGCTGCACGATAAGCATTATGGGCTATTGTATCGTCATTTTGTAACTCAACGAGTATCTTCACATAATCTTTATGCAGATTTTTATGTTTGTTCACCATAATAAGTTTTCTAAAAAAGAGTTCTAATATATCTTTACGAAGCGAAACATTAGCACTAAAGAAATTGCTGGTTGCCAGAGTATATAATTTTTTAAGATCTTCTTCCCTCTCTTCGTCAAGCTTTGGGATTGTGGTAATAACATCCAATATTATACGATGTTCTTCTGACAGTTTTAGACTATTTAGAAGTTGTCCCGCAAGTTCAATTGATTTAGAAGCAGGTTCTATAAAATTGGTATTCTTATAAACAACCTCTGCAAGTAAATCCGCAAATCTACATTGATATAAATCATCTGAAGCTATTCCATCAACAATTTTAATTGTCTCTTCAAATGTAGGCGGTGATGTCCCCCAGGTAGATGAAAATGCCTTCTCAAGTTCTTCTATATTTGATTTCAACGAGAATTTTTGTATATTTTTGTAAAAGCCCAGAAACAGTCCGATCTTGTCCTTTTTCGTTTGCACATAAATACCATAGAGCGTCTCGTATAGGCGAAGATTATTTTGCTGGATTGCAAATGAATTGAGGTCATTGTAAATAAGATCATCAGAAATCATATTTGATACCGCAGTAAGTGTCTTGGTATCATGTATTTTCCCGGATAAATATCGTCCAAACGCGTGGATAAATTGCACTCGAAAATCTGTGCGCAAAGCATCTCTAAATAATTTTTGAGTCAAAGGTTCGGTGATTATCGGCATGATTTCATGATCTAACATGCTTGCCAGACGAGTAGAGTCAGATCTTAACAAGCGCATCGTCATGAAAAGATTAAAGAGAGAGAGCTTTTTTTGCACATCTTGGATGTCCCGGAGAAGCTCTAAACATTTTAATTCACATTCTTCTTGTAACTGCTCAAGATTAAACTGTTTCATTTTTCCCAGTATAACTTCCAAATCGCTTGCAGTTGCGGTTGGTGAATACTTTAAAACAGCAATACTGAAAAGAGCTTTGGCAGCTTTGTATCTAACTATCGGATCAACACCTTCACGCGCTGCTTCGTTATATAGATCAATAGCATCAAGCGTTAAATCCCTTCCCGCATGGGGGATATCGCTCAGCCGCTGTAAAGCCTCAATTAATAAATTAGGAAAAAGATTCATGAGATTATACGAGATAATTAGTGTGATAACCTTCCGCCAATCCTCCTCTGAAATACGGACCCCACTAATGGCAGAATACAGAGCAAACAAACTATATAAGTCATATTGACACCGTGGCGCACGGGATACAATTTCATCGTAGAACGTAGAGAAATCGCCAAAATATTTGGAATTTCTGTCTTTAAACTTTTTACAGACAACTTCTGCATAAGGGTCTATCTCGCTTATTTTGGAAAAACGATTATTTTCAAAATCAAAGACAAAATATTCGTATTCAATCTCCTGAGCGGAAAAATGGAAGTCTGAGTCACTCGTTGTACCACATATTAATGCTTCAATCGAATAGGGATTTTTGGTATATGTGGTAAAGCTAATTTGTTGTGCTAGATGGCGAGGTAACCCGAACGTCACAGCCGCAATCCATAAAGCTATGTTCTGGTTACTGTCAACGATGATGATTCGTTTCTTTGTTTTTAAACTTTCTTTAGCTGCTGTAAGTAGATGCGACAATCGCAATAGACGATCGTTCGTGGCGACGAAATTAAATATAGCATCCCAGGTCATAAAAGACCCCGCTTCTACCTTGCTTAAAGGTGGCAGCTCTGGTGATGACCCCTCTTTTGTTACCCAAGTAGGAGAACCCCAGAGCTGAATTGGCAGAAGATTCTTCATGTCGTTAGCATAATCATCGGTTACCAAAGAATGACTGAAATAATTACCAAATCTGCCTGAGTAGTCTTTCCCTATATATACTGAATGTATTATCGCGGATTTACGGTCTTCCAATACGTAATATGAGAGAGAAACTGGAAAGTTCTTAATTTCTTCCTCTGTTGGACGGGATGGTAGTGAGAGAGGTGGTATGTACACCCCCGCTCGTTCTAAAAACAGAATAGTGTCCTTGTCCAGAGCACTACTAACAGCACTGGTTTGAAAACCTTTACCTTCAGATGAGGTATAATGATGTTGAAGTATTGTCATTTTTATCTCCTGTTTTAAGCTTTATTTTTTCGACCTTTTATAAGTTTGTTCTTCCAGAGTAACCATAAAAATGGATCCCCAATTCTGAAAGATGAAACCGCTTCGGTTAATCCTCCATCGGAAGCTGGTGGAGCACCCAATGCAGAAAATCCAAAATAGGCGAAGTGCTGAAAATTATGTTTCATAATATTGTTGAGCTCCGGACCGGTCCACTCTTGCAAATAAGCTTGCATTTCACTGTTTAAAAGTTCATAATCGTTTATATCAAATTGAGCACCGTGTGGGGAAGCTCTGTTTAACATAGAATCTGGATGCAAAAGTGAACATAATGCATCAATTTTAGAAAACGCCAATGCCACAGGAATATTTATTAATTCTGTTTCAGGAATCTGATGGTCTTCTCTAATAAGGTTTATAACGCGAGTTACGATCTCCTCAGGTTGCGTGTGCACCGCCGGTAAAATCGTATCGTCAGGCAATCTATCGCGAACTGCCGGAATTTGAAGTGGGTCCAGAATGAAGATAATTCCCCGGGAATTTGAAATGTACTTTATTTCTCTCCGCATTATGTCGAGGCTATCAAAATTTTCACCCGCAGTATCAAAAAACACGAGGGTAACAGCAGTATGTTTCTGCCTTCCAAATTTACTCTCCCTCCCCATGCTAAACCGATACATGAGTGGATGTTTTAATTCCGGAGATATAGTTTTTTTTATAATTTCCTTCTTTTCATACAGTGGTTTATAAAATTCATCTCGGTATCGCTTTATAGTTTCGTCATTCAGCGCTACTAACGACGCATTGAGTTTTTGTCCGATATCTTGACGTAAAGCGTTGATTAAAACGGCGACATAATGGCTTTTCCCAGCCGCTTTTGCACCAACTAATGCAATCATGTATTCTTCAACTAACCCCGTTGTATGCGGAAGAGGATTGTGACAATGAGGACAGATCATTTTTGTGGTCTTTGTTTTGCATTTCGGACAGATAGCATGGGATAACCTGTTTTTATAGAAGGGTACATTGGGTTTTATTATGCGAGGCATTTGCCTGGTACTGGCAAATCCCCAATATTTAGAAAACGCCTCATCTTCTTCTAAGGGGCAATCGCTGGGGTTTGGATTAATGCATCTGAAACAAATATCCCGGGTATCGCACTTCTCAAAACAATAGGGGCAGATAAAATTTGCCATAGTGATATCTCCTTTTTTAGTTCATATATTTATATTTTTCCATTTTTCTTCTCGGTTCATATATTTATATTTTTCCATTTTTGTCTCTATAGTAACTTATTTTATATAAGCCTCCCGTGGGCTTGGATGCTCTATTTGATACTCACCATAACGAGCCTCATCGGAAAAAAACATCTTCAGGTAGCAGGGACGAGGAAATGCAGAAGCTGTCAATTCTCTCGTACACGATTTTTCTGGTCCAACAGATTCACTGTCAATTCTAACGAGTTCAACGCCGTCATGTATGCTTAATGGCGGAACTTTACCGCTCTTGGCGACCAAAACAAGTTCTGGAAGCTCTTCTATTAATGTATCGCTTAGAATAACAACCTGGTATTTAGCGCGAAAAGCGCTCTTTTTGATCTTGTATTTAATTTTACCCCCCTGAACGTTCACAACTGCTCCCGCTTCATGCCCAATTCCGGAACTATACAAAATCCCTTCGTTGTTCCTATATCCCGCAAAAACTTTAAAGAAATATTTTCGACGTGCTGGGTTATCTAATAGGAAACAACCTTTAAGCTCGTATTGTGCTTTTGTAAAAAGCTCTTTATTCGCCTTTGTATCTTCCGCATTAGCGGGAAACATGTCATGGCGCCAGGAGACCATTACCTGTGTACACCCCACGGGCCATTTCCATTTTAATCTGATGTATGACCCGAGATTTTCGGCTTTTAGCTTTGACACATCTTCGACAAGTGTAAGCTTTTGTGTTCTTCCTATTACAGCAAAATCATTCTCGATCGTGACGGGGATATAAAACCAGGTACCATGTCCCGGGGCATTATCAATTGCATAGTCAGTGCCTGGAGAAGAAAGTAGAGTTCCAAGCTTACTTATCTCAGATTTCGATAGAAAATCCCCTTCCTTGTATGTGGGGGCGTTTGATGATTTATATATATACACAGAACCCTTTTCTAAAGGAGACCATTTTATAATGATCTCTGATTGCTCCCTGGTCACAGTGAAGTTTAGTAACGCAGGCGGAGGGCTATTAGGTATTGCAGTAGCTTCCACACCCTCACTCAATACTTTGGATCCGTTATGATCAACAAATTCACAGAATACCTTATAAAAATAGCAATGTCCATTCTGTACTTTTTTGTCTACAAATTTTGTTAACCCAAGTACTGGTATTTCTTCGCCATCGCCCATATTAGAAGGGGCACTTCCTTCTTTTTTGTAAATTACAACTCTCTTCACATTACCCGGCAAATCCCAGGTGCCCTCTATAACTCCATCCCCGGGACGAAGAGTAAATTTTTTCACATCATCGTAGAAGAGTACACAGTTAGTTGTAGCACCTTTTAGAGAAAATGCACCTCCTCGTTCCGTAAAAACGCTATAATAATAGTTATGCCCAATTTCTCCTTCGGTATCCTCAGCAGCAAGATACTTTGTCTTTGTAATTAACCTCCCATCACTCACAGATGTTGGTTTCGAGCCTTCTTTGCGAATTACATGATAGGTGATGTCCCCAATTGATGGGCTTTTTTTCCAATTTAGCGATGCAACACCTGGTCTGTAAGAGATAGAAACACCTTGAGGCGGCTCAGGAGGAATTCTACGTAGTCCTTTTTTTGCTTCTTCGCAATCTCTACAAATGCTTAAAACATTTTCATAAGCAATAAATGCTTCATCATACTCACCCCTGTGTTCCAGCGCCATTGCCCTCTGCAACTCGTTTTCTACCTTTTTCATTTCGGCATCAAGAGCAGATACCATTTCGTCTACTGCCTTGCCTTTTACCCCATAATTTGGGGATAAATCACGTAATTTTCTTAACTCCTCTTTTGCCTTATACAGTTTTTTATCAGCCAGTGCCGACTCGTAACTGCTATAAATAGTATCCAGACGCTTTATCGCATCTTCTAATTCTGAAATCTTCTTTTCTATCTCCGCATCACTACCTCCTAATTTTTTAACTTCGAGGAGTGAATCAAGGGCTTCCTTTAGATTCCCCTGGCTGCGAAGAACCCTGTATTCTTCCAGGAGAAAATTTATTTTTGCAATATTACCAAAAAGAAATCCACAACCAGTACAAGCATTATTTGATGCTATTTCTTTCCGCTTGCATTTAGGGCAGGTAATATAAAGAGCTTTGCCACAGTTTTCACAGTAGTCATTTGATGGGTTATTCCTCGAATAACATCTTGGACACTCAACTGTACCTGATTCTTTTGGAGGCAAAACGATAATCTTGCGTTTCCTTGCTTCATCTAAGATATACGCTTTTGCAAAATCTTCTTCTATTCCTTCAGCTTTTGCCTTTGAAATCAGGTTTGCAATTTCATTCTCTTCGAGAACGCCATCCAAAAAAGCAATCTTAATAAGTGGCTCTAATTTGCCCATTGCTTCAAAACGCAAGCCGTTGATATATTTTTGGGGTTCGCCTTCAATGAGATATGTCCCTACATAGCCCAATATAGCCTGAGCAGCAGTTTTTTCTACGCTCACTTGCTTCTTGTTCCATTCATTTTGTAGGTTTGTATATCTTTGTTTTATTTGACCGATAGAAGCATCTTGGGAAACACCCAAAAATTCGTAGAGGGTATTAACTTTAAATACATTAAGTTCATTACGAATGTTTTGCATAATAGAGTGCTCGAGCATGGGATATAAAACCTGGAGATCTTCCGGTTCTTCTGGCTCTTTTATACGAATATTTTTCCCCTGAATATGCTCATCTATATCTTCCTTTGATAAGGGTTCGTTGGATAATTCTTTGTAGATATGATTCAATTCGTCGGGTGTAATATAACCCTTGGCGGCTAACTGTTTCAACATATCGTTTAATAGTCCAAAGTTTTTTTCTTTTTCTTTCTCGCACTCCTCCTCTGCAAATTTTTTGTGTGCCTCTCGTGCCTTAATGTCTAACAGTACGGAATTTGCCTTTTTGGATTCATTTAGAAGTTGTTGAAGAATCCTTTCATATTTGGGGTTATTCTTATTTTTATTCCAAAATCCCGTGAGTTTCGATATAGCATCTTTTATATCATCGTCAGTAATATCCTCTCTGGGAAGCGAGAAGGGGTCCTTAATATCTTTAATCAGTGCATAGCGTGCAAAATAATTCGGTAAGATACTTTCTTTTACGCATCGACTGAGCATCTTCATGTAATTCTTTTGATCAGTGTTGTAGAAACTAAATGACATTACTTCCCTCCTACCTGAGAAGATACATTGCTTTCAATCTTTTCCTCTTCACTTGAAATACCTGCTTTCTTTGCTTGCATTTACACACACGTTTTCATGACACATTAAACCCTAACAGAGCTTCTTTACTTTTAATCACTTCCTCTTTACTCATAACACCTGTAACCTTTGCCTCGACTACGCAATCTCTCCCTGAGGATGGCTCCACAGCATGCACCGTAAGTCTTCCATCCTCCTCTAATCGAAATGTTACATGGATTGGTGAACCGGCAGGTAGATTCGGCGGCAGGTCCTTAAGTTGCCCTTCAGCGAGGAGGACATTGTCCTCCAGGTCTTCCGAAGGTTCGGTATTGCCATCTGCCTGCTCCATCAACTTGATAAGCACCGTAGTTTGATTATCATGTAACGTCCCAAATCCCGTTTCGGTTTTTTCTGCTGGTAGAGAGGCATGTCTATCAATCACATGATGAACATACTCGATTTCCTTCCCGTTTTCATCAAATCTAACAACAACAACTCCAAAAGCTTTTGAGCTAATAGGAGTAATTCTACCTTGCGCTCTCTCAGCAATAACCTCTCCTGGAAGAAATATACCTCTTTCTTTTGCTATCCTCTCTATTTCGCCAGTATCCCCTTCAGTAACTTCAACAACTTCTTCAGCAAATTTTTTCAAGGAAATGAGAGCAGCTCCTTTAGCTACTGCTTGATCTGGCTCATAAAGAAATGGTTCTATTCCCAGCTCAGATTTAATTGCCTCCATGACCATGGGCATTCGGGTTGCTCCACCCACCAAAAGCATTTTAGTGACCTGAGAGTGCCCTTTATTCTTTGCCTCCTCCATTATATTCTTGGTCAATGTGATGGTGCGATCGAGCAAATCTTTGGTTAACTCTTCAAATTTTTCTCGTGTCAATTCAATTTCTGTTCTCTCGCCCTCATAACTTACAACTGTCTTATACTTTTCTTTAGCAGTCAGTATCTTTTTTGCTTCTTCAGCTTTGTTTCTAAGGTCTTGCATCGTATAGCGATCGTCTCGAGGATCTTGATCCTCACCATGTTCCTTCATGAACTCTGTTGCAAAGTATTCGATAATACGGTCATCCCAGTCTTTACCTCCAAGATGATGGTCGCCTCCTGTTGTTATAACAGAAATGTCTTTACCTTTGACTTCGATCATGGTAACATCAAATGTGCCGCCACCCAAATCGTAAACCAGTACTACCTGATCCTCTTCTGCGCGGTCGAGACCATAACTAAAAGCGGCAGCAGTCGGTTCATTCAGAACACTGTGCACCGTTAATCCAGCAATTTCGCCTGCTTTTTTCGTTGCCTCACGCTCTTTGATTCCGAAGTAAGCGGGGCACGTTATCACCACATCGGTGATTGGTTCGCCAAGATACGCGGAAGCATCCTTCACAAGTTTCCGGAGGATAAAAGAAGAAATTTCCTCTGGTTTATACGCTCTGCCATCTACTTCAAAGGCGAAGTTTTCATCTCCCATACTTCGCTTTACAAAGTCCACAACTCTATCTGGTTCTAACTCTGCTGACTGCTTTGCTACTGTTCCTACTACTACATTCCCCGGACTTTCAAAGAACACAACAGATGGGGTTGTCAGCTCTCCTTCCGCATTGGGGATAACTTCGGGCTCGCCATTTTTATTTATATGGGCAATGCACGAGTACGTCGTCCCCAAATCAATCCCGTAAATTTTCTTTATTTCCTGCATCGTTTTCTCTCCTTTTTATAATTAATCGCTTTTACATTATAGATGATATATATAAAAATTTTTCTTTTTTTCTGCTGTGTATAATAAACTATGCTACAATCATAAGACATGGCATCCCGAAATTGAAATATCTGCAAGACACAAATAAGTTTTTCCTCCCTTACCATAAAGGTGTCGGTTAAAAAAATAACATCTTTAAATCCTTGCTAACCCTCCCCTTCAGCGCTTTTTCTCTCCCCCCTTCGCTTCGATTTTATCCGTTTTTTTCCAATTTAAAGCATTTTAGTTCGTCCCTTTTCCCCCTCTTCCCCTTTTTCATCCCTGGTTTAGGTACACACAACCAAAAAGCAACGATAAAAAGCGGGTTTTATGTAAAATGGACCTCTTTTCCCCATCGCTTCGAGTTACGTAGGCTATGCTAAAGCAGGAATTTGGAGTTTTTTCGTGTTTGACAATGTAAAAATCGAAAGATTTTTAAGTTTAGAGACACTTTGATGGGAAATAAAGGAAATAAATGCTAGAAAAAATAGAAGACTTTGTAGAAGAATACGGATGTTGTGGAATAGTTGCAATAATAGGAGCAATAGCGCTATACATAGGTGCACTTTATTTATTCTTCAGATATGCTTTCATATATGTACTTTTTATTGCAGCCCTGATAATGGCTGTTTGGATATTAGTGAATTTTTCAAAAGCTTGCGCCCGTTGCATGAAACGGGAACTTCCTGGTGCTGCTGATATTAAACCAACTGGCAGCCAACCGGCATATAAACAATATTTCTTTCGACAAGCGTTTATTGACTTGAAAGATATCACATTAGAGAATTATGAATTAAACAAGGAATCTATCCTAACTATTATCGAAGGAACAAAAGATAAATTATTTAGCGCTGAAACAAAGACTCTTATCACATGGCCTTTGGGAATTGCAATCTTTATTGCGATACCTTTTGCAATTATTTTGGGAGGAGCCGTCTATTTAATAGTGACGGCAATTCACGTTTTGGCTGTTTTACTTTCGGCTTCTGTCATTGTTATGACTGCAATGGTGTTCAGAGCCATAGAATATTTAAACATGGCGAGGTGGCGAATTTTTTTCGCATGCCCGAGTTGCTATGAGCGGTTCTCAATGCCCGTTTATTCATGTCCTAATTGTAATGCGCAGCACACTAAACTGGTCCCAGGACAATATGGAATATTTAAAAGGAAGTGTGAATGTGGCAATTTACTTCCCACGCTATTTTTAAATGGTAAAAATAAACTCCCAAGCAAATGTCCTCACTGTAATCATCCATTAACCGCAGAAGCTGGCGTATCAATTAATGTTCATTATCCGATAGTTGGTGGCAGATCATCTGGTAAAAGTTCTTTTCTGGTAGCAAGTATGATGGTGTTATCAGAAAAGAGCAAAAAGGAGGGTTTTGAGCTTTCATTCCCCGAAAAGGATGGTGAACAAGCTTTTAAAAAGTCCGCAAACGATTTTAAAACGGGTATTACACTTCTTCATACTACACTTAATCCCAAGCCAAAAGCGTTTCTTGTGAAATTGCAAAAGAACAAGAAGAAACCTGCCCACCTTATTTATATGTATGATGCAGCGGGAGAGATTTTTGAAGACCTGGATTCTCTCCGTCACCATAAATACTTTGAATATCTTAGTGGTATATTTTTCCTCATTGACCCATTTTCAATTCCCGTTATTAAACAGGAATATGAATCAGAATTGTCAGAATATTATAAAAACGTGAGTCCTTCAGAAGAACCACCACATACTATCTATGACCGTATGATAATAAATTTAGAACAATACAGAGGACAAAAGAAAGTTTTGTTGCAGGAAGGTAAGTACAAAATACCAATTGCAGTAATTATAACAAAAAGCGATGCATTTGACCTGCAGAGTAAAATCACAAGTTTAAATCCTGAACTTTTCAACGCGGGAAAAAATAAAATAGAGGAAGACATTTTTTCGGAACAAATCCGTGATTGGCTATCTAACAATGGAGAAGGTAATTTTGTTCGCAGTGTCGAAAGCATGTTCACAAACGTGAAGTATTTTTCTTGCAGCGCGTTAGGTCATATGCCGGATGCTGCATCAGATAGACCATTTACTCCAAAGAATGTGGATGCTCCTATTAAGTGGGTGTTCTCCTTCAGAAAGATATTTGATTGAACATGATTTTACTTGAGATGTTGCAAGCAGCGTTTTCTATTACTGAGGTGCACCCCTAAAGTAGACACCAAGTTAAGAAATAAGAAAAAATGAAAAAGGGGTGCAAGACGAAAAGAAGGGGGCAATATACACGGGATTTCAAAATTGGTGTAATTAGAGAGGTCGAGAGTGGGAAAACGCTTGCACAGGTATCGCGGGAGAACGGGATCAACCCTTCACTCATAGTAAGTGGAGGAAACAATATTTTGATGGTCCTGAGAACGCCTTCAGGGGAAACGGTAAGACATATAAGGAGAATGCGAGGATAGCGGAGCTTGAGAGGATGGTTGGACGGTTGTATGCAGAGAATGAGTTTTTAAAAAACGCATTGACTGTATTGGAGAGTCGGATAGGGAAGAAAGAAAAGGAGAGTTGCAAGCATGAAGTACATGATCGTAAAGGAGAGTCTTGATTCGGGGATTCAAATCTCAGTACAGCGAGCAACTCAATTGTTGGGCGTAAGCAGATGCGGGTTCTATAAGTGGCTCGGGCAATCGAAGACCGGACAGGTGAACGCCATACCGGACATGGACGTTAGAAACGAAATACAGAGGATCGCCGTGGAGTTCCCCGCATACGGATACAGACGGATAACCGCCGAACTCCGGAATCGTGGTTATTCGGTGAACCATAAACGTGTAC
>Ga0190361_1000291_pt1 | contig 20989 bp, 11 predicted proteins | sample 48721845_MG_FD_161273 | JGI IMG/M metagenome (GOLD analysis project Ga0190361, IMG submission 161273) | Hydrothermal vent microbial mat bacterial communities from Southern Trench, Guaymas Basin, Mexico - 4872-18-4-5_MG | ecosystem: Environmental > Aquatic > Marine > Hydrothermal vents >... | reverse complement strand
TACGCTGCTTAACTTCGCATCAGGCGTTGTTGGAACCGACAAGGAGGGGTATGCGAAACGCAAAGCCGAAGCAATAGATGCGTTGTGGCAGCGCAAGAGTGAGGAAGCACTCTGGCGTGCCGAAAAGATGGTATCTGAGGGAAGATTGAAGGATGCATTAGCGGCGGTGGAAGCAGCCAGACCGCGCTGCCATCCTGCCCTGCAGAAGCATCTTGCCCAACTCCACGACTCCATAAATAAGAAATTGGCGGAGGAAAAAACGCTCGCCAAACTGCGCAAATTTGAGGAGGAAGCCCGTCTCTTCTACGCCTCCATAAAAGAAGCGATGAGGAAACTGGACATTGAGACGCTTCTGAAGGAAGCGGAAGCACGCAAGGACGGTCCCGCGGCAGCGGAGATGACTGCTTTCATCAACGACATTCGCGCCATAGCAACGGTCGTGAACTCCGTCATAAATTATCTTGAGAAGGAGTCGCAGAAAAAGGCGATAGATGTGCTGCTTTCAGGAGATGATGAGCCGGAGAAGTTTCAGGTAATGAAAGGGAGGAAGCCCTACACCATCCGCTTAAAGTCGGCATCAATGGATTATGAGATATCGGTTTTCCGCTTGGATAAAGGGTTCTTTGAGGCGAAAGCGCGCGAGGCAAAAGTTGATGAGAGGACATTGAAGGTGGCGATGGCATATATTGAGTTTGTGCGTGGTGAGTTTGAACGCGCCAAAGACCTGCTTGAGGAGGTGGCACCGGGGTTCAAGAAGGCGCTGAAGGAGGTGCGAGCACCAAACAAACCTTATGAGGCAACAGCAGCACCTCTCCATTATGTGCGCGTCTGGCGCAACCTCGCAGCCGAAATCGCCACTTACGCCCGCGAGCACCAGATAAAGTCCGCCTTCGCAAAACTGGAACGGCTCATCAAAAAACGGCGCTGGGATGAAGCCGACGCACTCATATCACAGATTGAAGCGAATTGGGGCGACATTCTTCCGCAACAGCAGCGCCAATTGCTTGAGAAACGCGCCCAACTGGTGGCGAGTAAACTCACATCCCCTAAGCCAAGCCGCACACCAAAAGATGAAAACCTCGCATTGCTGCGTGGAATCCTTCACGCTTCATCCATTGAGCGAAAATCAAGAGGCGTTTATACCATCACATACGATTTCTCCACCAAAGAGCAACTAAAGGACTGGCTCTACAATCACGAGAAACGCGGCGAGGAGTTCATAAACAATGTCTGGGCGAGCCTTCACAAAAACCGCCGCCTTGGCAAGAAAGTCAACACTGTCACCGCTGAATGCTGGGAACTCATACCCCGTGGTAGGAAAGTCTACCTTAAACTGCACGATTGCACAATCACATTGCCCGTTGTGTTTGAGGGCAACATAACCGTTGAATACATCATTGAGGCGATATCTGGATGGGGAATTCACACTCTGATATGCGATTCTGGTGATTTCTACTATGTCGCGGCGATAGGAGTGCGGGAAGAAAACCTGCGCATTAAGTTCCGCAAGTTGAGGGGGTGGTATCTGATTTACGCGGCGCGGCGGCTCAAAGGCGACCACTGGGAGACCGAACTCGTCCGCTCCTTCTCCGGCTGCACCGACCATCTTTATCTGCCTAAGCGCGGCAAAATCTACAAAATCAAAGTCGTTCGCAAAGGCTCCTACATAAGACTTTATCAGGGTCCAAAACTGGTCGCTCAGGGCAGCCACAGCGAGTTCAAGAAAGGATGCGTCACCATCCGTGCCCGCGGCGACAGAGAATATGACGGCTTCCTTATAACCTCCATCAAAATCACCGGCAGAATTGACCCCGACTGGCTCAAAAAGCAAAAAAAGCACATTGTCAAAAAAGCCCCCAGACACCTTCAGGACATAGACGAGGTGGTCAAGGAGGTGAAAAAACGCATCTCTGGGGTCACCCGCAGGGACGAGGAGAGAATGCGTAAAACGCTTTCTGCTGCCCAAGAATTCGGCGACAGAGCATATGAGGGACTCTGCAACGGCTACAAAAAAGCGAAAAACTTAAGAGAACTGCGCAGACGCATCAAAAAAGCAGAAGACTACTACGGCAAAGGAGTAGCAGACCTTGACGAGGTGGTTAAGGAGGTGGAGAAAAACTGCAAAGGGGTAACAAAGGAGGACAAAGAGCGGATGCGTTCACTTCTTAAGGATGCGAAACAACTTTCCCCGTGGGCATACAACCGCTTGAAGAACGAACTGCTTAAGGCAAGCAGTGCAGAGGAATTGCGGGGAATACTGGATGAAGCCGAGCGCATTCGTGACCGATGGAAACGATGGGGACCTGGTAACCCACCGCCTGGCGGATGGGGACCCGGCGGTCGTCCACCCGGCGGCTGGAAACCCGGCAGACACGGTGGTAGGCATTAATCTTTTCCTTCACCTTGATAGTTTGCGAACACAGAAAGTGGGGTGGGTCTAACAGGACTGCGGCTCCTTTGCGGTGAAAGGTCTCCCAATTTGCATCCTCTATGCGCTGCTATCAACCCAAGCACCAGCCTCTGGCAGGTCTTGCCCTGGCAGGGTCCCATCCCGCAACGCAGTATCCGTTTTATCTCCTCAAACGATGTGTAGCCCGCCTTGAGCAACTCTTCTATCTGACTCCGCCAGACATCCTCGCAGCGACATATCAGCACATCATCCGCAAACCCGCCTTTATAAGGTCTCCTCACGAAAAGCGCCCCAACACGCTCACCCACCGCAAAACAACGCACCTCATCAAGATGCTCACTCCTCACACGCAGATAGACCGCCGCCCTTCCCTTCTTCCTCACCACACGCTCTACTTCCGCCTCACATACGAACAATCCATTGCGGTTTGTGGCTACCACCTTCTCACCCTTCTTGGGTATTGGCAGCATCTCCCACGGCACAGCCACGGTGCCTGTTCCATCGCCATTGTCACGAACCAAAAATATCGCTAGTCCAGGACACTCAAGCATACAGCGCCCGCATCCCGTGCACCTCTCCTCATCCAAAACCGGCAGACCGTTTATGTCCCCTTCTATCCGTATCGCGCCCTGTGGACACGCCTCCACACACGGATTGCAAGGAATGTGCTGTGGGCACTCTATGACGGCGACAAAGCCGTTTTTGCGCTCCGCAGAAAAGGCGGGTTGCCTGTCAGGCTTGCTCAACCGCGAACCCGCCAACTCCACCCCCCACAACTCCCCCTTCCCCGCTCTCGCTTTCGCGCCAAATGGTCCCCCGCGCAACTCCGCCAACCGCCCCTTGAACTCCTCAAGACGCCTCCCCGCATCATCACCACCCTTCCCCAAAGAACGCGCCACCGCACAACCCGCTATCCGCCCCTCCAGCATCGCCGTTGACGCCTCCTCTATACCGCTTGCATCCCCCGCCACATATATCCCCTCAACGCTTGTCCGCATATCCTCATTGTGCCACGCCACATACCCCCCCAACGCCCCCGAATAAACCACCTTACAGCCCGCCTGCGCCAACAGGTCAATAAGCGGCGATAGCCCCACCGCCACACATATCGCATCACAGGCAACCTCAAACTCCGTCCCCGCAACAGGCTTGAAGTCCTTCGCCTCAGCCAGCACAGCGCCCTCAACGCGCTCTTCGCCCAAAGCCTTCACCACCGTGTGAGAAAGCAGAATCGGCACACCGTGGCGACGCACCTTCGCCGCGTGAACCTCATACCCACCTACCCTGTCCGCCGCCTCCACTATGCACACCACCTCCGCCCCCGCCTGCAACAACTGATACGACACTATCAAACCTATATTCCCCGCCCCCACCATCACAAACCGCTTCCCCGGTAGAACACCCTCCACATTCATAAGCGTCTGCACACCACCTGCCCCGAACACCCCCGGCAAATCCGCACCCTCAAACGCCAGCGCATTCTCATACGCACCTGTCGCCGCAATTATCCTCCTTGCCCGCACGCAGAAATACTTCTCCCCGTCAGTTAAGCCAACTATGTTCCCATCAAAAATGCCTGTTGCTGTGGTGCCACACAGCACCTCAACCCCTCGTTCTCGCACCTCATTCTCAAGGAGTTTCGCTATCTCATAGCCGCGTGTTCCTGCGTGCTCCTCTCGCGAGCCGAAGAACATATGGGTCTGCTTGATGAGTTGTCCGCCCAGACGCTCCTTGTCCTCAACCAGCAAAACCTCGCAGCCGAGAGAGGCGGCTTCAGCCGCCGCGCTCATACCCGCAGGTCCCCCACCTATCACCAGCACCTCCACCTCACGCATTAAACAACCTCCCTCTGCCTTTCTGCACCTCAACACGCATCCCCTCCCTCAGGGGCGTCACGCAGACCCGCACATTTGGAACACCGTCCACCACCATATTGCAAGAAGCGCATCTACCTATGGCGCAGAAAAAGCCGCGTGGACGCTTATCTCGCTTGCTATGACGGAAGATATGAACACCGTTTGCAATCAACGCCGCCGCAACACTCTCCCCCTCATATCCCCACATCCGCCGCCCCTCAAAATAAAACTCCACCTTCTTTCCTTTCTTGAACTTCAGAATCGGATGATTCCTGATACGCATTGGTAGCGTCCCTTATCGCTGCTCTGTTATGTTACCCTCCCAGCATCGTCCTTTCAAGCACCACCCCGAATCGCATCCCACTCAAGGTGCCGCGACGCTTCCGACTTTGTCAATGCTCTTGACTCCCAAAAGCAAATCCAGCAAAATACGCAAAACAGGGAGGTGCAATGCTATGCGTTCCAAAATGCCGCTGATTTCTGCGGTTGCGGCTCTGCTTGTCACAACCTGCGGTTGCGAACCCGGCTTCTTCATCACTGTCTACTTTCTCACCCGCCCAAAACCGCCTAAAAAACTCACCTTAACTGTCATCTCCGATTGCGGCGAGCCAAAACCCGCCGTCGGCACACATCGCTACAAAAAAGGCTCCACCATCACCGCATCCTGCGGCACAACACCATACCCATCTGATAACCCCGCAAGCGGCACGCGCTTTGTCTGCGACGGCTTCAACGCGTCGGGCTCAAACCTCCCCGCCGCATCATCCGCCACCTCCACCACATTCAAACTCACAACCGACACCACCATCACATGGCTCTGGCACACAGAACACAAAGTGACAATCGCCATTGATCCATCCACCATCAACGCCACAGTCTATCGCACCCCTGACACCGACTGGATTGCCGACAACACCCAACTCACGCTGTTTGCGTCAAGTTCTGAACCTGACTATGTTTTTGACAGATGGATTGTCGGCACCGACGAATACACCGACAATCCGTTGCAGATAACCATCACCGCTCCGGTTCTTGTCATCGCAAAATTCCGTCAGCAGACCGCCAACACCGTGACTTTGACGGTTGACTCGGCTTACGACACGCCTGTTCCTGATGACACAACGACTTGGAATGTTGGCGACACAATCACCGCGTATGTTTCAGAACCAATCGTTGATGATGGGCAGCCAACGCGTTACAGGTGTGTTGGTTGGACAGGCACAGGTTCTGTTCCCTCATCTGGCAGTGGCACAAGCGTGACATTTACCATTGATCAGGATTCCACTCTGACATGGAACTGGCAAACCCAGCATCGTGTGCGCGTGGTAGTTGACCCGCCTGACGCTGGTGATATCCAGATTTCCCCATCCCAATCCCCCGACGAGTACTATGCCGAAGGCACAGCACTCACAATAACCGTCCAGCCATCCGCCGGCTGGAAATTCACCCACTGGAGTGGCGACGCTTCCGGCACCTCCTTATCCATCAATGTTGATGTCAACGGTCCAAAAGAAATCACCGCCCATTTCACTGAAGGCTTGCGCATCCAGACAACCTGGCTACCGCACGCCCCGCGTAATCAACCCTACCGCGCATTAGTCTGGGCTTGCGGCGGCACACGCCCATACAACTTCTCCATCATAAGCGGCAACCTTCCTCCCGGTCTGTCGCTTGACCCTAACACCGGCTTGATAACCGGCACACCGACAACCGACGGCACTTATTCGTTCGTGGTTCGTGTTGAGGACTCCGCCAGTCCAGCGTTGTTTGACGAAAAACAACTGACCATAGAAGTCTCCCGCACCTGGGTCCTCAAATACCCCACCACCGCCCCAGCCCCCCGCGTTGACCACGTGGCAGCCTACAATTCCGACGATGGCAGTGTGCTGATATTTGGTGGGAATGACGCTCCGGCCCATTACGACAATAAAACCTATGTCTGGGATGGAATGAATTGGCAGGAAATAACGCCATCGTCATCGCCGAGTCCTCGGCTCGACTATACGCTTGTTTACGCTGAGGGCAAATGGTTCCTTTTCGGGGGGTCATCGGGGAGCCCTGCACCGCTGGGGGATATGTGGATATTTGACGGTAGCGACTGGACGCAGATTGCCCAGACCTCTCCGTGGCCATCGGCAAGATGGACAGATTCGCAGTTCGCGTATGATTTTCACAGAAAGAAAATCATCATTGTGGGAGGAAACACCGCACCTGATAGTTACATTCTTGACCAGTGGGAGTTTGATGTAACAACGCAGACTTGGCAGCAGGTATCCGTTACAAACCCTCCTGCTTTTTGGATGTTCTGCGTTACATACGACCCTGACCGCCGAAGATTGGTTCTGTTTGGTGGTCGCTCCTCATCCACATACAGAAACACAACCATGTGGTTCAATAACGGCACTTGGGAGCAAATAACCACGACACAAAGCCCTGACCCACGATGCGAACACTGCCAACTCTGGGAGCCGATTCATGGATATATTGTGGTCTTTGGCGGTTACAACCAGAGCGCTTGGCTGACCTGTGATAAAATCTGGTTGTTCGACGGTAGTGACTGGCACAGTGTGACGGCGACGGGTGACATACCGGTATTTCAGGAAGGCGCCGCGTGGTTTGATTACAGCCGTGGTCTGATATACTTCTGTTGTGGACGAGATTCATCATGGCAGCGTTACGACTATATGTATTCGCTGGATCCGGTGACATGGGAATGGAAGAAAATCTATCCCGTCGACCATCCACCAGCCATCTACGGCGCTCGGATGACCTATGACCCCAACCGCCGTGTCTCCGTCCTCTTCGGCGGCAACGACGGCTCCGGCACGCTCTACAACGATATCTGGGAATGGGACGGCTCCAAATGGACGAAAATCAGCGTCGCAGGAAACAAACCCGACCCACGCTACCTATGCCTCTGGGTCTACGACCGCTCAACCAACAAAATCGTTATGTTCGGTGGTCATGACCCAACCACTGGAAACAAATTCGGTGACACTTGGGAATACGACCCATCCAGCGCAAGTTGGACCAAAATAACGCCGCCAACTTCGCCGTCTGCCCGAACGAATGTCTCTGCCTGTTATTGGCCGGGGCATGGTGTTTTTATGTTCGGCGGCGGCATAGGGAACGTAACGGGACATATGTCCGACTGCTGGATTTACTCCGGCGGCTCCTGGACGGAGGTCACCCAGGGTTCCCCAATCCCTACTGCCCGGGACGAGCATATCACCTGGTATGACCCGAGCACTGGGGATGTATATGTAGCAGAGGGTGAAGCGGATAATAGGCTTTTCCCCAACGACGTCTGGGAATTTGACGGCTCCAGATGGACCGACATAACCCCACCAAGCCGTATTGACCCACCGAGACGGTCGGCGGCGTTTGCATTCGACACAGCCGAAGGCGCGTTATACGTCTTCGGCGGCGTTGCAGGAAGTGATCAGACCCTTGGTGACTTTTGGGTGTTTAAGAACGGGGTTTGGCAGCAGGTAACGCTTTCGCGGATGCCGTGTGCGAGGGGTGCAGCAGCGTGTTGTTATGATGAGCAACGCGGCGTAATTGTCGTGTTTGGTGGGGCACAACTGCCCGGTTCCCCCTACAATTGCGTTCATGATGTCTGGGAATACTGATCTCCGCATTGGATATCCCCGAACTGAAGTTCGGGGCTTCCGGGGGTGGGACGGGCGGCGCACTGAAGTGCGCATCGCCAGAATATCCCCGCGTTGAATATCCCCGCACTGAAGTGCGGGGCTTCCGGGATGGACGCATTGCGGTGCGCGGACTTAAGTCCGCGTAACGCAATATCCAACCCCATATCGGCGTCTAACCCACAAAACAGAAGCCCCGTGCTTCAGCACGGGGATATTTGCGTTTCAGCGTGGGAATTGAGCGTGGTGCGGGGTTATACGGTTGCAGGTTCAGGCACATTTTCAAGTAGCATATCAATGATTTTGTCGGAGTCAACGCCTTCGGCGTCAGCGTTGAAGTTTGTGAGAATGCGGTGACGGAGGACGGGGTGTGCGACGGCGCGGATATCGGCGCAGGAGACATTGAAGCGTCCGTTGAGGACGGCGCGTGCTTTTGCGCCCAGCACCATATATTGAGCGGCGCGTGGACCTGCGCCCCAGGAGACCCAGTTATGCACGAATTCCGGTGCTTCTTCCTCTGTTGGGCGGCTTTTGCGTGCCAAATCCACCGCATATGCGACCACATATTCTGATACAGGCACTTTGCGCACAATTTTCTGCAGGGTGAGGATTTCCTCTGCGCTGAGGACAGGTTGCAGCACCATTTCCCATTCGCCTGTTGTTTCAAGGACGATGCGGATTTCCTCGTCGCGGCGGGGATACTCCACCTTTATTAGGAACATAAAGCGGTCAAGTTGTGCTTCTGGGAGGGGGTAGGTGCCTTCTTGTTCAATGGGGTTTTGTGTGGCGAGGACGAAGAAGGGTTGTGGGAGGTTGTAGGTGTAGCCGCTTGCGGTGATGCGGTATTCCTGCATTGCTTCAAGGAGGGCGGCTTGCGTTTTTGGTGGTGTGCGGTTTATCTCGTCAGCCAGAAGGACATTTGTGAAGATGGGACCTTTGATGAAGCGGAAGGAGCGTTCGCGCGTGGCGGGGTCTTCGTGGAGGACATCGGTGCCTGTGATGTCGGATGGCATCAAGTCGGGTGTGAACTGGATGCGTTTGAAGTCAAGGTCAAGGGCGGATGCGATGGTGCGCACAAGGAGGGTTTTTGCCAGACCCGGGACGCCCATAAGCAGGGCGTGCCCCCGCGAAAAGAGCGCTATCACTATCTGTTCTATCACCTCATCCTGCCCGATGATGACGCGGTGTATTTCCTCAATAAGGCGTTTTTTTGCGGTTGCCATCCGCTCAAGCAGTTTCATCTCATCCTCGGTAGGCTGACGCTCTTGTTCAATTTGAGGGGGGATTTCAAGGCTTGTTGCGGCGACTTGAAAGAGCAGCACGGTGTGTCCGATTTGTATCTGCTCCCCGCCTGAAAGGGGGATTTCCTTTTCGGGCTCAACCTTTTTGCCGTTGACGAAGGTGCCGTTACGGGACTTTAAGTCGCGCAGCAGGAAGGTGCCGTCGGGCTTTTTGACTATTTCTGCGTGTTGCCGAGACGCTTCGGTGTCGCTTAGGCGGACTTGGCAGGCGACGGAGCGCCCTATAACGGTTCTTTCTTGTAGGATGCGGAAGACGGTGCCGCGCCCCTCTCCTTCGGTGATAACCAACTTCGCCATATCGCTCTCCTTAAGGGCATTTGAAGATTTTAACGCAGGATGTTGTGAAGAGGTGCGGTTTTTTATGTTTGGGTGCGGGGTGCAAAAACGGCAACTTTTTTGCGGCGGCAGATGCGGTTGTATAAAATGAGGTGCAGTTGGAATAGGGGGTCAGGAGAAATGAAATGCAAGGTTAGATTTGAGCCTGTGGGTGTGGAGGCGGAAGTGGAGCGAGGTGAGAGTGTGTTGGAGGCTGCGCAGAAGGCGGGGGTTTACATAAATTCGGTATGTGGTGGTGAGGGGGTTTGTGGGAAGTGTCGTGTGCGGATTGTGAAGGGGAAAGTTGACCTTTTGCCTGCGGCGTATGAGATGAGTGATGAGGAAAGGGAGGCGGGCTGGGTGCTTGCGTGCAGGGCGGAGGTGGCGACGGATTTGGTGGTGGAGGTGCCGGAGGAGGCGGCGTTGCGGGGTGGTAAGATACTGGTGGGGGAGGAGGCGGTTCGTTTTGCGCGCTCAACGGCGGAGAAGCGTTTTGCCTTTGACCCGCTTGTGAGGAAGGTGCATCTTGAGATAGAGGATGCGACGGTGGAGACGCCGATAGCCGATTATGAGCGTCTGCGCACGGCGGTGCGGAGGGCGCTCAACCGTCCTGACATTCCGCTTCAGGCGGGCTACCGCATCTTGCGCAAACTGGGTCCTGTGATGCGCCAAAAGGACGGCTCCGTCACCGCCACAGTCGGAATGCGCTTAAACACCTGGGAGATAATGGATGTTGAGCCGGGTGACACGACAGAGCATTGTCTTGGAGTCGCCGTTGATATCGGCACAACCACGATAGTGGTTCATCTTGTGGACTTACAAAGCGGCAGGATGCTTGATATGAACGCCAAATACAACAGTCAGATGGCGTATGGGGAGGACTACATATCGCGAATCATATATGCGGAGCAGAAGGGCGCGTTTGAGAAGATGCAGCGTCTTGTGGTGTCTGACATAAACGATTTGGTGGAATCGCTGTGTGAGCGTTTGGGGCGTACAACGGATGAGATATACGCGGTGGTGACGAGCGGCAACACGGCGATGCTCCACTTTTTGTTGGGGCTTGACCCGCGTCGTTTGCGTCGTGAGCCGTATGTTCCAGTTGCGAGCATAATCCCGCCGTTGCGGGCGGCGCAGGTTGGTCTGCGCGTCAACAACCGTGCTGTGCTCTATCCGCTGCCAGGCGTTGCTGCATATGTCGGCAGCGACATAACCGCAGGCGTCGCCGCCATCGGGATGGACGAGTCGGATGCTCTTTGGCTCTTTGTGGACATAGGAACAAACGGGGAGGTGGTGATAGGGAACAAGGAGTTTATGGTGTGCTGCTCCTGCAGTGCGGGACCGGCATTTGAGGGGTCGGGTGTGTCGTGTGGGATGCGTGCGACAGAAGGAGCCATAGAGGCGGTGCGGATTGAGAGGAAGGACGGGGCGTTTGATGTTCGGATGGGGGTGATAGGTGATGGGAAGCCGAGGGGGATATGTGGTAGCGGGTTGCTGGATGCGATAGCGCAGTTGTTCTGTGCGGGCATACTGGGGCGCAACGGGAAGTTCAACCGTGATGTGGGGTGTGAGCGTCTTGTGGTAGAGGACAATGTGGCGGGGTTTGTTTTGTCTGATGAGAGGGAGGCGGCGGATAGGCGGCGTCTTGTTCTGAATGAGATAGATATTAGTAATTTGATTCGCTCCAAAGCGGCGGTATATGCGGCGATAAAGGTGCTTCTGAAGGAGGTGGGACTGCCGCTTGAGGCGGTGGAGAGGTTCTTCCTCGCAGGTGGCTTTGGCAACTACATAAATGTGAGAAGTGCGATAACTGTGGGGATGCTGCCGGATGTGGATGCGGGAAAGGTGGTTTTTGCGGGCAACACGAGCGTGACGGGTGCGCGGATGGCGTTGCGCTCTGTTGCTGCATACGAGCGGATTCACGATATCGCCCACAAGATGACATATGTTGATTTGATGACGAAACTTGAGTTTATGGATGAGTTTTCCAAGGCGTGTTTTCTGCCGCACACCGACCTTCAGGAGTTTCCGTCGGTCTGTGTTCCGCCTGGGGCGTGAAGCGCGTTGTAGGCGTCAAATAAGGCGGCTATGGCGCCGTTTAATGGGGCGGGGACACCGAATTCGCGTGCTTTTTTTGTGATGTAGCCGTTGATATATGGTATTTCGGTGAGACGGTTTGTTGATATGTCCTGCAGGGTGGAGCAACGGTTGTTGGCTGTTTTTTCGCAGACTTTTCTGACGCGGTCAATTATGTCCTGTGGAAGGGCGACGCCTGCTGCGGCAGCCACCGCCTCACCTTCCCTGACGATGCCTGTTGCGAGGTGCCAGAGGGGCTGAAGTCGCGGCAATTGTCCGTTCCGTATTTCCAGCAGGGCGCATAGCGGATTTATCGCCGCGTTCACGAGCAACTTCTCCCACAAGACTGCCTTTATGTTGCTTGCTCTGCGAACGCAGATGTCTGCCTGCTCAAAAAGCCGTAGAAACAGTGTTAAGGCGCTTTCTGCCGCCTCATCCAGAACTCCCAGCACCACCTCTCCCTTGCCTGCGTAATGGACAAGATAGGGGTCATCCGGGGCGATATTTGCGCCGTATGAGTTGGTTCCGACGACAAGCCGTTCTGCGCCCACTGCTTTCTGCAGTGTCTCTGCGTTGCCCATTCCGTTCTGAAAGGTGAGCACGGCTGCCGAGCCGCTCCACGCTTTCAGTTTCTGCGCCACCGCTGCCGTAGAATACGCCTTCACGCATACAACCACAGCGTCAAATGCGCCATCAGGCTCAACCACAACCGGTATCCTAACCTGCCTGCTTGTCAGACCAGTCAGGCGGTATCCGTTTTGTGACAGCGCTTTTGCGCGCTCTTTTTTGTAGTCAACCAGAACGACATCGGCGGTTTCTGAAAGGAACGCTGCAAACAGCCTACCGACAGCGCCTGGACCAACCACCGCCACACGCATAGGTGTTCCCCTACTGCATCGCTCCTGCTATCCCAACTATGGATTTTATGTCCTTGTCCTCCCACTCAATCACGACACCGCCGCAAAATTCGGGCGTATCCAGCAGGTTGCTTCCGCCAAGATATATGCGGATATAGCGACTCAACTTTATGGTCAGATAAGCCCGCAGCATAAAGGGGTCTACATTTTCATAGAAGCGCTTGGTGTCGGTGTGAACATCGCGTCCTTCTATGGTGAAGCGCAGCCATCCAAGAAAGTCCAAGTCCAGACCAAGTCCGAACTTGCCCTCAATCAGACCGCCGCGTGGTGTCAGCACCACATCGTTTTTTGGATTTTTGTCGTGTGGTCCGAGATTGAAGAGCCACGCCAACTGAAAGTCGGCTTGTGCGAGGGTTTTGCCACGCTCCTGTGCCGACACATCGTAAATCACAGGACTGTCGCTGTCCATATGGAAAAATGTCGCCCCCAGAAGGAAGTAACGCCTCCTGGTCGGATACAGACGCAGATACACAGGATATGTCGTCATACGCATTTTCTCATAACGCCAAGAGCCGAGCCCCACAAAGACCCTTAAACGCGCTATCGGCGCCAGCGCCTCCTCTGCATCCTTCAACACTTTATTCGCCTTGCTGTAAAGTCCCGGTTCTGTGATGAACTTCCACAAAGAGCCCTCCTTTGCCTCGTCAAGGCGTTTTATGACCCTTTTTGCGGAAGCGACCGCTTCTTTGGCGTCTTTTGCCAGTGACTCATCGCGAATCAAGGTCGGCAGAAGTCCTTTGCCTTCCTTTATGTCGGTGAAGATATCCTTTAAGTCTGTCATAGCGGCGGAGAGGTCGTCAAAAATCTGCGCACCACCTGGTTTAAGCAGCATTCCCAGCAAACTATCTCCCTCTGTCGCGCTGCTCAACTTCGCCGTCACCTTCTCAATGTTCTTGGCTGATTTACGCACTGACTTCACAATCTCTTTGTCCTTCAGGAGCGCGAAGATTCCCTTGCCCTCATCGTAGGACTTTTTGATATCGGAGAGCATCTTTTTTGCGTCAGCGACGGCGGTTTTGAGTTCGCTCAATGTGGCTTTGGCGTCGTTGAAGACGGAGTCGTTGGTGAGGAGTTTGCCGATGGTGCCGCGTCCCGCCCGAAGGTCATCGCTTATCTTGCGGGCGTTCTCCGCCAGTTGTTGCAACTCCTCATACAACTTTTTGTCCTTAAGCAACTTCTGCAGTGTTCCGTCGCCTTCGGTGAAGGATGTAAGCGCTTTTTTAATCTCCCCTACGATGCTGTCAAGTTTGTCCTGAACCGAGCGAACAAGGCTGCCAACAGATTCTGATGTGCGTGTTAGGGAAGAGACAATATCCTGTGGTGGTAGACCGACCACGCGCTGATTCGCCTTAACGAACTCCCGTGCTTTGCCGGGCTCAATATAGACCGCCAGACCGCCGAGCAGCGTGGAGTGCCGTATGGAAAAGGTGGAGTCTTCAGGGATTCTGACATCGTCGCGGCGCACACGACAGCGCACCACCACTTTCGTTCCGTCAAAGAAGACCCGTTCCACCTCGCCTACAACAACACCCGCGAACAGAACTTTATCCCCGCGGTCAATCCCTGCGGCATCGGGAAACTCCGCTTCAAACGCAAACCCCTTGCTCAGAAAAGGCATCCCCGATATCAGCACGGTGAAGACGAACAATGTTGCCACTCCCACCACAAACAGCACTCCTACCTTTATCTCACTTGTCATAGCACAACTCCTTCAGTCGTATTTACTTGTGAGTGGTCCCTTGGCGAGACCATTTATGAACTGCTGAACCCTATCGTCCTTTGAGTTTCGTATCTGGTCAGGCGGACCCTCCTGGATTATGTGTCCGTCGTGCAGAAGCCCGATTCTGTCACCAACAAAATAGGCGCTCTTCATATCGTGGGTCACGACCACACTTGTGACTCCGAGTTTTTCCTGCATATCGCGGATGAGATGGTTTATGGCGTCAGCGGTGATGGGGTCAAGTCCTGTTGTGGGTTCATCATAGAGTATGATTTTGGGTTCCATAACGATAGCGCGGGCAAGCGCCACCCGTTTGCGCATTCCCCCAGACAGGTCTTCTGGCATCATATCTTCTGTTCCTTCAAGTCCCACAAGCGCCAGTTTTTGACGCACCCGCTCCCGAACCTCTTCCTCGCTCATTTTTGTGTGCTCGCGCAACGGCAGCGCTATGTTCTCAAAGACGGTGAGGGAGTTGAGAAGGGCGTTTGATTGAAACAGAAAACCGAACTTCAACCTGAAACGCTGCAACTCCTTTTTACCCAGTTTATGAACCTCAACGCCATCCACTATAACGCGCCCCGAATCGGGCTTCATCAATCCCACCATATGTTTTATTGTCACAGATTTGCCAATACCTGAGCGACCGATTATCACATATGTCTCCCCCTTTTTTATGTGAAGGTTGAGGTTCTTTAAGACATCTTTTCCACTTAGGTGTTTGCAGACATTTATCATATCAATCACGCGCCGTCTCCTTCAGTAGACAAATCGGTAGAAGAAGGCGGTCAGGAAGTAGTTGAACATAAGGAGCATAAGCAGGGAGTTGACGACCGCTTTTCTTGTGGAGCGTCCCACTCCCAGAGTGCCGCCTGTTGTGCGCATTCCCTCGCTGCAGGAGACGCCTGCGATTATCAGACCAAAAACCACCGTCTTTGCCAGACCGCTGTAGAGGTCTTTCAGCGTTATGAAGCGGAAGCAGTCGCGGAAGAAGACATAATAGTTGACGCCTACCTGAAGGTGTCCGACCATCGCGGCGCCGGCGATTCCTATGGCGTTGGCGTATATGGTGAGCAGCGGACAAGCCAGTGTCAGCGCCACAATACGCGGCATCACAAGATACTTAATTGGGCTAACAGACATCACCTCAAGCGCGTCTATCTCCTCCGCCACGCGCATTGAGCCGAGTTCTGCTGCCATAGCGCTGCCGACACGCCCCGCCAGAATTATCGCCGTCATCAGCGGTCCCATTTCTCGGGTCATTGACGCACCCGCCACCTGCGCTATTAAGTTCTGCATCCCAAACGGCTTAAGACTTAATCCTGTCTGCAGCGCAAGCACCATACCCACAAAAATGCCCACAAGCAGTGTCACAGGTAGACTCTGCACGCCGCAAACATAAAGTTGAAACAGTATCTCGTGACGCTTCTGCCACGCCGCACGCAACCACAAAAAAGACTCTATCACAAGCAGCAAACGGTATCCCGCGTTCTCCGTCCCCTTTATTAAAAACCTGCCTATCCCCGCAAAGACCTGCCTCATTTCTTCAGTCCTAAAGCCGCCTTTATCTTCTCCACCACCTGCCTGTTCTGCTCCTTCTCTATTCCTGTGGGGTCGTAATTTGTCAGGGCGGCGCTCACTTTGTAGGAAGCGTCTTGTAAGTCGGCGACACCTCTTTTGCGCAACTGCTGCGCCAACTTCATCGTCCAGTAGTCGCAGAGCATATTGCCAATTGCGTATTGGATATTGTTTTTGTCGTCGCGGAAGGTGAGGGTCGCCAGAAGGCTTGTTTGGAGTTTGAGTTTGCGGAGGGCTTCAAAAAGGATGTCGCGCGCAACGGAGATGGACTTCGCCTGGGGTAGGGCGTTGGTGAGGAACTTGCGCACACTGGGGCAACTCAAATCCAGCACAAAATCGCGAACTATGTTCTTGACGATTTCGGATAAGTCGTTTGGGGCGCGGCGGAGAGAGCGTGCTATGTCCGACAGTTTTGCCTGTGCGGTGTTGGTCACCTCTTGTGCATTGTCAAGAAGGGCATCCGCAACGGCGCATACCGCTTCGGGTGTTCTGTAGAACGCCAGAACATCCACTAACGCTGCTCTCACCCGCGCGCTCTTGACTCCCCTTTTGAAGATAGCCAGAAGGTGCTTAACAACGCTGGTGTCGGGGAAGTACTGCAGATAAAGAATCATATTTTCGGCAACAGCCGGGGTCTCTTTAAGGGCTGTGGCGAGGAGTGTGGGGATAGCCTCTTTGACTCCCCAGTTGCAGAGGATTTTGAAGGCGTTAAGACGCCCTTCTACTGTGGGGGCTTTGAGTGCTTTGATGAGCGCATCTTCGGCGGCGGGTTCTGCCAGAGCCAGCCAGGTTCCCGCTTCTTTGACGAGGCGGGGGTCGCGGCGCGTAAGGCAGGTGGCGAGCGCCTTGACCGCACGCGCACCACCCATCCGCCCCACCAACGCCATAATACCCGCAAGATTGGTCGCCCTCAATGCCACACCGCCTTCCAGCAGGTTTACCGCCAGATTGAAGTACTTTTCTGACCCCAATGTTGCCAGCGCCGCTGCCGCCCTTTGCACAATCCTGTCGTCAATGTCGTTCAGCACAATCCTATACAGCCTGTCCGCCGCTTCCCTCAATCGCAACTTCCGCACCGCCTCTATCATATGCTCCCTTACCCGTATCGCCTCGTTGCTGCCTCCTTCCTCCTGCAGCGCTTGCAGTATGTAGCGTTTATGTTTCTTTGTCAGGTGTTTATAAAGGGTTGCGGCAGCCTCGGCGCGGATGTAGCCGTTTTCGTGCACGAGCAGCGGTGCCAGCGCGTCCACAAGGTGCTCCACCTGCTCCTTGCTGAAGCATTTAAAAACAAAGCGTGACAGGAATGCCGCGGTATAGTTCTTCTGCGGGTCGTGTGATTTTGCCCACTCAAGCAGGCGCTTAAAAGTCCGCTCATCGGCGACGCGTTCAAAGTAGCGGCTTGCGGCATCCCACCACATTGAGGTCGGGTTGTTCAACTCCCATATCTGTGGCGAGAAGAAGAAGTCTTCCCACGATTTGTCGGCGACAGCGGCGAGAAGATGGAGCGCCCGTTCTCGCAGGTCGGTGTCGTTTTTGTCGTCAGCCCACAATGCGCGCAGGCGCTCCAGCATCTGCCTGTCGGGGTACCTTTTAAGGTAGTGGCGCAGGATATGGTCGGCGGCGTTGCGAACCGTATCCGACGGTGCCGATAACTCTCCAAAAACCCTTTCTATTATCTTGCTGCCCCAGCGGTGATACGCCTCATACAACGCTTTCGCGCGGACTTCAGGGTCGTTGCTTTCAAGCCTTTCCCGCAGCGACTCATCCGCCATATAACTTATCAGAAAGTAAAGCCCCACCACCATCCCCGCAACGACACAGGCTATGACCGCAAAAACCCGCCACCTCCGCTTCTTTGTCACCTCTTTTATCCGCTCTTCTGCCATCCTTATCCTCCCCGCGCGATTATATCCCTTACCACATCCTCATCAAAACGATTTCCACTGCCTCAAAAACCGCCTAAATGCTTGTTATAATATCTACAGCCGCTTGAGGAGGGAGTTATGACTGCTCCAGAGGATGTGCGTAAGCGGGTGGAGCGACTGCGCAAAATCATCCGCTACCACGACTACCTCTATTATGTGCTTGCCTCGCCTGAAATATCTGACGCCGAATACGACCAACTCTTCCGCGAACTGAAGAGGCTTGAGGAGCGCTATCCCGAATTGGTGACGCCCGATTCGCCGACCCAGAGAGTGGGCGCACGCCCAGATGTTATTCCTGAAGGCATCCCTCCACATCTTGCCGAACTCGCCCAGAAAACCTTTGAGGAGGTGCGCCACACAACCCCGATGCTTTCCCTTGACAACGCAATGGATGAGGGCGAGTTGCGGGAATGGATAGGGCGCGTCTGTAGGGAGTTGGGGACAAAAGATGTGGAGTTTGTCTGTGAGCCGAAGTTGGACGGTCTTGCGGTGGAGTTGGTGTATGAGGAGGGACTGCTGCGGGTGGCGGCGACCCGCGGCGATGGCTATGTCGGCGAAAATGTCACTGAAAACATCCGCACAGTTAAGGCGATACCGAAGGTTTTGGAGGAGGCGCCTGAACTGCTTGAGGTGCGCGGCGAGGTCTATATGCGCAAAGACGCCTTTGAGCGGCTCAACAGGAAGCAGTTGGAGCGCGGAGAGAAGCCGTTTGCCAATCCGCGCAATGCCGCCGCCGGGAGCCTGCGCCAACTTGACCCATCCGTCACAAAGTCGCGCGAACTGGACTTTTTCGCCTACGCCAACGGTCTTATTCGCGGTGTCAATATCTCCTCACAAACCCAACTCCTTGATTTCTATAAGCGTCTGGGGTTTCCCGTTCCCGAGCATAAAGTCTGCCGCAGCGTTGAAGAGATAGCACAGTTTTATAAGGAGTTTCTCAAGCGGCGGGAGGCGTTGCCATATGAGGCTGACGGCATTGTGGTGAAGGTGAACGATTTTGCGCAGCGGGAGGCGTTGGGGGTGAAGGCGCGGAGTCCACGCTGGGCTATCGCTTACAAGTTTCCGCCGGAGCAGGCGCGCACAAAGGTCTTGGACATCGTCGTTCAGGTGGGCAGAACAGGTGCCTTAACGCCTGTCGCCGTGCTTGAGCCCGTCTATGTGGGGGGGGTGACGGTGAGCCGCGCCACGCTCCACAACCCAGACGAGATAAAACGCAAGGATGTGCGCATAGGAGATGTGGTGGTGGTGCAGCGGGCAGGAGATGTGATTCCAGAAGTGGTGCGTGTGGTGAAGGAGGAGCGCACAGGCAAGGAGCGCCCATTCAAGATGCCCGACAAATGTCCTGTCTGCGGTGCCACCATCGTTAAGGACCCCGACGAGGTCGTCCCACGCTGCCCCAACCGCAACTGCCCCGCTCAACTGAAAGAGTCCATTATCTTCTTCGCCTCCCGTCAGGCGATGGACATTGAAGGACTGGGACGCAAGACGGTGGAGCAGTTCATAAACGCGGGACTGCTTAAGGGGATTGCAGATATCTACCGCCTTAAGGAGCATCGCGACAAGATACTGCGGCTTGAGGGCTGGGGGGAGAAGTCGCTGGAGAATCTGCTTGATGGCATTGAGGCGAGCAAAAAACGCCCGCTGTCACGGCTGATAAACGCTTTGGGCGTGCGCTATGTCGGGGAACGCACAGCCGAAATCCTCGCCGAACACTTCGGCTCCATTGACGCTTTGATGTCAGCCTCGCTTGAGGAGTTGGAGAGCGTGGAGGAGGTGGGACCGATTGTGGCGCGTTCAATTCGGCAATTCTTTGATGATGAGCACAACAGGCGCTTGATAGAGGAGTTGCGCAGAGCGGGTGTGCGGATGTCGCAGCAGAAGACGGTTTCGGTGGTGGAGTCGCCGTTTGCGGGCAAAACCGTCGTCTTCACAGGTGAGTTGACCTCAATGACGCGGTCGCAGGCGCAGGAGTTGGTAAAGCGTCTCGGCGGCAAGCCGACATCCAGCGTCTCACGCCGAACCGACTTCGTCGTCGTCGGCGAAAACCCCGGCAGCAAATACCGCAAAGCGCGCCAGTTGGGGGTGCGCACGCTCACCGAGAGCCAGTTTCTGGCGATGGTGCCGAAGGAGTTTCAAGCGGATAAAACAGGTGCAGACGCAGGTTCAGCGGACTCGCACAGCGCAGGCGAAGCGAGCAGGGCGAGGGAAGACCGCGGAAAAGGACTTTTCTGACCCAGCCGTTATGGCGCGCTTTTATTTGCAGACTTCCTATCCGAGCGCACTCCACCTCTACAACTCCCTTGCCTGAACCGACATCAAGGACGACTGTGACGGCATCAGGTGGGGCGTCGTTGGGTGCTCGCAGTGTTACTGTTGCCTCCCCGCACAGGCGAATTTCAGTTGTTCGCACGGAGAGTTGAACGGGCGGCGCTGGTGGGCGTGGATGCAAATAAACGCCAAAAACGGCGGCAAGCAGCACCGCCGCCCCGCTTGCCGTCAGCCACAAAAGCACCCGCTTCCTTAAAACTACCTTCCCAACTCCGACAAAGCCTCCTCCGCCAACTCCCGCAACTTCGTCGCCGGGTCGTTCTGCTTTATGAACTTCAGCGCTTCAATTATCTTGGGGTCGGCAAGATGCAGCGTTTTGACCGTCTTTATCGCCGCTTCACGAACCGCATCACTTGACTCGTTCTTAAGCCCTGCCAGTATCGCTGTGGTCTGTTGGGGGGAGCCGATTTTTGCAAGCGCCTTAAGCGCCGCCACCACCACTTGTTCATCCGCATCGTAGACCAGTCCAGCCACATCCTTTGCCGCATCGCGAAGGTCAAGGAGTCCTGCTGCCTTCGCTGCTGCCGCCCTCACCACCGCTAACTTATGCCCCAACAACTTCTTCACCTGCTCCGCTGCTTTCACAACCCGCCCTTTGCCCGCCGCTTCACACGCCACCTGCAGCACCGTTCCGTCCTTGCTTCCCAACGCCACCACTACCACCTCGCTGTAGTCCACATCTGGATTGTCTATGTGCTTCAGCACAAACTGCGTCGCTGCTTCTGCTATGTCCTTCTCCTTATCCTGCACCAACTTCTTCAGCACATCCGGCGGCGGACATTCACCCAATTTCGCAAGCGAGGAGAGCGCTACACGCCTCACATCCGCCTCCTTATCGCCAAGAAGGGTTATGAGCCCTTCAAGTGTGCCTTTGCGGGTCACATTCCCTAACGCATCCGCAACCGTCTTCCGTATC
>Ga0190361_1000289_pt1 | contig 21157 bp, 15 predicted proteins | sample 48721845_MG_FD_161273 | JGI IMG/M metagenome (GOLD analysis project Ga0190361, IMG submission 161273) | Hydrothermal vent microbial mat bacterial communities from Southern Trench, Guaymas Basin, Mexico - 4872-18-4-5_MG | ecosystem: Environmental > Aquatic > Marine > Hydrothermal vents >... | reverse complement strand
TCTCCTTGCTGCAGCAAAAAAGAAAATAGAGGTTCATCAGTTTACACCCCTTGAAGTAAAAATAGGAATTTGTGGTTATGGGAGAGCAGAGAAAAAACAAGTTCAGCGTATGATAAAGGAAATTCTCCAGTTAAAAGAAATCCCTAAGCCTGATGATGCTGCTGATGGGCTAGCTGTTGCAGTCTGTTGTGCTTTTAAAATAGCCCTAAGGACTTGACAAGGTTTTTAGCTAATATATAATTTTCTGTATAACATGAAAAGGTCGCCAGATCTCAATTTAACTTAGATAATTATGAGACTTGAAGACGAAATCTTAACCAAGATTTACAACCAAGAAGAGAAAGAAGAAGAGGGAATACCTGAGGAAGAAAAATCTGAAGAAGAAATCTCTGGGGAAACAGGAGAGGAAAGTGAAGAAGATTGGGAGTAAATCCTCAAAATCCCGCCTAAGGCGGGATTTTGAGTTAGCTAGAAATTGAGGTAAGATAGAAAGAACCTAATATTATGCCAGAGAGAAAATATCAGCGAAAAGTTTATAAGAAAGGGAGAAGAGGAGTGAAGATTTTTTTTCAGATTCTTTTAATCACCACCGTCACCCTTTTCCTTTTAGGTTTAGGGGTTCTTTTCTATTTTATAAAAGATTTGCCTCGGCCTGAAAAATTTACCGAGGGCCTAATTCCTCAATCAACAAAAATCTATGATAGAGAAGGGAAAATTCTCTTGTATGAGATAGCTGGAGAAGAAAAAAGGACAATTGTTTCTTTTGAAGATATCCCCATTTATTTAAAATGGGCAGTGATTGTAGCTGAAGACAAAGATTTCTATGAGCATCGGGGAATAGATTTGTCAGCAATCTTCCGAGCTATTCTCTATGATTTAAAGATTGGCAAGCCAGTCCAAGGAGGCTCCACTATCACCCAGCAATTAATTCGTTCTTATTTTTTAACCAGAAAGAAAACTCTCCAAAGAAAGACCAGGGAAATTATTCTCACTCTAGAACTCGAAAGGAGATACTCAAAAGACCAAATTTTGGAATGGTATTTAAATTTAATTCCTTTCGGCTCAAATCTCTACGGGGTAGAAGCTGCTTCTCAAGGCTTCTTTGGAAAACATGTGAAAGAGTTATCTTTAGCTGAAAGTGCCACTTTGGCTGCTTTAATTAGAAGGCCCTCTGCTCTCTCTCCCTATGGTCCAAACAAAGATAAACTTCTCCAGATAAAGGACTATATTTTGGAAAGAATGAATAAATTGGGTTATATCTCTCAGGAACAATTACTTAAAGCAAAACAAGAAGAGCTAAAATTTCAACCAGATATTTCTCCTATTAAAGCTCCCCATTTTGCAATTTATGTAAAAAATTATTTGGAGAAGAAATATGGGAAAGAATATCTCCAAAGAGCTGGTTTAAGAGTTTATACTACCTTAGATTTCGACTTACAAAAAAAAGCAGAATCTATAATCCAGGAAAAGCTTGCTTACTTCAAAATCTACAATGCTCATAATGCAGCTTTAGTTAGTATAAATCCCAAAACTGGTGAGGTTTTAGCTATGGTTGGTTCAAAGAATTGGTATGCAACTTCCTCAGAGGGCTGTAATCCAAAAACTCAAAAATGTAAATTTGACCCCAAGGTCAATGTTTGTCTAAGCTCTCGCCAACCAGGTTCTGCTTTTAAACCCTTTGCTTATGCGCGAGCTTTTGAGAAAGGATTTACCCCAAAAACTGCAGTTTGGGATGTTCCTACTGAATTTAATCCCAATTGCTCTCCAGATGGTACTCAATTTAGGGATAAATATGGATTAAAATGTTATCATCCCCAAAATTATGATGGCAGATTTTTGGGCCAAGTAACCTTAAGAGAAGCTTTAGCTCAATCTCGGAACCTCCCTTCAGTAAAAGTCCTTTATTTGGCCGGTCTCTCAGAAACATTGGAACTGGCTAGAAAGTTTGGGATAACTACCTTAGAAAACGGAGGAAAATACGGGCTCTCGTTGGTGTTAGGCGGGGGAGAAGTTAAGCTTTTGGAAATGGTCTCTGCTTATGGAGTTTTTGCTAATGATGGAGATAAACTTCCCTTAAATTTCATTAAAAGGGTTGAAGGCCCGAAAGGGGAAATCTTAGAGATCACCAAACCGACTCCTTTGAGAATTATTTCTTCTCAAATTGCCAGAGAAATAAATGATATCTTAGCTGATAATCAAGCTCGAGCCCCGATGTTCGGCTGGCATTCTCCCTTGTATATCGAGGGGTATCAGGTAGCAGCTAAAACCGGAACTACTCAAAAATATAACGACGCTTGGACTATTGGCTATACTCCTTCTTTGGTAACTGGAGTTTGGGTTGGCAATAACGACAACTCTCCGATGCTAAAACCTGGAGTCAGCTTAGCAGGCCCTATTTGGCACGATTTTATGGTAGAAGCTCTTAAGAAATTCGAAAAAGAAGAATTTAAAAAACCCAAAATAACACCTTCAAGCAAGCCCGTTTTGAATGGGATCTTTCCTGAAACTCATTGTCTTTTACATTTTGTAAATAAAAACAACCCTCAGAACGAGGGTAATTCTCAAGACGATATCCAATATAGAAACTGGGAGTGGGCAGTTCAGCACTGGTTTCAAAAAAGAAAATTTTAACTTGCTTTTATTGGCATTAGGATATAAAGATAACTCTGATCGCCAACTGGCCTCAAAACACCAGGTCCTTCTTCCCCACTAAGTTCAAAGATTACCTCAGAGCTTTTGATGTTATTTAGTCCTTCTAATAAAAATCGATAATTGAAAGCAACCTCAAATTGTTCTCCTTCTATTTTGGCATACAGATAAGATTCATTTATCCCAGTTTCAGGGCTCTGAGAAAATATTTTCAATTTACCCTCTTTAACTAAAGGGGTTATTTTAACTTCTAAAATCTTGCCGCTAAAAAGACCTGCTTCTTTTATTTGATTTTGGAAATTCTCTTTATCAATTTGGAATCTAGTCGTGAATTTCTTTGGGATTATCTCTTGGTAATTTGGGTATTCACCCTCAATCAATCTTGAGAGAATATTTATTTGGGGATGAGAGGTTTCCTCCATTAAAAATTCGAACAAAACTTGGTTTGGACTAGGATAACAAGTTACCTTTCCTTCTTTCTGAGTCAAGATATTTAGTAATTCTTTTCCTGCTTCTTGAGGTAAAATAAAAGAACTTTCTTTTTTTACTTCCTCGTCTAGTTCAATTGTTTTTTCACCCAATCTAAAACTATCGGTCCCTACTATAACTAATTTCTTTTTCTTGAATAAAAAATATAGACCACTAATTTCTGGTCTTACCTGAGAAGCTGTTGGTATCTCTACCACCTGACTTAAACCATCGGCTAATTTCTTACTATTTAATGTGAAAACAACCTCTTTACTAACTTTGGGAATTATAGGAAATTCCTCAGGATCTTGACCATGTATTTGGCTAATTTGATTTTCACTTTTTAAGAGTAAATTTTTTCCTTTCTCTTCTAAAGTAATTTTTTCTCCTCTTAATAAACTAACTAAATTTGCTAAAAAGTTAGCTGGGACAATTACCTTACCTTGTTTTTCTACTTTTGCTAAAATCCAATAACGCAGTGTTGTTTCTAAATTAGTGGTAGTTAACTCCAAAAAGTTACCTGTTGTTTGAAGAAGAATGTTTTTCAATACAGGTAAAGAGGTAGTTTTTTTTACAATGCGCTCACAACAAAGAACTGCCTCTTTTAATTTAGATGTTAAAACTTCAATCTTCATTTTTTTATAATTAGTTTTTTAAATCTTTAACTATTTTATTGTACGATAGTTGAGTTATAATTTCAATAGGGAAAAGGCTAAAGAAATGGTATCTAGTTTAGGTAAATTTAATCTTCAGATTCTTGAGAATGTCTGAAAAATTTTTGGATAAAGATAGGATAAAAAGAAAAGAAATATCTTTAAAGAAAACGAGTTGTTTTTTTTCTGGAAAATAATTAACTGGTTTTTCACATTTTCTAGACAGGTTATCAGGAAGAATTATTATTGTAAAGGCGCTGTTTTATCAGGGTAATTTCGGTTAACAAATTATCATCTTCTTCTAATTGTTTTGCTATTTTTTCGTAAGCATAGATTGCAGTTGTGTGATCTTTTCCTTGGAACCTTCGGCCAATTGCTGGGTAAGATTCTTTAAGCTCCTCGCGAAGTAAATACATAGCAATTTGTCTTGGTTTAACAATTTCTTTTCTCCGGGTCGGCAAAAGAAGATCTTTTTCAGAGAGGTCATAAAAAGCGGAAACGATTCTCAAAATTTGTTTAAAACTAGTTGATTTCTTAGGAGAGAGAACTAGGTTTCTCAATAGTTTTTTTGCCACTTCAAAATCTGGCTCTTTTTGATTTATTTTCTGATAAATAGCTAAGCGGTTCAAAGCTCCTTCCATTTCTCTAATATTTCTTTGAATGTTGGTGGCAATGTATTCTAAAATATCTTGGTTTAAATTAATGTTTCTTTCTTCACATTTAGCTTTTAAAATAGCCACTCTAGTTTCAAAATCAGGAACTCCAATATCAGCTATCATCCCACCTTCAAATCTGGATTTTAATCTTTCCTCAAGAGCAGGAATAGCATTTGGGGGGCGGTCAGAAGAGAGTATTATTTGTTTTTGGGCTTGGTAAAAAGAGTTGAAAATATGGAAAAATTCCTCTTGGGTTTTTTCTTTACCAGCAAAGAACTGGACATCATCCATAATTAAAATATCTATTTTCCGTAATTCTTTCTTAAACTCTTCAATTTTGTGGTTCCTGATCGATTCAACTATCCCCGAAATAAAAGTTTCAGAGGGGGTGTATTTAACTCTTTTATTAGGGAATAAATTAACTATACGATTTCCAGTTGCTTGAAGAAGATGAGTTTTGCCCAGACCCACTCCTCCATAAATAAAGAGGGGATTATAGGTTGTTCCCGGATTTTCTGAGATTGCCCAGGCAGCTGCATGGGCTAGTTCATTGAAGCCTCCAACAACGAAATTCTCAAAAGTATAGCGCGGATTAAGGTTGGTTTTTTGGTCTATTTTAAATTCAACAAACTGAAGTTGAGAATTGTTGATAATTTCTTTTTTTTGAGGAGCTCTCTTTCTTTTGATTAGTTGAGGGGCCTCGGATTTAACAACGAACTCAATCATTCGAATATTTTTATCTAGGGAACGTAGAATTTTTAAAATAAGAGAGTGGTATTTATTGCTAAGCCATTCTTTCGAGAAAGAGTTAGGGACAGAAATTAGAACCTTTCCATTTTGATTAGAAATAATCTCAGTATTGCGGAACCAGGTAGCAAAGTTTGCCCTCGAAACAGCGAACTGAACTTGAGCTAGAACCGATTGCCATAAATCCTTGTTGTCTTTACTGTTCATAGGATTTAAATTACAAAATGGACATTGATTTTATATTGTCTCTTTTATTTAAGAATAACGCAAATAGCTTGAAAAATCAACAAAATTTCAGTTTTTGTTTAAAAACTGTGAGTAATTTGTGTAAAATGTGGAGAAATAGCTCTTGACCAAAGAATTTTGAAGAATTATATTAGAGACATAAGAAGATTAAGGATTATGAAAAGAACTTACCAACCCAAAAAAAAGAAGAGGAAAAGAACTCATGGTTTTTTAAAAAGACAAAGGACTAAGTCGGGGAGGAAAATAATTTTAAGACGACGAAAGAAAAAAAGGAAAAGATTAACTGTTTAAAATGTTACCAAGGGCTAATCGATTAAAAAGAATCAAAGATTTTCAAGTGGTGTTAAAAATGGGGAAAGGAAGGAAAGAGGATTTTTTAATTTTAAAATACTTAAAAAATAAATTGTCGATTAATCGGGTGGGTTTCATCGTCAGTCAAAAAGTTGCTAAAAAAGCAACACAGAGAAATAAAATTAAAAGAAGATTAAGAGAGGTAGTAAGAAAAAACTTAAACCGGTTAACTCCTGGCTACGATATGATTTTTATTGCTCAAAAAGGAAGTGAAGAAAAAAAATTTAGTGAATTAGAAGAAAAAGTTGAGCAACTCTTAAAAAAAACTAAAATTTTAAAAAATGATTAAAAAATTAATTTTAAAGTCCATTCAGTTTTACCAGAAGTTTATTTCTCCTCAATTAGGAAGACATTGCCGTTTTTTTCCTTCCTGCTCAGAATACAGCTTAAGGGCAATAAGAAAATACGGAGTAATTAAAGGAGGATTGCTTTCTTTCTGGAGATTACTAAGATGTAACCCTTTTTGCAAAGGAGGAGTAGATATTCCTTAGAAATCTTCACTTTAATTTTAAATGAGTGCTTTAATACAATTTTTTAACTTAATATTATATCAACCGTTACTGAATGCTTTAATTTTGCTTTATAATTATTTACCCGGACATGATTTTGGGATAGCGGTTATTGTTCTGACAGTAATTATTCGTTTGATTCTACATCCTTCTTCGGTGAAAGCAATTAAATCACAGAAAGCCTTAAGTGCTTTACAGCCAAAACTTAAAGAAATCCAAAAGAAATTTAAAAATGATCGAGAAAAACTGGCTCGAGCAACGATGGAGCTTTATCAAAAAGAAAAAATTAGTCCTTTTTCAGGATGTTTGCCTCTTCTCTTCCAATTACCAATCTTAATAGCTTTATATCGCGTCTTTTTTTTCCTAAAGGATTTTACTCCCCAAACCCTCCAAGAGTCTCTTTATAGTTTTGTTTCTTACCCCGACGGAATAAATACCGTTTTTTTGGGAATAGTCGATTTGGCTAAACCAAATATCTTCTTGGCTATCTTAGCAGGTGTCTTTCAGTTTTTGCAGTCCAAAATTTCGATTGGGAAACAAGAAATGAAAAAAGGAGATTTTGCCAAAGCTATCCAATCACAGATGCTTTACTTTTTCCCAGTTTTTACGGTTTTTATTGTCTGGAAACTTGGCTCAATTATTGGGCTTTACTGGATTGTCTCAACCCTGTTTTCGATTGGGGAGCACTATCTGGTCAATTCAAAATTGGAAAACTCTTTCAGGAAAAAGGAAATAGGTTGAACTGGTTAAAAAGAAAAAATAAAAACAAAAGTGAAAAATAATGAAAAATAAAGATAAAGAAGAAATAGAAAAAATTATCAAAGAATTTTTCAATAAAATGGGATTTGAAGCAGAAATTGAAAGAAGCGAAGAAAAGGAAAGCACTTTTTCTTTAAACTTAAAAACCCCTGAACCCCAGATGCTTATTGGTAGGGCTGGGGCAACTTTAATTGAAATTCAAAAAATTCTTGGCAAGATTTTACGGAAAAAAATTGGTCGAGCTCTTTTTTTAGACCTGGACATAAACGGATACAAGAAAAACAAAATTGAATACTTGAAGGATTTAGCTCAAGCCACTGCCGATGAAGTTTCTTTAGAAAAAAAAGAAAAAGCTCTTCCCCCAATGCCTTCTTACGAAAGAAGAATAGTTCACCTGGCCTTAGCTAACAGAGAAGATGTCCAAACCCAAAGTCAAGGGGAAGAGCCAGAAAGAAGAGTAGTTATTAAACCAAAATAAACCAAAATAAATTCTACCATCGTGTGCGGTCGTCAACAATGGTAGAATCGGTTGCTGAGGGAGAATTATACTCTTTTTTTATTTATATCTTTTTTTATTTTAACTCTAGATTTTATTTTAATTTTGGGATTTTATTTTATTTCTTGGATCTTAATTTATTTTAACGGATAAACCGCAATCGCTGAAGCACAAGGGCGAGGGCTCCACCAGATAATTCCGCCGGGCCGGCACTGGCCAATAGAATTGTCAGTTAAATCGGGGTCGGAATGAGTAAAAACCTCATTGTGGGCTCCGTCAGGGAAACCGGCGTTAGGTGCTCCATTCTCCCATTGTCCGAAAAGAACGACTAAACATTTTCCTTGAGGATCTATTTTAATTGATCTTATCTTATCACTCCAACCTCCTCCACAAACCGAAGAATCTTCAATGTTTTTTGGCGTATAGATAGGAATTGGATGGGAGGGGTCATTAAGTTTAAGGACGCAAACCTCATTAGGATCCACCGGTTCTCCTTCTCGTTGAGGTTCGCCAGCGAAATTAGTTCTTTTATAAAGGCGAATTTCTTTACAGTTTTCCGGAGGGCCAAGCTGGAAAATCTGGGCCGAAGTTGGCAACCCTCTGCCGCCGCGAATTTCTCCATAAGCATCGTTACCTTCAACCAATTTGTAAGAGGTAGCAACTGGAGTGGTGTTGGTTACATTTCCATTGTCTCTTTCTTCAAAAAATAACCTCAGACCCCCTTTGTAATAGGCGTCACTATGTAAGACAGCTAAAAAGTGAGTTTGTGGTGTGTTATTAGAAAAATAATCCTTAAATTCGATGTATTTTGCTTTATCGTTAAAATCACCGAGATGAGGAATATTAGAAGTTAAATATATTTTCTCTGCAGAGGGCGAGTTTGGATCCTTGTTCGATAAATAAATCCCCGGACCAATTCCTATTAATTTAACAGAGCGAATAGGCCAGGAAGTGTCGCCATCATTTGTGAAAGTCTGTGAGTTGCCTTTAAAATCTGGCTCTGAATAAGCCACCACTTTTATTGCTCCTAAAGACTCAGAAATAAATTCAATTTTTGTTGGTTGGAAATTTTCCCCAAATCTCGCTTGAATATTTTTAACATCCACCCCCAGATATTCTTTTTCGTTTCCATCAATTAAGGCAATCCCTCGCTTGATCTCTACCGATTCCAAGCGGATTACTGTTAATTGAGGGTTTATGGTATTTAAAATTAGGTAGGAAGCAAGAAGAATTATCAACCCCAAAAAGCCATTAAAAATTCTGCTTTTAGCCTCTCTCATTTGGCTGGGATTGCCTGCAGAAGTTAGATACAAAAACCCACCAAAAACTACCACCCCAATCACGATAAGAACTCCGATTATCACTGCCAGATTAAACATATAAATTATGTATTCTGGTAAAGAAGTCGTGGTGGTGACGGTTTTGCTGGCAATTTCTGGATAGGTAACTTCAGGGGTGAATTGAGCTAAGACAAAGTCAGCCAAGACAAAAACTGAGAAAATGGAAAGTATTAAAATAGCTGAAATTTTTTTTAGTTTCATAATTTTTAATTTAATGACAACCAACCCAGTTTAACATACTTCCTCCACAAAGCCACTGGCGGCACTTTTCAATATCGGTGAAGCCAGTACAAATACAAGCTTGACACTCTTCGGTTAATCCTTTTTCACATTCGTATTTACAAGCCCCAAATAACTTGCAAGAGATTGCTGCTTGAGGTAAGTAGTTAAAGAGTTCACTTGAGTCAAGACATGCCTGACATTCCGTGAGAAATTTAATAAGATCCTGATTGTATTCACCGGGATTGTTTTTGTATTTTTCTTTTTCAGGATTTGGCGGATCAATGCATTTATGACAGCGATCTTGTGGCGCTGAATCCGCTCCGCCATAACAAATACAAATCCGGCAAATATCAGTTTCAAAAAGTTTATCTCGGGTTAATTCTTGGCATTGTTTAGGACAATCTTCCAGCCAGGGTTTTGGCCAATAATTCCCCTTTATTAATTCATCTGGGCATCTTTTAACCAAGCGGGGAGTGAGTTCGTTTCTAGCAGCTTTCTGCCAGTCTTCTTCTGACATTGCCCACTCAAGGAAATCTTTTCGGGCTCGGTCAAGTTTTCTTCTGGCGAACTCAATTTTTGGAATGGAGGTATTTTCATTTTCCCATTCTCTGGCAATATCTTCAGTTACTTTTCTTACCCCATCGGGTTCTTCTCCTCGTAAAACATTAACTGCTCTTTGTTTCAAGTCTTTTATTCTAGTTAGTTCCTTTTCAAACATCTCAGTTGAAGCTTGAAGGTCGGGACAGGGCTTCCCTTGGCAAGCTCGGTTCAAGCCAAGATCTCCTTCACAAAGAGCAACACAGGCTGGGTAGTCAGCTATCTTAAAAAAGAAAGCTCTTAGCTCGAGATCGACATCTGGACCAATATCCCGGCAATCTGCTTTACAAACTGAGAAGTCACAATTCTTAGCATCTTTTCCTAAAGTTTGCAGTTGGGTAGAGGCGGTATTAATTATCCCACTGACTTCTTTGTACATTTCCTGCAAGGGAACATAAATATCGTCTAAAATATCTCGGGTTGCTTCAATCGCTTCCCCGATTGGAATTTTAGTGTCGCAAATCAAATCTCTGTCTTGAGCAAAACTCTGTTCAGATGCTCTGGGAAAATATATCCCAGCAAAAAGCAGTCCTAAACTGGCGATTATACAAAGTATTATAAAGTTTTTAGAGTATTTTAGCATAATTTAGTATATTAAGGAATAGTATTTAAGAGGTTCTCCAAGGGCTCGATAGCAATTCTTGGCATTAAGAAATTGAAAATCCAAGTTACCAGACAGTGGGAGTTGACAATGGCATTTAAGGGCATTGGGATTTCGCAAATTCCATTATTTTCGCAAAGACCATTTATTATTTCTTTATCTAAGTTCAATCCTTCCAAAAGCGGTCGCAAAAGAACCCAATCGCAGTCAAATTTAAGAAGATTCGCTAAAAAAGGAAAGCAGTAAAGGGATTTGCAAAGGTCAACTTGGAATTTCTTGGTAGTGGTAGCGGTAGTGGTTATTCCTTCGGGGGTGGTGGTAGTGACTTTTAAAGTGATTTCTAAGTCAAACTTTGAACTGCCGCAAATGCACTTGTTGGAAGTTATTGTTAGAGCGTCAGACCAGGCCCAACTTAAAGCTGCTTTATCAAAGATTTGCTGGGCGAGGTTTAAAAGAGGTTCAACGTCTTCTTGGGGTGTAAAATCAAATTCCTTGCTGGCTCCTGATTTGATGTCATAAATTTTTTGTTCCATCGCTCTAATTATGCCAAAATCATTTCTGATTTGGTTTTGTAAAGTAGTCAAGTCGGGACAAACTCTTCCGCCCTGCTCTTCTCGCTTTTTTCCTTCATTTATTGCTGAATCATAAACTCCTTTGGCTGGTAAAGACAGACATTTATCTTTTAGCCAATCTTTTATATTAAAACTAGTGCTAGTGCCAGTTGATTGGATTTTGCAGCCAGCAGTAGCTGAAATATCTGGGAGTTGGAGTTTTGGGATTCCTTCGATCTCTCCAGCCAAATCCTTTTTAATTTCCTCTAAAGTACTACTCCACTTTCCAGCCAAAACAATAAGTTCTTGAACAGTTTTTAAGGCTTTAAGAAAATTCATCACCTTCATTGCTTCTAAGGCAGCAGTTTCCAATTGATCTATCATTGGGTTTAATTCGTCTATTTTATCTCTAGTTTGAATAATATAATCCTCTTCTATGCCGAAATAAGGAAGCGATTTGTAAAGATCGATTGTTTCATCGCAATTACAGGTCCATCGAGCATGCTTCACAAAAGGGGCTGGCCAATCGCCGCACTTACAAAGATTAGCGGTAATTTTACCATTGTAATTTACTCCATCTCGATAAAGATCTAACCCTCTTTTTTGGGGAGTACAGGTAACATTGCGACAGTTACCTATTGTCCATCCCGAGCAACCACTTCCATTTCTTCTCCAATAGCAATAAGCACAAAACCATCCTCCATAAGTAGCAAGATATGAACTATATTGGCAGGGCAGAAATCTTTCCTTGATATTAGAAAGATCAGTCTCCACTTCTTGGCATTGGTTTTTAATTCCCTCTTCGGTTGAATCTAAGGTTACACTAATCCCGCTAATCTTTTCTTTTGTATCCTCGAACATATCTTGTACATTTTGGAGGGCATCCAAAGTTAAATACAAAGTAGCCACTTTACAAATATCCATTCCGGTTAACATCTCGATAGTTTGAATTTTATTGGCAATTGTGCGAGAGGGAGGTAAACTGAGCTGAACTTTCTCTTGGATATTTTCTATCTCTCCGATTAAATATTGTTTATCATCATTAGGAATTCGGGAAGAGGTAGTTATCATAGCTTCGAGCTCTGGAAGCTTTACTGAAAGACTCTCTAAATTACTGGAAAGTGAGTTAATATTTGATTTGAGAGCGGAGAGATAAAAGAGAATCCTTCCTAGTAAAAGTTCACCTTTAAGATTTAGAATCACCTCTTCTTTTTTGAAAGCTTCACCTTTTTCAGCTCTTTCCTTAATCTCTTTCAAAATTGGCAGAATTTTGTTAACTAGATCCAGAGAATTTTCAGTAAGCGAGCGGATTTCTTCCGCCTTTTTTGAAAGACTCTGATATTTAAGCTGATCGATCTTTTCTTCAATACTAGTGGCCGAGTTATTCATTGAGACAAACCAATTTTTAAAATTCTCATTAATTGTTTGGAAAGAGATCCAGATGGGTTTAATGAGGGTGTTGTTTTTCTGATCAACCTTACCATTTATCTCTTCAAGGATAGTTTGTTTTGCTTCTTCTACAGTTGATGGAACTAGTTCAGCTAGCTTCTCGATGGACATTCCTGTAATCTGTTCGATTCGACTAATCTCTGCCAAGACAGTTTGAAGAGGGGTTTTTGTTTCAGAAATGCTCTGGAGGATTGAGCTAACTTCAGCAGTTGTTGAACTAAAAAATGGCTCTTCCATTTCTGGAGGAATTTCCAGTCCCAAGAACTGATTTTCAAAAAAGAGCAAAGTCTCAGTAGTTAAAGAAAGAGCTCCCTTCCCTTCAGCAAGATAAATCAAAATATTCTCAAGAAGGAGATCTTCTGAGAGATTCCGGACTTCTTCCATTGCCATTGTCGTGGTTGAGATAGAACTTTCTAATTTCCCGATCTTTTCTAATAGCTCTTCTCTGGTTGTGCTAGCTAGTCCATTTTCTGGCTGAGAAATAAAATTGTCAATTTTATAGATCGATTTTTCCATCTCAACAAATTTTTGCCAAAATTCTTCAGAAGAAATTGTTTCCACGCTAGTTCTGAGAGCTTGAGTAAAGATTTCCTGGGTAGCAGTGGCTTGGAGCCCCAATTGATTAGTAGCCAAATTTACTTCAACTTGATGTCTCATCTCTTCAAGCCTTCCTTTTATATTATCGATCTCTTTTCGGATATCTCCTTTAGCTTCTGCCATTTGGTAGAGTTTGTCAGCGAATTCTTCAACTTTGCTGAGATCTATTCCCGAGACTTCTTCTTGGAAATCTTGCCAAGTCTGGAAAATGTCAACTGTCGTTTCAAAAAATTCAACTAAATCTTTCCCTAATTCCACATATTGCATAATTGAATTGTAGATATCTATAAAGTTGTTTAAGATTGTCACTATATTTTGAATTGCAGCCAAACCTTCTGCTGTACAGAGAGGGGGGTAAATTAAACAGCCAATATCCAGCCAGCATTTGGCATCGGGCATTTCTAAAGAACAGTCAGCATAACAGTTATAAATTGGATTGCACTTGTTAAAAGGGTCGCTATATTCTCTGATTTTTTTAACAGCTTTGAGCAAATGAGAGGCAGAATCTTCTAATCTTTTGAAATAATAACAAGATTGATGTAGAGCCTCACTTTTGCCAAAGGCCTGGTGATAATAAGGAACTCTTGGCTGGCAGATAGTAGGATAGCGATAAGCCAGAGCTTTTTTAGGAGTGAGAATTGGCTTTTGCAAAGGAAAAAACTGAAAAAGTAAAGCAGAGATCACTATTGTTGAAAGAGAAATTTTAAACCACTTTTTAGAGAAAATTCCTAACATATTACTTTAATTCCTTTAAAGAATTAAGAAGATAACCCTTTTGGAGTTTCTCCTCGATTGCTTTTTTGGCTAATGGAGTGAGAACGTCGCTGATTCCTTCCCTCAACTGTTCAAGCTTTTCTGGATCTTGAGCTAGTTTCTCCCCGGTGGTTTTAGCGTAGACTCTTAGCAAGCTTTTGGCAATTTCATTGGAAATTCTTTCTTTATTGCGACCGAATGCTTTATTTATTTCTTCTTCAATATTTGTTTCTTGGATAGCTTTCTCAACCGCTTCGTCAATATCTATTCCGAAGTAATCAGCAATTGTTTCTTGCCACTTTTGGGGAAGAAGTTCAATTATTTTTTGATTAAAGGGAGGTTGATTTTTTATTCCATTTCCTATATCTGTTTCAAATCGGTCTTTGATTTCTTGAGGGAGGAAGTAATAAAAGCTTTTAGAGAAAATATTATGGGCGCTTGAACCTTGTCGTTCTTGAATTAACTCAAGAATACTTTTTGAGAGGAAGGAAATGCCAGTTAACTCAATTAATTTTTTATCTTGGATCTTTTCAGCAATTGAAGAATCACCTAATTTCTGGCCAATTAGCTCTAACATTGTTTTATCAGGGTTATTTTCTAAATCATCTTTGTCAATAATCTCTCCTAACTTGGCAGTTAGAGCCCGATGGAGTTTTGGGTCCCCACTAGCTAGGCGGTCTAATAAAGTTTGGTTTAGATCAATCCCTATTTCTTTCAAAATTTCAGCCCAGGTTTTTTTAGTTAGATAATCTTTAGCAGTTTCATCAGCAGGTAAAAGGTCTGGTAGAGGTTTATCTAAATCTTTAGCTGTTTCTGGTTGACCCAAGCCTAAGCCAGCTGGGGGAAGTGGTTCAGCAATGAAATTATAAGGGCTTTTGTTAAGAATTGTAAGAAGTTTATTTACTCCCTCTGGGCGATCGTTAGGATCAGGGAGGTATTGGTAGATGAGTTGGACCAGAATTTTTGTTGGTTCTGAACAATAATCGAGGATCTTCCCAGCTTTGGCCTCATTTCTTGAAGTGTTAGGGTTATCAATTCCCAGAACTTGAAAGCCAGTTTGTCTAAATTCTTTAGGGAAGGTTTCCAGGGGGGTTTTATTAAAGAATCCTTTGTTCTCTTCATCCATCATCTCGATGATGGGTTTATTTAAAACCTTTGCTTCTTTTCCCATCATCTCAATTAGACTCTCTCCAAGAAACCCTAAACACTTTTGAGCTTTGCCAGTTTTCCTTATTTGTTCCCAGGGGGTAGTTAAACAATACTTCTTATCTGGATCTTCAATTAGGTCAATCAACCTTTTAGTTTTTAGAATTTTAGCGTATTCTGGCAAAAGAAGATCTACTAATTTGGCTTTGGCTTTCTCAGGAAAAGCATTATAAAGGGGTTGAGTTAGTTTCGAAGGAAGTTGGTCTCGAATGCTATATTGGAGAACTTTCTTTACTTCAGGGCTTAAGAGAAGAATTTCATAAACGGTCTTCTCTAAAATATCTTCCACTTTTTCAAAGAGGACATTTTTAACCGGTTTTTTAGCTATTTCTTCGATTTTCTTTTTAATTACTCCTTTCTTTTCCACTAAAGCGTCTCTGGCTTTTTTAGTCATTCCATCAGCATCTTGGAGGAAGTTGGCTATATCGGGAGCCTCTTCTTTTAAATATTCAATTAATGGTGTTTCTAAATCTTCTTGGATTTTTTTTGGCAGAACGTCTTTAACCGTTAAAGATAGCCAACCTTCAATTTGTCTTTGCCAGCGGTAGACATCTAAGCGCTGAAAAAGATTAGCTTCTATATAAACGCCAGTATAGTCCTCTAAAAAGATATTTATTGCTGAAACGAAAACCTCTAAAAAGGTATCACCGACCCCCAAACTTTTTCCTAATTTAATAACTATTGAATCTACCAATTGAGTGATTTGGCTTGTAACATAATTTTTAAAATCTTCAACTAAAGATTTAAGATTGTCGTTGATTAAATTCAGATAATCAGCTAAAAAGTCCGGTACGTAGTCAATCAATTGAGTAGAGAGAATTTCTGAAAGTTGGGGAACTAAATCTTGAAGTTTGGTAGTATAAAATTCTGAAAATTTTTGATGAAAGCCTTCGTAAGTTTCCGGGGTTAGTAAAGCAGGAGCATTTTTTGCTGTCCAATCGGCAATCAAGTCGGCAGCGGCTTTTTTCAGAGCATTTTCTATAAAAGGAGGCAATTCGGTTTTTAAAACATTGTCTAATTGCTTCGCTAAATAATCTCTAACAACTTTTTCTTGATATTCTCCTTGAGCCTGGGCGACTGGAATTTTTGGGACGAAAGCAAGAAAAAGAGATGACTCGATTTGTTCTTGGAAGTTTTCTAAAATCCTCTTTCGTAACTCCTCAGCTAAAGTTTCTCCTAAAGTTTCAAAAATATCTTCCACTCCCCTTCCCATTGCTTCCGTTATTGCTTGGTTTGCTATTTCGTCCCATTCATCTTTACTTAGTTCAAATGTTTCAGGCCCCAAAACCTCATTTAGAGCCTGGGCAATCATAGTGTTAACCTCAGCTGGTGAAGTTTCAGCAAAGACAATAATTGGATTCAATCGTTCGGTTTCTTTTTTGATTTTCTCGTTTTCCCAAATTTCCGGATCGTAAAAGAAAGTAGCTGGGTCAGCAACAATTTCTCCTTGTTCTTTCCAAATTTTGTAAAGATAGCCCCTAATAATTGGAATTCGGAGCTTGATTTTACTTAAAGCTAAAAGTTTCGCTTGCGAATCGGGAGCGTTTTTTGCTTTTTCTGTTAACTCTTTTATGCTTTCAATTTCGTCGTTAGGATCTTCTTTGAAGAGCCTCTCTCTTAACTTCTCAACAATGCTTTGAATTTCCCCTGGCGTTTTGGTTTCTTTTATAATTTTTTCTTTGGTATAGTCAACTAACTGAAGAATTTGGGCTTGACTGGTAATTTGAGGTAAGTAGGTGTTCACAATGCTGCTGATTAAAGGCTCTTTTATAATTGGGAGATGATTTTCAATTGTGGTTATTGCTTCATTAATTTTTTCTAATGTCCCTTGACGAAAAGTTTCTTCAGTTTCACCCTCTATTTCATTGATTCTTTCACTGATATTCTCAATATTTTGTTTAATTAACCCGATGTTTGAAAGAATCTCATTGCAAGGAACTTGGTTGGTTGAGGTAACATTTTTGGCATCTTGAGTCCATTGTTCAACTTTGGCTAGCTTACTTTCTAAAAACAAATTCAGCTCGGGCCAGCCAGCTAAAGCAACTTCTGGTTCGACTTCGATCTCTCTTTTTTCTTGGAGTAATCTTTGATAAGCAAAAAAACTATAATCTGCTAAATCTTGAGATAGGCTCATCAACATCCCAGCAGCTCTCAGCTCCAAATCATCAATAATTAAGGGGGTTTGCAAAGTAACTATTTTCATCTGAATTGCTTTAAGCTCTGAGATAGTTTTTCCTACTGCTTCCATTTGAGCAATTATTAATTCTTTATCGCAGTCGATAGTGCAAGGTGTTTCTTTAGGTTTACACCAGCATCTTCCTCTGCCCCATTCGTATCTCGATCCTGGCTCGCATTGAGAAGTTCCACAGCGGCAGTTATCAGTTAAGCTCTTTAACTCATTGAGTTGTCTTCTTAACCGTTTTGATTTCTGGACAATTTCATCTGCCACTTGCTCAATTTTATTGACTAAAACTAATCTCTCTCCCCTTTGAGTGGTGGTAGTTTCTTCTAATTTATCCAATTTCTCTTCAATTAGTTTACCGGTTGGAATATAAGCGTAGCGCTTAAAAAGGGAAGGTATTTCTGCTTTAGGTTTTTCTGATATTTCTCGCAGTTCTCTCTCGAGGCGAAAAATAGTTAATTGGGGATTGATCGTGTATAAAACTGCATAAGAACATACCAAAATTAAAAGACCTAAAAGGGCCGAGGATATCCATTTTTTAGCCGAAACTAAAATCGCTGGTCTGGCTGGCGAGAGGAGGTATAATACCCCACCATAAATTAAAACTCCAACACAGATCGTTACAACTATAATAAAGCTCAGGTTGAAGAAATATTTAAAATAGAGGGCCAATACTTCCCCAGAATTAATTTCTCCAACTTTTAATTTCTGATTAATCTCTTCGGGGGTTAAAGTTCCAGGAAGAGAGGGATATTTTATTTCTAAAGCAAAAGCATAATTTGCTTGAAAGAGGAAAATTATTAAAAGAAAGATAATACAAATTTTTGGGAATTCCCTCATTGTTCAATTTTAGCAAAATTACTCATTTCAGGCATAATCAGTGGTCGTAGATTTAGCCATATTTTAACTCAAGATAAACTGCTACTGTCCAGCCGGGAATACTTCCTAATACTGGAATCATCTCCGCAACAACCAAAAGAGGAAGGAGCCATTTTAATCTTCTTCCCCATTTGGCTGCTTTTTGGGCTGCTCTTCCTACTGCCTCTATTCCCTTCTCTTTCATTACTTTCCTTCTTTTCCATAAAGGTGGAGGCGTTTCGCCCATTTCTCTTCTCTTTATCATTGAACGAAATAACATCCATCCCCCAATAAAAATTATTGCTCCAATATCAATTATTACAGAAATAATATGGCCCGGCCCGGGCAAAAATACCTCTACCAGAACCTCGCTCAAATCAGCGAAAATTGCCGCTGACATCATAAGGATTCCTTCCGGGCTCAAAAAAATTGCCTCTCGAAAGGCTTGAGAAACCGAAATTCCTTCTTCCTCTAAGGTAGGATATTTTTCTTCAACTGCCTCCTCGGGTTCTCTTTTAGCTCCCTTTTCTGAAGGGGCTGAAGTTGTTGCTGTTTCTTCTCTAACCATTTTATTCCTTTTATTTTCCTTTCCCGAATTGTTTTTTCGCTCGTTTAACCTTCTCCACTTCTGCTGGGGAAGTGGTGATAATTTGATCTTCAGCGTAAGAGGCAACTACTTTAAGAGCCACTCTTTTCTGCCCGGCAATAAAAATTCCTTCGCCAACATCGCATTCTAACAAAAGATATTTCTCTTCATCAGTTAAGTTAAAGGTTTTTTGGACTACATCGATGGTGGCGGGTGACTGTTTCATCAGAAACTGCAAAGAAGAGTTGGTAATAATTGGTTTTCCATAATCAGATCTCATAAAGTCAGAAACGTCCTGAGTAATGGTGGAAACTCCTAACCAATATTTCCTTGCTCTTTTGCAAATGCCATACAAAAAACTAGCTCCATCTTCTGTTTGCATTATCCACCAAGCTTCATCTACCAAAAGGATTCTCTTTTTCAGCTCTGACCTGACTGCGTTCCAGATATATCGCAGAATAATAAACATAGCCATTGGTCTTAACTCATCTTCCATATCTCTTATGCCAAAAACCACGAAATTTTTATCCATCGTGACGTTAGAGGGGTTATTAAAGAAGGGGGCAAAAGTTCCGGTGGTAAACTTCCTTACTCTCCGAACTAATGACTCAGTGCCCTCCATTCCCTCAAGAATGCTTTGAAAATCAGACATTAATGGAGTTTTCTCTTTCCATGTGGCAGGGTCGGATTTTGGGGTGATGTCTCTGGCTGCATAGGTTTCGGTTAAAGCTCTATCAATTATGGCATCTTCTTCTGGAGTAAGACCCCCCAACATTATTCTCATTAAGCCGACCAAGTTTATAATATTCGATCTTAAGACATCTTCGGGATTTTCATCCTCTCGAGGCATGGGCAAATCAAAAGGGTTAAGGTGGTGAGGAGAGGTTAAAGAAATGTTGAAATAAGAACCATCAACTGCTTCAGCTAACCATTGATATTCATTTTCTGGATCAATTACGATACAACCCACATTTTGCATAAGATACCTTAAGATTTCTAATTTCAGAGCATAACTTTTACCAGCTCCCGCCTTAGCGAAACAAACACTATTGGCATTTTCCAGCGTGAATCTATCAAACAAAACTAAAGAATTATTATGTTGATTAATGCCGTATAAAATTCCTTCGTTAGCGGAAAGATCTGGAGAAACAAAAGGAAAAATAGAAGAGAGAGGAGCGGTATTCATTGGCGTGTGAACCATTATTTGATCAAGTCCATAGGGAGAAGTTGAAATAAAACCTTGTTTTTCTCTCATTAAAGCTGGTTTGAGATAGATTAATCTTGATTCAAAAATTGACCTTAGGCGAGTTTCAATCTGGCGGAGTTCTTTTCCGCTGTCCCCATAAATAGTTAAGTAAACCCCTAAGCGAAAGATTCTTTCTCTGGCGGTTTGAAGTTGATCTCTTAGTTTTTCAATATCTTGGTAAGCGGTTTCCAAAGTTGGATCACGAACTAATCCTTTTTCAGCTCTTTCTGCTAATTCAGCTTGAACTTCAGTAAGTTTTTTAACTAACTGTTTCAAAACTTGACCCGAATCAACCGGGTGGATATGTAAAGAGACATCAATAGGATAGTTTAAATTAATAGCGGGGGAGAGCCAGCCGGTTGAAAGATACCTCGGGTAAGAGAAGACAAAAAATGACTTGCAGTATCTTTCACCTAATCTTAAATAGTTTTGTCTTATCTCAACTGCCGAGGGGGCAACAATATCTTGAACCTGGATTTCTTCGGGAGTTATTTCTAGTTCAGCAATCGTTTTTTCTTTTTTGAAAAAGGGTAGTTTCATAAATTACTTAATTACTTAATGACTCAATAACTTAATCACTTTATAAGCTCTGGCAATATTTCAGGATAGTAGCCCACTTCGGCCTCTCGGGGATGGTGCCAACTCCAGAAAAGTTCAATGATTTCTGGGGTGGTTAAAGGGATAGCATTTAAGCCACAACGTCTTAAGCCGATTGCTACATATTCCATTCTCTGCCAGAGTTGTTCCCTGCACCTTTGGAAATTTTCTTCGGACATCTGAAAACCACCCTTGCTCAATAGTCCTTTTAATCTGCCAGTGCTAAGACCAGCTGCTTCAGGAAGAGTAAAAGGGACGATAACAAAGAATTCTTTCCTCATAATTGTTCCTTCCTCAACTAAACTTTCGACAAACTTTCGGTATTCGGTAGTTTGAACTTTTAAGAGTTCATTTTCTTGTTTTTCTTCAAGTTCTTTCAATTTGTCGAAATAGCCAGTGATGTTTAATCTTCTTGAGCGGGCAATAATTTGACAAGAAAAATCTAAAGAGTTCAGAAAATTCTGGAATTGATAAACTATTGCTTTTTGTTCTTCATCCGATTTCAAATCAAAATTTATGGAAGAAACCATCAAAATTCCCCTGAGAGCTTTATTTTTTAAAATGACTACACCTTCTCTGATTTGACTAAACTCTAAAAATTGTTGGGTTGGGGAAGCAAACATATTATTCTTTGAAGCCGATCTCTAACTTAGAACTAAGTTTTCTCAATCGACTTTCTGGAGAAATTTTTAAGGGAGCTTCTTTGAATTTTTCCTCCTCTTTTTTCTTCCTTACTAGTTTAATTGGAGTTAAAACTTCTTTCTTTTGCCAAACAAAAGTTCTGGCTGACCCTAGAAATCCGAAATATTGGGGAATTACATTAATTAAAGGCACTCCT
>Ga0190361_1000287_pt1 | contig 21204 bp, 17 predicted proteins | sample 48721845_MG_FD_161273 | JGI IMG/M metagenome (GOLD analysis project Ga0190361, IMG submission 161273) | Hydrothermal vent microbial mat bacterial communities from Southern Trench, Guaymas Basin, Mexico - 4872-18-4-5_MG | ecosystem: Environmental > Aquatic > Marine > Hydrothermal vents >... | reverse complement strand
ACGCACCAGGAAGTCCACACGGAATACATGAACGGCAATGGAGCCGGCGCCGAAGGCTAACGCGCCACTTGCATCGCGCTTCTCCGCTATCTCTGTAGGCAACTCACTATACTCTATCACATATGGTTTTCCGTCCACCTCAACAAAGACGCCTAACCGCTCATACGGCGTCTCCTTCCATATCACCTTTGAGGCGATGTCGGCGTCCCTCTCCTTACAGAGTCCGATGAGAACAGGGTCACAGACCTTAACAGCGGGATTGTCAACCTGGAAATAGAAGAGGTATTCAATGTTTGTGCGCTCCAACTCCTCAACCACTCCTTCGCGTTCCAGAGCCTCAAGGATGCCGCCGTGACCGTTGGGGCTCATAAAGATTTTGTCCTTCCGTTCAAGTATGAGGCGACCTCTGAAGTCAAGGGCGGGGAGTGAAGCCTGTTTGAAGAAACGCACTGAGCCGCGGGCGAGACCGAAGTTGCTGTGCTCCTCAAAGAACTTCCGTGTGGCGGCGTCGGTGGCATCCGACACCATGATGAACCACGGCAGAAAGGTGTGGTATCTTGCGCGCAGAGCGGATATCTTTTCAGCGAAGAATTGGAATATGGTCTTACCCGTGACAGGACCAATAGGAATCGTGCCTTTCGGAACGGTAAGTCCCATACGCGAGCCTTGTCCTCCCGCGACGGTGACGACCGCGACCTTCCCCGCTTGGAGGAGGCGCTCTCCCTGACGGGCGAGCCGCTCTAAATAGCGTCTTTCGTCAGGTGTTCGGGGAAGGCGCAGAACGCGAGCGGGACGCACTTCTCCTATGACAGTTTTTCGGGTCGCGGACATCTTCCGAGTCAACTCCCCAAGTAAGCGGAAATCTATGCTCGCCACCTGCTCAAGCAGACCACGCCGCTGCTCCTCGGTCAACTCGTCCCACCATTTGAAGATATGCTCCTGCCCGGCTCTGTAAACCCGTGCCACATTTATCCTGTCCCGCTCACTGGCGACCCTTATCATCGCTTTATCTCCTGCCTGTTCCACCCTGATATTTTAACGCCTACAACGCTTTATGCAAGGTGGCGGCTGCGGGGAGGGCGAAGGCTTTGGCGCATTTTTGGGCGAGGCGCCGTATCCGCAGTATGTAGCCTGTGCGTTGCTGGGGACTCACCACCCCCCTTGCGTCCAACAGATTGAAGATATGGCTGCATTTAAGGAGGCAATCGTAGGCGGGACGCACAAGCGGAGCGGCTTCCTCGCCAATCCTTCTTTCAAGCAAACGCACCGCCTCTTTCTCCCATTGCTCAAACTGCGAAAACAGCATCTCGGTGTTCGCCTCTTCAAAGTTGTAAACGCTGTATTCGCGCTCGCTCAATCTGTGAACATCGGCATATTTAACGCCGGGCGCCCACTGCAGGTCAAAGACCGAATCCACCCCCTGCAGAAACATCGCTATCCGCTCAAGTCCATAGGTTATCTCAAGCGGAATATCTTTAAGAGCGAGTCCGCCCATCTGCTGGAAATATGTGAACTGCGTTATCTCAAGCCCGTCCAGCCAGACTTCCCAGCCGAGTCCTGTAGCACCCAGTGTGGGTGATTCCCAATCGTCGTCAACAAAGCGGACATCGTGTTTGGCGGTGTCAATGCCCAACTGGCGCAGCGACTCAAGATATACATCCTGGGAGTCGGGTGGCGCAGGTTTTATTATCACCTGATACTGATAGTAATGCTGGAGTCGGTAGGGATTTTCGGCGTAGCGACCGTCGGTGGGACGGCGGCACGGTTCAACATAAGCGCAGCGCCAGTCACCCTCAACAAGCGACCCGAAAAATGTTGCAGGATGGAAGGTTCCCGCACCCTTCTCCATATCGTAGGGTGCAAGTATCACACACCCTTTCTCCGCCCAGTAACGGTTCAGTGTTGCTATCACATCCTGAAACAGCACCTTCACAACCCCCTATGAGGAGAAGGGTTCAAGAATTATTTTGCCAACACGCCTGTCAGGCGATTTCGCCTGCTTCATCGCCGTATCTATTTCCTCCATCCTGAAGCGGTGCGTTATTATGGGCTTGGGGTTAAGGCGTCCCGACTCAAGGAGCGCACGCATCTTAAACCATGTCTTAAACATCAGCCGCCCGTTTATACCCATCACATTGACCCCCTTAAATATGACTCCTTCGGCAAACGGCAAACTCACGCTGGCGGCAGGAATGCCGAAGGCGACGAATGTGCCGCCCTTACGCACCACCTCAAATCCCGTGTTTATCGCCTGCTGATTTCCCGTCATCTCACAGACCACATCCACTCCCACCCCGTGGGTTAAGTCCTTAACAAATGTGACAACATCCTCGTCTTTGTGGATTATGTGATGGACACCGAGTTGCTGGAGAATGTGGCGGCGGAACTCATGCTTTATGACGCTGACAACGGGGTATGCACCCGCGGCAACCGCCACCGCTGACGCAAACATCCCCGCAGGTCCGCAACCAAATACACAAACGCTGCGCCCAACAACATCCGCCTCCAGCACCGCATAAACACTGTTGCCAAGCGGCTCCTGAATCGCCGCTATTTCGGGGTCCATATCCGGCGGGTTCTTCCACGCGCACACATCAGGTATCAAGGCGTACTCGGCAAAACATCCATCTGTGTCAACGCCCAGAATTTTTAAGTTGGCGCAGATGTGTTGCTGGTCGTTGCGGCATTGGTAGCAATACCCACAAGGGATATGCGACTCAGCGGAAACATAGTCCCCAACCTTAAAGCCCCGCACCTCACTACCCATCTCCACCACCTCGCCACAGAACTCGTGCCCCACAATCATCGGTGGCTTTATCCGCTGCGATGCCCACTCATCCCAGGCATAAATATGGCTGTCGGAACCGCAGATTCCTGCAAGGCGCACCTTGACCAGCAAATCGTGCGGTCCAGGGCGGGGCACATCCACATCCACAATCTCAAATCCACGACCGCGCTTTACCTTCATTACCGCCTTCATCTTTGCCATAGCATCTCCTCCAACCGCACAAATTCTACCAACCAGAAAAGGACTCTTTAAGACAAATCGCCTCATCGGTTACAATTGAGGGGGAAGGAGTCTGTTATGAGACGGCGAGTGCCGCCTTTTGCAATGCTTGCAATATATGCATTGACGACAGGGCTGCTTCTTGTGCTTTTTGGTTTTGGGGTCTTTGAGCGGTTTGACCTACTCCTTTTTGACTCAAACTACAGTCTGCGCGCGGGCTGGCAGCCCTCACGGCGAGTGGTAATAGTGGGCTATGACGACGCGACAAACCTCTGGGTCAGCCGCAACAACCTTGCTTTGAGGGATGTGATAGCAGATGTGGTGTCACTGGCGGCTAATGCAGGGGCAGGTTGTGTGGCTGTGGACTATGCCTTTACGCGAACCACAAAGCACGATGATAAACTGGCAAAAGCGCTCCTTTTGTGCCGACGGTTGGTGCTGGTCTGCGCCAAGGGAGAAGCCCGAGTAGGAAAGAGTCGCTTTGAGGTCTTTGTTGACCCCACCCCCGCAATCGCGGAGGTTCTGGAGTATGAGGATGTCTGGGCAGGTGTGGCGAATGTGGAGCCAGATGGGGACGGTGTTCTGCGCCGGCTTGATATGGCGTGGCTTGGAAGACCTGTTGTGGGCAACAAAATAAGAGATGAGGAGTGGCGTCTGTCGTTTGCAGCAGCGACTCTTGCCGCGACACTGAACGCGCAGAAAGTTGAAGTGGGCTCAAAGGAAGTGGTCATACACACAAAAACAGGAAAGTTTGCCATCCCGCGCAGGTGTATGGTTGATTTCTGCGGTCCGCCTGGCAGCGTTGAGCGGATAAGCATGGCGGAGTTTCTGACGGAGAAGAAGACGAAAGGTTTGAAAGACGCGGTGGTCTTTGTGGGCGATGTGCGCCTTGTGGGTGGGGATGTATACAGAACACCCGCATCGTGCAAAGAGGCACCGTGGATGGCGGGGGTTGAATTTCAGGCAAACGCCTTCGCCACATTACTTGAGAAGCGCTGGTTCAGAACACCTCCGCTCTGGCTGCAATGGCTCCTCTTTTTCGTTGTCGCAGGAGTCTGTTTGCCCGTTTTCTATGTAGGCAGGAGGAGACGGTTGTGGGCGGTGGGATTCTGGGTTGTGGGGCTTGTAGCACTGCTCTGGTTTGCCCAGTATATTGCTTTCCTGCATCAGGTCTTTTTGTCGGTGACGGGGTGCATGTTTGCCGTTCTGATAGAGGCAACAGGCGGGCTGTCGTGGCGTCTGGCTTTTCTGTGGCGCAGGGAGCGGCAGATTGTTTCCCTTTTCGGACGCTATGTCTCCCAGAAGGTGGTGCAGCGAATGGTTGATGGTGAGGTGGAGGTGGACCTGTCGGGACACACAAAAGAGATTTCTGTGCTGTTTGCCGACATCCGTGACTTCACCCCGCTTTGTGAGAAACTGACCGCTTATGAGACAGGGCGCATCCTTAACCAGTTCTTCTCGCGAATGATAGAGGTGGTGTTCCGTTATGATGGGACATTGGATAAATTGATGGGCGATTGTGTGATGACATTTTTCAACGACCCGGATGAGCAACCCGACCACGCGGAGCGCGCCTGCCGCGTCGCCTTGGAGATGGTGAGGGCATTGGATGGAGTTGATATAGGGGGACGAGCACTGCAGGTGGGTGTGGGGATAAACACGGGGAGCGCGGTTGTGGGCAATCTCGGCGCGCCGCAGTTCTACGACTATACTGCCGTGGGCGACACTGTCAACCTCGCCAACCGCCTACAGGGTCTCACCCGCGAGTTCGGTGTGGACATAATAGTGGGTGAGGCGACCTACAAAGCGGCACGGGAACAATTCCTCTTCCGCTGCTTGGGCGTAACATCCGTGAAAGGGCGGCAGGAAGCGATAAGAATATATCAGTTATTAGCGCATATAGAGGATGCAGATGAGGCTCTCCGCAACCTTGTTGCCGACTACGAAAAAGCGCTTTCGGCTTTCCAGAATGGACAAATAAAGGATGCACTTTACGCCTTTGAGGCGTTATCCCGCCGTTTTCCTGACGACACACCAACCCGCATTATGCTCCAGCGCTGCCGCAACCTCGCAACCCCCGCACCAGGTGCACCACCGCTTGAAGACTAACTACTCAACCTGCCATATCAGTTCCGAACGGAGCGTGCCTGTCGCCGTCGTTATCGCCAGTTGAAGCCTGTACGATGATATGTTTTTCTTCTTCGTGTTGAACACCAACTCGCCATCAGCGACCACCTTCATCCCCTTTTTCGCATCCTGTTTTTCCCCTTTGAATGTGACGGTGGCGGCCTCTGCCTCAACCTTCTTGAGGGTTGCTTTCACCACCATATCGGAATCGGCAGCGAACTTTATAAAGCCGTTCCAAACATCGCCCACAGTGGCTTTTTTGTCAGGCAGAATGCCCCACGGACCCATCGCATCCAGCATCCAAGTCGGCAGAAAGCCGATATTTTGCTTGCCACCAATAACCATACCAACAAACTTTTTGAGGTCAGCCTCCACCAGACGCCTCTCCCGCACACGAAACCATCCTTTACGGTCTTTCTTCTCCTTGTCCGTCGCCACATACCGCTCCTTATGACCACCTTCTCCTTTGACCACCCTCGCATCGGACAATACCAACTCCACCTTCACACCTTTCCTCCGTGATGCGACCTTCGCTTTGAATACGAGCGTAACCGTCATCTCCTGAGGAGTCTCTTTTGGACCCGAGACAGTCTTAAGGGTTGTTGTTAAAGTGAACCTACGCCCAAGGGGAGGAGCGAACTTGAGCCACGCGGTTTTGCCCGTCTTTTCCTCACCGCCGCAAAGAATCCCCACCAATAACAACACAGCAGGATAACATCGCATTCTCTTCTCCTTCACCAGAACTTCAGCGCTTCAACCGTAGGGTAACTTGGAATATGAAGTCGCCGCGTTCAACAATCAGTGTAACATATTTTGTTTTCTCCGTTAGATATTTTTTCATAACGGCGTTGAACGATTTGATGTCGCTGACGACGCGGCTGAAGGCGCCACGAATGATATCCCCTACCCTCAAACCCGCCTTCTCCGCCGGGCTCCCCTTTTCCACCTTTGCAACCATCACTCCTTTGGCGGTTTGCTTCACGCTGAAGCCCGGTTTTAATGGTTTGTCTTTTTTCGCGAAGAGAGAAGCACCCGTTTCTGCCACATCCCTCATCACACCGCCGCAGATAGGAACCGTTCCCCGCTTCAGGAACAGTATCGCAAAGCAAGTGTCGTGAAGGGCGCAAACCATCTTGTTGCCGCGTTTCACCCCGCCGCTTGACCCCCAAGAGCCATCACCATTCTGGGTAGAAATAAGGCGTTTTGCCCCTTCAGCATACCAGTGATGGCTGCCAAAGCGCAGCACAAGCGCAAGAACACCAGCGCGTTCAAGACCGTAGAGATAATAATGGAGATGACTGCTTGATGAAAGTCCTGGATTTGCGGTGACGGAGAAGTGCTTGGCGAGCCAGGCGCATCCATCGCGTATACCGCGGTTAACCGTGCGCGCAAGTCTTTTGTTCCAGAACCTTGTGCTCTCAAGAAGCGCCTTTGCGATGACAAGTCCCGCCACACCCGCTGTGGTCATAGAACCTTTGGGGAGGTAGGAAGGGCGGCGTTTTGGGTCAAGTTTGGCAAAGTCCACATAGGTGTAGCCCCAACCACGAGCAAACATCTTGCCCCTCTCCCCTGATAAGTCGCGATACGGGTCAAGCACTACCGTCGTTTTTGAGCGCGCCCGTTCCTTTTCGGGGATACCCTTCAGGCGGCGATAGAAGTCTTTCTGAAGCGACTGCAGTTTCCGAAACGAAAAATCAGCCGCAGGAACGGGAAACCAGTTGACTTGAGGACCCTGGGGCTCCTGCGCCTTAATGAGCGCCTCACAGACCTTAAGAACAGGTTCCCGCGGAACTCTAACGCCCATCCGCCACGCTGAGAAAAGTCCCAGAAGCGAGTATTGGGTGTTGGACAAATCGCCCGTTGACTGCCTACCTGAAGCGTAAGTGAAAAATCCCGTTTTTGTCTGAGAGGCTACTATCAGGTCAAGGCAGTGCTGCAGCAATTTGCGCAACGGAGGCTTCATCCGCCTTGCCCGCCTGCGCAGAAGGTCGTCATAGGATTTCGCCTGTTGTAAACATTGCTCTTCGCTTGGAGCAAAGAGCGCCTCTATCGCCATTATGGTTATCGCCGCGCTGTAGTTGTAGCGCGGTTTGTTCTTACAAAGCCACGCAAATCCCGCTCTTATGGCAGGGTCCTTCGCAGAAAGTCCTCCTTTCAGCAGAGCAAGAAGCACAAGCGCTGTCTCGCCAGGTCCGTAGGAATTGTGGTAAATGCCGCTGAAGGAACCGTCTTTGTTGCGATGCTTCAGAAGCCACACAACACCCTTCTTAACCGCCTTGTCCACCGCCGAACGGAATTTCTGCACAGGGTCTTTCGGGGCAGGCTTCCTTTGCGCTTCCTTCTGGGCGTATCCGCAAAGACAGACAAACACTGCCACAACAAAAGCAGCAAGCCGCATACCTCATTTCCTTAAACGGACTCTTCTGACACGGCGGGCATCCGCCTCCACCACCTCTATGGAAAGACCGTTCGCTCTGACCCGTTCTCCTGGTTTGGGAATGCGCCCCAGTTTGAGAACAACCAATCCCCCTATCGTCTCAACACCAATTTTACGGTTGAGGTTGACGCCGATGCGCTCGGCTATCTCCTCAAGCGGTGTTCTGCCATCAACTATGAAGACTCCTTCTCCAACGGGTTTTATCTTCTCCGCTTTCGCACGCTCAAACTCATCCTCTATCTCCCCCACCACCTCCTCAACCACATCCTCAAAGGTGACCAGACCGCTTGTGCCACCGTATTCGTCCACCACAATCGCTATGTGGGTGCGTTCTGAGCGCATCTGACGCAGCAGAGCAAAAACCGATTTTGTCTCGGGCACAAAGAGGGGTTTGCGCACCAGTTCTGATACGCGCTTTTCGCCCGAATTGCCTTGGGCGAGGTAAAACAGCAGGTCTTTGGCATACAGCACGCCAACAATTTCATCAAGCGTCTCTTTATAGACGGGCAGACGGGAATGCCCGCATTTCTGAAAAACTGTCAGGGCATCTTTCACAGTTGCTTCCGCCTCAAGAGCGACTATGTCGGTTCTGGGAGTCATAATCTGCGCGGCGGTTCGGCTATGAAGGCTCACAACCCCTTCAATCATCCCCACCTCGTCGGTGCCGAGCAGTCCCCGCTTTGCGCTCTCCAATGCGGCGTCAAGCACACGCTGTTCCGCCTCCTCTCCACGCGAACGCCTTCCACGAACCCGTAGAAAAAGCGTTCCTGCTTTTGTCAGACTTTTGGTGAGAGGCCACATAAGCGCACGCGCCGCAAACGCAAAGTCCCTCAACGCCCACACCGCCCACTCAGGCCATAAACGCCCCACTGCAAGCGGAAGTATCTCTCCCACCACTATCACCCCACCCACCGATATCCCCACCACCGCGACAAACTTATACACCCCTTCAAGCCCTTTCACACCAGAGAGATATTCCGCCACAACCACCACGAACACAACATTGAAAATATGATTGAGAAGCCTACAGGAACGGAGCAACTCGTGGCGATGTCTGTCTATGCGGGTCGCCTGCGCGCCAAGCCGCCCCTCAAGACGCACAAGCAAGTAATAGAGCAATCCGCCCTCAAGAAGCGAAAAAACAAAACTTGCCAGCAAGCACCCCAGAGCAACAAGCGGCTCCTCGCATCCCTCCACCAATGTGCAACCTCAAACAACCTTCTATAGCATATCACAAAAGGACACCATTTTCAAGGAAGTGCTATAGGCGTCTCACCTTTTAAGTAACCGCGACAGAAGGAGAAGGAGAGCGCTCGCGACAGCGCTTATTAGGAGGCAGGTGGTTATGGGAATATGAAGTCTGAAGTTCTGGCGTTCAACAACTATATCCCCTGGCAGTCTTCCAAGAGGCAGGCGCACGCCAGAAGCAAACAGAAGTCCCAGAACGAAGATGGCGCCACCCAGAACCATGAGGACAACGCCTACCTTATGCCATTCCACCTGTTGTTTCCTCACGAGAGGGATACGAAATACGGGTGTGGAAGAGTCCCTGCAGCATACGGGTTATGGTCTGTTCAATTTTGTGTATTTCGCGCAGTGTGAGCGGGGATTCGTCAAGTTGTCCGTCAAGGAGGCGGCGCATAACGAGTTCGTGCACCAGTTCGGCAACGCGAGCGGAGGAGGGTTCTTTAAGGGCGCGGCTTGCCGCCTCCACAGTATCCGCCAGCATAACGATAGCCGCTTCTTTTGTCTGTGGTTTCGGACCGGGGTAACGGTAGCGCGCTATGTCCACACGAGTTGAGCCGTTGGCACGCGCCTCCTTCAGAGCCTCGTAATAGAAATACTCCACCACACAGGTGCCGTGATGTTGTGCTATCACATCAACCACAGGTTGCGGCAGTCCCAACTCCTTGCCCATCTCCACCCCATCCCTCACATGACTGACTATCACCAGAGCACTCATTGGGGGAGACAGTTTTTCGTGGCGGCTCTGACCGTGTATATTCTCGGCAAAATAGGTTGGTTTTGTCAATTTGCCGATATCGTGGTAGTATCCACCGACACGCGCAAGAAGCGGGTCGGCACCAACCGCATCCGCCGCCGCTTCAGCAAGACTACCCACCAAAACGCTGTGATGGTATGTCCCGGGAGCCTCAAGCAGAAAGCGCCTGAAAAACGGCTGGTTCAAGTCCGCCAACTCTCGCAACCTCATCGGTGTCGCCAGGTTGAAAATTCTCTCTATGAATGGCAGAACGCCAGTCATAAGGAGCCCCCAACCGACTCCACCGCCCAAAGACCACGCCACGCGCAACGCCAGCCGTTTCGGCGTCCACCCATCCACAGTCGCCAAAGTAAGAAGCAGAAGAACGGTGGTTTGTGCAACCCCGCCCAACGCACCTGCGAAGACCGTCTTTGTTCGCGTGTCTATTTTTCTGCCGATGAGCGCCGCCGTTGCCGCACCCGCGCCGAATGACAGCCCCTCCACAAACGAACCGCAACTTAACCCCACCAGCAACCCTACAAGGCTTACCTGTCCCACACCCATAAACTGCACCGCCACAACGCCAAATCCCACTGCAGGCGACACCATAACATCCCATTTCAAAACATGGCGCGCGAAGAATGCGAAACCCACAACTATGACGCCTGCCACCCCCACTGTAAAGAGCGCTTTACGCTCAAGCCGCGTCAACCCTGCAACCCGCACCAGAACATACCCAACCACAAACACTATCCCTATTCGGGAGAGGCTCTGCGACAAAGGAGGGGGAACTCCGCGCAGAAGCAGTGTTGCAGAGTGCCAGACCGCCAGAAGGAGCAGCCCGAACAGAACAACAGCAATATAGGCGTGGAGTCCTGAGACCCTCGCTGTGGTGGGCTCCTTTTGTGCTCTCATCAGGCGCGTCAAACTGTTACTCACCTTCCTTCTGCTGGTCGCTTTCCGCACGCTCGTAAGCCTCAACAATCTCCTGAATTATCGGGTTGCGCACTATATCTTTGCGGCTCATATAGACAAACTCCACCCCGCTTATCCCGCTTAAGATACGCCGCACATGCACAAGCCCCGACACCTGTCTCCCCTCAAGGTCTATCTGGGTTATATCTCCTGTCACCACCATTTTGCTCGCCAGACCCAGCCTTGTCAGAAACATCTTCATCTGTGTTGGTGTTGTGTTCTGCGCCTCATCCAGGATGATGAAGGAGCGGTTCAAGGTGCGTCCCCGCATATAGGCGAGCGGGATTATCTCCACGATATCGCGCTCCCTGTAGCGCCGCAACTGCTCAACACCCATAAAGTCATAGAGCGCATCGTAAAGCGGTCGCAGATATGGCATAACCTTCTGCTCAAAATCGCCTGGTAGGAACCCCAATTTCTCCCCCGCCTCCACCGCAGGACGCACAAGCACGATTTTCTGAACCAATCCGAAGCGCAGAAAAGAGACAGCCATCATAACGGCAAGGTAGGTTTTGCCTGTGCCGCTTGGTCCGATGCAGAAAACAATAGGGTTGCGCATTATCGCTTCAACATAACGGCGTTGTCCCTCGCTTTTTAGGTCAACGATGAGAAAGTCCTCAAGTGTTAGGTCTTCTGCTTTCTTCTCTGTGGTTTTGTGAATATGGCGGCGCATAATGGCGTGGGCTTCGGCGGGGGTTGTCACAATACCCGCCCTTATCTGTGTCAGAACATCCTGAATCAGAGTCCGTATACGCTCAACCTCACTCTCCTCACCGGTTACCTTAAGGAGGGTGTCCCGCGCCACAATGCGAACATCAAATGCCCGCTTTATCTCTTTCAGATTCACATCCTTTTCGCCAAACAGTATCACCGCCTCCCGCGGATTGCGTAGCCTTACCTGATACTCCAAACCCATCCTCCAAAGCCAATGTCAGAGTTTAACACGCAACTCCGCCTGCGTCAACGACAGACAACAATTCACCCTCCGCCATCACCTTTAAGCAACGCTTACCAACAGCAAAACCGCCTAGGCTTCATAAGGAGAAACACTGTCATATGCGCCAGACTTAAATGAAACTATTTTCACAACGCCACCTGTCTTGATACAATCCATCTTGCCGTTTTTGGCATAAAGTCTTGACAAGTTCCTCGTCTTGGTTATGTGTAGTAATGGATGCTTCCCGGGTAGCTCAATCGGTAGAGCAGGCGGCTGTTAACCGCAAGGTTGGAGGTTCGAGTCCTCCCCCGGGAGCCTTCAGAACCTGTTCTGAAATGTTTCACATATGCTCAACGCGGTCTGCCGCCAACTCTGCGCAATTCTACGAAGACAGACACCAAAAGAGGAAGGATGAACTCTTTTTGGTTGATAAGGCGCTTTGCGCGTCAGATAATTTGGAAGAGCGCTTTGAGGTTAGTGTTATGCGGTGGTTTCTAACAGCGGCGGTTTTCCTGTTGGCGGTTGGTTGTTTTGAAGAGGCAAAAATAGCACCACCGCCACCGAAGGTCTATTACAAACCCCGTATCTTCTCGGAAGGCAAACTGGTCATCAACCCCTACCGCGACCCCAAGACATTTGGTCCCAAGTCACCGTATGTGCTACGCTACGATGAGGAAAAAGGCGTATACAGGATAGAACGGAGAAAGGGGGTGGTGGCGCCAAAGCCGCCTGCGTGGAGGCATCCTCTGATTTACGAGTAAATTTACGAGTAAAGGATTGGCAATGGAAGGAGTGAGGTTCGGCGATTTTGAGGTGATAAAGAAGATTGGCGAGGGTGGGATGGGGCAGGTATACCTTGCGCGGCAGATATCACTGGACAGAGAGGTGGCATTGAAGGTGCTGCCTGAGCGATTAGCGCAGGACGAATCGTTCCGCGTGCGCTTTGAGCGTGAGGCGCGGTCAGCCGCTAAACTGAACCACCCCAACATAATCTCCGTTTATGCTTATGGGATAAAGGACGGTGTTCCATATTTCGCGATGGAATATGTGGACGGGCACGACCTTGCGAGCATTCTTCGTAAGTCTGGCAAGATGCCTGTGAAGGAGGCGCTGAGGGTGGCGAAGGAGGTGGCGCGTGCACTTGACGCCGCGCACAGACAGGGCGTCATCCACCGCGACATAAAACCTTCCAACATTATGATTCGCAGCGACGGGGTGGTGAAGGTGACCGATTTCGGTCTGGCAAAGGCGTTGGGAGCGCAGTCAGTCGTAACCCAAGCCAATGTGGTGCTGGGAACGCCGCACTATATGAGCCCGGAGCAGGGCAAAGGCGCAAAGGTGGATGCCAGAAGCGACATATACAGTCTTGGTGTTGTGCTGTATGAGATGCTCTGCGGGGAGGTGCCGTTTAAGGCAGACACGGCAACCAGTCTGATATACCAGCACATATACGAGAAGCCACCGCCGCTCTCGGAGAAAGCCCCTCATGTGCCGCGCATCGTTGAAGCCATAGTTATGCGTATGTTGCAGAAAGATGCGGCGAAACGCTTCCAGAAAGCGTCCGATGTGGTGGCGGCGATAGAGCAGGCTGAAAAGAGCGTTGATGGCGGTGGTGAGGCTGTTATGACCCTTGAATTGGGAGTTATCCCAGATGCGACGATGCCCGCAGTAGAGGAGCGTCCAACAGGAGAGCAACGCATTACGGAGGTGCGTTCCGCCACTCCCCAGGATGGAGCCAAAACGCCCGCCACCACGACACAGGTGGTCGGTGTCAGTCCGTGGCTCGCTCTCCTTATCGCAGTCGCGATAATAGGCGGCATCGGCGTCGCAGCCTTCCTCTCCACAAGGGGCGCACAAAAACAGCCCCCGCCCAAGACTCCGCAACAGAAACCACCTGTTGTGGTGGCACCAACCCCACCCAAACCACAGAAAAAAAAGAAGGCGCTTTTCCCTGTGGTGCAGGTGGTGGCGAGGTTTCCGCGTGGCTCAAGACTTTTTGTGCGAAAACAGGGCGCCCCTCCGCCAGGTATTGAACTCAAAACCAACACAAGCCTTGAGGTGGGCAACTACACTGTGCGTGTGGTGAAGAAAGGATACGAGCCGTTTGAGTTCAATGTTCTGCTTGACGAGAGCGGTCTGACACCGCCACCCGACTCAATAAGCGGTGAGTTGCGTCTGCGAAAAGACCTGCGTGAGCGTCTGGAGAAAGCAGAGGAATGGGAGAACAGAAAGGAGTTTGCGCTAGCCTTGAAAGCGATAAAGAAGGTTCTTGAAGAGGCACCGGATTATGGCGGCGCCGCCTTGCTTAAGAAGGTCGCCTCACTTGAGTCGCTTATCGCAAAGCAGAAGAAAGCGGAGGAGATGATTGACCGCGCTTCCTCCATAATATCAAAAGGCGGAGAAGGGGTGGAGGCGCTGGAGAAAGCGGTCGGGCTGTTGAAGCAGGTGGTGGAAAGGTATAAGGATGTTGTAAGGGATTATGAGAAGCGTGTTCCACCGCTGCTTGTTGCGGCGCGGGGAGAGTTGGCAAAGGAAAAACGGTTTTTGGACGCGTTGGCGAAAGCGCGACGGATGGTGGTGGAAGGAGACCTACCAAAAGCGCGCATCGCCATCAACGCCGCGCGCGACATCAGAGGCGGCAACCCCAAAATCAGAGAACTGGAAGAAGCGGTCGTTGAATTGGAAAAACTGGAAAGCGATGCCAAAGACGCCTTTGAGCATAAGGATTGGCAAAGGGCGTTGCGTCTGATGAGGCTGTTTCTGAAGCGGGCTCCGCAGTGCGAGCGCATCATCAAACGCCAAAAAGAGTGCGAACGGATGCTGAACGAACGCCGCGAACTCAACAAGCACCTTACGAAACTCCTCCGCCAGGCATCAGAGATGGTCAAAAAAGCCCCCCGCGATGTGCCATCGGTTGTGGCGCAAGCGCGTGATTTGGTGGGGAAACTGGAGAGCCGCCACGGGCTCGTTATGGAAGATGTAAAAAAGCGTCTGCGGGAGTTGGAGTCCGCCGCATTGATAGAACACACAAAACGCAGAGTCGCCGCCGCCGTCGCGCTCCTTGATACCCTCCTCATAAAGCGCGACAAGGAGGCGCTTCTCGCTATGGTCTCTCCAGAGCGTCCCAAACTCCGCTCTCTCCTCAAACAGCAACTTGATTCCTTTCTCGCCAGCGGACTTAAGGTGATAAAATCCTACCACATCATCAAGAAAATAAAACTGACCAAAGACTTAAAGCGTGCCGATGTTGAGACAGACTATGTGTTTGAGTTTGAGCATCCTGAGGCAAAACGGAAAATAAAAGGCGTCCGCCACAAGAGGTTCGTATTTGTGGAAAGGAGTGGCAAATGGCTCATCTACGACCTGCACTGATAGTCGTCCTTTGTGGGGCTGCCGTTTGCCTTTTCGCGCAGAAACCGCTCGCGACAAAGGTCGCCTCCGTTGAGAAGAAGGGAGTATGGCTGGAAGCAGGCTCCGCAAGCGGTGTATCAGAAGGTGATGAGTTTGAAGTATACGCTAACAGGAAGGTGGTCTACCTGCCGCTTGCGGGTAAACAGGAAGAAGTGGTGGTAGAGAAAGGAGTTGTGGCACGACTTGCCGTGCGCAAAGCGCTTGAGAACAGGTCGCTTTGTGAGGTGGTGGAGGGAAAAGCCGCAGATATCAAACGCGGTATGACGGCGGTTCGTGTGCCTCCTAAGCGGCGGATTGCCCACAATATCGCCCCCTATGTTGACAAACTCACCGCAAGCCAACAGATAGCGCTTCCGGCACAGCGTCTTGCACTCCGCTGCCATATAACCGACGCCGACGACACAGAACATGTCTTCATATGGCGGGCAAGCGGCGGATGCTTCCTCCCACCCCGCACCACAGTGCCCGAAACACTCTGGCTTGCCCCAGCCTCACCAGGAAAATACGCCATAACTGTTCTGGTCCGCGACCCAAAAGGAGGAGAAGCCACCGCTACCATCACCGTTGAAGTCAACAAACCACAAACTCCACCCGCCGCATACCGTATTGACGCCGTCTTCGGAACCGTAAGACCTCCTTTCCTCTCCGCCGCCGATGTTGATTTTGACCAAAAAGATAGACTCGTCCTCCTTGACCCCAAACAGCGCAAACTCGTCATATTTGACAGCGACGGCGTGGCTCTGCGCACAACTCTCCCTTACAGCGAGAAAACCGTCATTTCAGGGGTTCGGATTGCCGGTGGACGCTATTTCTTAAGCGTTGCAAAAAACTACTGTGTTATGGTCTATGATAGTGAGACCGACATTTTCAAAGCGAAGCCGACTCTGATTCTCGGACACCGCGGCACAGGCAACGGCTATTTCTCCGCACCACCCATTGTGGATGTGTCCCCGTCAGGTAGGATATACTGTCTTGATCCCAAGCAGGGTTTTATCCAAGTCTTCAACGCCGACGGCAGTTTCGTCCACTCAATCGGTCGTCGCGGACCTGAACCCGACGCCTTCAAAGCCCCCGTATCACTCTGCTTTGACAGACACGGAACTCTCTATGTGCTTGATAAGGAGCGTAAGGAGATAATCGTCTTCAAGAACGACACTTTTGTAGGACCGCTCTCTGTCGCTGAGCCGTTTGTCTTGCCCCGTTGGCTTTATTACGACGCAGTTGGCGACCATATTGTGGTGCTGGATGCGGGGATGTCGGCTCTGCGCGTTTTCAGCACAGATGGCAAGGAGATAAAGAGGATAGTGGGAGAAGGGCTTGGGGTTCTGACGGACGCCCGTCGCTTCGCCATAGGACGCGACGGCAGTGTTGTGGTCGTATGCAAGGGCGGGATTTTGCGCCGCTACAGACTCGGCGGAGGCGACTTCCACGGGATACTGGGAGCATTTGACCTCTGGCCCCTCAAAAATATCGCCGTTCAACCAGACGGTTCTTTCTTTGTCCTTTACGGGGCGAACCGCATTGCACATCTGAGCGCTGACGGATGGGTGTTGCGGGTCTTCGGTGGAGAGGGCAAATCAGAAGGCAGGTTCATTGACCCCGTGGCGATGGACTGCGACACAGATGGTAACCTGTATGTGGCGGATGCCTCCACGCTTCTGATAACAAAATTCAACTCCACAGGTGACTTCCAGAAACGGTTCGGCTCCCGTGGACGCAGTCGCTCCGAAAGAATTGACTCCATCATTGACCTGTATGTGCGCGGAAACCGCCTATATCTTCTGCAGGACCGCGAGACATACTGTGTGTTTGTGTTTGATGAGAATGGTGAGTTAATAGCGCGTTATCCGTCTCGTGAGGGGCGCATTGATTACGCTGCTCAAGTCGCGGTTGACTCCCGTGGCAACACATACATATTCAGCGAGTCGCCCGACCTGGTGCGCTATGACGCGTCAGGATTGCGTGCAGGTTCTGTCGCGCGGGTCAACTTTTACCTCGCAGACATGCTCATTGACAACTGTGACCAAATTGTCGCACTGGATGAGGACGAACCAAGACTTATCCTTATTGACCCATCAGGCGGGATGCGAAGGTTGCCACTTCCCAAACGCCTCTTTTCCCAACCTATTGCTGTTGGACTTGACAAATACGCCCGTCTTTATATACTTGATGAGGACACAGGAAACATAGTCAGGCTTGTTCCAGAAACCGAATAAGGAGTAAGGTTGGTGTTGAAGGTGAAGGCGCGTGGTGAGGAATCGCTTGACCACCTTCTTAAGCGCTTTAAGAAGTTGTGCGAGAAGGAGGGACTGACAAAGGATGTGAAGCGTTCAGCGTATTATGAGAAGCCGAGTGAGCAGAGGCGGCGACGGGAGAGACAGATGCGCAAAAGGGAGTTGAAACGGATACAGCAACAATTGAAGCGTGATATAGAGGTTAAGAAACGCAGGCGTAGGCTGATGCGGCTTTAAGGCACTTCTATGGAAGAGGTTGTCTCCGTCAAGAATCTGCGCAGAATTTACAAATCGCTTTTTCCGCGGGTGAGGGTGGTGGCGGTTGATGGAGTCTCTTTTTCTGTCAGACGGGGCGAGGTTTTTGGACTTCTAGGACCCAATGGTTCTGGCAAGACTACGACACTTCGTGTGATACTTGGACTGCTTGAGCCGACAGAGGGCGAGGTTTTGGTATTTGGTGCCTCTCCAAGAAGCCACGAGGTGCGACGCCGCATTGGTTATCTTCCCGAGAAAACGCCTCTGTGGAGTTATCTCAATGCGTGGGAAACACTTACGCTTCTTGGGCGGATGAGTGGGGTGCGAAGCGATGTGCTGAAAAAACGCGCCAGGGAGTTACTGGCGCGCCTTGAGTTGAAGGCACCATCCCGCCGCGTGGGCTCCTACTCAAAAGGCATGGCACGCAAAGTCGCCTTCGCTCAAGCCATCATCGCCGAGCCAGAACTCCTCATCCTTGACGAACCCACAGGTGGGCTGGACCCGCCTTCCGCCGCTGAAGTCAAGCGCATCCTCTTTGAACTCAAGCAGAAAGGCACCACAATGCTCATATCAAGCCATATTCTTGCAGAGATTCAACAGATGTGCGACAGGGTTTTGATACTGGCGGACGGCAAGGTTCGTGCTGAAGGGCATCTTGAGAAGTTGCTTGAACGGGAAGGTTTCTTGCGTGTGGTGCTGAAGGCTGCACCACAGGATAAAGAGCGGGTTCTTGAGGTGCTGCAGGGTGCGGGATTTGAGGTTGAGAAAGTTGAGACCGACACGGTGGAGTTGGACAGTCTGTTTTTGAGGGTGCTGGGGCGCGATGTGGGAGGTAGCGGTTCTTGAGTTGCGGCGTGCGTTCAGAGCACCGCTTTTCTGGGTCTGTGCAGTGCTTGTCGCTGCTGTGGCGCCTGCGACGCTGGCATTCAGCGCGCCCACTGCTGAAGCCGCGCTTGCTGTGCGCCTTGAAGTCGCGTCCTATGTCCTTGCCGTCTTCGTCGCCTTCCTGTCCGCACTTATAGCATCCCGCACCATAGCGACCGACAGAGCCACAGGACGCCTCTGGCTCATACGAACACGCCCAATCAACGCCGCTTCTCACATTATCGGAACCTGGCTTGGCGTCTTCACAATAGCCGTTCTGCTCCTTGTCGTTGGTGTGGCATCTGTTGCCATCACCCTCAACACCAGCCGCTTGCGCCCACTCTACCTCGCACCTCCCTCCAACTGGCGCGTTGTTCTGCCAAAAGCGACCCTCCGCCGCGTTGCTTCCTTCCTACCACTCTCCATCCCCCATCTCAACACCGCGCTTGTGGGTCCCACCTCCACAAAAGAACCGCCCGCCCTATTGCCTGAAAAAGAGCAGCACCGTATCCTGTGGCTTGACCAGTCCAACCCAAGCATTGTCTTCCAGTTTAATGGTGACGGAGAGGCACTGCGTCTGTGTGCTGTCATATCTGCTGCTCTCAAAACCGATGCGGTCGCAACGCTTAAGACAGGCAACATCACAAAGGTGCAGAAAGTAGAGTTGCACGATGAGAAACCCGTTATGCTCAAACATCCTGTGCGAGATGGCGCGAGCCTTACGATAACGCTCCTGCCGTGGTCGCGACCTGTGGGGTTCCGCCTCTGGCGCAACGAACGAGGACTGCTCGTAACAGCCCCGCTGCTTGTGCGCCGTTCCGCTTCTGTAACAGGACAGATTTTTTATCTGTGGTTGGCTGTTGTGATAAAGACAACGATTTTCGTTGCGGCAGGCATATTGTGCGCCGCGTTCCTCTCACCTGCCATATCCTCGCTTTTCGCTTCCTTCCTCTTCTTCCTCTTCTCAAGCGCGCATTACATCCACCACATCGGAACCGAAGTCTCCGCAAGCGGTGGTGCTTTCACCAAAATCATCTCCAAAACAGTGACCGTCTTAACAAGCGTTGTGCCCGCCGCGGGTCGTTTCCAGCCCGCCGCACTGCTCACAAAGGGCGTCGCATTAAACGCCTCATACATCCTTGACATGCTCTCATATTTTGGTCTTTACACCGCGGTTATTTTGGCACTGGCGTTGCTGCTGTTCGTCAAGCCGCCACACGAGGTCATCCTTCTGGAGAGGGAAGAATGAGGCTTACGCTTGCAGCGTTGCTTTTTCTACTCGCTGCCACAACCGTTTCCTTTCTCGCGGAGCAAGCGCTTCCCGCAGGTATGCCCGAATTGAGCCCGGAGGAGTTTGTAACATTCACACTTCTTGCGCCTGCAAGACCCATAGCCGTGGCGCTACTCTGGTCACGCTCCCTCTCGCTGCGCACACAACGCGACTACGACCACCTTCTGCCGCTTTACAAAACCATCCTCGCCCTTGAGCCGACATTCGCCCCGGCTTGGGATTTCGCATTATATGATATGATAGTTGACCTACCCCAAAGGGAAAGAAGTCTTGACGCAAAACTCCGCTGGGTAAAAGAAGCCTTTATACGAGGACTGGAAGGCGTGGAACGCACCCCCCACACAAGCCGTGTGGCAGGCTCCCTCACCTGGGCGCTCTTCTTCATCAAAACCCGCTTCCCTTCCATCGCCTCGCGTCTTGAGGAAGACAAACACCTAATCACCACATTTCTGCAATGGCTTAAGCAGCATTATCCCCATATCGCCGCCTCACTCAATCAAGACCTGCGTAAAACAGAATCCCACCTCAACCTGTTTCATATCTCCCTCTGCATAGCAGAAATCGCCATAAAACGCCGCCTCTACAACTACATCCCCGTCTATGTCACATCCTTCTGCTGCCGCGAACTCTTGCTCTCAACCGACAAACTGCCCAACAAAATCTACTGGGCAAAACGCGCTATCTCCTACTGGCGCTCCTTTCTCAACGACCCCGACTTCAAAAATGTCGCCAAAAATCAGGTCAGTCAGTGGAGGCAGGTTCTTGCTGAATTGGAGGCACGCAGATGAAACGCCATAGGCTCTTCGTCGCGGTGGAGGTGGATGCGGATGTGCGTGCACGGCTTGTTGAAGCCCAGCGCATCCTCGCTTCCTCATCCCGCGGCGTTAAATGGGTGGAGTTTGAAAACATCCATCTGACAATCAAATTCATCGGAGAGGTGGATACACCGCTGATGTATGAGATTACAAAGACGATGGAGGAAGCGGTCTCTGGCGTTGCGCCGTTTTCGTATTCGGTGGACGGTCTGGGCGCCTTTCCGGAAAACGGAGTGCCGCGTGTGGTGTGGGCAGGTGTAGGGCAGGGCGCCGACACCCTTGAAGCGCTCTACTCCCGCCTCAACAAGACCCTGGTAGCATATGGGGTGGCATTTGAACGCCGCCGATTTGTCCCTCACATAACCCTCGGACGCGTGCGCTCCAAAAAGAACGCCGCAAATCTCCGCTCAGCCATCGCACAGTTCGCAAACCGCCATTTCGGCATCGTTGACGCAGACCGCGTCGTCCTGTTTGAATCCCAACTTACAAAGAGCGGTCCGATATACACCCCTGTCGCCACCTTCACCCTGAAGTAGTCTACAGGAGATGTTATCTTTCTATGCGGGAGGGAGAGCGTCTGTGACGGCGATGGCGGTGGTCGCCACATTTGGTGCCACGCCCCGATGCGGAACTCTCATAGACTCTAACTCTGCGGCGGAGGGTGTCGTTTTCGCGTTGCAGGCGTGCGAGTTGCGCACGCAGACGGTTCACTTCAGCGATTGCGGCGTTGTAGCGCCGATGCAAATCTTCCCAATCGCGCCGATAACGCTCACAATCCCGCCGCAGACGGATGATTACAACCTGACAACCCCTGTATCGGTTGAGGGTGCTTTTAAGTTGCTGTTCGCGGCGGGAGAGGTCAGCCTCCCA
>Ga0190361_1000284_pt1 | contig 21235 bp, 17 predicted proteins | sample 48721845_MG_FD_161273 | JGI IMG/M metagenome (GOLD analysis project Ga0190361, IMG submission 161273) | Hydrothermal vent microbial mat bacterial communities from Southern Trench, Guaymas Basin, Mexico - 4872-18-4-5_MG | ecosystem: Environmental > Aquatic > Marine > Hydrothermal vents >... | reverse complement strand
AACAAATCAGGAATAACAAAAATGGGCTCATCCTCTTTTAGCCCAATTGTTAAATCTATCTTGCTACCATCTGAAGTTACAACCACACCAGCAATAGCAAGGGGTATATTCAGCCAGTGGTATTTCTTTATCCCACCATAGTAATGTGTCTTCAGTAGAGCAATCTCTACATCCTCAATTACCGGTATCTGTTTCAGATCAAGACGGGGAGCATCGCCATGTGCAATAATAAAGTTTATCCCCTCTTCAAGAGGCTCCTTTCCAACCTTGATAAGTGCAATGTTTTTCTCACGATTCACCACATAGAGAAAATCACCGGTCTTCACAGATTTTCTCGTGTTTAAATCTTCAAATCCAATTTTTTTAACATGTTCCAATGTCCATTTAACGGTCAATCTCTCTGTTCTTGAATAATCAAGGAACTGTTTATATTCATCACTGAAGTTAAATATATCCTTTTTAGTTTTATCATCAATTTCCAACCATATGTTCTTGGAAGAATACGTAATCTTCTTCTCAAGTTCCTCATATTCTGATCTTTTTTCATCTCTGCTCATTTTAATTACCTCTACGATGATATTAATAGGATTCTATAAATTAATTAAATAGAAGCCTTTATTCAATCGAAACATTTAAATCAAAGACAAAAATATTTGTTCCATTTTTTACATAATTCTGTTAAATTTAAAATGAGGGGGCGACAGGCTTCGACTGCAATGGATGGAGCCTGATCTGCATGCCGAGGAGCTCAACCTCGTAAAAAAGAGCAAAACCTTATAAGTGCCGATTACGAAGCACTTCCAGTAGCAGCATAATTTAGCTGCTACCGTCCCTCCCGTCTTTCCCCTGGAGATGGGAAGGGGCGTCAAAACACAGGGGTCGCTGGTGAACCTTCTCCCGAGAGGTTCTCCAGTTAAATTCAATTCGGGATAGGCCTGCAGTGTGTGCCCGGACACTAAAGCAGGCTGAATGACTAACCTCCGGGCTAAGCATGTAGAGGATCGGGTAGCCTCATTGCAGGACGCGGGTTCGAATCCCGCCGCCTCCAGATAACAGGATAAATAGAAAGAATATAGAGTTTTTTACGAAATATAAAACCAAATAAAAAGCGTATTTTATAACATTACAGTTCCGTCGATCTTTAAACAATCTAAATTAAATACCACTTGACTCCTCCATTATGTAAAGAGTTTGTACCCTATTATAAAGACTCAAAGTTTAATCTAAACAAAAACTTTTGTTACAAAGCAGATTTTCCGAATCTTTCATTTTACTCTTTTGAAAAATTAAAAACCCCTGCAGGATTTGCTATGGAGAAGTAGTCTTTCGTAGACATGACAATCGAATCAGTCAGGGTGCCTGCATTAAAAGCAATTCTGCTGTTTTTAAGAATAGAATTATCAATATAAAGTTCAAATGGAAGAACTGGTCTCCCAAAAGGAGGCACAGCCCCAGGTTCAAGACCTGCGAGAGAGTTCAGCTCCTCTGGAGTTGCAAACCTGATATTTTTCGCCTTGAATTGCTTTTTTATTTTCCTCGAGTCTATCTTCAGAGAGGCACTTAAAACAAACAACATGAAAGCGTCATCAACTTTCAGGAGTATCGATTTGCCCCCTACCTCAAGTGGTTCTCCCCGTGCCTCAGCCGATTCCATGGATGTTCTTGTGGGCTCATGATGTATCTCTCTATAGTTAATATTATTCCCATCCAATATATTTTTTATCTTACCGTATATTTCATTTTTCATTATTTTAAACTGTTCTCAATTATTAAGATGTTTTAACCCTCTGAACCCGATATCCTTTCTGTAATGCATATTTTCAAATTGAACAAGCGACACGTTTTTATACGCTTTATCTATTGCTTCTTTAAGGGTTTTACCTTTTCCAACAATGTTCAATACTCTTCCACCAGAGGTTACCACCTTGTTATCCACTTTTTTGGTACCTGCATGAAAAACATAACTATCAGGATTTCTTTCCACCTTCTCTATTCCCTCAATCACTTTTCCTTTTTCATACTTACCAGGATAACCACCCGAGGCAATGACAACATCACAGGCATATCCATCCTCCCAGGCAAGATCAGCTCCCGAAAGTTCCCCAAGAGAGGTGCTGAGAAGAAGCTCGGCAAGGTCAGATTTAAGAAGTGGAAGCACAACTTCAGTCTCCGGATCTCCAAATCTGCAGTTAAACTCCACCACATAGGGCTCACCATCCGCTATCATCAGTCCGGCATAAATTATACCTCTGTATGTAATACCTTTTGTTTTAAGCTTGTTTAGAAGAGGATACATGATTCTGTTCATAACCTTCATCATAACACTATCTGTCACAACGGGCGCAGGAGCTATAGCTCCCATTCCACCCGTATTGGGACCCTTATCATTATCAAACACCGGCTTATGATCCTGAGAAGATATCATTGGTAAAATTACCTCTCCATCGCACAGGGCTAAAACTGTAGCCTCTTCACCAGAAAGATACTCCTCAATTACAACCCTCGTTCCACTTTCACCAAATATCTTCTCTATAAAATAATTATGGAGAGTTTGCTTTGCCTCCTCCCTCGAATAACATATTGTCACCCCCTTACCAGCAGCAAGTCCATCGGCTTTCACAACTATTGGAGGATCGATTTTATCGAGATACCTGGAAGCTTCTTCAAAATTTAAAAAGGATTCGTATTTAGCAGTAGGAATAGAAGCTTCTTCCATAAGTTTTTTGGCAAAAATCTTACTGCCCTCTATCATAGCAGCTTCGGCCTTCGGACCAAATACCAGAAGACCATTTTCCTCAAAATAATCCGTTAATCCTTTTACCAGTGGAAGCTCGGGCCCTACCACTGTGAGATTTATGTCCTCTTTTTTTGCGAATTTTAATAGACCTTCAAAATCATCTACAGGAATGCCTGGATTCTCTGCTATCTGCTCGGTAGCAGCATTGCCAGGTGTCCAGTACAGTCTGTCAACCACACTGGACCTGCTCAGGAAATAAGCCAGAGCGTGTTCTCTTCCTCCACTACCAATAACTAGTATCTTCAATACCCCCACCTCCTCAAGCAAATTAAGAAGAATGTCAAAAAAATAACGTTTCCATTAACAATTTTTGCATAAATCTGATACAGGATAAAAGAACGAATTATTTTGAAACAATAATTTACCTCTCATAATGAAAACTCGAATTTCGCCCTAAAATACGATTATAACATTAAAGGCTTCTGTGTAACTCATTAATAGTGTGACTTCGTTACTAATAGCCTTTAATTTTCTCCAGAAGATCCTCTCCAGTTACAAGTTTGTAGGCGTTCAAATACTTTTCCATCGATTTTTTAATTACCTCTTCAGGTAATTCTGGAGCTGGCGGTGTTTTATCCCATGGTTGGGAGGTAAGCCAATCCCTTATGTACTGTTTATCAAAGCTTGGCTGTGCGCCTCCAGGATTATACTCGTTCATATCCCAGAACCTTGAAGAATCGGGAGTAAAAAGTTCATCGGCAAGCACTATCTCCCCATCTATATTCGCATACTCGAACTTTGTATCTGCCAGTATCAAACCCCTTTCCATAAGATATTCAGCTGCAAAATTATACAATTCAATAGATTTATCTCTCAGGTAGTTTGCAATCTCAACTCCAACCCTGTTCTTAACCTCCTCAAAACCAATGTATTCATCGTGTCCAGTTGTTGCCTTAGTGGTTGGCGTAAATACAGGTTCCGGGAGCTTATCACCGCGTTTCATTCCCTCGGGCAATGTAATATCAAACAATTTCCCCGTTTCTTTGTAACTTCTCCAGCCCGATCCATCAAGATAACCTCTTACAACGCATTCAACTTCTATCATCTCACCTTTTTTAACAAGAGAACTTCTTCCTTTCAGAATTCTTTTTTCCTCAGGACTCAATTTAACGGGGAATTCATCCACATTGTCCGTTATCAGGTGATTTTTTACAATATGTTCGGTCTTTTTAAACCAGAAAACAGAGATCGAGTTTAGTACTATGCCTTTGTAAGGAATAGGATTGGGAAGAACAACATCAAAAGCTGATACCCTGTCAGAAGCAACCATTAACAATTTATCTCCGAGATCAAATATATCCCTGACCTTTCCCCTCTTCATGAGCGGAACTTCCTTTAATTCAATTTTACTGTAAGCAGGTGGTAAAGCCATATTCCCTCCTAATTATTTTTTTTAATAATGATTTAATTACCATAAATCTTGATAATTAACCTATCCTAAAACTATAAATCTGATTCCAGAGACTTTATCGAAATATTAAACCTCTACTTCTCTAATATGTATACCCTTCTACCGTGTACGGTGAGCCTGTCCTCGCAGAAAAGCCTTACTGCCTCAGGGAAAGCCTTATGTTCCTGTTCAAGTATCCGATCTGCAAGGCTCTCCTCTGTATCATCATCATAAACTGGAACAGCTCTCTGAATAATAATGGGGCCTGTATCAACTCCTTCATCCACAAAATGTACTGTACAACCAGATATTTTTACCCCATACTCCAGTGCCTGTTTCTGTGCATGAACACCGGGAAAAGACGGCAGAAGAGCTGGATGAATATTTATTATCCTATTTCTGTACTCATTGATTATATTTTTGCTTAAAACCCTCATAAAACCAGCTAGAAGTATCAGGTCCAGGTTATACTCCTCAAGCTTGACCATTATCCTTGAAAAATAATCATCTCTTTTTTCAGCTTTCTCCTTAATAAACACATGGGTGGGTATTCCTTCCTGCCTTGCATACAATAGACCTTTAGCATCGGGATTGTCTGATATTACAACAACTATCTCTCCATTTATCCCACCTTTTTTGATCTCCTCGTTAATTGCCCTGAAATTAGAACCCCTTCCAGAGATAAAAACACCTATCCTTTTTTTTCTGCCCATACTATAAAACCCATTATGTCCATTTATTTAGGGCGAACTTCGAGTTTTCATTATTGAGAAGCAAATTATTGATATAAATCGTTCGAAGTTCGCCGGCACTGCAACATTTCTGGTTCTATTTTGCATCAGGATTTCTATTTTTCAGAAAACTTGACATTGTTCTATTTATATAAAGCAAAAAGAAAAGCAGAAGCCACACCTATATCCACAATTTCTCTACATAATTTCTTTAATAACCCTGCCGATGATAACCGGTTCTTCTCCAATGGATTTCAGAACCTCGAAAGTTTTATCAGCATCACTTTCAGAGACAATAAAGACCATTCCAATACCCATATTAAAAACTCTTCTCATTTCTTCTATATCAATTTCTCCCGCACTTTGAATTATATCAAAAATTTTATGTGGTTTTACACTTCCCCAGTCAATTTTAACCTCGAGGCCTCCAGGTAACAACCTTTTTACATTCAGATAGATACCACCTCCCGTAATATGCGCAATACCATGAACATTCAGGCTTTTCAGCAAAGCTAGTACAGTTGAAACATATATCCTTGTTGGTTCCAAAAGCTCCAGGATCAGGGGCTTATCAAGCCCTCTCAGATTTTCGTAATACCCATAACCTCCCACCTCAAAAAGAGCCTTTCTTGCCAGGCTCAATCCATTACTGTGTATACCGCTGGATGGTACCCCCACAAGTAAATCGCCAGCACAAATGGCACTTCCGTCTATTATGCTCTTTTTATCAGCAATGCCAACGCAGAATCCAGCAAGTTCATAGGTTCCTTCACTGTACATCCCGGGAAGCTCTGCTGTTTCTCCACCCAGCAACACACATCCAGCTTCCCTGCATCCCGAAATAATTCCATCCATTATGCTGGATGCACTATTCAGGTCAAGTCTATCTGTAGACATATAATCAACGAAAAAAAGAGGCTTTGCCCCCATTGAAACGACATCATTCACGCACATGGCCACGAGGTCTATGCCTATAGTATCGTACTTGTTAGCCTTCCTGGCGAGAAGCATTTTGGTTCCCACACCATCGGTACCAGCAACAAGAACAGGATGATCATAGTTGTAACCTGCCAGATCGAATACACCTCCAAACCCACCAATCAACTGACCCGCTTTGCCAAGTTTCTCTTTGATAATCTCTACAAATTTTTCGCCTTTATCAATGTCAACACCTGATTTTTTGTAATCAAGGGCCATTCCTCCTCCTCTTTCAATGAGCTTACATCTCGAGAACCCTGTAGTCCTCGAGAATCATTTTATCTCCACGTTCTTCCTCCACAGGTACCGGGTAGTCACCGTTAAAACATGCATAGCATAACTCCCGGGTTGACCTACCTACCGCTCTCGATAACCCCTCTATTGTAATGTAAGTGAGTGTATCCACTTCAATGAACTTTCTTATATCCTCCACACTCTGGGTAGAAGCAATAAGGGTTTTTTTCTCAGCAGTATCAATTCCAAAAAAACACGGATGTGTTATAGGCGGAGAACTGATGAACATATGAACCTCTTTAGCACCGGCATCCCTGAGCATCCTTATTATCCTTTTACTGGTGGTACCCCTGACAATGGAATCATCGAGAACAGCAAGCCGTTTTCCCTTAACCACATCTCTTATAGGATTGAGTTTGATTCTCACCCGGGTTCCCCTCTCATCCTTTCCAGGATGAATAAATGTTCGGCCAACATAGGAGTTTTTAAATAACCCTATTTCATAGTCAAGTCCGGCTTCCTGGGCAAACCCAATAGCAGTTGTAATACCGGAATCAGGAACAGGTATTACAACATCCACCTCAATTCCCTTTGCCATCCTCGCCAATTCCTGACCCAATCTTTTTCTGACCTTATAAACGCTTACCCCATCCAGGTAGGAATCTGGCCTTGCAAAGTATATATATTCAAAAACACAGAGAGCATTTCTCTCATTTTTCCTGAATTTTATGCTTTTCATTTTTCTTCCATCAGTGACTATCATCTCTCCCGGCTGTATATCTCTCACAAACCTTGCCCCCACGACATCCAGAGCTGCAGTTTCAGATGCTATTATATACATCCCCGGCATATGACCCAGGCACAGAGGTCTGAAACCATACGGATCTCTTATTGCAATGAGTTTGCCCTCAGCAATCAACGTTATGGAGTAAGCTCCTTTGATTTTTCCCACAGCGTTCAATATAGCATTTTCAACATTCCCGGGTTTTTCCATAGCGATAAGATGAAGAAGAAGCTCGGTGTCTGAGCTTGAGCGAACAACCCCACCCTTCTGAATTATACTGTCCCTTATTTCCTTAGAGTTCACAATGTTTCCATTGTGGCTGATGGACATCATCCCACCCCAGTATTGGGCAAATATTGGCTGGACATTCTGTATATAACCGGAACCTGTTGTTGAATACCTCACATGCCCTATTCCCAGATTTCCTTTTAAAGATTCAAAATCCCCTCTCTTAAAGACCTGGTTCAGAAGTCCGTTCCCACGTTTAACATGTACATATTCACCCTGGAGTGTTGCAATTCCGGCACTCTCCTGCCCGCGGTGCTGGAGTGCATACAGGCCAAGGTAAATATGCTCACACACATCAACGCTCTTATCAGCAGAAATTACACCTATAATACCGCATTCCTCATGGGGCTTATCGTCAAACATCCTGAACTCTGCAACTTTATTCTTATTTTTTATTTCAGACATAATTCACTTCTTTATAATTCTGACATAATCCTCTAATCTCGTCAAGTTTCGCTCTCCATATATAACTGATAGCAAGTGCCCTTTCCTTTGCCTTACCCGTATAACTGGTAAAATCCTCCTCAAGAGATTTCCATTTTTTGTCTTCAAGAACTGGCTTAAAGCTCTCATCTTCTCTCACAAGTTCTATGAGAGACCTTGATTCCTTTTCTGCCCTTAATGTTAACCTTCTTACACGCTCATGAGCATCTTTGAACCCATGATAGGCAAGAAGCACATATAGTGGTTCAGCCAAATACATCCCCCCTGTTGCTTTGAGATTCTCCAATATCCTTTTTTTATCAACGACGAGCTTTGAAAGCTGTTTTGTCAATCTCTCCACACACATAACATAACCCGTTATTATCTCTACAATGAATCTTCCCGAGGCGGAGTTTGTCAGATCTCTCTGGTGTTCTGATATTTGATCCATATATCTGGTAATGACTCTGGGCATGAACTCCTTCCACATTGATTTTACGTGCTCGAAATTCCACGGGTTTCTCTTGTGAGGCATTGTGGAGGATCCCACCTGATCCTTTTCAAAGCTCTCGCCCATTTCACCTATCTCGGTTCTCTGAAGATGCCTCATATCATCAGAGATCTGGGCCAGGACTCCAAAAGCCGATACAACAGCATGGATCAGATCAAGAATGTACTCCGGTTCAACTATCTGAGAAGAAAATGCAGAAGGCTTCAGCCTTAATTCCGCTAAAACATCCTCTTCAAACTTCTTCGGATCCTCAACGATCAATGAAGATGCATTGTACGCGCCCACAGCACCACTCATTTTTCCTCTGAGATCATCTACTGCCATAAGCATTTTCTGCAGCCTCTCTCCCAGTCTGTTAACGTAGCCTGAAAACACATATCCCACAGTTATCGGAACAGCATGCTGCCCATGTGTTCTTCCAATCTGTACTGTATCAGCTTCCCTTTCTACTATCTCTATCATCACCTCTATTAACCTGATTGTCTTTGGTATCACTACTTTGTAAAAAGCATCACGAATCCTCAGGGCATTGGCACAGGAAGTAATATCTTCAGATGTCGCGGTAAGATGTATATAAGGTGCTACCTTTTCATTCACATACCTCTGCATTACATTTACAAGGGCCCTTATATTGTGCCTGGTTTTTTCCTCTTCTCTGTATACTTCATCGGGATCAAGATTCCTCAGAGCATTTTTAATCTCCTCCGAGGATCCGGGTGGCGCCACACCGTAACGCTCAAGAACATTTATTAATGCCACCTCTACAAGGGCCTGATAGTAAATCGATGATCTTTCAGACAGATACCTGGAAAGCTCCTCACTTAGATCTGGATAACTTTTGTAATACCTTGAATCAATAGGACTTATATTTTCGTATATGTTTCTATTCATTCTCTTTCTCCTTTTTAAAGATACCAAAGAATTTAACCAAATAATAGAACTACACCCTCAAAAATTCTTAATATGATGGATAAAATCACCCCTGAAAATCTTTATCTTTTCTGAGAACAAGCTCTTTTTGATCCTCAGCAAACTTTTTCAATCTTTCATTAAGATTTTCATCAAAAACTCCGAGAATTCGCAGAGCCAGCAGGGCAGCATTTCGCCCATTTTCTATTCCAACTGCAGCTACCGGAACACCAGGAGGCATCTGGGCAATCGATAAAAGTGCATCAAGCCCACCAGGCGAGGTTCTTCCAAGGGCAGGAACTCCAATCACGGGCCTCGTGGTATATGAAGCAATGGCTCCTGGAAGAGCAGCCGAAAGTCCAGCAATTCCAATAAAAACTTTAATCCCCTTTTTTTCAGCAGATCTGATGTAATCCTTGAGTTCCTCCGGTGTTCTGTGTGCCGAAAGGATTCTGGATTCATGCTGTATTCCAAAATTATTCAAAACCTCTTTCACCTTTTCATACACAGGTATATCCGAATCGCTTCCAAGTATAACTGATACAGAAACCATACAACGGCCTCCCTTAAAATATTTGTCTGTGATTTTTAGATCTCATAGTACGAATCTTTTCTTTAAAACCTTTATTCATATCCAGTGTCTTTACCACTAAACCAGAGTAAATAACTACTATCTCAATAGATAAGAGTTACCCTGTTCAATCCAGACAAATCTCACAAAGAAGAGTATCTCTTAAAATCCTCCTCAATTTTATCACAAACAAAATCCACCAACCTTTCCACCGTTACCTCTATACGTTCTCCAGTATCACGTACAACAACCTCAACCTTTCCATCCGCCAGCCCCTTGTCACCTATATTTACCCTGTATGGAACGCCAATTAAATCGGCATCCTTAAACTTTACCCCCGGTCGAAGATCTCTATCATCAAGTAGAGGCTCATACCCCCTGTTTGCAAATTCACTGTAGAATCTCTCGGACACCTCTTTCATCTTTCCAGTATATTTGATAGGAAGGATATAAACATGGAACGGAGCTACAGTAATTGGCCACTTGATCCCATTATCATCATGATGCCGTTCTATAACTGCTGCCGCTGTTCTCTCGATACCTATACCATAGCATCCCATCAATGGTATAGCAGTCGAACCGTCCTGTTCCAGATATTCGACTGAAAAAGCTTTACTGTATTTGTATCCGAGTTTGAATATATGTCCAAGCTCTATGCCTTTAAAAATGTTAAGGGGGGTTTCACATACCGGACACCTGTCACCCTCCTTTACAAGTCTCAGATCAACAAAATCTGAAACGGTAAAATCCCTTCCCTCGTTAACATTTTTATAGTGGTAGTTCTCCCTATTTGCACCTGTTACCGCACCCTTTATTCCCGCTATACTTTCATCAGCGACAATTTTAATTTTTTCAACTTTTCCTTCATCCAGTCCAACCGGACCAGCAAAACCTATTGGAATACCAAGCTCTCTTAAGGATTCATCGAATTCTACCTTTGAAATTTCCACTGCCCCAAGGTAATTTTTCAATTTTGTTTCATTGACCTCAAGATCCCCTCTGATAAGCACAATAACGTATTCTTTCTCACCTCGCGGGTTATAAACCTTATAAAGCATTGTTTTTATCATTTGAGTTGATGGGATGTCAAGAAAATTCTCGAGCTGCTCTATTGTCTTTATATCTGGAGTTTCTATTAATTGAATCTCTCCCAAGTCCCGGTATTCCTGCTTATCCAGCTTTGAAGTCGCCCTTTCAACATTTGCAGAATACCCGCACGAATCACACTTTACGATCTCTTCCTCCCCCACCTTTGATGGCACCATAAACTCCTCCGATTGAGATCCTCCCATCGCCCCCGAATCTGCAAGAACAGGCACAGTTTCAAGCCCGCATCTCAAAAATATCCTCCTGTATGCCTCGGCCATATCCCTGTAAGTCTTATCAAGAGAGGCTTCATCTCCATGCCTGTGAAAAGAATATGCATCCTTCATAATAAAGCTTTTTCCTCTCATTACCCCATACCGCGGTCTTATCTCGTCTCTGAACTTGAGACCTATTTGATAAACAACAAGCGGCAGGTCTCTGTAACTTTTTATGTGATCCTTAAGAAGATAGGTAAAAACCTCTTCGTGGGTTGGTGCAAGTACGAAATCTTGTTCATTTCTATCCTTCAATCTGAAAAGCTCAGGTCCCATATCAAACCATCTTCCACTGGTCTTCCACAATTCTCCATCTATCAATACAGGAAGGTAAAACTCACTCCCCCCAATCCTATCCATCTCCTCCCTGACTATTTGTTCAATCTTCCTGACCACCCTGTATCCCAATGGTAGAAGAGCATAGATACCGCTGGAAAGCTTTTTGATCATACCGGATCGGATCATTAAAATATGACTCATTATCTTTGCATCTTTTGGCGCTTCACGAGCCGTTGGCATAAAGAAAGCAGAACATTTCATTTATTTCCCTCTCAGGTCAGGTATTTTAACGGTTTTTATTAACGGACATTTTTATCAGCTCAAGATAATATGCTGGAATAATCGCAGCAAGAATATTCATCCCCGGTAAACACCACATTAACTCCCATTACAAAAATGGTTTTTGAAAATCCAAATAAAAAATTTTTCCTCGCTATTTTTACTGGAATAATTTTATTTGATAAGATAAACTTCAAATATTATAATAATGCGGATATTAAGCCTCAAGGGAAATTGAAATACATCAGGTAAAAAACTATTGAATAAAGTGAGGAATAAAAATGAAAAATTATGTAAAGATCTTAATCCCTCTTTTCATCCTTTTAATTTCTATAAATCTCAAACCATATGATAGCTCAGCAGAACTTACAATTACAGGTTGCAATGGTCTCTTTACAGTCCCGGCGGCCGAGGTACCGGAAAGAGGAAAAGTGAACATCTCAAGCGGCTTCATCTTCACTCCCGGCAATTTTTATCTTAGCAGTGCCACAAGCCCGATCCCAGATTTTGAACTTTCCGTAGGAAAGGAGATACCGGTTTCAAAGGATTACTCATTCAGCTCCACCCCACTTATATTTGGCTCCAAATATCTTTTTTATAAAAAAGGGACATTTAAATCCGGAATAGGAATCCAGATAGAACTTGCAGGGGATAAAGCTGGAATTTCAGGCACACCAATAACCCTCTATGGAGTAATCAGCGAGAGTGCTGGAAAGCTTGGAAAACTCAGCACGGGGCTCGGATATACATTTGGAATGAATGCCGGGTATAGGATTAATTTCTTCGTCGGTCTTAAAAAGCCTCTGGTGGAGGATAAACTCTATCTTATCGGAGAGTTTACAAACTTCAGTGTCAGGCATGGTCAGGCACTTCCATGGAATGAAGCCAGAGGTGTATTTAATGGAGGATTACAGCTCAAACTTACAGATTTTCTGATGTTCAATTTTGCAGCCTATGATATGTTTGACAACTTTCTAACTATTGGGATAAGTGGAGAACTAAAACTCAAGGTATTCTAAAAGGCATTTTTATTTTCTATAATCTGAAATAGTGGAGGTTTATGAGATGAGAATTCAAAATAAAAAATGTTCATCATTATTAATAGTTTTATTTATCTCCATAACCCTAATCACTGTTGCCACACGGGCTTCCGGAAACAGCGGAATTATAGGAGGGGGTCTTGGTGGATTCAACATTGGATTTCATTGGTTTGATATAAGTGAATTAAACTCTGAACTTAGCTCAGGTTCTTCTGGTTTTACAACCTTTGATAACAGAGATGTTACCTTTGGCGGCATGGGATACGGTATTTTCAACAAAATAGTACTTGGGGGTGAAGGCCAGAGCTTTGAGCAGAAAAAAAGCACTTCCAATTATTATCAGCACCTCTCAGGTGGATATGGTCTTTTTAATGTCGGATACCTTCTACTTTATAAATCGGGATTAATCCTTTATCCCACCATTGGTTTTGGAGGTGGAGGATTTGATCTTAGACTCACAGAAAAAAGTACTCTATCCTTCAGTGATATAATTAATGATCCAAAGAGAGAATCTTATCTGAGTACAGGTGCCTATATTATAACAATGGGAATGGCTCTTGATTACCTTTTCCCACTTGCAAAAGAGGAAAATAGCGTGGGAGGAATTCTCATTGGTATCAAACTTGGATATGCTTACTCGTTTTCAGATTCTGAATGGAAGATGGGAGATCTGACAATAACCGGTCCCAAAATCGGCATGAAGGGATTCTTTCTGAGGTTCGCAATCGGAGGAGGTGGGATATCATATTAAAATATTGATGAACAAAGAATATAAAAGCTATGGCATTAATTTATATTTTTACGGGTATTTAAAACCACAGAACATTACGGAATAAGAGGTCTTCAAACTTAGGGTCTAATATATTATTGAGCAAAAATTAAACCAGATATCCGGGATATTGGATAAGTGAAAGAATTGGAGAAGGAGTTAAAATTAGCTAAAGATTAATTTTTTTCCTGAATCTGAGAAACTCTCTCTCTTTTCTTTTGACCAGCTCTCGTGGAAGTACCCTGTACCTTTTACTCCTTGAAGCTATGCGTCTTATTCTTTTAACCATCTCCATATCCATTGAATGCCCCGACTTATGAGCTATAAAATAGCCCTTCAGCTGAAAACCTACCAGAGAAAGATCACCAATAAGATCAAGTATTTTATGTCTTACACATTCATTGGCAAATCTCAAATCAGGATTCAACAATTCGTCTCTGGTATAAATCAGAGCATTCTCAAGCGAGCCCCCAAGACCCAGATTATTTGATCTTAAATTATCCATATCTTCGAAGAAACCAAAGGTTCTAGCCGGGGCTATACTTTCTTCGAAAATCTCAGGTGTTACATTAAAATGTGCAGTTTGAGTTCCTATAGCCCTGCTTTTCGATGAAAAATCTATAGTGTAGGTTATTCTAAAACCATCCCCTGGCAATGCTATGAGATATTTTCCATCTTCTTCTATCCAGATTGGATATGGTATACTGAAGACTTCAGAATAATCTTCCTGAAAAACTATTCCAGCTTCCTTTACAGCCTCGAGAATTTTAATTGAACTGCCATCCAGGATTGGCAGCTCTTCTCCATCAACAATTACATAAAGGTTGGTTATTCCAAGAACATAGAAAACAGCCATAAAATGTTCAATTGTCTGAATCGAATATCCATCTCTACCAATTGTAATTGCATTTCTTGTACAAACAAGATTATCTACCCTGGCTACAATTCCCGTAGAAGATTTTGGGTTGGCAGGCTTAAATACTATCCCTGTATTCAAAGGAGCCGGTGTCAGTAAAACGTGTGACTTTTTCCCACTGTGTATTCCTACCCCTTCTAACGAAACAGCCTTTCCAATAGTTTTTTGCAATTGCATCTTATTCCTTTTCGGGTTTTTTATTTTATAATAGCAAAATAAGTACCATAATTTAAATAATTATAAAATATAATTTCTTATAAATCAAATAATTAGGGGGTTATAAGTTTTATGAAATTCTCTGAGAGGAAAAAATGTGGTAATTTTTACACAGAATGGTGTAAATTATTCAACTCAATTAACTTTTTTTAACCTCGAAGTGTCAATATCATTCATAAGGAAAATAGAATCCTCAAAACACTCTCCGACTAAAATTTGAGAATAATTTATCTCAAGTGATTCATCCCCGGTTGTAAAAACAATTTTTTTAGGCACACTATTGCTTTCATTGATCCTTTTTTCAAAACTTACAATTATATGTCTATCTTCTATAATAAGTTCAATCCTGGCTGGAAGAGGATCGGAATTAAAATATATAATTTCTTTTGATTTTGAATTTGATATTTCCAGAATACTGGTAGATCCTGAAAGCAAGTAATCTTCAGGACCGATAATATAAACTTTTCCTGTAATTGACTTCATAAAAAAATCCAGAGGAAGGGGTAACTCTATAAAACTTGAGAGATCGATTTCCTCCATATTTTTTTGAATTAACCTCAGGTGCAGGTGATCCACTATAGTGACACTTTTAGAAACAACGGATATGGAAAGAACCGGTTTGTTGAGTAAAAAATCAGAAATATTAATCCTTAAATTATTCTCAGGACTGCTATAAACTCTGGCGAGAAAACTATACACTTTTTCCTCATCTCCCTGTTTCTTTCTGTAGATCACAATGGCCTTACCCTGAAAGTAGTCAATACCGTTATTGTAATTTTGTAGTTCATCTATTTTCCGTTTCAGCTCCGCTATATTCTGTGGTTTTTCAGTTTTTATCACATATCTTGCACATCCCACAAGCATAGCCACAGAGACAGCTAAAACTATCAAAATGGAAGTTTTTTTACTCATCCAGACATGCTCCTATTCTTTACATGTTACGTAGCTTTACTTCAGCTCTCTTAATTTTAAGATAAATTCCCCTGACATACTTGATTTCCAGAGCTTTCTGCCACGCCCTGATAGCATCCTCGTACATCTGTATTTTATAATAAACATCACCTAGATGTTCATATATCAGGTAATTTTCTTCATCCGATTCATCTATATACTGAATTGCCATCTCCAGATACTCCCTTGCCTTCTCATAATCTCCAAGCCTGTAATAAACCCAACCCATACTATCCAGGTATGCTCCATTATTTGGATCATATTCCAATGCCCTGGCAATATATTCCTTAGCTTCTTTCAATCGAATGCCCTTATCGGCCAGCAGGTATCCCAGATAGTTCAATGCAATCGGATCCTTGTCATTTAGTTTGATAGATTTTTCAAGATACTCTATAGCTTTATCTATTTTCCCAGATCTCTCATAAGAGACTCCAAGATTAAATAGGTAATCAGCATTATCGGCATCGATCTCAACGGCACGTTTAAATGCCTCTATGGCTCCTTCGTAATCTTTTAATATTCTGCATTCTATACCAAGATAGTAATACAGTCTATCATTATCGGGAGAGATCTCTATAGCTTTTTCAAATGCTTCTCTAGCCTTTTCATTTTCTCCCATTGAATCATATGTAAAACCTATCTTTACATAAACATCACCAATTTCCCTGCTGTTTTTGAGAAAATAATTATACTCTTCCAGTGCGAGTTTATACTTCCCCATTGCACGATAAATATCCCCCAGCAAATACCTGTTTTCAATATAAGCTTCATCTATCTGTTTAACCCTGATTGCTTCCCCCAGAGCTCTCCTATACGCATTATACTGATAGTAAATGCCTGCCAGAACAAATCTCCATCTTTTTTCCATCTCCATATCTCGCTTGGCTTCAGCTATTCGAACCAGCCCATAATAAGGAGTAATACTGTCCTTATTTTCATCTATTGCCTTTTTAAATAATTTCTTAGCCATGGTGTAATCACCTGAGTAAAACGCCATGATACCTCTTGTTACACTATTCAGTTCTTCTTCCTTTTCAATCTTTGAGATAAGCGGTGTTGGATCATAACCCTCAACGAAAAGGCTTGCAATGTAGTCTTCAATCATCTTTGAGTCAAGAAGCTTCTTATCATACAGCTTCCTGAATACCTCAATCGCCTTTTCGGTATTTGCTTCACTTAAGTAGATATAGGCAAGATAAAACATTGCTCTTTCATTCTCTGGATCATCTTTCAGGATACTGAGGTATTCATTCTTTGCAAGACCAATAGCCCCTTTCTTCAGATATAGCTGAGCCAAATTCAGTCTTACCTCAACGAGATGGGGGTTTATCTGAAGTATTTTGTTATAAATATCTATCAGAGAATTATCATCATTGAGGGCATCATATACCTCGGCAAGATAATAAAGGGTTTGATAATCATCCGGTCTGATGCGAAGCAGTTCTTCCAGATATTTCTTTGCTTCTTCATAATTTTGTTCGCTAACCAGAATTGAGGAAATTATTCTTAGCGATTCGGGATTATCCGGTTTTAATTCAAGCGATCTTTTAGCATATTTCTTAGCCTCCTCCCTCTCTCCCAGCATACTTGAAACTTCTGCCAAAATTGAATAAAGAACATAGTTCGGCTCACTTTCAAGCCTCGCTGCCTGTTCGAAATAAGTCTTTGCCTTTCTCAGGTTTCCCTCGTAGTAGAAATAAAAACCAAGTGAAAAATAGTTTAGGGCTTCAGTATTTACTGCATAACCCCGAGTATATGTTATGGCTGCAAAAAATAAAAAAAATAAGATTACAGTTATAAAATATTTCAAAAGTTTTTTCACCTTTTACCCCTCTTTTTTCCTAGAAGTTAATCTAACATTTTTGCGTTGTGGTGGTAACAAAAAATATTTCATACATTCCAGCTCAGTAGAGAGACAAAAGCAGAGTTATTCCTGAAGTTTAAATTCAACTGGAACGAGGAGTTTTGCTTTTATTCCAGCGTTTTCAACTCTGGGCGGCTCAAAAAGCCATTTTCTTGAGGCTTTTAAAGCAGATTTATCAAGAATTGGATACCCAGAAGATTTTTTAACTTTAGTATTTACAACTTTTCCTGATTGATCAATTTCAATTAATAGTACCACTGTACCCTCATAACCTTTCTCCCTTGCAATGGCTGGATAGATGGGCTTTTTATTAACTCTGTAATCAGGCGGTAACACGGGTATTGCATTATCCAGGGAGCCAGTACTTTCAGGAGTTTTAAATCTTACCACTTCCATGTCTTTAAAATTAACCCTTGAATTTACGGGATTTAAGAATCGTTTTTCAATTCGGTTCAATTTTTTCCGGATCTCTTTAGCTTCATTAAAATCGAATGCTGAAATATAGGTTTTTTCTTTAACCTCTCTATCAACCCTTTTTTCACTTAACAAATCAGATTCCTCAATTGAAACGACTCTCTTCTCATTCTTTTCACTCTTTTCTTGAGCTGGCAGCTCTTTCCGCTCACCCAACAATGCGTGAAATTTACTTGCACTCTCCAACTCTGTATTTTTTCGATTAAATCCAGCCAGTATCGATACTTCACTATCCTTCAGATCAACCTTTTTTGATTCTGGAGGGCCTGGACTGTTTAAAACAGGAACGATCTCTACGTTTACATAATTATTCGATATTTGTCCCTCATAGGAATTGTCAAACCTGAGTATATCCGACCTGCTCAGGAAATATAAGATACAAACATGAAGAAGTATGGAAAGTACAATACTTCCTATTATTCTCCCATTTCTTTTAACCAGACATATCATACCGGCCTTCTTCAGGAAAATCAGAAAATAGCCTTTACAAACCTTCCTGTTGTTGGGAGTTCGCCAACAAGTGGAGTTACATATTCCCTGAACTTTCTTTCATCAATCTCATTATTTTCTGTAATCCATTCTTTCGGAAAACTTTTCGTTTTTCTCTGTACACTTTGAAGTGGAGTTACAAATGTTTCTATTTCATACTTACCTTTATCCTCTATCCTTCTTATAGCTATGCTACCCTCATCGAAATTGCTATCTGTCGCAGCAATAACAGCATCTACTCCAACCCTGTAGGCCTCCATTGCATCAACCTCCGAAATGGCAAGCGGGAATGATCGCTGCGGATACCCAAGAGTATCTGCCCTTACTCTCTTTATATCCAGATTACTCTTCACTATAAAAGCAAGTACATCACCTAACATACTTGATCCGCTGAGAGCAACATTGCCATGAGAATCCACCTCTACCTTCTTGACATCGCCCTTTGGCATATACTTTTCCGGAAGATTTATTTTTACAATTGAATTGACCCAGGTGGAGAGATAATCCGGTTTTTCGTCTTCTTTGAGATTGTATATGCCCTGACGATTTATCCCCTCAGAAACTGCAATCAGAGCTCTTCCATGCTCCTTAAAAGTTCTGTCCACCTCTTCAAGAAATTTATCTATATCGAAGGGCAATTCAGGGATATATACAAGATGGGGACCATCCTTCGGGTACTGCTTGGCCAGTAAACTTGCAGCAGTCAGAAATCCCGCATTTCTACCCATAACAACATTGATTTTCACGCCTTTCAACGCCCGATTATCCTCATTATCACCGATAAATGCACATGCAACGTACTTTGCAGCGCTACCATAGCCCGGACAGTGGTCTGTTACCAGAAGGTCATTATCAATGGTCTTGGGGATGTGTACCACTCTTAAATCGTAACCTTCCTCTGCAGCAAAACTATTTATGATATAAGCAGTCTCTGCAGAATCATTACCGCCGATGTAGAAGAAATAACGAACATTCATCTTCTTAAAATTGTCAAAAATCTGCATGCATTCTTCTCGCGTCGGTTTGTGCCTAATTGAACCGAGAGCCGCTGCTGGTGTTCTGGCTATCTGCTGGAGAACAAAATTTGGTTGCTCAAAAAGAGGCACATATTCATTTTTCAGCATTCCCTGGACGCCATGCCTGGCTCCATAAAACTCTAGTATCTCCTCGTGTTTTCTTGCCTCCATTATTGCACCTATAAAACTCCTGTTAATTACAGCAGTTGGTCCCCCTGACTGTCCAATAACAGCATTGCCCTTTGGTCCTGGCATTTCCCTCTCCTTTTATATTTTTTTTCTAAAATTATTAAAAAAAATCAGAAATAACAAGTCTTAAAATGATCTGCGGAGATAAGGAGACCATATTTTTTCAGACAATCTTCGCTCACTAAAAACGAACAGATCTTGAAAATATCGGTGAGTTATAATCTCTATAGTAGATTACCAATTTCCCAGATGCCGGTAGTTCATCCTGGGAAAAAATAAAAATAACAGAGGTTGATTCACCAGGTTGGAGTTCTGTTTCGGGAGAAAAACTCTTTTCCTTCGAAATCATCGTGCCATCCTTCTTCAATATCTTTAAAATCACTTTTCCTGAATTCTCGAAGTGATATGGATTGGCACCAAGATTTTTAAGTGAAAATCCAACAATAACTTTTTTACCCCTAATACCAGTAACATTGAGCTCGTACTGGAGATCTTCAGCCTTCTTCGTAACATAGAGATTTGCCGGTTTATTAATCAAATATGCTACAATTGAAATTAAAAAGATATCGACCAGAAGTATTAATAAAATCCTGCTTCTTTTTCTTCTGAAAAATCTGGGAGTCTGTGATGTATACCCCCTCCTCAATTTCTTCAATCTTTCCTCACGGCTATAGTAGTATTTGATCTCACTTTTTGGCAATCTGGAGGGTTTTTCTTCGAAGCCGGAACTACCTGAGTAGTTATTATCTTTTTTCATTAATCTTTCTTATAGAGAAGTTCTTTAAACACATCAGGTATGCGCTCTATAAGATCCGATGGTGCCACCGAATCATCACCAAAGGCCTGGGAACAAATCCTTCCAGCTCTACCATGAATATAAACTCCACCCAAGGCAGACTCGAGCAAATCCATTCCCCTCGCCGATAGAGCACCAATTACACCGGAAAGAACATCGCCACTTCCGCCCTTTGCCAGAGCAGGTATGCCTCCATCACTGATAAAGACCTCGCCGTTAGGAGAAGAAACCACAGTAACAGAATCCTTTAATATCAGTACAACATTCCACTTGTAAGCATATTCCCTTGCAATCTCTATTTTATTATTCTTTATCTCTCTTTTATCAAGACCTGTCAATCTGGACATCTCTCCTATATGTGGAGTTAACACGGTCCCAGTACCAATTTTATCCAGCAGCACAGGCTTATCAGCAATATTGTTTAATCCATCTGCATCTATAATCAATCTTTTATCAGTGCCCAGAAAAAACTCTATAAGAGATTTTGCCTTTTCCGAAACGCCAAGACCAGGTCCAACAATAATTGTGCCGTATGGTTCGATGGTTTTTTCAAGTTCCTCTTCAAACCGGGGGTTTTCTGTATCCGGAAGGAAAATCGATATTATATCATCAGGTTTGTTAAAAGGAAATTCCCGGGGCATCATAATTGTAACAAGGCCACATCCGGATCTAATGGCAGACCGTGCTGAAAGAAATGAAGCTCCATGGTATCCAATCCTTCCACATACAACCCCCAGATGACCATAGTTTCCCTTATGCGAATCTGGACTTCTGGGTTTCAGAAAACTTCTCACCAGGTTTTCATCAATCAGAGTAGCGGCTCCTGGAATACTTTCAACAACTTCCTGTGGGAAACCAATATCAAGTACTCTCACCCTTCCAGCGTAAAGTTTTCCTGGATATTCGACCAGCCCGTATTTTAAGGCTCCCATTGTATATGTGGCCGTAGCCCTGATGCCCATCTCCACACCTTCATAGGG
>Ga0190361_1000283_pt1 | contig 21257 bp, 24 predicted proteins | sample 48721845_MG_FD_161273 | JGI IMG/M metagenome (GOLD analysis project Ga0190361, IMG submission 161273) | Hydrothermal vent microbial mat bacterial communities from Southern Trench, Guaymas Basin, Mexico - 4872-18-4-5_MG | ecosystem: Environmental > Aquatic > Marine > Hydrothermal vents >... | reverse complement strand
AGAAGCTTCCTGCGGCCGGGTTTCATGAGGTAGTTGTTACAAAAGATCATATAAAGCAATTAGCTCAATTTTCTGTTGATAAGATAAAGGAGGTTTTAGATGCTTATCATTTAAGATATTTAGCTCTCAAGCAAAAAAAGTTTGTAAATCACATTTTCATTTTCCATAATCATGGACAGGAAGCAGGGGCTTCAATTTTTCATCCTCATTCTCAGATTGCTACCACACCTCTCATTGATAGAGATCTTCAAAGAGCCTTAAATTCTGCCAAAAGATTTTACAGAAAGCATAAAAAATGTATTTATTGTGAAATGAATAAATGGGAGGAAAAAACAGAAGAAAGGATCGTTTTTATAAATAAAGAATTTATAGCTGTTTGCCCGTTTGCTTCCAAAGTTGCATTTGAAGTAATAATTTCTCCAAGAAAACATAAGCCCTATTTTGAAAAAATAACAGAAAAAGAAAAGTGGTACTTAGCAGAAGCCTTCAAAGTAGTTTTAGGAAAACTTTTTAAAGGGTTGGGTGATCCTGCCTATAATTTTTATCTACATACCTCTCCTTGTGACGGGAAAGATTATTCTTACTATCACTGGCATTGGACAATTTTACCCAAAACTTCAATTCCTGCAGGATTTGAATTTTCCGCAGGTATGGAGATCTCAACCATTGAGCCAGAAAAAGCCGCCCAGTATTTAAGGAAGATTAAAACATGAAGAAAATTTTTGTAATAGGCAATTGGAAATGTAACCCCACCTCTCTTTCTGAGGCAAAAAGCCTTTTTTTATCGATTAATAAAAAAATACAGAAAAAAAGAAAAATAGAGACAGTTATCTGCCCTCCTTTTGTTTATTTATTTCCTTTGGCTCAGCTTAATCGGAATCATAAAATTATTTTAGGGGCACAAGATGCTTTTTTTGAAAACAAAGGTGCTTTTACAGGACAGGTTTCTCCTAAGATGTTAAAAGATTTAGGGTGTAAATATGTGATTGTTGGACATAGTGAAAAAAGAGTCTTGGGGGAAAAAAATGAGATTATTAATAAAAAGATACATATTCTCCTGAAAGAAAACCTTACCCCCATTTTATGTATTGGAGAAAACAAGGAGGAAAGAGAGGGGAAACAAACATTTGAGAGAATAAAGAACCAGATTCAAGAAGGGCTGAAGAAGGTGGCAAAAAAATATCTACATAAAGTGATAATTGCCTATGAGCCTATATGGGCTATTGGCACAAACAGACCTTGCCCTCCAGAAAGTGTTTTAACCATCTCAATTTTTATTAGAAAAACCTTTTCAACCCTTTTTGGTTTAAAGAAAACAGATAAAATTACTATTCTTTATGGAGGAAGTGTAAATGCTAATAATGCAAAAAAATATGTAGAAGAGGCAAGGATAGATGGATTGTTAATTGGAAATAGTTCCTTGAGGGCAGAAGAGTTTCTCAAAATAATCTTTTCTTTTTATTGAAATTTTATTTGTTTTTTGGTAGAATGCCAGAAAGTTATGCAAGAGACCATTTTTAAAGGAAAATTTTATAATCCAACAAAAGGATACCTCAATTTCAATAAAGTGATTGAGGAGATTTTTTCTTTTATGAAAGAAGATCCTGAGAAAGAATATGAAATAGTTGTTGGTTGTGATTCTTCTTCAGGAGAAGATCCATATTTTCCAGTGGCTATTGTAATTCTAAGAAAGAAAGCCGGGGGGAGATTTTTCCTAAAAAAGATTAAATATCACAAAAAGAGATTCTATAACCTTCATCAAAGAATTTTGGAGGAAGTCTACCTTTCCTGCCAGTTAGCTTTAGCTTTGAAGGGCCATATTGAGGCACAAGTGAAAAAACAGACACCAGAATTGAACTATGAGTTTAGATATATTCATGCTGATGTTGGAGAGAACGGCCTTACAAAAGACATGATAAAAGAAGTTATTGGTTTAATTAGAGGGAATGGTTTTGAAGCAAAAATAAAGCCAGAGGCATTCGCAGCATCAGTTGTCGCTGATAGATTCAGCTAATCAAATTAAAAATTCAAAGTTAAAAATTAAAAACTAATATAGAAAACTATATCACCAAGAACCCTTTGGCAGCAATGAAAAATTCTAACTCTTTGCGTAAAGAATTTCTTAATTTTTTTGAAAAAAGGGGACACAAAATTGTGCCCTCATCTTCTTTAATTCCAACGGACCCCTCGGTTCTTTTTACTACCGCGGGAATGCAGCAGTTTAAATCATATTTTTTAGGAGAGAAATCTCCTTATGGAGAGAATGTTGCAAGTTGTCAGAAATGTATTCGGACAACTGATATCGAGAGTGTAGGGGATACAACTCACCTTACCTTTTTTGAGATGCTGGGTAATTTTAGTTTTGGAGGGTATTTTAAAAAAGAGGCAATTCAATACGCGCTTCAATTTTTAATTGAAGATTGTAAATTGAAGATTGAGGATTTGTACTTTACCTATTTTAAGGGAGAAGATAAAATTCCCGAGGATATAGAAAGCAAAAAAGTTTTAGAAGAAATTGGTATTCCAAAAGAAAGAATTTTTGGATTTTCAAAGAAAGATAATTTCTGGGGCCCAACAGGTATAGAGGGGCCATGTGGCCCAACAGTTGAAATTCATTTTGATTTAACCAAAAAGCCCTGTGAGGAAGGGAAAAAATGTATTCCTAACTGTGAATGTGGTCGGTTTGTAGAAGTTTGGAATTTAGTTTTTAATGAATATTACCAAAACAAGGAAAAAGAGTTAAAACCTTTGAAGCGAAAAGGAGTGGATACAGGAATGGGGCTTGAAAGGTTACTAATGATAGAAAATGGTAAGAAGGATTTATTTAAGACAGACCTTTTTTTGCCAATTGTACAATTAATTGAGAAAGAGACCCACAAGTCTTATCAAGAGACACAAGCTCCTTTCAGGATTATAGCCGATCATATAAAAGCAAGTGTTTTTTTGATATCTGAGGGCATACTACCCTCCAAAGAGGAAAGAGGTTATATTGTGAGGAGGCTTTTGAGAAGAGCACAAAGGTTTGCTCGGAGAGTTAACCTTTCGCAAGAAGGATTATTGAAAGTAGGTCGTTGCGTTGTTGAAATTTATCAAAAACCTTATCCAGAATTACAAGGTAAATTAGAAGAAGTTTTAACGGTGATGCAGAATGAATTTGAAAAATTTGGGAAGACAATTGAGAAAGGAATAAAAGAATTTGAAAAATTAATAGGATCTGGTAAAGATATAATAGAAGGCGAAAAAGCGTTTTATTTGTACGAAACTTTTGGTTTTCCTTTGGAACTTATAGAAGAAATGGCAAGAGAGAGGGGAATTAAAGTAGACAAAGCAGGTTTTTTTGAAGCACAAAAAAAGCATCAGGAAATTTCAAGAAAAGGTGCTCAAAGAAAATTTGGGGGAGTAGGAATTGAGATGCTTGAAGCTCAGGAAGATAAAGAAAAAGTTACAAAACTTCACACAGCGACTCATCTTCTGCATCAAGCTTTAAGAGAAGTTTTGGGCGAGAGCGTAAGGCAGATGGGTTCTGATATTACACCAGAGCGCCTCAGGTTTGATTTTTCTTATCCTCGGAAATTGAAAGAAGAGGAAATTAAAAAAGTGGAGGATTTAGTAAATCAAAAAATTCAAGAAAACTTACCGGTGATTAAGAAAGAGATGAAATTTGAGGAAGCACAAAAGATTGGAGCGTTAGCATTTTTTAAAGAAAAATACCCAGAGAATGTATCTGTATATTTCATTGGGAACTTTTCAAAAGAAGTATGCGCAGGTCCTCATGTGAAGGAGACAGGTGTTTTGGGAATGTTTAAAATTATAAAAGAAGAGTCTGCTGGAGCTGGCATTAGAAGAATAAAGGCAGCTCTAAAGTAAGTTATCGAGTTGTCAAGTTGTTGAGTTATCAAGTTATTGAGATACTAACTCACTTGGGTTAAATTAAATAATATGGCAAAAATTAAAATTTACGACATAAGACCACCTAAAAAACCAACTATAAGAGATTTGCCTCCAAAGAGAACAAGACGAGGTTCTTTATGGAAAAAATCTATTGTTTGTTTTGTAATTTTAATTTTAGTTGTCTTAAGCTTGAGAGAATTTATATCTGCTGGCAAGGCCACAATTGAAATATGGCCTAAGACTGAAAAAGTTTCATTCCAAGTATTTTTAAGCGCTAACAACAAAATTGAAGATATAGATTTAATAACTCAAGCGGTTCCTCTTACTTTTCTAGAAGAAGATTTTACTATCTCACAAAGATTTGCTGCCTCTCAAGAAGAAGTTAAAGAAAAAGCACGGGGCACCATCCGTGTTTATAATAAATATCACTTACCAGTAACTCTTATTGCCAAAACAAGATTTCAGTCATCAGGAGAACCTCCGAGAGTATTCTTAGCAGAGAAAAAATTTACCATTCCTGCCAATGGATACACAGATATTAAAGTTGTGGCTGCTGAGGCAGGAGAAGAGTATAATATTGAGCCTTCATCTTTTTCTATTCCAGGGCTTAGAAAATACTCTCCTACCCTCTATTATAAGGTTTATGGTAAATCTTTTTCTAAAATGCAAGGAGGAAGGATAAGCAAAGTTTTTAGAATCAAAGAAGAAGACGTAGAGAAGGCAAAGACGGCTATTTTAAGTCAGGCTGAAAAAGAAGCTTTAGATAGATTACAAAAGAAAGCCGGCAAGGAGTATAAAATTTTAGAGAAGACTTTAGATATCGAAGTGGTTGATACAACATTGGCAGATGCTCAAATTGGTCAGGAAAAGGAAGACTTTTTGTATCAGGCAGAAATAAGGGCAAGAGTAGCAGCGGTAAGACTTTCTCATATTTTAAAATTTATAAAAGAATATGTAAATTCTCAAATTCCACCAGACAAAGTATTGAATCCTGACACTCTGGCTATAAAGAAATTCCAGGGTAATGTGGATGTTGAAGGGATAGTTACATTAGATGTTGAATTTGAGGGAGAGGTTTATTCTAAAATTGATGAGACTGCTTTAAAAGAAGTATCTAGATTACAAACTGCAAAAAATATAAGAAGATATATACGCGAGATTTATCCAGAGATTTTAAAAGAGCCTCGGGTTAGGTTTCGGCCCTTTTTTGCCAAGAAAGCCCCAAAAAATATTTCAAATATTGACATTTTATTAAAATTTAAGTAAATCTTTACAAATTAGTAGCTAATTGTTATACTCAGACCTAGATGTCGGCAAAGAAAAATGTTTATAAAACAGAGGGTATCGTGGTTGAATCTCTTCCTAGCACAACCTTTAGAGTAAAACTGGATGATGGAAGAGAGATTTTAGCTCATTTGGCGGGAAAGTTAAGGCTGTATAGAATTAAGGTTTTGCCCGGTGATAGAGTAGTTGTGGAGATGCCATCAAGTGAAGATAATCGGGGAAGAATTGTTTATCGAAAAAAGTAAACTCGATATATCGAAATATCGAAATTTCGACATATCGAAATATCGATTATGAAAGTAAGACCTTCGGTTAAAAAAATTTGTAAAAAGTGTAAAATCGTGAGACGCAAAGGACGAGTTTATGTTATCTGTGAGAATCCAAAACATAAACAAAGACAAGGAAAATAACTCGAAATTTCGATATATATCGAAATTTCGAAATATCGAGTAACATGGTAAGAATTTCAGGAGTAACATTAAAAGACGACAAACAAATAGAAACTGCTTTAACCTATATTTATGGCATAGGACAGTCTTCAGCTCGGAAAATTTTACAAGAGGCAAAAGTTGACAGATATAAAAGAGTAAAAGACCTAAAACCAGAGGAGATAAAAAAGATTCAAGAGATTATTAATAAGAATTATAAAGTTGAAGGGGATTTAAGAAGAGAGATTATGATGTCGATTAAAAGATTGAAAGAAATCGGTTGTTGGAGAGGTATCAGACATATAAGGGGATTGCCAGTAAGAGGTCAGACAACGCGGGTTAATTCGCGTACAGTAAGAGGCAATGTTCGAAGAACAGTGGGTTCTGGCAGGAAACCACCACCAGCTCCCAAATAATCAAAATTTCGAAATATCAACATATCAAAATTTCGAAATATCAAATAACATGGGAAAAAAAAGAGTTATTAAACAAACAGAACAAGAGGTATTAAAAGAAAGAGAAGAGGTTGAGTCTAAGATACAGAAAGTTGCTGTACCAACAAAGTTAGCCCCAAAAGTATTAAAAACGGGCATTCTTCATATTGCCTCAACTTACAACAACACTTATCTTACTCTCACAGATCCACAAGGACATGTTTTGACCTGGGTGAGTGCAGGAAAAATAGGGTTTAAGGGAACAAAAAAAGGAACACCATATGCAGCTGCAAAGGCAGCTGAAGTTATGGCTCAGGCAATCGAGAAATTAAAGTTAGAAGAGATTAGAGTAAAAGTGAAAGGAATTGGTACAGGAAGAGAGTCAGCGCTGAGAACTTTGGCCACAAAAGGAGTGAATATTGTTTCGATTGAAGATGTAACTCCTATTCCTCACAATGGATGTAAGAGACCAAAACCAAGAAGAGTCTAATATCGACATATCGACATTTCGTATAAAAATATGGGAATTATAAGATCAGCCAAATGTAAAATTTGCAGAAGGGCAGGGAAGAAGCTTTTTTTAAAGGGAGAAAAATGCTTGACCCAAAAATGCCCTATGGTAACAAAGCCATACCCCCCTGGCATTAGAGGAAAAAGAAGGAGGGGAGGTCTTTCTGAATATGGTAGAGAATTAATGGAAAAGCAAAAATTAAAACATTGGTATAATTTGCAAGAGAGGCAATTTAAGAAATATGTAAAAGAGGTGCTTGAGGAATCCAGAAAGAAAGGAGAAGATGCAACCCAAGCCCTTATAAAAAGGTTGGAATCAAGGCTTGATAATGTTGTTTTTAGGCTTGGATTTGCTGATTCAAGGGCTCAGGCCAGACAGTTTGTGACCCACGGACATTTTTTACTAAACGGAAAATCTGTCAATATCCCAAGTATAGAGCTTAGAAAAGGAGATGTTGTTCAGGTGAAACCTTCCTCGCAAGAAAAAGCAATTTTTAAAAATATAGCTCTTTTGAAGCTCAAAAAACATCAGCCGCCATCTTGGTTGAAATTGGATGTTGCCAAAATGAAAGGAGAAGTTATTGGTGTACCATCTTTGGAGGAAGCATCACCTCCTGCAGAGATATCTTCCATCTTTGAATTTTATTCAAAATAAATTAAACAAGAAGACGTAGGACCGGCTAGATTTCTCATCTGGTCTGGAGCTGCGTTTTCTTCTATATTATATGATCCCATTACCTTTATCTTTCAAAATTCTTCAAGAAAAAGAAAATTATGCAAAATTTGTAATTGAGGGCCTGTATCCTGGTTATGGGATAACTATTGGCAACGCCCTAAGACGGGTGCTTCTTTCTTCTTTAGAGGGGGCAGCAATTACAGATGTAAAAATCAAAGGAGTCTCACATGAATTTTCAACAATCCCCGGAGTATTAGAAGATGTTATTCATATTTGCCTTAATTTGAAAAAATTGAGATTTAAAATTTTTTCAGATGAACCAATAAGAGCTTTTTTAAAAGTAAAGGGCCAAAAAGAAGTAAAGGGTAAAGATCTTGAGCTTCCTCCGCAGCTTGAGCTGGTAAATAAGGACCAACACATTGCCACATTAACAAACAAGAACGCCAATTTAGAAATGGAGGTTATTGTAAGAAAAGGTGTTGGGTATGAGCCAAGAGAAATGCGCACAAAGGAAAAACTTTCAGTTGGCGAAATTCTTTTAGATGCAATTTACACACCAATTAAGAGAGTAAGTTATAAAGTAGAAAACATGAGGGTAGGGGAGAGGACCGATTTTGATAGATTGTATTTAGAGATAGAGACTGATGGTACCATCTCTCCACAAAAAGCATTAGATCAGGCAACCCAAATTTTGTTGGCTCACTTTAACTTTGTGGAGGATGCGATAAAGAAATATGTCAAAGAAGAAAAGCCCAAACCCCAAAAACCTGAAAAAGAGAAAATAAAAAAAGAGGAAAAAGAAAAAAAAGACGTGGCCAGTATTCCAATAGAGGAATTAAAATTATCTACTCGAACCACTAATGCTTTATTGAATTCCCATATTAAAACAGTGGGGGGACTTATTAGAAAAAAAGAGAAGGACTTACTTGCTTTAGAGGGATTAGGTCAAACAGGCATAAAAGAAATTAAAAAAGCTCTCAAAAAACTTGGCTTAGAATTGAAGCCTGAATAAACTATGCGAAAGAAGAAAAAAGGAAGAAAGCTTAAAAGAAAAAAAGATCAGAGAAAGGCTTTACTAAAAAGTCTGGCTGAATCTTTGATTGAACATGAGAGAATTACAACAACAGAAGCCAGGGCAAAAGAATTAGCGCCTTTTATAGAAAAACTCATAACTAAGGCAAAAAAAGGAGGATTAAGCCAGAGAAGACAAGTTACAAGAGTTTTGTCTAAAAAAAGCACCAAAAAATTATTTAACGAAATTGCTCCAAGATACAAAGATAGACCCGGGGGTTATACTCGAATTTTGAAATTACCTCCAAGAGAAAGTGATGGAGCAAAAATGGCAATAATTGAGTTTGTAAAGTAAAATGTCACAAAAAACCAACAAAACACTTCAAAGGGAAACTCATATAATTGATGCTCAAGGGAAGCCTCTTGGCAGGATAGCTTCTGAGATTGCGGTTTTATTACAAGGAAAACATAAACCCGAATATGCGCCATATAAAGATATCGGCGACTTTGTAGTTGTTAAAAATTTTGATAAGGTAAGATTTACAGGGAAGAAATTAAAAAATAAAAAATATTATCGTCATTCTGGGTATTTGGGAGGATTGAAAATGCAGACGCTGGAAGAACTTTTAAAAAAAGACCCATATAAGGTTTTAAGAAAGGCAGTGATGGGTATGCTTCCTAAAAACAAACTTCGAAAAAAAATGATAAAAAGATTAAAACTTGAATAAAAATGCCAAGGAAACCAAAAACAACAAAAAAAGAGACTACAAAAAAGAAGACTGCAAAAAAAGAAAAGCCAGTCAAAGGAAAGAAGGTTCAGTATTTTGAAGGAGTTGGTAGGAGGAAAACATCCGTGGCAAGGGTGAGAATTTATCCTACCGGAGAGAATGCATTTTTGATTAATGAAAAACCATATCAGGAATATTTTAAGGATCCATTTTACCATGAGATAATTTTTGCTCCTCTTAAAAAAATAAACCAGCTTTCCAAATTTAAAGTGACTGTGAAAGTAAAAGGAGGAGGGCTTACTGGTCAAGCAGAGGCTATAAGGCATGGATTAGCAAGGGCTTTAGTAAAATTTAATCCTAATTTCAAAAAACCTCTAAAAAAGGCTGGATTTTTAACAAGAGATCCTAGGGAAAGAGAAAGAAAAAAACCAGGATTGAAACGCGCAAGACGTGCGCCCCAGTGGTCTAAAAGATAAAGATTAGCGCCTCAGACCTGAAAAAGAAACTAATAGAACGAGAACTGTTCTCGTTCTCCTTTTATTATGAAACTCCAAAGAGAATTTTACACAAGAGATACGCTTTTGGTGGCAAAGGAGCTTTTGGGGAAATATATTGTAAGGAGGATAGGGAAGAGGTTTTTGGTTGGAAAAATTGTTGAAACCGAAGCGTATATTGGACCAAAAGACAAAGCGTCACATTCTTATCAATGGAAAGTAACAAAAAGAAATCTAGCAGAATTTTTAGAAGGAGGTCATGTTTATATTTATCTTTGTTATGGAATGTATTGGCAATTGAATATTACAACTTCAGAAAATTGTACTCCCGAATGTGTCTTAATAAGAGCAATAGAACCGATAATAAAATCAAAAGATTTTGGAAATTCCAAGTACCAAGCACCAAATCCCAAACAAATTCTAAATTCAAATGACCAAAATTCAAAAAAGATCATAAATTTGGCGAATGGGCCGGGGAAAGTTTGTAAATGGTTAAAACTTAATAGATCTTTTTATGGAGAAGATTTAGTTGAAAGTAAAAAAATTTGGCTGGAACAGGGAGAAAAAGTAAAAAACTCAGAAATTGTAAAATCGAAAAGAATAGGCATTGATTATGCTGGATCTTGGAGACACAAACTCTGGAGATTCTATATCAAAAACAACCCTTTTGTTTCGGTTAAGAAATAAAACATAAAACTTGACATCTCCATTTTTTCATTATATAATTGACTCAGCTGTTTAAAAAAAACATAAATAGGGAGAGGTGAGAAAAGGTGAGAAAAGAAAAGCGAGAATTTCTACAGGTGATTCTAATTCTAGTTTTATGCATTGCAATTTTCTCGGGACTAATGTCATGGTTTCTCTTACGGATGGAGGGAGCTAGGTCTCGGTTAAAGTCTACGATACTAGCTCCTGAGACAAAGGATTACACTACAATTGATGCTTACGACGAAGCTAATTGTACTACTTTTCAAAAAGAAAAAGTCAAAGAGGTCTTGAACGTACTAGAAAATGCTGGGTTATTTGGAGATCATCCATTGGTGCCGATTATAGGAAATCGCGGTCTCGAGGGAGAGTTTCAAGGTGGCTTCCTTAGGGGAACATCTGGCAAGGTATCTACTTATACCCAGTTGACATTTGCTTGGAAAACCACGGATGGGAGAGAGTTTGTAAGCAGCTTAAAGTATGACAAAGTAATCTTTATAGAAATTCCTGAAGGGGAACCTCCCCGTATACGCTTCAAATTTAACGGGGAGAGATTGATGTATACTTTTAAACACAGAGACCCTACTGCGCTCCACAACTTAAACTTTTTTATTACTGACGATGTGATTGCTTATGCTACAATTTATGTGAGCCAAGAAGCTAAGGAAAGCAACCTGTATTTCTTCATGAGGTGAGTGTTTGGGACGCGTTTAACCTAGCTAGGTACCTGAAACTAGGAGCCTCTGGTGGTTTACTTACGCCAGAGGTTCTTTTATTATTGTTGCGTTAAAAAAATAATTTACTAAATAGCTGTAAAGAAGCAAAAACCTTGGAGATTCTATATCAAAAACAACCCTTTTGTTTCGGTTAAATAAAACACAACCCCCTTAATGGAGAATGTTAAATAGGTAAATCTTTACAAGAAGGGAATTTATGCTATAGTATAAAATCCTATCAGAAAGGGGGTGAGATAAGTGAGTTCCTTAAAATGGAGAGTAGGGACACTTTTGGAGAAAAACAGATGGACGCTTGGTGTTTTTGGAGCAGTGTTTGATGAGGAAGGAAAAATCCTTCTTGTGAGAACCAAGGGCCAAACAAAATGGTCCTTGCCTGGTGGGGGAGTGAGTGAGACTGACATAAAGAAGACGCCGATAGAAGATGAACTGTTTGTTTTTACTCTTTTCAGAGAGCTCCAAGAAGAACTTAATCTTTTACCTAAAGCTGTCTTAAGATTGTCTGATCCTCAGTTTTTTGTAAGCTGCAAACTTCAAGACCTGTCTTTTGTATATGTTTTGTGGCTTGAAGATAAAGCTGTTGATGTTCTTACTCCCCAAAAAGAGATTGAAGAGATTAGTTTCTTTGCCAAGGAGAACCTTCCTCTACTTTTGGGCCCGCGGATGCAAAGAATGGTTCTGTGGGCTTTTGAGCGCTACGCCCTCGGCTAACCCCGGGGGCTTTATTTTTTTGTAAAAAGTATTATAATTAGATAATGGCACGCAAAAAACAAGAAAAAAGCATACCTCTTTTCAACTTAAAAAATCCTAAGCAAAAACTTAAAGCAACTTCTCTTTTAACTCCTCAGGAGGTAGCAGAACGTTTGCGTCTTAGAAGATCAACCGTTTGGCGCTATATCAGAGAAGGAAGAATCAAGGCAATAAAATTAAATCAGAGAACTTATAGAATTTTTGAGAAAGATTTGAATCGGTTTTTAAGAAAATGCCAGGGTAAGTAATTATTTTAATATATCGTCTGTGAAAAAGACTTTTTGTTCAGAGAAAGCAAAAAGTCTTTTTTTATTCTGAATCCAGAAAGTCTGAGGATTTTGAAACTCAGAGATAATAACCTCGTTTAAATGAGAGCGGTTATCAATTTCTGTAATTTTAATTCCGTTTTCATAAGCGATAATCAGATAATAAGGGTTTAACCACGCAATATTTTTTATTGCTGATTCATTTACAGTTAGAAGAAACTTTTCTAAAGCAAACCTCTGGGGTTGCTGGTAGTCGTCTTGAAGGTAAAATAACCAAATTTGATTGCCTGTAGATATGGCAATTTTTTTATTATCAGGGGAGAGTTTTATATCTTTTACAGCTCCAGAAACAGATACAAGCAGATGTTTTATTTGATCAAGCCAAAATAATTTTTCTCCTTCAAATAGGAAAATATTTCCTTGCAGGATTTTTAATCTATAGTTTGTATTTTCTTGTATCTCTTTTGGTCTGAGATTAAAAATTTCTGAAACCGAAAGCGTGCTATGATTTTTTAATTTTCCTCTAAATAGAAAACCATCTTTGTTTAACCAAACAATATCACTATTTATAAAATCAAAAGTTATAGGAGTGATATCAGGAATAAGCTTAATTTCGGTTGGGAGAAAAGTTGGTTCTTCAATGACAAATATTTGCCAAGATATACCCCCTGTTTTATTGGCTTTGACACCCAATGCATACAATTTATTAGAGTCTTTTGGACTAAATTTTATTTCACGAATTTTAACATCATTGAGGTTAATTTCTTGTATCTCTTTATTATCCAAATTAACTAGAAAATATCTTATTTGTTTTCCATCATCTAATTGAACAAGGATTTTTCTCTCATCGCTTGCCCAAATAATATTTTTAACTTCCTTTGATAAAACCTTTTTCAATTTCGTTTTTTGAGGTTGCGCAAAAGAAGGAATATCTTCCTCCTTCAATAAAACTTCTTTTTTAAGAGAAGAAGAAAGTAAAACTAATTGCCAAGTATTTTTTATCTTCTGCTTTAAAATAAAATGTTCATTTGAGGGCGAGGGAAAAATTTGCTGAATATTTCCCTCTATATCTTGAAAGTCAATTTTTTTTGGGAAAAGAATTATATACTTTGCCTCGGTTACCTTCGACTCCTCAATCGGGAGTGTTTTTTCCCAAGAATGATATCCATCTTTTTTAATTTGAATTGTGTATTTGTCAGGAATTAAATTGTTTAAAAATAGAGAATTAAACAAAAAATTTGTTTTTTTGAGATATTTTCCGTTGAGATAAATTTCAACTCCCGAGGGTATAATTTTTAAAAAAAGCCCACCTGTTTGAACTATCTTTTTATTTTTAAAATCAAATCGATATCCTTGGGAATAAAAAACAAAGAATAAAGAGGAGAGGATAAAGAATAAAACCAGAGAAAGAAAGAGAATTTTTTTCTGAGTTTTGCGCATTGGATTAATTTTAACTCAAGTATCTTAGTATTTCAACTGGAAATTTGCCAAAAACAAAAAATTGTTTTAATATCAAGAAAGTCAAAAACATGCCAGAGAAATTTATTATTCAAGGAGCTAGGCCACTTAAAGGAGAAATTGCCGCTATGGGCGCCAAAAATGCTGCTTTTCCGGTTTTGGCAGCCTCGCTTTTAACAAGAGAGCCCTGTGTAATTGATAATCTTCCCTTAATCAAAGATGTTTTGACCTTAATAGAAATTATAAAGAGCTTGGGAGCAGAGATTGCTTGGTTGGATGAGAGAAAAATTAGAATTAAAGCAGGAGATATTCGACCAAATACTTTAGATAAAAAGTTGGTTTCAAAGTTAAGAGGCTCTGTTTTGCTAATTGGAGCTTTACTTGCCAATTTTAAAGAAGTAGAAATTCCTCAGCCAGGGGGGTGTTTAATTGGCGCAAGACCAATCACCACTCATTTAGATGCTTTTTCTCAGCTTGGTGTAGAAATTGCTGCTAAGGAAAACAGTTTTGTGTTTTCGAAACCAGAGAAAGGGGCCTCTAACTTAGTGATTTTAAATGAATTTAGCGTTACAACAACAGAAAATATCCTGTTATATCTTTCAACCTGTGACAAAGAAGTACTTCTTAAATGTGCTGACGGTGATTATCCAGTGCAAGAGCTAGTAAAAGTGTTGAGAAAAATGGGAGTTGAAATAGATTGTTTAGATACCCACACTTATAAAATAAAAGGAAGAAAAGAGCTTAAGGGGTTTGAACATAAGCTAATGTATGATCCAATTGAGGCAGGAACCTTCATTTTAATGGCTGCAACCACAAAAGGCGAGGTTGTGGTGAGAAATGTTGAAATGAAGTTCTTAGAACTAACCTTGAAGAAGTTAAAAAATTTTGGTTTGCCTTTTGAAATAATTGATCAAAATACTCTTTTTATAAAACCCTGGAGTTATCTCAAAATTGACAAAGTACAAGCTTTACCCTATCCTGGTATCCCCACAGATCTTCTACCTTTATTTGGAGCATTGGCTACTCAGACACCCGGATTGACTCTTTTACATGATCCTTTATATGAAGGCCGATTGAAATATTTGGAAGAGCTAAATAAGATGGGAGCGCAAATTATTTTTGCTGATCCACATAGAGCTATTGTGAATGGGCAGACCCCGCTTTTTGGGATTGAGGTAGATTCACCTGATATAAGAGGGGGTGCTTCTTTGATTGCAGGAGCTTTAATAGCAAAAGGGACAACGATTATTAATAATGTCTATCAAATAGATAGGGGATACCAAAAGATAGAAGAAAGGCTTCAAAAAATTGGAGCAGATATAAAGAGGGTGGCAAGTTGATTAATTGACAGATTGGCAAGTTGACAGATTAACAAGTTGGCAAATTGACAAATTAGCTAAATACCCAACTAGCCAAATAGTCATATAGTCAATTAGCCAATCAGTCAAAACCATGTTGGTACAAAAAATAGGAATAGATCTTGGAACATGTAATTCTCTTGTTTGGGTTCCTAAAAAGGGAATAGTTTTAAACGAACCTTCAGTTGTTGCTATTTCTGTTGATGAGAACAAGATTTTGGCAGTAGGAAAGGAAGCAAAGGAGATGACCGGCAGGACTCCTGAGACAATTAGAGTTTATCGTCCATTAAAAGATGGAGTAATCGCAGATTATAAGGTTACATTAGCGATGCTGAGATATTTCATTAATAAAACAAAACCTTGGTATCAGATTTTTAAACCAGAGTTGATAATTTCGGTTCCTGCAGGAATTACCTCAACTGAGAAAAGAGCCGTTATTGAAGCTGCACTGGAGGCAGGAGCAAAAGCCGCCTATGTGGCAAAAGAACCAATTTTAGCAGCAATTGGTGCTGGAATTCCAATAAATAGTTGTTCGGGTCATTTAATTATTGATATTGGAGGGGGGACAACAGAAGTGGCTGTAATTTCTCTGGGTGGTATTGTTACAGTAAATTCGGTGAGAGTGGCAGGAGATAAGATGAATCTTGCCATTTCCGATTATATTAAAAAGAAACATAACTTAGTAATAGGGGAGCAAACCTCAGAAGATATCAAGATTAAAATTGGCACCGCTATTTTTGAAAAGAAAGAAAAAGAGATGGAAGTTAAAGGAAGAGACTTGCTCTCTGGCTTGCCAAAGGTAATCAAAGTTACCTCAAATGAAGTATGTGAAGCAATCTTAGGAGTATTAGAGGAGATAGTTCAAGCTATTAAAGCAGTTTTGCGTTCTACTCCTCCAGAGCTTGCTGCTGATATTATGGATAAAGGAATGGTGGCCTCAGGTGGAGGGGCGCTTTTGCGAAATATTGACCAACTTATTGCCAAAAAAACAGGAGTTCCTTGTTTTGTTGCTGATGAACCACTTTTTTGTGTTGCAAAAGGTACAGGGGTTGTTCTAGAAAATTTAGATGTTTATAAAAAAAGCATTATGACAAAAACCAAATGATTATTGGGCATCAAAAACAATGGAATTTTTTAATTAAAAGCGTAAAAGAAAATAGGGTTTCCCATGCATATCTGTTTTTTGGGCCCTCACATATTGGTAAAAAGAAAGTAGCCATTGAGTTTGCAAAATATCTGAATTGTTTAAATAGGCATAACAATCAACCTTGTAATCAATGTAAAATATGTTATCAAATTGAGAAAAAGATTTGGCCTAATCTTACCTTTCTTGAGCCAAAAGTTTCAAAATCAGTTATTCCTATAGAGAAGATAAGAGAGCTGAAAGAGAAATTAGCATTGTCTGTTCAGGAAAATCTATGGAAGGTTGCAATTATTGATGAAGCTCACAAATTAAGTTTTGATGCCCAAAGTGCTCTTTTAAAACAACTGGAGGAACCAAAAGGTCAGGTAGTCATAATCTTAATTTCTGAATACCCTTATAAAATACTGCCCACAATTGTTTCAAGATGCCAGAAAGTTAAATTTGAGCCCGTACCAGAACAATTGGTATCACAGGTGACATCGCAGTTGAGAGGTTTAGAAGGTTCAAATATAAAATTTTTAAAGAAGAAGGTCGGATTTATATTAGAGGCTGCATCTGATAAGAGCATCTTGGAAGAGATTCGAAGGAGAATTCAAGAAATCAATCAACTTAAAAATCAATCAATTTATTTGAAATTTAAATATGCAAAAGAGATTGCAAAGGCAGAAGATGTCGAGAAGATCCTCGAAATATGGCTCGCTTATTTTAGAGATTTAATGTATAAAGAATTAATTGGACAGGGCAAAGAAAATACATGGACGAAGGCTCAATTGCAAAGAATTTTACTAAGCTTACAGGAGATATATCATTTAATTACAACTTCTAATATAAATCCTGAATTAGCTTTAGAATTATTATTTTTAGAACTATGAGAGAGATTCTCCAAAAATACAAGCCAGAACTTGAAGAAATCATTAACAGTTTTAAAGACCGACTTCACAAAATAAGAACAGGGAGAGCAAGTCCGGCCTTGGTTGAAGACTTGGTTGTAGATTATTACGGCTCAAAAGTGAAATTGAAGCAGATAGCTGCTATTTTGTGTCCTGAGGCAAGAGAAATCCTTATTCAGCCTTGGGATAAAAACGCGACAGAATCAATTGAAAAGGCGTTAAATCAAGCAGATCTTGGAACCTCGCCTGTGGTTGAACAAAGCAATATTCGAATCAATCTTCCTCCTTTAACTGAAGAGTTTAGAAGAAATTTAGTGGAGAGGGTTAATAAAGAAAAAGAGGAGGCCAGAGAAAAAATTCGTCGGTGGAGAGATAACGTTTTGAAAGAAGTTCAACATCTTTTTGAAGAAAAAGAAATTTCAGAAGATGAGAAGTATAAAATTAAAGAAGAAGTGCAAGAGGTAGTAGATGAGCATAATCAAAAATTAGAGGAAATTTCACAACAAAAAACAAAAGAAATTATGGAATCATGATTTTGGAGTTATTGGTATTCATTTTAATATTAGGCTTTTTAATCTTTGTTCACGAGTTTTTTCATTTTCTTGCGGCTAAGAAATCCAACATTAAGGTAGAAGAATTTGGATTTGGCCTACCTCCGCGTATTTTTGGCAAAAAAATAGGGGAAACAATCTATTCAATAAATCTTCTTCCTTTTGGAGGTTTTGTAAGACTGTATGGAGAAGATAGGTATCAAGAGGTTGAAAAAGAGCGGAGCTTTATATCCCAAAAACCTTTGATTAAGACAAAAATACTTCTGGCAGGAGTGACGGCTAATTTTCTTTTGGCTGTAGTCATCTTTTATATAGTTTTAGCAGTCAATCAATTTGAGATTTACTTACCTTCATTATTTGAGCAAAAATTCTTATTTGGGGAGGAAAATCGATATATTACAATTGGTTATGTGACAAAAGATTCTCCAGCAGAAAAAGTCGGACTTAAGACATATGATATGATACTATCGGCCAACAGCCACAAGTTTAGTAATCCGCAAGATTTTATCACATTTATATATCAGCACAAAGGCCAGAAAATAGTTCTAGAAGTTAAAAATTTAGAGAAAGGAGACCAAAGACAAGTTGAGATTATCCCGAGAGAACATCCGCCCGAAGATCAAGGACCTTTGGGAGTAGCAGTTGGTACTGTGGCACATTTACAATATCGAGGCTTAGCCCAGAAAATTTTCTCTGGATTTTTGCACTCGCTTAATATTTTAGATTATTCCTTTAGAGTTTTTGGAAGGTTAATTAAACTTTCCTTTGAAAAAGAAACAATTCAGCCTGTTGCAGAAGTAATTAGTGGGCCGGTTGGCATTTTCTTTTTAGTAGAGACCACTTTAAAGGAAGGAGTAATTGCTCTTTTGAGCCTTGTTGCTCTTCTTTCTTTGTCTTTGGGAGTGATTAATATTCTTCCCATCCCCGGTGTGGATGGTGGAAGAATGATTTTTGTTTTATATGAGGCTTTATTTAAAAAACCGGTACCCGAAAAAATTGAAAGGAACTTTAATTTAGCTGGATATTTTCTCCTTCTTTTACTTTTATTTTTAATTACTTTAAAGGATATCAAACAGTTTTTTAGACCATGAGACAATCAAAATTGTTCTATAAAACCCAAAAAACGGTTTCAGAAAAGATAGAAGTAACTTCTCACAGATTGCTCACAAAAGGGGGGTTTATTGATCAACTAGCTTCTGGTATTTATAGTCTTTTACCTCTGGGATTTTTAGTTCATAAAAAAATAGAGAATATTGTCCGAGAGGAAATGTTAAGGATAGGAGCTCAAGAGGTTTTCTTGCCCGCCCTTCAGCCAAAGCATATTTGGGAAGAAACCGGCCGATGGAAAAATATAGGTCAAATTTTATTTAAACTTAAAGACAGGCATGGAAAAGAATTTACTTTAGGGCCTACACATGAAGAAGTGATTACTCAAATTGTTCAGAAACACGTTCACTCATGGAGAGATCTACCAGTCCATCTTTTTCAAATTCAGACAAAATTTAGAAACGAGTTAAGGTTTTTTGGGGGACTTCTGCGCGCAAGAGAATTTGTCATGAAAGATTTATATAGTTTTCATCCAGATGAAAAAGATTTTGAGAATTATTATAAAAAAGTTATAAATGCATATTTAAGAATTTTTAAAAGATGCAACCTAAAAGTGAGGGTAGTTGAAGCATCAGCAGCAGGATTTACCAAGGGAGTATCTCACGAATTTCAAGTTTTAACTCCTGCAGGGGAAGATACAATATTCTATTGCTCCAAATGTGATTTTGCTCAAAATAAAGAAATTGCGAAAGTAAAACCAGGCCAAAACTGCCCTAGATGTAAAAAAGGGAGAATAATAAAAGAGAAAGGTATAGAGGTGGGAAACATCTTTCCATTAGGAACAAAATATTCGGAAGCATTTGATGCTTATTATATTGATAAAAAAGGTATAAAAAAACCTATTATTATGGGCTGTTATGGAATAGGACTTGGTAGGTTAATGGCAACAATTGTAGAGGTAAATCACGATGAAGCAGGTATTATTTGGCCAAAAGAAGTGGCTCCATATCAAATACATCTAATACCTGTTGAAATGCAAGACAAACATGTTTTGACAACAGCAGAGAAAATATATCAGAATTTACAAAAAGGATCTTTAGAAGTTCTATATGATGATAGGGACAAAGTAAGTATCGGAGAGAAATTTGTTGAATCTGATCTACTTGGGATTCCTTTAAGGATGATTGTAAGCAAGAAAACATTATCTAAAAATCAAGTAGAAATAAAGGAGAGGAACAAAAAGACAATTCGATTAATAAGGATTAAAGATGTTATACAATTTTTAAAAGAAAAACATTATGTTTAAAACATTATTCTCAAAATTAGGAAAGGACATTGCTATTGATCTTGGAACAGCTAATACTTTGGTTTATGTAAAAGGAGAGGGAATTGTAATTAGAGAGCCCTCAGTTGTGGCTATTAATCAAAAAACTAATCAAATTCTGGCAATTGGAAAAGAAGCTAAAAAGATGGTTGGGAGAACTCCGGCAAATATTGTAGCCACAAGACCACTTTCTCATGGAGTAATTTCAGATTTTGAAGTGGCCGAGCAAATGTTGAAATATTTTGTTCAGAAAGTTTATCAGGAGAGGGTTATTTTTCCAAGACCCCGGGTTATTATAGGAATACCTTGCGGTTTAACAGAAGTAGAGAAAAGAGCTGTAAGAGAAGCGGGGAAGAATGCCGGGGCCCAGAAAGTATTTTTGATAGAACAACCAATGGCTGCAGCAATTGGGGCAAAGCTACCTGTACAAGAGGCAGGAGGAAATTTTGTTGTTGACATAGGCGGGGGGACAACAGAGATCGCAGTCATTTCTCTTGGTGGAATTGTCCTCTCAAAAAGTTTGAAGGTAGCCGGGGATAAATTAAACCAAGATGTAATTAATTTTGTACAAGAAGAATACAAACTTTTAATTGGAGAAAAAACAGCAGAGGAGGCTAAAATAAGGTTGGGGAATGCTTATCTTTTCAAGAAAAGAAGGGAGAAAAAGGAGAAAAGAGAAATGCCAATAAGGGGAAGAAATTTAATTACCGGATTGCCTGAGGAGGTGGTAGTAAATGAAGAGGATGTAAGAAGAGCTATTGAAAAATCGGTAAGAGAGATTGTAGGAGAAATCAAAAATGCAATTGAGGAGACACCACCGGAGTTAGTTGCAGATATTATGCTTAAAGGCATTTATTTAACAGGTGGTGGAGCCCTATTGCGAGGTTTAGATGCACTCATTGCAAAAGAAACTCGTATTCCTACAAAAATTGTTGAGGACCCATTAACCGCTGTTGTAAGAGGAGCAGGGACGGTTTTGGAAAACATAGACGAACTGGAAAAGGTATTGGCCCAACCAGAAGAAATGGAAATTCCAAAAGAATAAAGTTTGCGCGGTTTATTAACAATTTATGCTTGAAGTAATTTTAGGAAAACCGCTTGGCAACAAAGTTTCAAAGTACCGGCTGTCCAAATCCCAGCGAGATTTTGCTCAGATAAATAAATGCTCAGAAAGTAATTTTTAGGAGCCATTCGCTCACCCAGCGTGCTCGCTCACTTACCTCGGCCTTCGCTCTCTCGCTTCGCTCGAACCATGCCCGCTCAGGCCTCGGATGCTCCATAAAAATTACTTTCTTCGCTTTCTCCTTTATAGAATTAATTTACAGCACGATATCCTTTGTCAGCACTTACCTCGCTTAGCGGGACTTGCCTCGCTTTCTACGGAAGCCTGCCTGCCGGCAGGTAGGCTCCTAAAAATTGCTTTCCTCGCTTAAACAAATAATATGCTTTCAAAAGAAGGAGTAAAACATGTAGCAAGGCTTGCCAGAATAAGACTAACCGAAGAAGAACTTCAAAAAATGCAAGGAGAACTTGTTAAAATTTTAGATTATATAGAAAAACTTAAGGAATTAGAT
>Ga0190361_1000282_pt1 | contig 21314 bp, 22 predicted proteins | sample 48721845_MG_FD_161273 | JGI IMG/M metagenome (GOLD analysis project Ga0190361, IMG submission 161273) | Hydrothermal vent microbial mat bacterial communities from Southern Trench, Guaymas Basin, Mexico - 4872-18-4-5_MG | ecosystem: Environmental > Aquatic > Marine > Hydrothermal vents >... | reverse complement strand
CTGGTTAGATGCACGATTTTGGCCTTAACGGTTAACCTAGCCTTCATCGGAGCCGCAGACTCCGATACTTTAAACCTGGAAGCCCTATTTAAATCTAACCGCAATTCATCTCCCCACTAAAGATGGGGAGTTTTCTTGCGGTAATTTTTATAAACACTTTTAGTTGACACTTTCTCCGCTAAAGCGGGGAGATTCTTGCTTCTAAGGTTTTCGTTAGTCTTGTGTTTATTGCTCTTCCAGGCTCTCCCTTCATCCCATTCCTCCAAGAGGAACTCGAGATTATAGCTTCATATATTTTAGCTATGTGAACTGTCGATTATTTAAACCTATCGACGCCATTCACCCCCACTAAAGCAGGAGGCTTTCCAGCATATTATGATATAAATCACCTTACAATCATGCATTTTCAAATTACGAAAATATCACCAACAAATGGACAACTGAGCAGATTTAAATGGTAGCCGGGGGGAGATTCGAACTCCCGTCGACGGGGCCAAAGCCCGTCATGCTTGGCCGCTACACCACCCGGCTCTAAATATCAACTTAACATCGTAAGGGTAAAAATTTTTTGTGGAAAATTTCAGGAACTTATTTCATAACTCGTTTCCAAGTGCATTCCACCATTAATTAGCATTGTTGAAATTGAACAGTACTTCTCCTTTGAAAGTTTAATTGCCTTTTTAACATTATTCTCCGATACATTTCCATGAACAGTATAGGTTAACTTAATTTCAGTATATATTTTCAGCGGATCCTTTCTCCTATAACCTTCAACTTTGATCTCTAATTCTCTAAGATCTTCATGCATTCTTTCCAATATGGAAGCAACATCATAGGCTGTGCATCCAGCCAGGGAGATTAAAAGAAGCTCCATTGGATTTGGACCTAGAGCTTCCTTTGCAACATAATCGGGAGCTTTGAGAATTACTGGAAAGTTCGATTTATCTTTACCTGTGAAGCCTATCTCCTCTACGAGTTTCAGTTCAGCTTCAACCTGTTCACTAATATCAACCTCTAGAGTAAATTTTAGTTTTTGAGAGATCTAATACTTCATATGGAATATTAGTGCCTTTAATATATGGTTCACCCTTCTCAGTTGTAAGTATTACTCCCCCTCTGCCAACCACTATTCCATTAATCATTATTATCTCACCTCTAGCAATACTGAGAAAAGGTTTACATGTAACTGGATCCACTACTGTTATATCTGCATCAGCACCGATGCCAAGATGTCCCTTATCCTCTAAGCCGAGCATTCTTGATGGATTTAGAGATAGTTTCACCGCAAGTTCTGAAAGGGATAGAGCTCCAAACTTCACGAGGAGCATACCTTTCTCCACTTGAACATTTCTAGGTATTCCTCCACCATCAGTGCTAATCGCATCAACAATGAAATTGCCGTCAGAATCCTTTGCAGTTGCAAGTATTATTTGGGCTTCAGGATCATTAACCGGAAAACTTAGACCCATATTTGTTCCAGCTTCAAGCCAATACTTTACCCCCTCCTCGCCGGACACTAGGATAACTTCTCCCCCAGCCTCTAATCGAACTTTAGCATAGCCGTCCAGTATCGCCTTCTTTAAACCGTCAAATGTTTGGGGATAGCCACCCATCTTCAAACAGTTCCTTGTAACACCGCTTACTGGAATGTTATTTACACATAAACCGCCAGTTCCATTTATCCTTGCCAAATAGGATTCAGATGCTATGTTACGCTTTCCAGAAAGCTTTTTGAGAGCAGTAAGAGCTTCCTCAACAGGGTCGTCGGTTAAACCTCTACAATAACTGTTCACATGGGCTATATGTAAACCGTTACTTCCAGCAAGGTCTACAGCTTCAATTAGACCGTTAAGGTCGCTGCCAGTTTCAGTGGTGCCTACATGAAAAGCAATGTAGCAACCTTGCCTATTACATTCTTCAATTATGCGGGCAGTTGTCTTAGGAGTGAAAGGTCTATGGCCACCTGTAATTTTAATTCCTATAGCACCTTTCTCACATGCCATGGAGACTGCTTTCTCTATCTCCTCATCGGTTAAAGAGGATTCAGCCTTAGGATAGAAGTGGCGGATATTAGTTACAAATGCTATGTTCAATCCGGCTCCATGATTCTTTAAATTTAGCAATATTTCATCTGAAGGAGCAGCCATATCTAGAGCGGTTACAACACCAGCTTTAGCCAGCATTCTATGACCTAGACGCCCAATATGTACATGGGTATCTATCACTCCTGGAAATACTATTTTACCTGAAACATCGACCACCTTGGAGGCTGATCTAACGTCAAGTTCATCGGAAATCTCGGCAATTTTACCTTTCACTACACCTACATCCAGAATTGAATTCAGATTGTTTTTAGGATCTATAACTCTTCCACCCTTTAAAATGAGGTTGAATAGCACCATGAAATCACCAACAATAATGAAAATATACGGGGAATAATATAATTTTAACCCATAGCTGAAAGGAAAATGATAAAAATAGGTAAGAAGAAACACTATAAAATCCGTTCAAATTAGAGGTAAAAGGTTATGGGTGGAGGCAACGGCTTTCTCTACATGGCGAAGAAAGTTATAAGGGGAAACTTTCTAGCTCTCCTTTTAAGTTGGACTGTTTGGAGATTCTCCATGAGAATTTCAGGTCCATATAGATCCCCCTTTATAATACAAGTTTTAGGGGGAACACCCACAATAATAGGTATAATATCCTCCATTAGATCCATTATAAGATTAATTGTATTTATTCCAGGCGGATATTTAGCTGACAGTGTAGGTAGGAAGAGAATAGTTTCAACGATGACATTCTTCATGGCGACAGCATCACTCATCTACGTTTTCGCATTGGATTGGCGATGGGCTTTAGCGGCAACAATATTTCAATCAGTATCATCAATATATATGCCTGCTTTAAGGGCGATAACAGCTGATTCACTTCCCCCAGAATATAGAGGTATTGGATTTGCATTGCAAAGCTATCTGCCAAGTCTTCCAGCAATATTTTCACCCATGATAGGAGCCATATTAATAGAAAATTATGGATATGATTTCGGAATAAGATTGGCCTTTGGAATACAATTTATATGTGGAATTGCAGCTGCATTGATAAGGACGATCTTTCTAAAAGAAACGTTAAAGGTGGAGGAAAAGAAGGAAGAGAAATTTAATTTAACAAAAACATTTTCAGAAACGTTTAAAACTTTAATTGAAATACCCTTCCAGTTGAAATGTATCATAATAGCATCCATAATAGGAGATTTAGGGATGAATGTGGTCGACCAATATAGAATACTATACGCAACGAACATTAAAGGATTGGAGGTTTTCTCTTGGGGAACAATATTAACCATAACGAACGGAGTAACCATAATTATAGGGTTAATCACGGGAATCCTGCTAGACAAATATGGAAAGAGGAGAATATCAACATTAACTGGAATAATATTCACCATTTCAACTATACTCTTTATAAATGCCGAAAACTTCGAAACATTTCTACTCGCAATGATAATGATAAGTTTATCAAGATTCGGAGTCTCCTCGGGGCTTAGAGCGCTGCAAGCGGATCTCACTCCAAGAGAGAAAAGGGGAAAAGTGAACGCTGCAGGAATGATGATAAGCCAACTTATAATCATTCCGTTAGCGTATATTGCAGGGGTAGGCTATGAGATGAATCCGATAACCCCTTTCATAATGGATTTAATCTTTGCATCTATAACTGTAACATTACTTATAACAGTAATAAGAGAGCCGAAGAAAAGATATTATTAAGTTATTTTACTGCTTCCTTAATTTTATCTAATAGAAGATTCGGTGGAATAGCACCTAAAACTTCAAACCTATCATTGATAACCGTTTTAGGTACAGCTGAAACAGAATATTTTAAGGCAAGCTGGGGATATAGAGCAGCATCTATCATTTCAGCTCTAATTTTAGGATTCACCATGGCGAATGCATGGGCAAACTTAACTGCTATTGGACAGTATGGACAAGAGAGGGTGACGAAGACTTTTAAATGAACATTCCTCTCAATACTGAGCAAGTCATCTATAATGTTTTGGGGAAGGTCTGGAATGGGCTTGGAGGCGTTGACAAGATCCTCCAAGAAAGAAGTGAACTCGTAGCCTAAAGGCACCCCTAAAAATCTAATGCCATCAGGATTTTTATGGGAGACTACTATGAAAGTTGGAACATAGATAACATCATATTTATGAAAGACTTCTTTAGAATCCTCGGAGATGTATTTTTCAACCTTTAATTTATCGCTGATCTCCAATAAATCGTCGACGAGATTCTCAGCCTCCCTGCAACCAGTACATTTGAAACGCTGAGAAAATAGAAGTATTTTAACTTCACTTTCCATTTGCTTAAGGAAATCTTTAATTATTTTGGCATCCCCCTCCGAGATAAGCTTCAACTTCAACACCACAAGTAAAATTGTGAAATCCATTATTAATTTAATGCTTTTCAAAATGAAAATTTTAAACTCATATAAGTTAAATAGCATTCAAAGTAAAGTATTCCAAGGTGAATCAAATTCAAGGAAAATAGGAAAGGCTAAATTGAAGGGAGGATCACCATGAAATATATTATTGGAATTGACGGTGGAGGAAGCAAAACGGAAGCTGTTTCAACCACATTGAAAGGTAAACTGATAAAAACAGGTAGAGGAGGAAGCATCAATATAAATATAGTTGGAGTAGAGGAAGCCTATGAAAATTTAAGAAGAGTTATAGAAAAAGTAAAGTTAAATGGGAAAGCCGAGATCTGCGTTTTAGGTGCTGCAGGAGTAGAGAAAAGAGAGAATATGAAGCATCTTTACGAGAAATGTATGGAGCTCGATTTCTCTGAAAAACTGATAATAACATCAGATGCAAAAATAGCTTTAGAATCCATATTAGACGGAGAGAAGATAATAGTAATATCTGGGACGGGATCAATAGCATTAGCTGAAGATAAAAGTGGAGAAACTATTAGAGCAGGAGGATGGGGTTACATACTTGACGATGAGGGAAGCGGTTTCTGGATAGGATTGAAAGCATTAAGAGAAGTGCTAAGAGAATATGATGGAAGAAGTGAAAGATCAAAGTTAACACCATTAATATTAGAAAAATATGGTTTGAATGAGGCAAAACTTTTAGTAGATATATTTTATAGTGGAAAATTGAAAGTTCAAAACATAGCTAATATAACAAAGCTTGTGGCTGAAGCTGAAGAGATGGGAGATGAAAAAGCACATAGAATATTCCTGGAGGCGGGAAGAAATCTAGCTGAAATGGCATTGGCAATTATAAGAAAAGTAAATTGGAGAAAACCGAAAATATACTGTTTCGGAGGAGTATTCAACGCCACAGATACGATACTCCAAGCAATGAGAAAGGAGATAATTAAAGTGAAGCCAGAAGTAAAAGTGGAAAAATCGAATATAAAGCCTATAGCAGGAACCGTAATATTGGCATTAAAAAAGCTTAGAGTAAAGATAAACAGGGAGATCTATCAAAACATTCTACAGTGGAGCCGTGTAGAAAATGGAAGATAAAGAAACATTCAAGGAGTTAAGTGGAACCGTTACGGAAAAAGAAAATCCTAAATCGAGAAATATAAGCCAACTGGCAACAATAGAAATATTGAGAATAATAAATTCCGAAGACAAGAAAGTTGCATATGCAGTGGAAAGAGAAATTGAAAAGATAGCTGAAGCCGTGGAAACAATATTGGAAGCTGTGAAGAAAGGAGGAAGATGGATATATGTTGGAGCAGGAACAAGCGGTAGATTGGGAATAATAGATGCTGCAGAGCTTTTACCCACATTTAAAGTAGGACCTGAAATGGTGGAGGCTATAATTGCAGGTGGACCTGGAGCCGTCTTCAGACCTATAGAAAAAGCGGAAGACGACGAAGAGATGGCTATAAGGGAATTGAAAGCGAGAAGAATAGATGGAAGAGATGTTGTTATAGGAATCTCGGCAAGTGGAAGAACACCCTACGTTGTATCAGCTCTAAAATATGCAAAAAGAGCGGGAGCAAAAACTATAGCCATAACAAGTAACAGAACCAGCAGAATTACAAAATACGCGGACATAGTAATAGCACCTGAAACCGGCCCCGAAGTGATAACCGGATCGACACGGATGAAAGCTGCAACCGCACAGAAGATGATTCTCACAATGCTAAGTACAACGGTAATGATCAAAATGGGAAGGGTTAAAGGAAACCTAATGATAACATTGGAGCCGGTAAGCCGAAAATTAATGGAGAGAGCTAAAATGATAATAATGAGGGAAACTGGAAAAAACTATGAGGAAGCGGGAGAACTGCTTGAAAGGGCTGATGGAAACCTAACACTGGCAATTGTAATGGCAAAGACGGGATTAGGAAGGAAGAAAGCGGAAAGAATACTTAGAAAAGCTGGAAACATCCCTATAAAAGCAATAGAATTAGCGGAGAAGATGAAAAATGGAAAGGGTAAAGACGGGACTGGATAAGCTGATCGAAGAGGATTTCAGAAGAATAAGAGGAAGAAGTATAGGCATCGTTGCAAATCAAACATCAACAACAAATGAGCTTAAACATATAGTGGAAGAGGCGAAGAGGAAGGGTAGATGTAAAGTTGAAGTAGTATTCACACCGGAACATGGATTCAGATCAGCTATAGGAGAGGGAGAAAAAATCTATGGCGAGAAATATGATGAAGAATACAATGTAAAAATTTACAGTCTATATGGAGAAACATATAAACCTCCAAGGATTATCATGGAGAAATTGGAAACCCTAGTATTCGACTTACAAGATGTAGGTGTCAGATGGTACACTTACATCTCAACTCTATATTACTGTCTAGAGGCATGCGGTGAGACTGAAACGCCGATAATTATACTTGACCGGCCGAATCCAATAACGGGGGAGATAATAGAGGGGACGATGCTCGAGTCTAAGTATAAATCATTTATCGGAATAGCAGAAATCCCGATAAGATACGGATTAACAATAGGAGAGCTCTCAACATTTTTAAATGAAAAATATGGTTTAAATGCACCTCTCCAAGTAATAGCCATGGAGAATTGGAGGAGAGACTTATGGTTCGATGAAACCGGATTAATATGGATACCACCATCACCAAATATGCCTACAATAAATTCTGCAAGCATATATCCTGGAACTGGACTCATAGAGGGGACGAATATATCCGAAGGTAGAGGAACACCGTTACCATTCCAATTAGTAGGGGCACCATGGATGAATTCAAGAAAAACCTCAGAAGAACTGAACAGAATAGGTTTAAATGGTGTGAAATTTAGATCGACAATATTCAAACCTACAACATCGAAATATAAGGATCAATATTGCAGGGGAATACAGGTACATATAACGAATAGATTGGAGGCAAGACCATTTCAGATAGGGATTCACATATTAAGTGCCATTAAAAGACTGCATCCAAAAAAATTTAAATGGATAAAGAGGAAGGAAAGATACATTATAGATCTATTGACGGGAACAGATAAATTGAGAAAAAAATTAGATGAAGGAGAAGATCCTTGGATTATAATCGATGAATTGGAGGGGCCGTTAGAGGACTATGCCTATAAAAAACAGAATTATCATTTATACATTTAGAGAAAGTTTAACTGGAAGGGTTCCAGAAGGCTTCACCCCTTTAAAAACAGTCCATCCAAGAGCTTTCAACTGTAATGGAGTTAAACCATAAGTGGCATAAACTGCATCAGCATCTCTCACATGAACAGCATCATAAGGAATCCCTGCGACAACCGCAATCAAATTGGAAGTGCAACCTCTAATCTTTCTGTAGAGATTTAGTTGCCCCCTATTAAAGATGGCATTGTAAAGGAAGAAGATGGTGAGATCATCCTTACCAATGCCAATTAAATAGGAACAGGGATCATCAATTAAATGTTCATCATCATATGAGAAAAATCTAACAGCCCTAACCTTACCTGCAAGAATCTTAGAGAAATATTTCTCCACATTCCCCACAAATTTTGAGAGAAATATTTTAAGTCTATTCGGCATAAATATGAAAAATTTACTGGCTGAAAAATCAATGTGAAGGGGACTGCCTGAAATGAGAGTTAGGGAACGCTTACAGACATTAAAAACCATACATGAATGTTTATTAGAGAAAGTGGAGGAAACATTGGCCTTTAATTTCGAATAGTATAGATAGAATTTAGCCCTGAGATTTTTCAATCTTTGAAAAGACTTTAAAACATGCCTTTTATCGACACTACCATCCTTAAGAACTTTGACATAACAATCTTTAACATTCACCATTAAATCAATATCTCTGCTTATAAGGAGTAAATCGACTCCAGCATTAACAGAGCATTTCACTACCTCTTCTACATCGAATCGATCCGAAATCGCCTTCATCTCCAAAGCGTCAGAAACCACTAACCCATCATATCCAAGCATCTCTCTAAGCAAACCGTTGATGATAGCTTTTGAAAGTGTAGCTGGAAGACCTGAAGGATCTATCTTCGGAAAAGAAACATGCGCCGTCATGATTGCGGCAACATTGGAGTTAATTGCAGCTTTAAATGGAATAAGCTCTCTTCTAAGGAGGATATCTACATCTTCATTAACCACTGGAAGATCAAGATGAGAGTCAACTTCAGTGGCACCATGTCCTGGAAAATGCTTTGCAACAGCCATAACCATGTGGGATTGAAGAGAAGAAATGTAGCTTTTAACAAAAGAGGCAACCAACTTCGGATCATCACCAAAAGATCTAACACCAATAATGGGATTCATCGGATTTGAATTTACATCTGCCACAGGTGCAAGATTCATATTGAAACCCATCCAACGTAACTCTTTGCCGGCCACATCTGCAATAATCTCCGCATATTTGGCATTTCCAGTTGCTCCAATAGCCATAGCACTGGGAAGTGGGGTAACATCTTTCCCTATTCTGAAGACAACTCCACCTTCATAGTCTACAGCGACAATTAAGGGGGGAAGTCCTAGAGATAGAGCGCTTCTCTTAAAATCTGAGATTAAATTGCGAACCTGAACGGAGTCAACCATATTTCTCCCGAAAAGAATTATTCCTGAAGGTTTAACTTCCTTTAACAGTTCAAGATGTTCGGATGAGAATTCGCATCCATCAAAACCGACCATTAACATTTGCCCAGCAAGCATGTCAATCTTCAAGTACACCACCAATACAGAAACATAATAGCACATAAACCATAAATAGTTATTTTATTGTTCAACAATTATATTTATAATGTTCAAAGGGGTTGTGGGAGAAAATGCCGACAAAGCAACTATACTTATATGACAGCTACCTAAAAGAGTTCGATGCAAAAGTTCTTCAAGCAAGAGGAAGAGAATTAATCTTAGATCAGACAGCTTTCCATCCGATCTCAGGAGGAGTATCATATGATATGGGCACTATAATATATGAGGGAGAAAAACATAAAGTGTTAAAAGTTGAATTAGACAAAGAAACTGGAAATATAGTACATTTCTTAGAAGATTATGCTGAGATAAATCCAGGCAACATGGTGAAAGGAGTTATAGATTGGAATAGAAGATACAGGTTGATGAGACTCCATACAGCTGCACATTTGATAGCTGCAGTAATGTATAGGGAATATAATGCATTGATAACAGGCGGAAATGTTGACTATGAATATGCAAAGCTGGATTTCAACATACCAGTAACCAGTAGAGAAATATTTCTTGAAGCAGTAAAGAGGGCAAATGAAGCCGTGAAGAGGCGAATACCAGTAAAAATATATTTTTTGACGAGGAGAGAAGCATTGAAAATTCCCGGAATCGTAAAATTAGCTGAAAGAATGCCGCCGGAAGAGAAGAATCTGAGAATAGTAGAGATAGAAGGAGTTGACATACAAGCGGACGGTGGACCGCATGTAAAGAATACAGGAGAAATTGGAGAAATAAAACTCATAAAAGTTCAAAATAAAGGTAAAAATAGGAGGAGAATATATTTTAATGTTATGTAGAGGTAAATATGATGATAAAGATTAAAATAGGGGAAGACAGGTTTAGTTCTCCTCAAATAGCTTTACTTCTAAAATTGAGAGAGGGAGAGAATGAAACTAGGAAACTTTTGAGAACTATGTGGAGGTTTGGATTTAGATCTAGAAGTTCATTTTACGCCGCACTCTCAGAGCTTGAAGAGAAAGGATATATTGAGAGAGATGAATATGGAAGAGTTAAATTAACTGGGAAAGGAGAGGAACTTGTTGAGAAGATACCTGAAGCAATATCAAGTAAGATACAGCCCCTCATAAACTATGTGTCATTTATAATGGAGAAGGCAGGAATAATAAGTAGAAGAATAGAATATAGATCGATTGCAGATGAGATTGAAGATGCCGAGGAATTGGAGAGATATCACAGATATCTATTAGAGGAGCTTAAGAAGGTGAAGGAGAGATTGAAAAAGTGGAGGAGAATAAAAGTAGAATAAATGTCTAAAAGTAAACTTTAAATACAAAAATAGACAATTATTACATGATCAAAATGATCGATTGGGAGAAAAAGAAAGAAGCAAAAATAATTAAACTTCCAGGAGTAAAGCTGATAGCTGCACCTGGAACATTCATGATAAAAACAACACTTACAGAAGAGGGGACAGATAGCTGTAGACACCATGTGGAGGAAGATGTAGACAAATACACCATCAAAATAGAAATACCTGGAACAAGAAAGGAAGATGTAAAACTCTATATGAATGAAAACACGATAATCTTGAAGGCAACTCCAACCATAAAAATGCCATGGACACCTGAAACCTACAGAGTAAAAATAAAACTTGAGAATACAGTGAATCCGGAGGAGGCAAAGGCAAAATACGAATATGGAATACTAACTATAACAATACCTAAAAGAAAAATCACTAAGGAAATATCGATAGAATAATCTTCCAATATATTTTTATAAATGATTTAAGCCTTCTAGGCAAATATCATATTGATTAGCATGGATCCTATAAAAAGAATCATGGAGATAAGGGAAAAAGATGAGAAACTAGCTTTAGGATTAATGTCAGGTACTTCAGCTGACGGAATTTCAACGGTAATAGTTAAATTGAAGGGAAACTGGACGGAAACGAAGTTTAAAATCATACATTATAGAACAAAGAAATATCCGGAGAAAATAAGAAAAGAGATCTTCAAAATCTTTCAACCTGAAACGGGAAAAGTGGACAATATATGTATGATGAACTTTGTTTTAGGCGAAATCTTCGCCGAAGCAGCTTTGGAGACCATTGACGAAGCAGGATTAAAGAGAACGGAAATAGACTTCATAGCATCGCATGGACAGACAATACATCACATGCCTAAAATGAAAAAAATCTACACGTATATGGCGAGATCAACCCTTCAAATAGGGGAACCTTCAATAATAGCTGAGAGAACTGGAATCTTAACGATAGCAGACTTCAGGCCGAGAGATATAGCTGCAGGAGGTGAAGGAGCACCGATAAGTGCATATGCAGATTACATATTGTTCAGGTCGAAAACTAAGAGTAGAGCGGTGCAGAATATTGGAGGAATAGCCAACGTAACATATATTCCCAGAAACAGCAAACCGGAAGGTATCATAGCATTCGACACGGGGCCGGGAAACATGATGATAGACGGTATAATTGAATATTTAACTAGAGGGAAAATGACATTTGACGAGAATGGAAAAATAGCTGCAAGAGGCAAAGTGCACTGTAAACTACTCGAATATTTAATGGAACATCCATACCTTAAGAGGAAACCTCCAAAGACCACCGGTAGAAGAGAATTTGGAAGGAAATATATAATTAAAGTAGTTAAGAGGGCAGAGAAGATGAACTTAAATTTAGAAGATATATTAGCAACAATTACAAAATATACTGCTAAAACCATAGCTGAAAGCTATAGGAGATATCTTCCCGAAATTCCGGATGAAACAATTATCGGTGGAGGGGGAAGCCATAACAAAACGTTAATGAAGATGTTGGAGGAGGAGATTGGAGATGAAACAAGAATATTTAGACATGAAGATTTCGGTATACCGGCTCAAGCTAAAGAACCTCTAATATTAACAATACTTGCTAATGAAGCTATTCATGGACATTTCAATAATATACCAAGTGCAACAGGTGCGAAGAGGAAAGTGTTGATGGGGAAGATAATACCTGGAAGATGAGAAGGGAATGTTGGACTGTTAAAATATTCTGCCAAACAAGAAACCTTTAGATTTCACTCTTAAAATATATGATACAAGTCTGTCTGAAGCCTCTTCAATGAGACTTTCACCTCTCTCAGCAGAGGCGGAGGCCGGATTGCCTAAATAGCCTAAACCATCCGTATGATTCCACATATCTGGGAGAGGTATCTGGGCCGGTTGCTTAAAGGAGATATATCCTCGTCTAGCTTTGTTAGACGGCAACTTCCAATGTTCATTAACCAATTTAGGTTTATAGCTGAGGATTATGGAGGTTTCTATTGAACCTGCATGATCGGTTTTACCCTCACTGATCAGCTCAAACCAATTTATAATGGCAACTATCAATCCCAATTCGTCTCTAAGTTTTACTGCAGCAGCTTTCAGCGGAGCTTCATTTCCACCATGACCATTAAGTAGAATTATATGTTTGAAACCGCTTCTATGGAGAGAGAGGCAAACTTGATAGATTAAGTTTATCATAATCTCCGGACTTAAACTAAGAGTTCCAGGAAAATGGAGATGTTCACCTGAACAGCCTAGAGGGATAGTTGGACCAACCATTACTTTTACACCTCTATCGTTAAGTTTCTTAGCAGCAAGCTCCGCTATACTCTCAGCTATCAAGGTATCCGTTGATAAGGGTAGATGGGAGCCGTGAGCCTCGAAGGAGCCTACAGGAACTATAACGATCCTGCTGCTCCTCAAATAAACTTCAACTTCCCTGTAGCTTGACTCTTCAAGTCTAAATTTGGAGGACAAAACAACCACAAATTATTATGAAAGATAAAGCAATATATTAAATTAATCTAAATAGTTGAAGGGAAGGCAATATGAGAAGAATACCAACTAAATTTATAAATTGGATATATGTGGAGAGAGCGCAATTCATAAGAGAAATGAGGAATAAAATTAGAATTAAACCTGAAGAAATTTGGCTTCAATTCACTAAGCATACACCTACTATAATTTCGCATGGAAGCGCTGGACTGAACGGATCCATAAAAGGTGTAGGCTTCATTTTAAAAAGAAAATATATTGAAAGGGCTGTTGAAGATTTCATTGAACATATAAGGAGGGGTTGGAGAGACGGATATAGTAGGGAGGGGCTTGAACTTCTAATAAAACATATCTATGGAGATGAATGCATAGAAAGAATAGACTTCACTAAACTTGCAACCATAGAGCTAGCTAAGAAACATACATATATAAATTTGAGGGAGAATAGAGAAGCAACCCTACTATTTTATCAACCTCCAATCACAAGCTATGAAGTTAGAGTAGAAGCAGAAATACATGAAAATGGATTAATACATAGATATGTTAACGCCGTTCACGACGCTTATCATAAACCCTCCCCTGAAAAGTGGAAGGATAGACCGGTATACATATTCAAAATAAAGGAGATCTATGACAATTCAAGTACAAAGGATGGATTTGGAAAAAGAATATACTAAAATGAGAATTTAATAGTATTGGAGGTAGAAGTATGGGAAAGCTGAGAATAGCAGTGTTAGGTTCAACAAGGGGAACAGATCTGGAGGGAATTTTCAAAGCGATAGAGAATGGGGAATTAGAGAATGTTGAGATTACATGTGTAATAAGCAATAAGAAAAAGGCATATATATTGGAGAGAGCGAGAAAGCATGGAGTAGAAGCAATCTTTATCAGCTCAAAGGGAAAAACGAGAGAGGAATATGATAAACTAATAGCAGAGGAACTTGACAAGAGAAATATAGATCTAATACTTCTAATTGGATATATGAGAATTCTAAGTTCATGGTTTGTGAAGAAATATAAATGGAAAATAATGAATATACATCCATCACTTCTTCCAGCCTTCGCTGGAGGAATGGACTTGGAAGTTCATAAAGCCGTATTAGAATATGGAGTGAAAGTGACTGGATGCACATTACACTTCGTCGATGAAGGAGTGGATACAGGGCCGATAATACTGCAGAAACCGGTATACGTGGAAGAAGAGGACACCCCTGAAACTTTGAAGGCAAAGGTGCAAAAAGCTGAACAGGAGATCATCATAGAAGCGATAAAGCTATATCAAGAAGGAAGATTGAAAGTTGAAGGGAGAAGAGTAAGAATCTTACCTAAAACAAATAGAAATAGGTGAGAAGAAAGATGGAGATAAAACTGAATCCCGGAATGAGGAAGATAAAGGAATTCAAAATAACGGAGAAACATGCAGCAAAAAACGTTGGATCAGGAGAAGTAGAAGTCTTATCAACGCCATCTATGATAGCATTCATGGAGAAAACGGCTATGGAATGCGTACAGAAAGAACTGCCAGAAGGGTATATAAGCGTGGGAACAAAGGTTGATGTGAAGCATTTGAAACCGGCACCGGTAGGAGAAAACCTAAAGGTAACAGCAGAACTAGTTGAGATCGATAGGAGAAGATTAACATTCAAAGTTAAAGCGGAGTGGAGGGAAGAAATAGTAGGCGAGGGAATACATGAAAGATTCATAGTGAACAAGGAGAAATTTATAGAAAAACTAAAGAAGAAGATAAAGGCACCAATATAAAACTAATAAAATTTGGAAGCATAATTCACACATCTATATACTATAATCTTCACTTTTGAAGACGCCAATACAGATAAGGCATAGAGTAATCACTCACTTCTCAAAGCAATAACTGGATCCAACTTTGAAGCTTTATAAGCCGGATATAAACCTGCCAATAGACCAGCCAATAAAGAGATGGTGAAAGCAGTTACAATCAGCTCAGGAGTGAAAACCGGTTGAAATCCAGAGAAGGATCTCCCTCTAATTGGAGAACCAGGAACTCTAAGCATACTGAAAAGAGACGGCCCAATTACATATGATAATGAAATTCCCAAAAGACATCCTATCACTCCACCTATAAAGCTGATGAGTATCGCTTCAGAAAGAAATAGGAGTAATATATCCATGCTAGTTGCTCCTAAAGCTTTGAATAAACCTATAAATCTAGTCCGCTCAATAACCGAAATGAACATTATATTGGCAATACCGATACTTGCAACGATCAAGGAGAAGGCAGCAATCATTTCGAGAAAAAGCTCAACCTGCCTGATCATATTACTAACAGTCTCAACCATCTGGCTCGGAACTATTATTCTAACCTGATTGGAATAGAGGATATTAATAGACTCGACAATCGAATCCACAAGGGAGACATCCTCGGCCACTAAGACTAAGGCACTATAATAATGACGCATATTATAAAATGCATCTGCAGCCTCAATGGAAATAATTATCGAGTCATCTATGTTGAATGGAAAGATTGAACCATATGACTCAAGTATTCCTGTTATAACCATAGAGGAAGAATACTTTCTATGATCATACCTAAATATTACAGGTGTGATTTGACCAACTACGGGAGGATGAAGACTATCCTCCTCCGTTGGAAAAGCAATGGCATATCCCATCAACATGCTTACATAGTCATTCCTAGAGGGATATGAACCTTCAATCAACTTTAAACCTGGAAAAATCTCCTTGAGAAAAGCACTTTCAACACCTACAACTCTAGCATTAACAGTTCTATCAGGAAACTTAACGGTTGCATAACCCATGATAATTGGAACAATAGTCTTTACACCATCAATGGATGAGAATTGAGGAATATTATACAGGGAGAGTTTGAAATTACTTGTTGGAAGCACATATATAATGTTAATACCTGACTTAGAGAATTGTGAGATAAAATAGTAGTTTAAACCAGTGGTCTGCGAAGTCAATACTATGATGAGAGAGGAACCTATGATAACACCTAACATAGTAAGGAAACTTCTTAACTTACGGTAACGCAGAGCATTAAAGGATAATTTTAAGATATCGCTAAACTTCATCCTTAACCCCTAGAGTAGCCCTACTCCTTCGACCATAGAGAAACATAACGAGCACCCCTATCAAGAAGCCGACTGAAATCCGAATAATCGTACCCCAATTCAATAGATAAGAAAACCCGCCCTGAGCACCGCCAGAACTCTGAACAGAAGTGGGTGAAACCACCTTCACAGTTAATGGAAAACTAGTTGAATATGACTTACCCCACTCATCTGAATATTCAACCACCAAATTAAAATTATAAACTCCGGGAGAAACAGAATCCTTGATTCTGACCGAAACACTGAAGGGAGCCTGCGAAGTAGAAGACAAACTTCCAAGATATATAGAAGAAGAATAATCCTCACTGAAGAGATCCTCACCGCCCGAAGTATACACCTGCACCTTCCTAGCAGTAGATATACCTTCATTTCTAACTGCACCAGAAACCGTCAATGTCCCGCCAACGACAACTTCCCTAGGCGACATAGTTAAACTAATTACCTCTAACTCTGGTAAACCGATCACAGTGAAACCAATCTTCCTAGACATCGAATACTCAAAACCCTTTGCAGATCTAAAATAAAGTTCTACTGCACATTGAATATTCGAACCAGCCAATTCAGCTGGAACATGAATATTCAATGGCACAGTCACAGATTCACCCGAAGCCAAACCTGAAAGAGCAATAACATTATCTCTTCCAAGCAGGATTACATTGGATGGAAATGTAAATGTCAAGCGAAGAAAGTCCAAGTCAAAATTACAATTATTAGTTATAGTAAAGTTAACTATATCCTCATAACTCTCAGCCCTAATAAAATAGGTATTAACAGACAAATCTATATTCACATCACTCTTAAAGGAGAATGGAGAACTGAAACTCAGAGTCTTAGAGATCTTTGAAATGAAACCATATATGGATAAGTATTGAATATGAACAGTTAAAATGCCGAAAGAACCCTGAGCACTATTTGGAACGTAAATTGACAGCGGCAGATTAATACTTGAATTGGCTGGAAGAAGATTGAAATGATTACTGTGAGGGTTAACCAAGACATAAGGATTAGAGACAGATAAATCAATAGACATGCTTAAAATATCAGCATCACCCACATTGGAAATCTGCAATATTAAATCATTCACCAATCCAGCTGAAAGTAAATTTCTGTCCAAACTTAACCTAAGATCACTTTTACCCCTCAAATCAACATTAAACGATAAAGAAGCCTCCGAAGAGAAATAAGAACCATGAATAATCTTGGAAAAGTCTAAGGAAAGGAATAGATTATAACTTCCATGAACAGCTGAATCCAAGATGTTCAAGTAGAAGGTGAGCTCGAAGGTGTAGCTTGGCTGCACAATGCCCTCATAATAAATCTCAACAACCCTACCACCATCCAACCCTCTAAACGGACCATTCAAATATAATTTACCAGAGAGATTTGTAACTGGATATGAATTCATATTTCTAATAACCAACGTTAAAGGCACACCATTATCACCAGCTGAAACCTCAATTCTACTCTCTCCAACACCCCAATAGACCTTCACAAGCTCTAACCCCTCAGACTCCGTAGCCGAAACGGAAAATGGAATAAAAACAATGGAAGTTAAGATAAAAATAAAGACCAATAAATATTTAAAATTCAAATTAAACAACCTCCTCTCTCTCAATTACACCATCCCTAATATAAAATATTCTATTAGTCAACTTTGCAACATCCATATTATGAGTAACCATAATAACAGTGGTCTTCAGCTCCTCATTAAGCTTCTTAAGCAGGGTAACAATACTTAGACCAGTAGCACTATCCAAATTCCCGGTGGGTTCATCCGCTAAGATTATTCTAGGCTTATTAGCAATAGCTCTAGCAATGGCAACTCTCTGCTGCTCCCCACCAGAAAGTTCACTGGGCCTATGATTAACTCTATCCTCCAGCCCAACAAGCCTTAAACATTCCAATGCACGCTTAATCCTGACACTCCTAGGAATACCTGCAATCATCAAGGGAAGTTCAACATTCTCCAGAGCATTAAGCCAAGGCACCAAATGGAACATCTGAAAGATAAAGCCTAGGTAATTAAGCCTCAATCTCGCACGACTGTTTTCATTTAATCCTTCCACATCAACTCCATTAATGTAGATCTTGCCCTTAGTTGGCCGATCCAGCAATCCTATTATATTTAGAAGAGTAGTCTTTCCACTTCCAGAGGGGCCCACAACAGCCACCATGTCTCCAGACTCTATCTTTAAAAAAACACCTCTCAATGCCTCAACCTTAACCCTCCCCATAGCATATATTTTATGTACATCGTTCAGCTCTACAGCATATTTTACACTGGACATCACCTAGAAAATGAAATAGACATACATATAAATTTTATTTATATAGTCTCTAAAGCAATATATTATCGGTTTATACCCAAAACCTTATAAGCAATTATAGGCAAAATTGCCTATGTGAAAAATGCGAGAAAAATAGCTCTAACTGCAAATCTAACAGCAACAGCAGTGGCATTAAGATTTATAAAGCATGGTTTAATGGGGCCACTTCAATTCATAAACATTCCAGGAATATTCGCATTGACAGCTGGAACATTGTTAGGTCCCTTAACTGGATTCATAGTAGGCGTCCTCATCTTTTTAACATCAGACTTTTTCCTTGGATTCGGTCCATGGAGCATAGTTACAAGTAGCATGTGTGGAGTAATAGGTGGAATTGCAGGGCTTCTTTGGAGGAAGAGAGCAACATCAAGAATGGAAGTGCTAATAATATCATTCATACTCTTCCTTATCTATGATGTATCGACATCCTTCCTACTCTACATGCCATTAATGTCCCCTATGGAAGCCCTCATAATGGGGATTATAGGACTCTTCACACCAGTTATGGGTGGAGGACTTTATGCGGTTGGACCTATAACGGAATTATCATCCTCAATAGTATCTTCCATTCTCATAGGAAAAATTAGAGGAGGTGAAATATTTGTCAAAGAGTAGAAATGTATGGATTTTAACTGGATTAATTTTAATATGGGCAATAATAGCCACTGGAATATGTGTAAAATATTATGGGGAAAATGCAATGTTACAGAGGACTGTTAAAAGCCAAGCTGAAAGATTAGGAAAGATAAGGATGGAAGTGGAGAATGCCACTGAAAGATTAATGCGTGCTAGTGAAGAGGCAGGGGAGGAGAAAGCATATGGAACATTAACAATACTGCAGGAAATTTCAGAAAATATGATGAAAATTCAGAAAATTATAGGCGGAAAAATAAAGGTAAATCTTGCAATAGATTATGGAAATGGAACGAGAAAATGGTATAATAACACGCTGGTTGAATCGGGGACGACGCTTTTAGATTTAACTATAAAAGTAGCCAATGTGAATTATACTTCCTATCATTACGGAGCATTTTTAAACGCCATAAACGGAGTTGAAAATAATCCGAAGACTAACAATTATTGGTTATGGTGGCGTTGGAACGGGAAAAATAAAGAGTGGCGGCTGGGATCATTAGCATGCGACAAATACATTTTATCTAATGGCGAGACGATTATATGGATTTATGAGAATACTTTCCAGTGGCCTCCGAAACCACCATAACAATAATTACCATAAACTACAAAATATAAATTGAAAATAGATGAGCATCATAGAGGAGATTATAAGTAATTGGAGGAAAACTCCAAGGGGACCGGCGCCGAAAATAGAGGAAGAAGACATAGCGACAATTCTTAGACTGTTAATAGAAGAGGAGACTATGGGAAGATATGAAATGGCTAAGAATACAGGTATAAATCAGGGAACCATTCGAGGATTAATGGAAAGAATGAAGCAGAGAAGACTTATAAAAACTTCGAGAAAAGGATGCAGAATAACGATGAAAGGGATAGAGGCATTAAACAATTATCTCAGAAGGAGGAGGATAAGAGAGATAAAAATTCTATCGAAGACTGAAATATGGAATTTAGCTCCAGGAGAAAATGTTGCAGCAGTTCTAGTAGAGGGAAAATTCAGCAATAAGATAGATGGAATAAAACAGAGGGATGAAGCGTTAAAATCCGGAGCGGAAGGAGCAACAACACTGATAGTTGAAGAAGGGGAAATAAAGTTTCCGAGAACAGGGGAACCGATAAAAAAGTTTTATCCAAGAGAAGAAGCATATTTAAAAATGAAGATGAATCCGAAAAACGGTCAAATAATTATAATATGTTGGGGGAAAACTGTGGCAAAGGCAATTAAAGGAGCTATCAAAGCGGCGGAAACACTGATTTGAGAAGCCAACATGAATCTGAAAGTTAAAGAATAAGCATTTAACCAAAGTTAACAATATTTTATTACAGGTGACATATTTGAGTGAAGAAGAAATCTTCAAAAATGAAGATGTAAAGAGAATAGTTAAATATTCAAGAACGCTCTGGGCATTAGGACATGTATCAAACCTAATGGGATGGGATCTCGAAGTAAATATGCCTCGGGAAGGTATAAAGGAGAGAAGTATAGCAACCTCGGAACTGGAAGTTTTAAGGCAGAAGCTCCTATTACAAAAAGAGTTTTTAGATCTTGTTGAAAAAGCTGAAAAAAATAGAGAAAGCCTTAATGATTATGAGAGAGGTCTTATAAGAGTATTGAAGAGGAATATAAGAATAGCTAAGGCTCTTCCACCCGAACTTATCCGTGAACTTTCAAAAGTAACTTCAGAGGCAAATATGAAGTGGAGAATAGCTAAAAAGAAGAACGATTATAAAATATTTGAACCATATCTTGAAAGAATAATAGAACTTGAAAGAGAGGTTGCAGAACACTTGGGATATGAAGAACATCCATATGATGCATTGCTAGATCTCTTCGAAGAGGGATTAAAAACAAGCGATATGGAAAAAATATTCAAGGTAATTGAACCTGGAATAAGAGACGTGTTGAAAAGAGTATTGGATGAGAAGCTTTATCCACAAACACATAGACTGGAGAAGGAGAAATATGAAGTTGAGGATATGAAGAAGCTTAACATGGAAATTCTCAAATTACTTGGATATCCACTTGGAGAAAAAGCAAGATTAGATGTGTCAGCCCATCCATTTACGACAAGTATGGGAATTAAAGATGTAAGGATAACTACAAGATATTTGGGATTTGACTTTAAAAGAAGCATGTTCAGTGCAATCCATGAATTCGGCCACGCCTTATACGAATTGCAGATAGATGAGAAGCTTATGGCGACACCGCTTGCAACAGGTATAAGTCTAGGAATTCATGAAAGCCAGTCAAGGTTTTGGGAGAATATGAT